>SXGT01295535.1_pt1 | contig 88150 bp, 55 predicted proteins | sample 3176221 | NCBI WGS metagenome assembly SXGT01 (sample SAMN11356862, study PRJNA531348) | freshwater metagenome | isolation source: freshwater sample F1-120 | place: China: Fuxian Lake, Yuxi | collected 2017-12-25 | reverse complement strand
GGGCACTGCATCCCGCTCGATCCACACTACCTCGAATGGAAGGCGCGCGAGTACAACTTCAATACGCGCTTCATCGCGCTGGCGGGCGAGATCAATCGCCGCATGCCGGAGTTCGTGCGCGAGAAGACGCATCGCGTCCTCAACATGCTCGGCGTGTCGCCGTCGAAATCGAAAATCCTCATGCTCGGCATCTCCTACAAGCGCGACCTGGGCGACTGGCGCGAATCGCCGGCCCTCGAAATCATCAAGCTGTTGCAGGACGACGGCGCCGAGGTCGTCTACCACGATCCCTACGTGCCGAACTTCGATGAGCACGGCATGGCCCTCGATTGCGTGCCGTTGACCGATGAGATGCTGGAAAGCTGCTCGATGTGCATCATCGCGACGGATCACCAAACCGTCGATTACGATCGCGTGGTCGCCAAGGTTCCGCACGTTTTGGATACGCGCAACGCCACCAAGAAGCTGACGGCGAATCGCGACAAGGTGACGCTGCTGTGAACCTATGGCCCGCCATTCATGGCAGGCAAAAAAACTAAACGCCGCGCCGATTTCACTCGGCGCGGCGATTTGCGTTTTCATCCCAGGGGTTCGGATGACCTCACCCCTGGGCTTCGAGGGATTACTTCTTGGACGGCGCCACGAACAGGGCGTCGATGGCGGCGTTGGGGAGCGTCTCGGCGCCGTTGGCGGCGTCGATGATGAGGGCCTTGCCGCTCGGGGTCACCCAGATGACGTAGTTGCCGAGCTGGTAGACGTCTTTCACTTCGGGATGGCGTTCGAGGATCTTGAAGTACGCCTCGGACTGTGCCTTGATGGCGACAGTTTCGAGCTTGCTCGTGAAAGCGTCATCGATCCAGACGCCGCCGACATCGACGACATTGCGGTTTTGCACGAAGCGCGACGCGGTGCGGACCTGCTGGTTCTGGAACCGCAGAGCGTTATTCTGCACGGCGAAATCGACGCCGAGCTTGCCTTGCTGCACGCTGTACAGGTGCCGGCCACTGAAGGCCGCCTGGGCTTTTTGCAGCGAAGATTGCTGATCGAGAGCAGCCTCGGCCGCTTTCTTGCCCTTGGCATCCCCCTTCTTGGCCTGTTCATTGAGACGTTCGAATTCCTGCCGAATGCGATTCTCGCCGATCCCCTTCTTGTCCTTGTCGAGGTTTTTGGCGAAGTCTTCGAGTTTCATTGGGGGGCCACCGGCTCCGCCGCCGAAGCCGCCGCCGGGAGCTAGCGCCTGCGGCGCCGGCATCGGGAAGCGCGGATCGATCGGGCCCTTCGCACGCGGCGGCGCGATCGGGCCGTCCGGCACCAGCAGATAGCTCGTGTACGGCGTCGTGATGCCGTAGCGCTTGGCAAGCGAGACGACTTCCTCAACAACTTCCTTGGTCTCTCCCTGGACGCGGATTTGGTCGAGCAGGAAGCCGACCTTGCGGCGGGCCCACAGATCCTCGACGAACGCCTGATTGCCATCGGTCTTGTCGGCGAAGTTCAGTTCATAGACGAACTCCTTCGTCTCCTTGCCGATGTTGCCTGTCAGGGTGACGCTGGTGTGTCCTTTGCCGGTGTATCGGCCAAAGACGACAAGCTGCGTGCCGTGGAAGAGGTCGGGGAGTTCTTGCGGGTAGAATTCGCTGATGGTGACGCCGTCGCCGACTTTCAGCTTGAGGTTGGCGAGGACGGGGTTGCTGATCTTGGCATAGAGGCTGGAGACCTTCGCCTCGATGTCTTCGGATTCGCGAACATAGCTGCTGACGGCGCGGGTGCTGTCGGCGAGCGAATCGAGCAGGACCGTGTTGACGTCATCACCGACGCCGAAGCTGAAGACGCGCGTGTTGCCCGAGTTCTTTTTCTTGAAGTTCTCGACGATCTTGGCGGGGTTGCGTTCACCCCAGGTCGGCTGGCCGTCGGTGAAGAAGATCATGGTAAACGTACGGCCTTCGTCGCTGGTGCGCATCGCGAGGGCGTCCTGAAGAGCGCCGTCGATGAAGGTGCCGCCGGTGGCTTCGAGATCGTCCACCCATTTACGGGCCGCTTCGAGATTGGCCGACGTGGCGGCTTGCATGCTGTTGCTGTACTTGTTGACCGTCGAGGCGAAGTTGATCATCGCGAAGCGGTCTTTCTCGGTCAGGTTGTTCAAGCAATACTTGAGGGCGTTCTTCGCCTGGACGAGCCGTTTGCCTCGCATGGAGCCCGAGGTATCGATGACGTACATGAAGTCGCGTGGCTGTTGCTGCGTCTTGGAGAGCTCTGCACGCGGGGACAGGAGCAACATGAAGTAGCCGGGGCGGTCGGTAATCGGGCGATGCGCGAGCGCCGTCAGGCCGATGTCCTTGCTGCCGGCCTGGTAAAAGAGCTGGAAGTCGCGATCGAGAATCGCCTGGTTCTTCTCGAAGCCGATGACCGCTTCCTTGTCGTTCGGGCGCGCAATCGTGATGGGGTGGCTCGGCGAGTAGATGTTGGTGAGCGGGTGCTGCGATTTCAGCTTGATGTCGATGGAGAATTTTTCGAGCGTCTGGGCGGCTTTGCCGTCGGTGCGCATCGGGTACATGTACTCGATGAGGCCGTTGTCGCTGTTGTTGACGCTGGTGTAGCTGACGGAGATGCGCTGGTCCCCCTTGGCGGGCACCGGGAAGACACGGACCTTGATGAGGCTCTGGTTCATGTATTCTAATAGGCCCGGGTCATGGCTGCGCGAGACAATGTCGGTGTAGATTTTGCGGGCCTGCTCGGCGGGGACGATCTCGCCGGGGACCTCGGTGCCGTTCACCCACATGGTAAACTTGCGAACGCTGGCGCCCTTGGGGACCGGGAAAAGATAGGTCGCTTCAAGTTCGCGGCCGGTATGATTGCGGAACGATTGCTCGATCCGCGTGATCGCCACCTGGTCCTCGATGGCGATCGATACCTTTTGATCGACAAGCGCCAGCGGGGGCAGTATCTTCTCCGTGGGAATCAGCAATCCGGTGGCCCGTGCCGAGCCTCCGACCAGAACGAACACCGCCAAGGCAACCAAAATACGTCGCATGGCAAGACCCCTTTCCTTTTGGAATTGTTTCTTCAGCTATAAGACGAACGAGACTGGTGAAAAGATGGAGTGCGGTCTATTTTATGGAATAGGGAGTGGGCGGCGCGCTAAACCGCCAAGCAATCCATGCCGCGGGTGTCGGTGGCGGGTATCGCCCCGCCTACCCCGGTTTCGACACCCGCGGGTCGGCTTGCTCGGCGGTTTCGCGCACCGAGCGACCTCACACGCCAAGTCCAGTGAACCACCACCCTCGTATGCACCGTATGGCATGTAGGTCAGCAGGCAACTACTTCCCATCGAATCGAGGGCTTCGTCATGCGTCTCCTCTTCAAGAAAGCCGCGGCAGTCGGGTTTCTGGTGTTGATGGGCCTGTGGCTCGTCGGGTCGATCCGCGGCTTGACGTTGGACTACCCGCCCCCGCCAGCGTTGTCCCTGGGTTCGCTGAGCGACGAATTCGCCAGTACGCGCAATTACTCAAATAACTGGAACAACATAAAACAACTCGGCCTGGCCCAGACACCGGTGCCGATGGTCATCGACCAGGAACAGATCGATCGCATTCAGATCCACGAAAAGATCGCGAACATGACAGCCGGCAGCGCGGCGTTCGACCTGGATGAAGCGCGCATCCGCGGCGCCCTGGCCAGCCACAATGCGAGCATCATCACCGAGAAAAACAGCGGCATTGCCCCGCAGCGCCGGCTGGCGCTCGAAGTCGGCGTGCATCCCGAAAAGTTCGACGCGCTGGTCGCCGAGCTGCGCCAGGTCGGCGTCCTCGCCAGCATCCGTATCGAGCAAAAGGACCGCACCAGCGAGTTTCGTAAACTCCACGCCCAACGGCAGGCGCTCAAGAAGTACCTGGAATCGGTGCAAAAACTGCGCAACTCCGACAAGCTCGCGCTCGATGACGCCCTGCGGCTCGACCAGAAGCTCAAGGATATCGAAAACGAGCTGAGGCCGCTCAGCGACCAGCTCGGCGACTTCCTCGGCAAGGAATCGTTCTACCACGTCCAGTTTTCACTCGCTGAACATCAGCCTGGCGACAAACTCGACCGCGCCTACACGCTGCCGCAGCGGATCTTCCATGCGTTCCTCTGGGCTGTGGTGTGGTGGACGGTAGTGGCGCTGGCGGTCTTCATCGTGACAGGCACGGCCTTTAGCGTGTGGACCTTGCGTCAGAGGGACGTTTGAGCGTTTCTAAATCAACTCAAGGTATTTGGCCTTCTTCTCGTCCCTGCGGGGCGATGGATTGTAGCCACGGGTGAAACCCGTGAGAGAGATCGGCGTGTTGGCGTCTCGACCTGGCAGAGGCGAAAGAACCCGTCGCCCTTGCCAGGGCAAAAATGCCGGAGCCGCTGCCTCCACGGGTTGCACCCGTGGCTACATTCCGGCGCTCCTCCGGAGCGAAAACAAAAGCGTCCGTTTCTTCATTTGAGCTTCGTTCTCCCTTCCCGTATAAAAAGACACAACCAACCGCACCGCCCTCCATCCGCGGCGAGCAAGCTCGCCGGCAAAACTTAACGGGACCATCGTCATGCAGAAGCACCTCCTCGCTGCTCTCGCCATCCTCCTCGCCGCCGGCTTCGCGCACGCCCAGCCGCTCGTTCTGAAGAAAGGCGATCGCATCAGCATCGTCGGCAACACGCTCGCCGAGCGCATGCAGCACCACGGCTGGCTGGAGACGTATCTCTATACGCGCTTCCCACAGCATGACCTCGTCTTCCGCAATCTCGGCTTCTCCGGCGATGAAGTCACGACGCGGCTGCGCTCCGCCAACTTCGGCAGCCCCGATGAATGGCTCACCAGGACCAAGACCGACGTCGTCTTCGCCTTCTTCGGCTACAACGAATCGTTCAAGGGCAAGGACGGCGTCGATAAGTTCAAGACCGATCTCGACAGTTACGTCAAGAACCTCAAGAGCAAAAAGTACAACGGCGTCAGCCCGCCGCGCGTCGCTCTGTTCTCTCCAATCGCGCACGAGGACCTTAAGGACAAGAACCTGCCGGACGGCAAGGAGAACAATGAACGTCTGAAGCTCTACACCTCGGCCATTGAATCCGTCGCCAAGGCGAACGACATCGCCTTCGTGGATCTCTTCAAAGCAACGGTCGAACTTTACAAAAGTGCCAAGCAGCCGCTCACCATCAATGGCATTCACCTCAACGAACATGGTGACCGCTTGCTGGCGGAACTTGTGGTTTCGGTCCATTTCGGAGAAGCGATAGCCACGGCGATCTCGCGCACGAAACAGATTCAAGCCGCCGTCCTCGACCGCAACTTCCACTGGTACAACCGCTATCGCACCGTCGATGGCTACTCGATCTACGGCGGCCGGGCGGGCTTGGATTTCGAGGAATACGATCCGAAGACTGGTCTGAAAATTCTGACAGAGGTCATCGACCCAAAGACCAAAAAGAAAAAGCCCTACCTGAACACGAACCGCCAAATTGCCCAGCGCGAAATGGAAATCCTCGACGAGATGACCGCCAATCGTGACAAGGCCTGCTGGGCCGCCGCGCAGGGCAAGGAGTACAAGGTCGATGACTCCAACACCAAGCCATTCATCGAGATCAACACAAATAAGCCTGGTATGAAAGAGGTCAAAGACAAGGAAGGCAAGGCAACCAAGGTGCCCAACGTGCCCGGCCTCAAGCACCTCTTCCTCGGCGGCGAAGAAGCGATCAAGAAAATGAAACTGGGCAAAAACCTCAAGGTCAACCTCTTTGCCTCGGAGGAGAAGTTTCCCGACCTCGCCAATCCGGTGCAGATGGCGTGGGACAACAAGGGGCGATTGTGGGTCGCGGTCATGCCGAGCTATCCGCACTGGAAGCCGAAGGACGAAATGAACGACAAGATCATCATCCTCGAAGACACCGACGGCGACGGCGTCGCCGACAAGTGCACCGTCTGGGCCGACAAGCTGCACGTGCCGACGGGCCTCGAGTTCTGGAATGGCGGCCTGCTCGTTGGCCAGCAACCTGACTTGATGTTCTTGAAGGACACCGATGGCAAGGGGAAGGCCAACTATCGCGAGCGCATCCTGCACGGCATCGACTCGGCCGATACGCATCACGCCCTCAACAGCTTCGTGATCGATGGCGGCGGCGCCCTCTATTTCCAGGAAGGGACGTTTCATCACACGCAGGTCGAAACGCCCTGGGGCCCGCCGGTGCGCAACGCCAACGCTGGCGTATTCCGCTTCGAGCCGCGGACGTGGAAGTTCGAGACGTACGTCAACTACCGCTTCGCCAATCCGCACGGTCACGTCTTCGATCGCTGGGGTCAGGACTTCGTCACCGACGGGACGGGCAACGCCAACTACTTCGCCGCCGCCTTCTCGGGCCGGCTTGACTACGGGCAAAGCCATTCGGGCCTCAAGGTATTCTTCCAGCAGCAAAGTCGCCCCTGCCCTGGCAACGAAATCCTCTCCAGCCAGCACTTTCCTCCGGAGTATCAAGGCAACTATCTGAACGCGAACGTGATCGGCTTCCAGGGCATCTTTCGTCATCGCATTGTTGACGAGGGTTCCGGGTTCGGCGCCAAGGTCGAGGAAAACATCGTCTCCTCCACCGATCCGAACTTCCGCCCCTCCGACGTCAAGATGGGACCGGACGGCGCCATCTACTTCAGCGATTGGCACAACCCGATCATCGGCCACATGCAGCACAACTTGCGCGATCCCAATCGCAATCGCGTTTATGGCCGAGTCTATCGCATCACCTACGACAGCCGGCCGCTCTCGAAGGCGCCGAAGATCGACGGTGCGACGATCCCGGAACTGCTCGACGTGCTGAAAAACTCCGAGGACCGTGTCCGCTATCGCGCGCGCCTCGAATTGTCGGCACGGAAGTCGGAGGAAGTGATTGCTGCCACCAACGAGTGGATGGCCAAACTGGACAAGAAGGACGCCGATTTCGAGCATCACATTCTGGAAGGCCTGTGGGTTCATCAGAACCACAACGTGGCCAATCGCGATTTGATCAAGAGGGTGCTGGCGTCGCCGGACCATCGCGCCCGGGCGGCGGCCGCGCGGGTGCTGTGCTATCAACGCGAACAGGTTTCCGACGCCCTCGAAATCTTCAAGGGGTTGGCGGCTGACAAGCATCCGCGCGTACGTCTCGAAGCGGTGCGGGCGGCCAGCTTCTTCACGAACCCCGACGCGATCGAAGTCGTGCTAATTGCCGCCGAGCATCCGACAGACTATTACCTCGACTACACGATGAAGGAGACGCGCCGGCAGATCGACGTCAACTGGAAGGCGGCGCTTGCCAAGGGGCAGACGATTCCCGTTTCGAGCGAGGCTGGCGCGCGGTTCTTCCTGCGCAGCATCAGCAATGAGGCCTTGCTGAAGACGAAGCGGACCCAGCACGTCTACACCGAGATCCTGCTCCGCCATGGGTTGCAGGACAGCATTCGCCGCGAAGCCGTCGCGGAGCTTGCCAAGCTCGAGAACCGAACGGAGATGGGGATTCTCCTGGGCGCCATCGCCCGGATCGACGATCAGAAGGAAGCTCGCGACGAGAACGTCATCTTCGACCTGGTGCGCATGCTGACCTCACGAAGCGCCGGGGAACTGACCCAGGCGCGCAGCGAACTGGAGAAGCTGGCGCTCAACGCCAAGCAGCCAGTCATTCGTCAGATCGGCTACGTTTCCTTGATCAACGTGGACGGCTCCGCCGACAAGGCGTGGACTCTGGCGACGAAGTCCGTCCCGGCCCTGCGCGATTTCCTCGCCGCGATGCCGATGATCTCCGACGCGGGCCTGCGCGCCAGCCTTTACGCCAAGATCGAGCCCTTGCTCGAAAAGCTTCCCGACAATCTTGCCCCGAAGTCGGCTCCGGGAAAGGGACATGTCGGCCGATACGTGCGCATTGAATTGCCCGGCAAGTTCCGCACGCTGACGCTGGCCGAGGTCGAGGTGTACTCCGACGGCAAGAATGTCGCCCGCCAGGGGACGGCGTCGCAGTCCAGCACTGCCTCCGGCGGGGTTGCCAGTCGCGGCATCGACGGCAACAAGAGCGGGGCGTACGAAAACGGCGGTCAAACCCACACCGCCGAGGGGACCACCAACCCCTGGTGGGAGGTCGATCTCGGCCGAGAATTCCCCATCGAAGCCATCGTCATCTACAACCGCACCGACGGCAACCTCGGCAGTCGGCTGAACAACTACGCTGTCAAGATCCGTGATGCCGCCAAGAAAGACGTCTACGTGCTCGCCAAGCAGCCGACCCCGATGGTCAAGGCCGAGTTCACGTTCGGCGGTGTCGATCCGGCCCTGCTCGTACGCCGCGCTGCCATGACCGCTCTCACCACCGTCCGCGGCCAGGAAAGCAAGACATTCCAGACCCTGGCCAAATATGTCAAAGAGGACACCGATCGCCTGCCGGCCCTCCGTGCCATGCAGCGCATTCCGAAGCAGTATTGGCCCAAGGACGATGCGCCGTCGCTCGTCGATCTCATGCTCGCGCACATTCGCAAGATTCCCGTCAAGGAACGTACTGCGCAGGACGCACTCGACGCCCTTGAGTTCGCGGATTCGCTGGCCACGCTGCTCGTCCCCGATCGCGCCAAGAAAGTGCGGCAGGAGTTAGGCCAACTCGGCGTTCGCGTCATCCGCATCGGCACCTTGCCCGAGCGCATGGCCTATGACAAAGAGGTCATCGTGGTCGAGAAGGGCAAGGCGGTTGAATTCCTGTTCGAGAACATCGACCTGATGCCGCACAATATCGTCTTCGCCAAGCCGGGCTCGATGGAAGAGCTGGGCAAATACGCCGAGGCGAACTCACAGGATCCGGCGTTTCAGGCTCGTTTCTTCGTGCCAAAATCGGACAAGGTCTTGCTCGCCAGCACGCTGTTGCAGCCGCGCGAGACGCAGAAGCTGAGCTTCGTCGCCCCAACGACGCCGGGCGTCTATCCCTACGTCTGCACCTATCCGGGCCACTGGATGCGCATGCACGGGGCGCTCTACGTCGTCGATAGTCTCGACGACTACTTGGCCAATCCCGAGGAGTATCTCGCCAAACATCCCCTCAAGATCGAGGATCCACAGTTGAAAGACCGTCGGCCCCGCACCGAATGGAAATTCGACGAGCTGGCGTCTGAGGTGCAAAATCTGAAGGCCGGCCGCAGCTTTGGCAATGGCAAGGCGATGTTCAAAGTCGCCAACTGTGTCGCCTGTCACAAGATGGACGGCGAAGGCAACGATTTCGCTCCGGACCTGATGAAGCTCGATCCGAAGATGAAGGCGATCGACATCCTCAAGGACATCGTCGAGCCGTCCTTCAAGATTAACGAGAAATACCAGACCTGGATCATCGAGACCAAGGCCGGCAAGTCGATCACCTGCCTGATCCTGGAGGAGTCCCCCAAGCAGCTCAAGATCATCGAGAACCCGCTCGTGAAGGCGGAGCCGAAGATCCTGCTGGCAAGCGAGATCGACTCGAAGGCGAAGTCGCCGATCTCGGTGATGCCGAAAGGATTGCTTGACAAGCTGACGCGGGAGGAGATACTCGATCTGATCGCGTATCTGACGGCGCGTGGCAATCGGCAGCATCCCTTGTTCCGTGCGGACGAGCACCCGCAGGGGCATTGAGCGGGATTCGTTTAGCGCTCGCGAAACGCGTGCAGCGATCGCCCCTTGGGCGCGAGCGCTCGACGAGGAGGGGGCACCCCCATGAACAAGCAACCACTCTCCCCGTCCATGCGGCAATGGTTGCTCGATCAGATCGATCGCTGGCGCGGCGACGGACTCGTCAGCGAGGATCAGGCCAACGCGATTCTCGATCTCTACGAAACGCCCCGGCAAAGCTCGGCCCGGCAACAGTCGCTGGCTATTTACGTCCTCCTCGGCATCGCCGCCGTCTTCGTCGGGCTGGCGCTCCTGCTCCTCATCGGCTACAACTGGGAAGCCCTGCCCGCGGCCATCAAGCTGATCCTGATTCTCGGCACCGTGACCGGGACCTACGCCGTCGCGTTCTGGCTGCGCTACGGGCAGAATGCGAAGCTCTTCTCGGAACTGGTTTTCTTTCTCGGGTCGCTCTTCTACGGCGCCGCCATCTGGCTCATCGCGCAGATCTTCCACCTCAATGCGCATTATCCCGACGGCTTCTGGTGGTGGGCGTTCGGCGTGTTGCCGATCGCGCTGTGCATGGACACGCTGCTTCTGCATCTCCTGGTCACGCTCCTCTTGTCGATCTGGGTGGGCACGGAGATACTCGGATTCGATCCGTTCTGGCACGTGCTGTTTGGGCGATTTTGGTTCTTCCCCAATGGTTGCTATTCGCTTCTGATCTTCATCGCGCTGGGGCTCACGTGGGCCTACCGCAAGAAGTCGGCGGTTACGGTGGGGCTGTATATTCCGGTCTTTGCGTGGTGGCTCATCTTGCAGCCATTCGCGTGGCATGTGAGGGATAATCCGGTCTTCTTCATCGGCAGCGTCGGGGCGTTGCTGTTGTTGCTGGCCGAGGCGCACAAGGAGGGGAGCCGATTTGCGATCCCGTATCGCCTCTTCGGCTCGCTGTTATGCATGGGGGTCTTGAGCGTGTTGAGCTTCCGCGACATCCAGCGCGACATTGCGCGGCTTGACGACCTGTACGCGTTTTTTCTGCAAACGGTCGTGATCACGCTGATCTCGGGCGGTGTTTTTGTGGTCGCCTGGCGTTTGCAAACCCGGCAAGAAGGGACGGAGGCCGCCTACGTGCAACCCGTGTACGCGTTTGTTGTCCGGCAATGGCTGCCGATGTCGATGGTCGTGCTGATGTTTGTGCTGACGATCTGGCACGTTCTGGTCAGCCAGCGGGACGCCGATCGCAACGCCCCATCGATTCTGGTGCCGACGATCTTGTCGAATGTGGCGATGCTGGGGCTGGCGTTCTGGCTGCTGATGGTCGGCATGCGTGAAGAGCGTGGCTTGCCGTTTGCGGGGGGCGTGTTCTATTTTCTGCTCTGGGCGGTGATGCGTTACGCCGACCTGTTCGGCGCCGACCTCTTGGGCGCTTCCTGCATGTTCTTCCTGTGCGGCGCCGCGATCTTCGGCTTTGCCATGTTCTGGTATCGCCATAAGGCCAGGAATCAGGACTCAGGCGGGAGGAGTCAGGGATCCGGGGCCAGGGATCAGGAGCCAGATAATAAGAACGCGCAGCCCGGGTTAGGAAATCCTGAGACCGGCATCCGGGAATAGCAGACCCGATTCCTGCTTTCTAACCCCTGATGCCTGGTTAAGAGGTGCAATATGACAGAGGTCGCCACATCCAGGATTGAGAAATTGGTTGCCATGATCAGTGGCCGCGAGCGGTGGGCCCTGGCGCTGGGCGTCGGGTTGCAGCTGGCAGTTCTGGGGGGCATGATCGCGATGCGCGTCGCCATCCTCATCACGGGGGAGGTGTACTTTGTGCGCGTGCAGCCGGTCGATCCACGTGACCTGATGCGCGGCGACTACGTCATCCTGAGCTACGAATTCAGCCGATTGCCGAGCGATCACCGGGTCGACTTCATCAACATGAATCGGCAGGGAATGTTTCCCGAGAAATTACGTGGCCAGCCGATCTACGTCACGCTCGCGCCAGAGATGGACGGTAAGCACTGGCATGCGACGCGCTTCAGCATGAGGAAGCCCGACCAAGGGCCGTTCCTGATGGGGACGATGACCGAGTTCGGGCAGGTATCCTTCGGCATCGAGCAGTATTTCGTGCAGGAAGGCAAGGGGCTTCAGTATGAGGCCTCGATGCGTTCGGGCCAGTTGTCGGCGGAGATTTCGCTGACGAGGGAAGGAAAGGCTGCCGTGCGTAAACTGCACATCGTGAACAAATAAAGGCAAAACAGGCTCGGCGCAGGGCGCTCCCGGCGAGTTCCTGTCCCCTACGGGAATCCCTGAAATCCAGGCAGGTCGCGAAAACATCGATTCCATCACTTCCCCTGGTGTTTTTTTTTGGTAGGATTTACCCAGTCGGTCGCCGGTGAATTGCCGGTCCGCCCGTCCGATGGTTGAGGGATTTTCATGAGGATTCTCGTTGCATGGGATGACCCCGAACAGGCCGACTTGATGAGTCTCTATTTGGGCGCCGAGGGGAACATCATCAAGGCCTGCCTCACCTCGGAGGAATTTGCCGCCGAGAACGTCCTGGGCAAATGGGATGTTGTGCTCCTGGCGATGACATTTCCCAAAACGATTGACGATGGCTACCAACACTTTCTGAGACAGCAGAAGCTGATGCCCGGCATACCGGTCGTGATGGCGTGTCGCCAGGGCGAGATGCTGAACTTGCCTCGCTTCATGACGCAGGGCCTTAAAGCCTATCTCATTCGCGACGACAATGGCGATTTCATTTTTTTGGCGTTGACGAGCCTTGAATCGGCGGTGGCCGCGGGACGCGCGGAGGAAGCCAAGAAACTGGCGACGCTTCTGCGCGACGAGATGGACGGCGTCCGCCGCATGCAGGAGTCGATCATTCCGAAAGGTTTGACGCCGCCGCCAGGCTACGCGATGACCGCGCGGTATGAACCTGCCCAGGTGCAAGTCGTCGGCGAGATGCCCGTCGTGATGGCCGGCGGTGATTACTATGATCTTTTTCTGCCGGACAAGAATCAGCTGGCCTTGATGGTGGGAGACGCCTCGGGCCACGGGTTGAAGGCGTGCATGTCGATCATGGCGATGCACACCTTGATTCGCATGTTCACGGGCGCCCGGTATCGTGAGACGGCCAGCTTCGTCGGCGAGATCAATCAGCGACTCTGCGAAAACTCGATCGTGCAATCGGGCGGCGGGTTCATCACGCTTTTCTACACCGCCATCGACACGGAAAATCACGAGATGCACTGGACCTCTGCCGGGCATCCGCTGGCGCTGATTCAGGACATGAAAACCAACCAGGTAGTTCCAATCGGCACCGATGACGAGACCGGATTGCCGTTGGGAATCTATCCCGATGTCGTCTACACGTCTTCTTCTGTGCCCATTCCTCCCGGCAGCCGTATACTAATCTACTCGGATGGATTGACCGACGCACTGCCGCCGCAAAGCGGCTTGAGCAGCGAATTGGCTTTTGGCACACAAGGGCTAGTAAAGACGCTCCAGGAATGCAATAATCTGGATATCGAGCAGACGCTCAACCAGTTGTTCGCCAAGACCTCCGAATACACGGGCGGAACAGGCCGGCATGACGACACTTCGGTAGTGTTGTTGGAGCGCTTTAGTTCCTAGCCAGCTGCATTGAGTACTTTGCCAAGAAAACGAGGGATCACCCATGGCCGCTGAACGCCTGAAGGTCGAGTACATTGCCGACGTTGCGGTCGTCAACTTTCTCGATAAACGCATCCTCGACGAGCCGACGATCCAGGCGATTGCTGAACAGCTGTTTGGCCTGGTTGACGATGAACGGCGGCACAAACTGCTCTTGAATTTTATTAACGTCGAATACATGTCCAGCGCTGCGCTTGGCAAGCTGATCAATCTGCACAAGAAGCTCTCGGCACTCAAGGGCAAACTGGTGATGTGTCATGTGATCCCGCAGATCATGGAGGTCTTCACAATCACGAAGCTCGATAAAATCTTCAAGATTGTCGCCGATGAAGAGACTGGGTTGAGTTCGTTCTAAGCGAATCAAAGAGTAGGCAACAGGCCGACTCACGTCGCCCCACGTGACTTCGGCTGCATTTTCGGTTTCCCGTGCTGAACCTCTCCCTCAACACGGAAAGTTTTTGCCAGAATACTTAGCGCCTTCCATATCGGAGGATGTCAGGATTTCACGGTAATGGCTTGCACAGTCAGATTCATTATTCGCAATCCCGAATTCTACGGAAGCCCGAAGGTTCGCCCAAAATCGCTGAGGTTGCTTGATGAACGCTAGTCTCATGGTGCTTGTTGGGAAGCAAAAGGGCCGCGAGATACCGCTCCCGGCGACCATGTTCGTTATTGGCCGTGACCCGCTCTGCCACCTTCGCCCCCATAGCGACCTGGTCAGCCGCCGCCACTGTGCGATCGCCTGCTGGAACGGCCGAGTGCTGGTGCGCGATTTGAAGAGCGCGAACGGCACGTACCTGAACCGCAAACGGATCATCAACCAGCTTGAAGTCCGTAACGGCGACGTCCTCGACGTCGGAGACCTTTCGTTCGTTTTCCAAATCGCCGCTACCACGCCGGATTCCTTGAAAAACTTCGAAGAAGATTCCGTCCAATGGCTCATGGTGGACGGCGACGATTCCGAAGTGCTCGACCCCGGCGTGGCCACCCAGATGATCGACGTTTCTTTCCTCGAGGCCGAGGCCGAGAAGGCTAAAGGGGAAGCCGAGGAACAGGCCCAGGAGAAATCCAAGGGCAAAGGCAGCAAGGACCTCTCGGCCGGCAAGTACCTGAAAGACTATCTCGAATCGTGACGCCAACCGCAGGGCCTTGTCACGTTCTGAGTAAGCGGCCAGGTTGAAGCGCCCGTCGCCACGTGGCATAAACTGGCTGCTTCCGCAACTCGGCTCGCCGTTTTATCAAACTACATCGCGCAGAGTGTTTCTAATTCACCTCTTTGAACCAATCGGCCGCTCCGCCGACTTTGCGAAATCAAGGTTTGCCCACGGATTCGGAGTACCTATTCCCTCGGCTTCCAACGCGTTGAATAGGAGCCAGCATCGGCCCAATTTGCTGCCTTTGCGGCTAACATCGAGAATAACGTGGCCGGCATCTTGCGCAGGCTGCGAAAAATGGTAAATTCACTTCGAGTTTGCCGAGGGTTCCGGTAAGCTAAACACATCCTTTCCGAGATCGCAATCCTGACGGGATACGACCATGACTGCTGCGCTGCCTCGACCGTCTCGCCCCTTGCCGCTGTGGATGACGGGCGCCGGGAGTTTGTTGGCCGTCGGGCATTTGCTGGCGCTCGGACTGCTGGCTCTCTCGGCCGAGAGTGGGCCATGGATGATGAGCAACGGCGTCCCCAGCACGGCATTGGGTCCGGAGTTCGCCACACGGATCACCGCGAATGTGACCGTTCCATGTTATTTGCAGCCGCTGCGCATGACACACAATTACCACTTCGAATCCAACAAGCCGATCACGCTTGGAATCTATTTCGAGGTCAGACTCAAGGATGCCGACGGCACGGTCTTTCGCACACTCAAGTTTCCCGAAGACAAGGCAAACTTCTGGGTCAGGCATCGGCAGAACATTCTGGCGTTTGGCCTGGGGAACGATCAGCCGCTCCAGCGCCGCGGCACCGAGGTCATTCCGGCAAAGGGCGCCAAGATGCCGACGGCAGAATACTGGGACAAATCGGACGTCGAGAACTGGCGTCTCAAGCAGGTCGAGGAGCATTTGTTGCCCCGCGATCAAACCTATGAACGGCCATCGGAAGAAGCCAAGAAGCTGGCGCAAGCGTACATGCGGTACCTGTGCCGAGAACACAAGGCCGCCTCGGCGGAGTTGATTCGGTATCACCGCCAGGGCATACCGCCGATGGTGCTGCTCATGGGAGCGCCGCCGGCCGAGGCTTTCGCAGCAAGCAAGAGCCATTTTGGAGACTACCGCCGTGATGAGTGAACGATCCGTCGGTGACCGCGATTGGCCCGATCTGTCACCGCCCGGAAACGCCTGGACGCGTTTCTGGTTTACGCCGACTCCGATGACGGGATTGCGCGTACTGCGCGTACTGTCGGGATTGCTGTTTTGCGCCTGGCTATTGTCGTTCCTCGGGCACCAGGCGGAGTTTTTCAGCCTCAATGGCTGGCTGGATGCCCGCGGCTATCAGGATGTGCAGCGTCAACCGAGCATGGGCGCGCCGGTCGGCTGGTCGCTCCTGTTCCTCGCCGGCGAAAGTCCCAGGGCTTTTCAGACGCTCTATTGGCTATCGGTCGCGATGCTGGTCCTCTTTACGCTTGGGATCGCCACGCGTGTCACGGCTGCGTACGCCTGGTTCACCGTGGTCTCGTTCCTGGCCAATCCGGTGATTAGCTACGAAGGGGACTATCTCCTCGCGATTCTCGCATTCTATTTGATGGTCGGCCATTTGCTGGCAGGATTCTGGAACGGGAACCTCTCGCCGCTTGAGCTCCTATTCGGTTCGCGGCAGGACTTCGTGCTGGCCGCCTGGTTCTTTCCGCGCACCGAGGTGGAGCAACCGCCGAGTTATGCCGCCAACTTCATGATGCGTCTGGTGCAGATTCACTTTGTCATCATCATGGTGACGAGCGTGTTGCACCGATTGCAGATTGCGGAGTGGTGGTCGGGCGTCGCCTTCTGGTTCCCGCTGCATCCGCCTTTTGAAACGACTCCGGAAGGTCTGGAACGCGATCTGGCCAGGCCGATCCTGACTTTAATTTGCCTGAGCGCAGTTCAATATGCAGCCCTAGCCTGGCAGCTTGGCTTGCCGACGTTCGCCTGGCGCGAGGGCTGGCTGTGGCGTGCCCTTCTCGTGGGGGGCGCGGTCCTCTATTGGCTCGGCGTCTTCTTTGTCTTCAAGCTGCCCCTGTTTGGCCCGTTCGTGTTGCTGTGCTGCCTGAGCTTCCTGCGGCCATACGAATGGTCGGCGATCCTCGACTACGGCCGATCGATGTTTGGGAAAGCTGCGAAGGAGAAACCCGCCCCTGCGCCGACCAAGTCGGTGGTGCTGGCGGGGAAGGAGAACATCAAGAAGTAGTGCATCCTCAACCTGTCTAGCCGCGGTTCCACGAACAGCGGCTAGACGGTGGAAACCACCGTGAAACCATGCGCCGTTACTTTTCACTCTTGATCGTTTTGCTGTCTCTGACGGCCATCGCCTGTCCGCCGGCGCCGCCGAAGGACGATGCCGTCAAGAAAGACGATGGCAAGGTCGTAGACAAGACGCCGCTCCCAGAATCACTGGATCACCTGAAGACTCGCGTCGAGGCGGCCCTGCAACAGGTGCGCGACCGAGACCTCTTGACCACGCACGCGTTCTGGACTGTCTTCCACGGCATCCTCGGCACCGGTCTGGAGAAGACGACCCTCACCGATCCCGAAACAAAAAAGAGAATCAACGCGATCGACTATATCTGCGCCGGCGGCGAAGTTCGCGGCTTGCAATTCCTGCCGACCCCGCACGGCCTTGATGTGACCCTCGCGAAGTCGATCGATACCCAGGGGGTCGCCCAGGGACACCAGGACCAGTTCATTGCCGAGATGGCGCAGTGGAACATGCCTCACGACCGCAAGTTCAAGGTCGGCGGCAAGGACTTCACTTTCGAAGATTTCACGCGCCATAGCCGCATGCGCGCCAGCGTCAAGAAGGAGCAGGAACTCAGCTGGGCGGTCGTCATCATCGCGCAATACTACGGCACCAAGGACGAGCCCTGGGTCAATGCCTTTGGCGAAAAGCTGACCATCAGCGACGTAGTGCGCTACGAGCTGGATGCATCCATCGAGAATGCTGCCTGCGGCGGCACGCACCGGCTTTTTGGATTGACGTGGGCCTATCACCTCCACCTGAAGAACGGCGGCAAGAAGACGGGTGTCTGGGGCGACGTCGAAAAGAGAATTGCCGAGTACAAGGGCAAGGCCCGCCGGTCGCAGAATCGCGCGGACGGCACCCTTTCCACCAGCTACTTTAAGAGCAAGGACCACGATCCCAATCAGGAACTCCGTATCGGTACGACCGGACACATCGTCGAATGGCTGGCCCTGGCGATGACGGATGACGAGCTCAAGGCGCCGTGGATGCAAGAAGCGGTCAGCGCTTTGAGCCTGGCGGTTCTCGACATGGGGAAGGAATACGTCGAGGCCGGCGCGATGTACCATGCGGCCCACGGGTTGCACCTGTATCACGAGCGCGTTTTCGGTACGCCAGCGCCCTATCTGCCGCTGCCGCCGAAAAACTGAGCCTCGGGCTCGCGTCGTGGTCCGAATCCAGGAATTCGAGCCTTTTCCGGCTGCGAGCATTCTCGAAACCTTGATATACTGGCTGGGAACCACTTCCGCACCCAGTTTCGAAGGAAGTCGAAATGGCGCTGCTCCATGTAGACCGCGGAGACCGATACGGCGAGAACATTCCTCTGGACCGGGATGTCATCGTCTTGGGACGGAGTCCGGACTGCGACGAAGTCATCAGCAAGCTCGATTCCGTGAGCCGCTGGCATGCACGCATCTTGCATATCCAGGATCGCTACTACATCGAAGACTTCAAGGAAAGCCGCAATCGCACCTTCATCAATGAGCAAAAGCTCGAATACCATACGCAGCTTCAGCTCCAGCATCAAGACCGGATCAAGATGTGCGACTTCGAGGCGACGTTCCTCGATGTGGACTCCGACTCGACCGTGGAGGCGATGCTGAGCTCCAAGAGCGATCATCGGCTTGAGGCCCAACCCGCCGCCAAGCTCGCCCTCTTGCTTGAAGTGAATGCCAAGCTGAGCAGGACCCTCCAGCTCGACACCCAGCTGCCGGAAATCGCCGAAGGCCTTTTGAAAATCTACCCGCAGGCGGATCGCTGTTTCATCATCCTCGTCGATGAAACGACCGGGGCGCTGAAGCCGCGCGTCGCAAGGGCCCGCGCTCAGGTCGATGATACCAAGCTGCAATTCAGCAAGACCATCGTGAACCAGTGCCTGAAAACCGGGCAGGCGATCTTGATGCGCGAGGGCGATCCGCTCCCCACCGGCGGCAACAGCGTCAACCTTTTTCATATCCGCTCGGTCATGTGCGTGCCGCTCAGTCCGTCTGAAGGCCCGGCTTTCGGCGTGATCCAGCTCGATACGCAGGATGCGGCCAAGAAATTTGCCGAGGATGACCTGCGGCTTCTTTGGGGCGTGGCCAACCAAGTCACCCTCGCGATGGAAAATGCTCGTCTTCACGAGCAGCGTCTGTCGCAGGAACTGATGCAGGAACGTGTGAAGAACGAGCTGGAGATCGCCCGCCAGGTGCAGCTCAACTTCCTGCCGCAGCAAGTGCCCGATCTTCCCTCGTATGAATTCTTCGCTTATTACAAAGCGGCCCGCGAGGTGGGGGGGGACTATTACGACTTTGTCCCGCTGCCGGAACACCGCATGGCCATCACCGTCGGCGATGTGGCGGGCAAAGGGATGCCTGCGGCCTTGTTGATGGCGAGGCTTTCCTCGGAATTCCGGTCCTGCTTGCTGACCGAGCAGCAGATGACCACGGCAATCTCCTGCTTGAACGATCATCTGTACCCGGCTACCAGTCCGATGGATCGCTTCGTAACGCTGATCGCAGCGATACTTGATCCGGCATCGCACACGGTGACGCTGGTCAACGCGGGGCATCCCACGCCGCTCCATTATCATCATGCCGAGCGGAGGTACTCCCGCGCGGTCCCTGCCGAGGACGATGGGCAGTCGCTGGGGCTCAGCCTGGGAGCCAAGTATCAAAGCTACCAGCTGACGCTGCAACCGGGTGATTGCTTGCTGCTATATAGCGATGGCGTGACCGATGCCCAGAACATGGATGGTCGGCCGTTCCGCATGAAGGGAATCTACAACATCCTGGAGCAGGCCGCGTGGAATACCCCTCGGGCTCTGGGTGAACGCCTCGTCGATGCTGTGCAGAATCACTCGGCAGGCGGCTTGCAATATGACGACATCACGCTTCTCTGTTTCGGTCGGCCGGCGCCTTGAGCGGTTTGGCGCTCGCAGTTCGACGTGCGAGCGCGAAGCCGCAAGCGGCGCGATCGGAAAACCATATCTCGAAGCCGCGCTACCGCCGCCGGTCCGGATCCCCGAAGGTGAATGTCTCGACGTTTCGCGCTGGCCAATCGATGACTAGTAGGCGTTTGAAGTGGTAATCTCCGCCGATGTTGATGCCTCGCGCCGGACCGAGCTTGGTCTCGGCGGCACGATGGGTGTGCCCCGACAGAATGAACGGGGTGCGCGCCGCGTGTTCCGCCAGAAACACTTCCAGGCTACGATTGCCTGAGAGGGCTTCCCACAGAAGTTCGTCGATCCCCTGCGCCGGTGCGCGGCGTGGGAAACTGAGCCCATGAAACGCGGGATGGTGTGTCATGACGATGGCGTTTTCAACTTGCTCCAGCGCGTGCTGAAATTGTTGCTGAAAATTCCCGACGACCAGATGCGTGAAACGAACGTCATCCACGTCCCAGCGTACGAAGCGCCCGTCGTTATGTCGGCCACGCGTGAACGCCTTGTGCTTCAGGCGGTACTCCCAATCGTCAACTTCCGCCTTCATCTGCTCCAGGGACCAGGAGTAATCATACCAGTTGATCGACCCGACAATTGCCAGATCGGCATCGGGCAGCACCAGCGGCGCCGCGTCGAGGTAGTGATACCCGTGTTGCTTGCAAAGGCTGGGCAGGTAGTGCTGATAAACGGCAAGGGAATCGCCGCGATGATCGTCGTCCGCCACCCACAGGTCATGGTTCCCAGGCACCAGCGCCTTGGGACAGGCCAGATGCGAAAAACATTCCAGGCAGGCGTCGAAATGCGCGTCGGTGCCCAGATCGCCCCCCAGTAGGAGCAAATCCGGAGGTTGCTGCTCCAGTTGTTGCACGAGCAAATGTGTCGCATCATCGCCGAGACGATTGTGACCGAAGTGCAAATCAGCGGTAATGGCGATGCGCATAGGCTGCCGCAGTGATGGATGGCAGGAATCGCCCCCGCCTTATCATAGGGTGCGTGGTAAACGGGGTGAGTAGCCCACTGGCCAGGCGCAAAAAAATCGTCAGGCCCACCGGCGTTAACCTAGTGGGACTGACGATGAACGGGAAACATTGGGGAAAAAATGGGCCGTCGACAATCCCCTCTCTGCCGAACGGCCCCGAGGTCCTCTTCTTCTCCCCAAAAGTTGAGGACGAAACAAAGGTAGGTCAAACTTACACCGAAGGCAAATCGCCACGAAAAGATTTTCTGGATCCGCTAACGCCGAGGCTTACCCGCGGATTCCGGCCCACATACCCAGCTGGCAGCCGAGCGTGTAGCACCGGCATCTTGCGGGTGCTGGGAAAACCAATCCGCTTTCAGTAACGTCGCTCATCCCCCGAGTTGCCGTTCGATCTGCTCGAGGATGTCACGCACCGGCATGATGCGTTTGCCAAGTTGCAAGGTGATGTTGTCCTTCAGCCACTGGCGAACGCGTTTCTCGCCCGCCACGACGGTGCTATGATTGCGGCCGCCGAAGTACGTGCCGACTTCGCTATAAGTCGCGCTGGTGTGCTTGCGTGCCAGAAACATCGCCAGCATTCGAGGGTAGCTATAGATCCACTGGCGTTTCTTGGCAAAAAGCGCATCGCGCGAGATACCCAGCACCTCACACACGACGCGTTCGACATCGCCCAGCGAAACCAGGCGGATCGAGTGGCGCAGCAGGTCGCCGAGGGCTTCGCGCGTCAGGTCGAGATCGAGGCGGCGGCCTGTCACCTTGCCCAGATGCACCACGGTGTGGAGGGCGCCTTCGAGTTCGCGTACGTTGCCCCGCAGCTGCTCGGCGAGAAACTCGAGCACGTCGTCCGGCACTCCGCCGGCGTTGAAGGCCTTGGCGCGGAGGATGTCGAGCCGGGTCGCAGGTTCGGGGGTCGCCAGGCTCCACACGGCGCCGCCGACGAGGCGATCGGTCAACTCCGGCAGAATGTGGTCGGCCAGGCGCGGGTGGCAGTCGCTGGTCAGCACGACCGGGCGCCCGTCGGTCTGCAAGGCGTCGAGCGTGTGCAGGAACTCTTCCTGCGTGGCTGATTTCTTCGCGAAAAAACCAACGTCATCGATGAAGAGGGCGTCGGCGTCGCGGAACTGCTTGCGGAAGCCGCTGAGTTTCTGCTGGTGCATCGCCTGCACGAAGCGATTGGTGAACTCTTCGGCAGAGAAGAAGAGGACGCGCCAATCGGGGAAGCGGCGTGTGAGGCCTGCGTAGATGCCTTCGAGGAGGTGCGTCTTGCCGGTGCCAACGGCGCCGTGGAGCACGAGCGGGATCGGTCCATCGCCCGGCGCTTCGACGAGGCTGAGGGCCGAGGCATGGGCCACGCGATTGCAGCTGCCGACCACGAAATCTTGCAGCAAGCGCCAGCGCCGTTGCCGCGCCGGCCGCTGCCTATGGCCTGCTGTCGGCGGCTTGCTGCCGGCTTCTTCCGCAGCAGGCCCTGGGTTTTTGTTCTGCGCTTCGCTCTGGCGATCACGTGCTGCTTGAAACAACGCGGGATCAATCAGGAAGCGGACCGACGCTTCTGGGCCGAGCACCTCCGCCGCCACAGTTTGCACGTCCGCGCCAAAGGTCTTTTGCAGCCAATCTTGCAAGAACAGGTTCGGTACGCCGACCGTGAGCTGGCCGTCCGTGAAGACGAGCTTCGTTTTGCCGGCAAACCAGAGATTGAACCGCGATTCCCCAATCCGTTGGCTGAGGGCTTGCGCCACCGCCGCCACGACATCATAAGTGGTAGTCAATCATTCCTCCTGCGCGCGGACTCCCCGCGTGGTTCGATTCAGGAACCAAGGAGCAAGAGTGGCGCGGCGACAGGATGGGATATCCGTTCGCCCCGCTCGGAGAAAATGGGATTCGTCTCTGTATTGTATGGCGAAGCCGAACGCTGGCGCCGACTCGGGTGAAGGAGTCGCGAGAGTCTGGCGAAAATCAGGCCCAGAGGCCGGAAAAAAAGTTCTGGGCGCGCCAGGGTGCGCCAGCTGAATGAACCAACAGCCCCGGGGTTCGAACTACGTCACCTCGGGGCTTGCAATTCTAGTCGCGGATGGGGACGAGCCAGATGTTGCGATACTGCACCGGGTTGCCATGATCTTGCAGCAGAATCGGCCCGGGAGCGCAAGGGTCGCCGCCGAGGCCTGCCGTGGTATTGGTGACGAACTCTTCCTTGTCGCCTTTCTTGCGGGCCATGCGGACCTTGTCATGGATGAGGACGCCGTTGTGATGTACGGTCATGACGGCGGGTTCGCTGATCTTGCCCCCTTCGCACTGGGGAGACTGGTAAAGGATGTCGTACGCCTGCCAGACGGTGGGAGCTTTGCAAGCGTTGACGCGGGGGGCAGCGACGGAGTAGATGCCGCCGCAATCGTTGTTTTGGCTCTTCAAGCCATAGCTGTCGAGGATTTGGACCTCGAAGCGTCCCTGGACGTAGACGCCGGAGTTGCCTCGGCCTTGCCCGGAAGCCTTCGGCATGTAAGGGACGCGGAATTCAAGGTGGAGCTTGAATTTGCCGGCAAATTTCTGCTTGGTGATAAGATCGCCGCCGCCGCTGACCTGCATGATACCGCCATCGAGCAGTTTCCAGTGCGCGGGCGACTTGCCATCGCGCTTGGTCCAGGCGTCCAGCGATTTGCCGTCGAGGAGCACGGTAGCGCCGGACGGGGCCGGCACGCTGGGCATGTCCTGCGCGTCGGCATCTTTGATGAGCTTCAGATCGGCAATACTGCCATAGGGTTCCTGGGCGAAGCCTGACGAGGCGCCGCCCACGGCGAGAACGGCGGCGAGAACGATTCGTGTCAACATGGGGTCTCCTTGGATGAGGGAAAACGGGGAGGCTATTCTACGCGCGAAACCCTTGCGCGAACAAGGAAACGCTGCCAGAATTTTGACAGTTCTCGCTGAACCCCACAGGGGAAAGAACCACGGAGAGGAGTTGGAGTTGAAGAGCCAAGAACGCGCAAGATGCGAGTTCGGCAAACATCCATGCGCGACCCTCGCTCTGTCCCTTCTCTCTCTTGTATTGCCCTGTGCTCTCCGTGTTTTTTTTTGGGGCGCGGATGGGCGAGAAGTGTCAGAGTATTCTGTCATTCCTCGGCAGTCGCCAGTCCTTGCTGGATCCCCAGCTCGGCCGCGTACGGTTTCAACGCGTCGATCACGAACTGAATGTGCTCGTTGAGTTCGACACCGAAGTCGGCGGCGCCGCGGACAATATCGTCGCGATTGACGGTGCGGGCGAAACCCTTGGACTTCATTTTCTTCTTGACGCTGGAGGCGGTCATGTCGGTGATGCCGCCTGGGCGAACCAGCGCCGTCGCGGTGATGAAGCCGGCCAGCTCGTCGCAGGCGTAGAGAGCCTTGTCGATGGGATGAACGCGCGGGTAATCGGTCAGGTAGTCGGCATGGGAGAGGATCGCGTAGATGATCTCGTTCGGATAGCCGAGGCTGCGCAGGATCTCGGACCCCTTGAGCGGATGGTCCGGCGGGTCAGGCCAGCGTTCGTAGTCGAAGTCATGAAGGAGACCGACCAGCCCCCAGGTGTCTTCGTCGGCCGCATGTTTGCGGGCGTAGGCGCGCATGGCAATCTCCACCGCGCGCATGTGCCTGACAAGGCCGGTATCCTTGACGTACTCGTTGAGCAGGGCAAAGGCGGCGGCGCGGTCCATGGAGTCCTCCTCGATGGGCGACGAAAATCGGGAAAATCCGGTTGTCCGAATGGCATTTCGGAGGCATGCTTAGTTTAGGCCCCTGCGCGGCACGTGTCTGACGCCGGATCAGACAGAACATTTGTCCACTGCTTGGGCCCGTTGCCCCCGTTTGCGGTTGGAATGGCATTGGCGAATCCAGGGGATGGGTCGTACAATGCTCGAAACACTTTCAGAGAGTTGCATGAGTGCGTTGATCGCTGGATATCCTGTCAAGACCGGAGCCGTTCGCATGCCGGATTTTGTGTTGCGCGTGGGCAGCCACAGTGTTACGGGTGTGCGGGCGAATAACGAAGACAACTTCGTCGTGGACCTGCGCCAGCGACTCTTCGTCGTTGCGGACGGCATGGGAGGCCAGGAACGCGGCGAGGTCGCCAGCAGCATGGCTGTCGAAATCATTCCGCGCGCCGTGCATGCCCGCCTGGCAGTCAATGAGAGTCCCAATCAGGCCATCCTGCACGCCATGAAAGAGGCGAACGAAACGATCGTCGAGGCCGGCAAGACGCAGCCCGAAGGCCGGCGCATGGGCACCACGGCCGTGGTCGCACTGCAACATAACGGCAGCGTGTACATCTCCAACCTGGGCGATAGCCGAGCTTACCTGGTCCGCGGGGGCAAAGTTCGACAACTCACCGTTGATCATTCCGTCGCCCAGGCACTGGTCTCGACCGGTGCCCTCAGCGCGGAAGAGGCGCGTCTGAGCCCCTATCAGCACGTCTTGCACAAATTCCTCGGCTGTGCCGAATTGAACGACTCGGCGGACGTGAATCCGTTCGCTCCGGAGGACGGGGATCGCCTTCTCCTCGCCACGGATGGGTTGACGAATCACGTCTCTGACGACGACCTACGCAACGGCCCCACGCGTTTCCCCGATCCGCAGGACTGGATCGAACACCTTGTGCAAACCGCCCTCGCCCACGGCTCCCGCGACAACGTCACGGGCGTGGTCGTGGCCTTCGAAAAAAAAAGCTAAGCGCCTTGCTCATTCCTCCGTCGGCTTTTCTTGCGCCGGCAGAACCCAGCGCAGCGCCTGCAACCCCAAGAAGACCGCAAAGAGCGGCAGTATCAGCCATGCCAGCCACGGCTGCCACGCCGACAGGATCAACGCGATCACCGCCAGCCAGATCAGGCTGCACCCGACCAGCGTCATGGTCCCCTTGAAGCTGGCCTCCTCGTTGGTTTCCTGGAGATCGAGGCTGCTGGAGCGGCCTCGTTCGGCGCTGCGGCGGGCGGCTTCGTCCAGCTCCATCGCTCGCAACTCGTCCTGCCAGCCGAGGATTCCAGGCGGTTTGGTGACGCATTCCTCGGCAGGGAGACCAACCTGCCGTTTCTTGACCGATGCCAGCTGGACCGCCTGCTCGAAGCGACCAATCAAGCCCGCCCACGGGTGAAAGGGCTCAAAGGCTTCCGTCCGATTTTGGCCCCCATCGTCAATGAACGTCCAGAGCGCCGGCCCCGGCCAGCCCTCGGCGAACAACAGGGTCGGCCGGCCTGTCGTGGTGACCAGCGAGAGCCGCCAACGTGCTTCGGATTGATTCGGCAAATACGTCGCTTGAAAGAGCATTCCGGTGAGGAAGCGGCCCGACAGCACCAGCGGCTGGCGCGGCAGCACCTCCGTTTGCGCTGCTTGCAAGTACACCTCGGCGATCTCGCCCCCGACGGTGCGCAACACCTCCCAGCCCGGTAGCCCGGGCTTGCATCCCTTCACGTCCGGTTCAAGGAGGATCTCCTCCGTGGACCAAAGCTCCAATTCCAAGAGATGCGGCCGATGCGCGTGTACTAATTCCTTCGCCCGGACGAAGCCCGGATGCAAGGCCGCTGGCAGGAGCGGAAGGAGGACTCGCCCTGTGTCGGCCTGGATCAATGCCGCCTCGTAGGCGACGTCCGGAGAAGGATCCGCAGGATGCACGCACAAAACGTGGCATTCCGCTTGAAGAGCGCGTCGCAACTGCGCTGCACGCACAGCCAGGCTGCTGGCCACGATGACGCCATCGACATCGGGATCGGCCAGCACGTCTTCCAGATCCATGACCAGCCGCGGGGCCAGGCCCAGATGCTGAAGACGCGCCAACCCAGCCGCCGGCCCCGAATAGAGGCGCAGCTCGTGCCGGCCCGTCGCGACGAGTGCCTCGGCCAAATCTAAACCGTCTCGATGATCGCCCAGGAGTGCGAAACGCATGGGAGGTGTCCGGCAAGTCAGCGACCGGCCCGACGTTAGACTTTCTTCTTGAGACCGAGGACCGTCAAATCGGCGCCCGGAGGGTTTTGACCCGGATCGCCACGGAGTTCCTTGGGCAATGCCAGCCGATCCAGTTGCAACATCAGGGCCGGGATGTCGATCATGGCGGCCTTGGTGCCGGGGCCCAGACCGAGCAGGCTCGCGTTCTGCTCCCCCGCCTGCCCCCACGTGGTCTGCCAGTCGGACAGAGTTTGTTTCGCGGCCGCGGCTTTCTCGATCCCTGCGAAGTAGGCGTTGAGTCGGGCGTCATAGACGTTGTATCGGCCCTGCCAATTCCAGCGCCCCTGCGCGACCCAGGGTTCCGCGATGCGCAGCAGCGTGGTCTTGTCGGGATCCTCGGTAAATGGGGCGAGGAAGGCATTGCTATTGGCATGAAAGAGCACGAGGTCGCCGGAGGGGGTCGTTGATTTCTTTCCGAAGGTGAGGTACGCGTTGCGGGTCGCCCAGCTATTGTGATCGAGAACGTGCATCAGGGGCCCGCCCGCGGCGCTGCCATCGAAGTGCACGGCGTCCGCAAGTGACACGAACAGGTTGTTGCGGGCCCTTAATTGCACGGCATCGCGCAGATCCAGCAGCAGCTTGCCGGATACGAGGACGTTATCCCGAAGGAGGAGCGTCCTGGGTTCACCGCTTGTATTGGCGGCGGCGAGCAAGCACTGGAAGCGGTCCGGCGTGCTGATGAGCGGACCTTGCAGCCAGCAGCGCGTTAGCGTCAAGTCGGCGTTGTGCAACTGCAAGACCATCGGCACCAGCGTGCCGGGGCTGAGCTGGAAACGGGCGCCGATCACCTCGAGATGGCCTCCCGTCATCTCGATCAATGCAGGGGGGGTCAAGCTCCCCGGGTTGGCCTCAAGCGTGATCGCATCGCGTGCGTCCTTGGTCGCCTCAAAATGCAGCACCAGGTGCCCGATCCCTTTGATGCGTACGGGACTGGTCGAGCAGACACCGCGGCCGGTCAGATGCAGCACCACGCGCGGCGCCAGCTTCTCTTTCTTCTGGATGCCGGCCAGATAGGCGCCGAGGTCAACCTTGTTGAGATTGAGCTCCGCGCCGTGGAACAACCCGGCGGGGGCCTTGTCGATTTCAGGCCGTAGAGTGTCGGCGGCGGCAATCGTGGGTACCGCGCGCGGCTCAAGGGTGCGTTCGAGCCAGGACTCGGGGGTGGGCGGGAGCCGACCGACGATACACCCCGTCGAACCTGTGCCCGTGAGCGCAGCGAAAGCCACCGGCGCCGGTTCGGCGGAATCGAGTCGAACCGGCTGGGCAGGCAAGAACCGCGCCGCCGGTTGCTCCTCAAGCTTCGGCGGCGGGCTCGTCGGCCAGGCATCGGCGACGGACCGATCCCCAAAGCTATAACGCCATTGCCGATGCCAGCCATCCAGATCGTCCGCGGCAATGTACTTCGCACCCGATGCGAGGAGCTGCTTCCAGCCGGCGTAGACGCTGTTCACGGCACGCCAGCTCATGGCCGAAGCGTCGGCGCCGTCGGCCAAATAGATCAGATCTCCTACGGGCGCAGTCGTGTCGTCCCGGCTCAGGATCGAGTCGAGAATTCTTCCGTGGATCGGCGCCGCGGCTCCCGGCGTGGCCTGGGGCTGCCAGTGGACCAGGGTCTTGCCGCAAACGAGGGTCGAACGGACACAGTACAGTGAGAACGCATCGGCGTCGCGGCCGCGCACGTGAAAGAGAGGCTGCTGATGGCCGACGACGAGTGAATCCTCGACCAGTACTGCCGCGGTGGCGTCGCGGGACTGCAGCAAGGTCAACTCCGGACCCCGGACGTAGCAGTGCTGTAGCCAGAAGTGGGTGGGCCTGGTCGCAGGCTTTTCTTCCGTCGCGGTTGGCCGATTTACCAGCGCCAGCCCTCGCGGGGCCCCGCCGGCGAGTGAGAATGTGCAATGGCGGGCTTGAAAATCCGAAGCCGGCAGTTCGAAGACGCTTGCCGGCGCGTCGCCGGAGCAGCGCATCACGAAATCGAGGTTGTCGAGAATCAGGCTGCCTTGAGCAAGAGAACAGAACGACGCGGGGAGCTTTCCCGGCGTGGCGTTCTTCGGCATGTCCCAAACGATGAGTGGACGGTAGCCCGCGCCGCCGCGCACCAGGATCGTTCGCTCCGCAAGTACGGGCAGAGCCGAGACGAAGAACGGGCCGCCGTCGTTGATCTCGATGACCGTGAATCCGCCAAGCTTGCTGGCGGCAAATGCCGCTTCCAAGGTACGCAAGGCGCCCGCGCCACCGCCAAGTCGGCTCACACGTAGTACCAACGCTCCCTTGGGCGTCTCGGGGAACGCAGTGAAGGGACCGTAGAATTGCTTGCGCAAGGCGACGAGGTCGGGCTTGTCGTTCGCAGTGTCCATTCTCGGCAAGGGGAGCGCGGCCACCCCCATGTGTGCGGCCGACGTGTCCGCTTTCACCTCCGGAGGTTTCTCCTTTTCCTTGGGGTCGATCTCCACGATGTCGGGTTGATCGGATTTCTTGATCGGCTCTACAGGTTTTTTCAACGGCCCTGGTTTGCCGCCGAACAGTAGTGCGGCGATCAACACCAAACCGAGCACGCCGACGCTGCCGCCTGCCACGTACATCCACAGCGGCGAACCGGCGGCCGGCCTCTTGGATTTGTCTGCCGACACTGGGCCGGGGGCGCCCGCTTTCTTCGGGGGCGTCCGGCTCTCTGGCCGCTCGTCCTCGTTTGGGCCGTCGGCCTCGGTGTCGGCCCCCTTCTTGGCCGGACGCTTCTTTACCTGCCCTGCTTTGCTTGGCTTGCCGGCGTCGGCTTCCAGGCCGTCCAGGTCCACGACGGCCGTCGGATCAGCGTTGCGCCGCCGCCCCGGCCCGCGCTGCAATCGACCGCCGCTCTCTTTCTCAGCCGGCAGTACTTCATCGGGATGTTCCAGATCGTGCAGCAACTCCGCAGGCGTCTGGTAGCGATCCTCCGGCTTCTTCTCCAGCATGCGGTGAATCACCGCCACCAGATCGTCGGGGACGCTCTGATTCAGCTTCCGCAGGTTCGGCATCGGCGCTTGCATGTGCATCAAGATGCGTTCAGGCAACGTGCCTCGCGCGAACGGCGCTACCCCCGCCAGCATGTGGAAGAAGGTGCAGCCCAGCGAATAGATATCGCCGCGGATGTCCACCGAACGGCTGTCGCGCGCCTGTTCCGGGGAGATGTAGTCGACCGTGCCCACCGTCGTCTTGTCGCGCGTGATGCGAAACTCTTCGTCGTCCTCTTTTGCAATCGCGAGACCGAAGTCCGTCAGCTTGACGATCAAGCGCGAACCTTTTTGGGTGAGGAGGAGGTTGGACGGCTTGATATCGCGATGCACGATTCCTTGTTCATGTGCGTGGTCGAGTGCTCGGGCCGCCTGGATCATGATCTGGCGGGCCTCTTCAGGATCGAGCTTGCATTTCCGATTGATGTAATCTTGCAGGTCGGTCCCTTCGACAAACTCGAACGCAATGTAAAAAGTGCCGAGGTGATCGCCGACGTCATAGATGGCGACGATGTTTTCATGGCGGAGCTTCGCGGCCGCCTTGGCCTCGCGCTGGAAACGGATGAGGGTGGTCTCTTGCTTGGCGAGTTGAAAAGGGAGGATCTTCAGGGCTACGACGCGATTCAGGTCGACATCGCGGGCCTTGTAGACAATGCCCATGCCGCCGCGGTCGACCTCGCTCACGATTTCGTATTTGCCGATGCGTTCGGTCCGCCGCGCCGGTCGTTTGGTCGATTCCTCAGCCATGGCGGACCGTGTGGAGGTAAAGGGTTGGCAATCTATTGAGTACGTAAAAAACTAAGCCGCGGTTCAATGAAACCTACTGTTCATTGTACCCGCCGCCCGAGGGAAGCGTCAATGTAAGAGCCGATTGCAATGCAGGCCGCGGCGTGTTAGGGTGAGAGCACCTCTCATGAAAGGAGCATCACGATGGCCACCGAAACCATGGGGCGCGTGATTACCGAAGCATGCATCGAGAATCTGATGGACCTCTGGGACGTTCAACGCGGCATCAAGCCGGCCGATCAAGCGCGTCGCCTGTTGATCCAGGATGCGTTGGTTGATACAGGTGCAACTCTGCTTTCCATGCCAACCAGGCTTATCCGGGCACTGGGGTTGCAGAAAACCGGCTCCAAACGCGTCACCAGCAGCACCGGCCCTGCGGAAGCGGCGATGTACGAGGCCGTGCGCCTCACGATCCAGGGGCGCTCCTGCACGATGGACGTCATGGAGGTCCCCGACGATGTGCCGGTACTGATTGGCCAAATCCCGCTCGAACATCTCGATTTCGTTGTCGATTTGCGCAGCCGCACCCTCATCGGCAATCCGGCGCATGGCGGCGAGCATGTCTATGAGTTGTATTGAACTCTCTATCCCAGCAATTCCAGAAAGCTGCCGCCGTTCTCGAACAGGTCATCGCCGATTGCACAGGTCCAGAGGATACGGACCATGAGCCGACACGGGGGTTGGCCATTGCCATCGGGCAGGTCGAGTTGCACTTTCTGCCCCAGCAGGCGCTTGGTCCCGAGCAGGCGGACACCCGTTGCCGACAGATCGCGGCTCACGAGGGCAATCTCCTGGCCGTCCTCGGTGCGAATCTTGACTGGTTGAATGAAATCGATGCGTGCTTGGCCGCGCCGGTCGTGCTCCTTCGCCTTGCTGCGGTGCTGCTTGATGAGCCGGCGAATCGCCCTTTGGATGGCTTGCTGCTGAGCGTGTTCCTTTTGCAGACGCGGGCTGAAGGTTGCCTTATGGTAATAGCGGCCGCCCCGGTGGACCAGAGCTGCTTGCTCGAGTGCGAGCACGGCTTTCCATTCCTTTTCAGCGAGCCCGGCGATGCGCAGCTCGGAACGCACATCCCGCGCCGTCACGTAGCCTTGCCGTTTGGCAAGCTGCAAGACGGCGCTTGCGACCGATTGAAGTCCGTTCGAAGCCATCGTGTGATTCCTCAAGTTGCCACACTTTTAATGTATGGTCTGCGGCGGCGCAATTCCAAACTGAACATGCCGGTCCGCCCAGGTTGGAGCCGGCACCATTTCGCCCTGAACTTCCTTCAGAAGCAGTTCGGCTAGATTATCGCAACACAGGTCCCGCAGGCCCAGGTAGGAAGTTGTCAAGCGCGGATTGATCTCAATAACGAAGTCCCCGCCGTCGTCGCCGAGGACGAGATCGACGCCGACATAGCCTTGTAAGCCTTTAATCCCGGCAACCGCCTTAAGTGCGAGGCGCTTCGCCCTTTCACAGAGCGCAGCGTCCATGGGCAGCGAACCGCCGCGGTAGCGAAAGCGGCCGTCCTGCGAAAGATGCTGCCAGCACGGATTCAAAGGGATCGTTTCCTTCACCCCCATGAGCAGCGCGACGCTGGCGGGTCGGCCGCGAACATACTGCTGCACGATGAAATCGTCATTCGGGCATTCGTGAAACGCCGGCGCCCACACGCGCATGGCGTCGTCCTGATTGCGGATCAGAAACGTTGCCTGCGAGCCGGCGCCAAACCGCGGCTTCATCACCCACGGGGGCGGAAAACTCGCGATCGCCGCCGGATCAAGTCCTTGCGTGAGCGGGTGCGGCAACCCCCGCGCATGCCAATATTCCGCCAGGGCCAGCTTGTCTGCTGTCATCCCGATGGCGCCCGGGTGGGAGCCGAGCAGCCGCCCGCCGACGTCCAGCACCGCCTGGCTGCGTGTTTGCAACAGCTCGTCGAATTCCGGCGCGATCACCAGTGTCCAGTCGCAACCGGCGGCGGCCTCCTCGAAAACGCCATGCTCAGTTTCGTCCGCGATCGTCACTACCTCGACGCCCCTCAAACGCCGAAAATCGGCAACGACCGCCGCCAGCATCGCCCCGCCCTCGCGGCGCAGCGAATCCGGGACGTCAGGCCCCAGACCGCCGGCCGAGATGCATTCGTAAAGGAAGATTCGCATGCCAGCCGTTCGCGTTTCGACACAATGATGGTATGTCCCACGCAAGCATTCTAGGTCCCGACGGCGCCATCGCGCAACGGCTCCCCAACTTTGAAGCTCGCCCCGAGCAGCTCGAGATGGCCGAGGCCGTCGCCGACGCCCTTGCCGACGCGCACCACCTCATGGTCGAGGCCGGCACCGGCGTCGGCAAGAGCTTCGCCTACCTCGTCCCCGCCATTCAGGCCGCCTGCGCTGCCAAGGACGGACGCGTTGTCATCTCTACTCACACCATCGGACTTCAAGAACAGCTCATCCGCAAGGACATTCCCTTCTTGCAAAAGGTGATGCCGCAGAAGTTCGACGCCCTTCTCGTCAAAGGCCGAGGTAATTATTTGAGCTTGCGCCGCCTCAAGGTTGCCCACGAGCGCGGCCTTTCCCTGCTCACCGAGCAAGGCGCATGGGACCAGCTCGATACCCTCATGCGCTGGGCCGACCAGACCGACGACGGCAGCCGCAGCGATCTCGACTTCCGCCCGCTCCCCCCCGTCTGGGAGCTGATCGAAAGCGACTCCGCCAACTGCCTCGGCAAGAAGTGCGACGATTACGCCGATTGCTTCTACTTCAAGGCCCGCGCCAACATCCAGAAGGCCAAGATCCTGATCGTCAATCATTCACTCTTCTTCGCCGACCTCGCACTCAAGGCACTCGGACCCGATGTCGGTATTCTGCCCAAGTATCAAGCCGTCATTTTCGACGAGGCCCACACCCTCGAAGACGTCGCCGCAGAGCACTTCGGCCTATCGATCACCCGCGGCCAGTGCGAATACCTTCTCAACCGCCTCTATCACGAGCGCCGCGGCAAAGCCATCGGCCTCCTCACGATCTACGGCGATAGTGCCGACTGGATGCAAGTCCATCGCACGCGCCGCCTCGTGCAGCAATTCTTCGACAGCATCCTGGACTGGCGCCGCCAGCACGAATCGAAACAGAAACGCCCCGGCGGCGGCGATTCACTCCGCATTCGTGAACCCGGCATCGTCGCGGATACGCTCTCGGCCGAGTTTCAGAAGCTCGGCCAGCACCTCGATCGAATTGCCGAGGGCATCAAGGATGACAAGGAAAAGATCGAGCTGGAAGCCGCCGCCGGGCGCTGCGAATCGCTTGCCGCCAGCGTCATCGCCTGGCTGAAGCAACAGCTGGCTGGCCAGGTCTACTGGATCGAAGGCTCCGGCGAACGCGGCGACAAGCTGCAACTTGCCAGCGCTCCAATCGAAGTCGGCCCAATCTTCCGCGACCGAATCTTCGACCGCATCCCTTCCGTCATCCTCACCAGCGCCACCTTGAGCGTCGGCGGCGCGCACGGCTTCGATTTCTTCAAGGAACGCTACGGCTTCCCTGCCTCCTCCCCTCTCTCCTCCGGGGGAGAGGGACAGGGGGCGAGGGGGGCGTCCTCGGTCGCCATCCAGCTCGGCAGCCCGTTCGATTATCGCCGGCAGGCGGAGCTGCACCTCTTTCGCGCGATGCCCGACCCGACGGCCGATGCCCGCGCCTTCGAGGAAGCGTGCTGCGCCAAGATCCAGGAGTATGTCCAGCGCACTCAGGGCCGAGCGTTCGTCCTCTTCACCAGCAATCAGACGATGCAGCGCACCGCGAACTATCTGCGCGACTGGTTCACCGACCACCACCTGACGTTGATCTGCCAGAGCGACGGCATCCCGGCCAACCGCATGCTCGAAACCTTTCGCACTACCGATGCCGCCGTTCTCTTCGGCGTCGATAGCTTTTGGCAAGGGGTCGATGTGCAGGGGGAGGCGCTCTCGAATGTGATCATCACGAAGCTCCCGTTCACGCCGCCGGACCGCCCTCTCGTCGAGGCCCGCTGCGAGGCGATTCAGGAGCGCGGCGGCCAACCGTTCACCGACTACTCGCTCCCTCAGGCGATCTTGAAACTCAAGCAAGGCTTCGGCCGTCTGATCCGCACCAAGAGCGACACAGGCCTGGTGGCGATCCTCGACCCTCGCATGGTAACGAAGCAGTACGGCCGCCGCTTCCTGGAAGGCCTTCCCGGCTGCAAGCGATTTGTGGACGGCGTGGAATTGAGCTAGCCCCCTGTCGCCCGGGAAGCCCCAAGGCGAGGTACTCCGAACCCTGGGGATCCGAGTGCGTCACCCCAGCGCGTTCATCGCCTTGAGGGGGAGTCGCTCGAATGAAATACAGTGCCCCGCGATTCACGAAGCCTGCGCCTTGTCCTTGGAAAAATATCCGAGCGAGAGGAAATCAATCAGCTTACGTGCTCTTGACGGCGCGGGACGGGCTGGGGCTTCGCCGGCGCAACCCATGAGGGACGCCTCAATTTCCGTTACCAAGGCCGTGACACTCGCCTGTCTCTTGGCGCGGTCGAACTCCAGTGCCCGCAGGCAAACCCCAGCAAGTTTCTCGGCGACACCCGGCCATCGGGCAGCCGCCGCGCAAAGCGTTCCTCGCTCCGGCGGTCCATTGCGGCGCAAAACGGCCGCATAGAATTCTTGCATGGAGTCGAACCTATTTCTCCCGTTGGGCGGAATGCCGTAGAGAATCTCGAACAGGATCCCGCCAAGGCCATAAACATCGGTGGACATATCAGGCACGCCGAATCTTTCCGGGTCCAGGTTTTCTGGAGTTGTGTAATTGCCTACCCCGATAACGCGTCCCTCCATTTTCTCGCTCGCCTCCTCCCGAGCGGTGTTGGCAGGAAACTGTGAAGGATGGCCACGGATGACGAACACTTCGCCGAACGGGTCCGTCACGAGGACGTTTCCCGGATAGAGCTCATGGTGGAGCAATCCATTGGCATGGAGAAAGGCCACGGCCTTGCACGTATCGAGTAGATAGCCGACCAGTCGGAACAGCGTGTCGTCGGCAGCGTCTGCCGCGCGATCACGGAGCAATCGCCCGAGGTCCTCGGCGCTGATGTACGGCTCGGTAAAGAACGGCATTCCTTCCTTGGTTTCGCCCACGTCGTAGATTGGCACGAAATGGACGTGGCGAAAGCGAGCCCGCATCCGGGCCAGTTCAAGTAACCGATCCGCGTCGGCCGGGCGGTAGGGCATATTGACAATTACTTCCCGACCCAAAAGTCGGTCGAGCGCGCACCAACCGGCATGCGTGCCATCATGCCAAAGACGGTCGTGCATTTCGTACCTTTGTTCAAACGGCACGACCGAGGACGAGGATGAAGCAGCGTCATTCATGAGTTATCTTTGGCAAGCACGGCGCATTTAGTGTGGGGCAAAGTCGGCTAACTACGAATCGGCGGATACCTTGCAACTATCTACGATAATTGACTTGGCCACCTCCGCCCTCCCCTCGCCAACGCCGGCCTAACGTTCGACTTTGCGGTCGGATTTCTTCCCGGCGTGAATGACAATAACGTCCGCAAAGGTCTGCGGCGGGCAGGTGTCAGCGATATCACTATTCGATCCGACGCTTACTATTTGCCCGACCTTCAGGTCCGCAATCGTTGCCCGCCGGGCATCCGAGAAAACGATGATCGTGTCCTTGGTTATTTTGACCGAATAGCCCTCATGCAGAATGTGGCCACCCTTGCCGACCGGCTTCCCAGGCGCCGCAACAGCCTTGATGGGGCCGGTAAGGGACTGCTGCGCTTGAGCCGGCAATGCGACCCAAAGCAGCAACGCGAGGCTCGACGTTATCGATAGCATGATCGGTCTCATGGCGAGTTCCTTTTGGGTACGGATATGCAGGCCTGTTGTGAAAGGGCTTTGGCGATGTCACTGCTACCTTGCCCCAACGAGGTTCACTTGGAGGCTGCCCATTCCTTCATCAGCTCCCGAAAACTCGGTCGGCTGCTCAAGGCTTTGAAATCGGCGTCTCGGCTGAATTGTTCCACATCTTCTGGCGTGATCAAGTAACGCCTGTCCTTTGCGGTACGCAGTAAAGCAATAGCTTTGCCGGCATGGGCGTCAACGTTGTCGGCGCCTCCTGCACCTTGGGTGATCGCTAATCCATAGACCCGTGCGAGTTCTATGTAGACAAGGGGATCCAGATCTTTGCCTTGAGCAAGTTGATCGGCTTCCTTGATCGCCTTCATCGCGTTCCCCGCGCGGGCTACGATGAGAACTCGATGAACGCGTGTATGTACCTCAATGCTGTTCTTGCCTACGTGCGCGGTCTTACGTAAATCTTCCAGTTCTTTCTGCAAATTGTCGGCCCGAGTTTTTTCACGTTTGGCGTTCTCTCTCTCCGCATCAAGGTCACTCTTTAATTTTGCTATTTCGCGTTTGAGGCCATCGGCCAGGGATGTTGCGGTTCTCAGTTTTGACTCCAGCTCTTGTTGGATGCGCACCTTGTCCCTCTTGGCCTCATCGCGCTGCCGTTCCAACTCACGGATTTTGCGTTCCAGATCGTTGATCTTCGACTGCTGAGCGCCAGCCATCGCTGGAAAGAAGAGCATCCCAAACAGAAGCACAACAAGTGGACGAAACATTGGAGGCCTCCCCAGGTGCAACCAATTACACTGATGCCGTTGGCTAAAAGAACCCTTGCAAACCGCTGCATTGGCGACGCCAGGCACACGGAGGCTGACTGGCGCGAACCTCAACACGAAAGGCTCACAGCTCTGGCTACGATTCTCGCACTCGATTTGAGCCAATACAAGAGCGATTGCTCCTTTTTCGGCAGCGTTTGTGCTGTTGCTCGGCTTGATCGCAGACGAAAACGATCGAGTGCCGCCGAACGCTTGCCTGAGCCGCCAGGCCCACCGGCAAGGATAAAAAAGCTCGGCCCAGACCCCTTCGGCGCCGGCGGCACGGCCAATCAACTGCCGTGCCGCGGGCGATGGAATCACTTCTGCAAGTACAGCCACACGAAGCCGGTCATTTCTTCGCGCAGGAACTCCGAGCGTCGAGTGTAGACCTTTTGGTACTCCTCCGCCGCCTTGGCGCGATCCTTCTCGTCGGTCGCTTTAAAACCCTTGAGCACCGCCTGGAGGTCCTTTTGCCAGTCCGCGTACTTCTTGTTGAACTCTGCCACCCCGACGCCTTTGGCCGGCGAAATCAGGCGGACGCTGTCCCCGACAAGGATATCGAGCTTGCCGTCGCCGTTGATGTCAGCGACCCAGATCCGCGATGCGTGCGTCGGGCCGGTGAGATCCTCTTCGCGGACAATTTGCCCGTCGCCGACGTGCGTCCTTGGCTTGATCAGCGGCTGGAACGGCAACAGGTCGGGCACTTTGCCCTTGCCGGCCCGGTTCTTCGCCCAGTAGACGCCGCCGTCGTAGCAACCGCTCAATAGGTCCAAGGCCCCGTCGCCATCCCAGTCGATGACGAACGGGTCGCTGTGCGCGCCCGGCAGCTTGAGCGGTTTGCCGCTGGACATGAGCAACCCCGGCATCGGCGTGAACTTCCCTTTCCCGTCTCCTTTGAACCGGTAGAAAGTGCCGGCGAAATTCCCGACGATCAGGTCCAGCTTCCCGCGCCTCTCCCAATCGACGGCGAACGGTCGCGTGCAAATCTTCTCGGTCAATTGGTTATCGCCTTTTGTCGGGATGATGAGCGGCTCGCCATCCGTCCCCTTCAAGACTTCCGCCTTGCGAAAGGTCCCGTCCTTCTTGCCGTAGAGCACCTGAAACAGCCCCGCCATGTCCTTGTCCATGCGCGAGTAGGAACCGGAGATAATGTCGAGATGGCCATCACCGTCAATGTCCACAAACTGTGGAGTGGACGAGGTGCATCACCACACACCGGGCACTTCGGCTACTTTGCCCTCCGCCTGAAGCCAGACCCCCTCGGCGAATTGTCCTTTGCCCAGGCTCTTGTAGACCTTGATCTTGCCCTGGTTGAACTGTCCAACAAAGAGTTCTTTCTTGCCGTTCACGTCCACCCAGCACGGCGCCGCGAAGCCGGGGGACTCGACGCGAATCGGCGCCCCGCCCGCCTTCAGTCGCACCGGGGGCTCGAATTCCGTAGCGCCACCCAACGCAGCAACGCCTAAGAGCATAAACACTGTCAGCAGATGTTGCTTCATCGAACATTCCTCCGCGAGTTGAAAAGGGGTAATTCGACGCTGTGGAGCGAGCAAACTTCAAGCGAGCCGTCAATTGTTTGGCCGGCAAACGAGACCGCACAGCAGCGGCCGACACATTGGAGGCCTCCCCAGGTGCAACGAATTGCACGGATGCCGTTGGCTGAAAGAACCTATGCAAACCGCTGCGTTGGCAACGCCAGGTGCACGGAGGCTACCTGGCGCGAACCTCAACACGAAAGGCTCACAACTCTGGCTACGATTCTCGCACTCGATTTGAGCCAATACAAGAGCGATTGCTCCTTTTTCGACAGCGAGGATCACGGCGGGCCCAAGTCGCAACGAAACAAGGCAACGCAGAGAGCGCCGAGGAAATCGTTTGCAGGATGGTTTTCCAATCTCTCTCCGCGTTCTCTGCGTCCTCTGCGTTTCAAAATGATTTGCTTTGGTGCTGCCTCGTCCCGATCTCCCCTCGCCCTCGGGGAGAGGGGTTGTGGGTGAGGGCGGGGACACCGTCGCTCGAACCATCCCGGCGGCAGCAAATCAGGCACAGATTCCTGTTCATCGTTGGACCGACCGTCTGGTTCCGAAGAGACGCAAATCTATTTTCCCTTCTTGATACTCAGGCTGGTCGGTTCCGATGTGATCTTCAGCCGTGGGATCGTGATAAGTCCCGCGGCGTCGGCCCGGACCTCGCCGTCAAGCTTGCCAAACGTCCAGCGCACCATTTCCCCCGGCGCGACCCGCAGCTTCTGCAGCCGGCGCAGGCTGACGTCTGCAATCGCTTCCGCCGGGATCGTGAACGTAGTCTTGAGTTCAGAAGGCTTGACAAGAAAAAGCGTCGTCTCGATCGCGTCCGGCGTCTCACGCAGGTTCTTCCATCGGAAGAACGCGTTGATCTGGCCGGCCTTCTTGTCGGTAAGTTGATTGGGCCACGGCAGCGGGTCATTGGTCGAGGCATCGGTGAACACCGGATACGATTCGTTCTTCTTGACGCTCAGCCAATCGAACGAGTTGATCAGGTCGTTAACCTTCATGATGTTCGCGTGGTTATTCGCATGGCCGAACGGCCCCCAATACAGCAAGAGGGGATATTTCCGTTCGTTCATGGTTTTGACGAAGGCGTCGTGCCCACGAGACCAGCCGTCGTTTTGCGCGGAATAGTCAACGACGATCGGAGGATCTGGGAGGGTGACGTCGGCGGGCATTTTCTGCGGCGGGAAATACATCCGGGTGGAAGCATGCTTGACCTCGGCGGGCACATTGGCCTTGATGGCGGCGAAAACATCCCCGTGGCGCATGCCGATGCCGAGAGTCCCGCTGCCACCCATCGAATTACCACACAGGTAGACCCGGTTCGCGTCGATGCCGTATTGCTTGATCACCCAAAGTACGGTGTCAATCACCCGTTTGTCGGTGGGACTGACCTCGGGACCGGGGTACTTGTTGATTCCCCACCACCAGTCGCCTTTGTTGGCCCGGCAATCGAGGTAGAGCGCGAAGAAATCTGGCGGAGAATGGTAGATATCATGGTTGCCGACTTTAGCCGTGCAGGCCAAGCACGAGTGAACGTCATGTCCTGCGGAGTGCAGGACTACATAAAGCGAAGCATTCGCTTTCGCCTGTTTTGGATGCAGCACCAGGAAAGTATCACGTTGCGGAGCCGCATAGCCCCAGACTTTTCGGCTGCCATGATTGATGGTGTCCAATTTTCGTCCGGTGAATTCCGATTCCTTTTGCTTTTCAGGGGGCCAACCAATGTCCTGCGCGCGGGCCGCCATCGCAACCAGCAAAACAAGAGTCAGGGTGAGAATCGGTCTATTCATCTCGTACTCCCAAAAAGTAGGCACGCCCCAGGAATGGGCTACTCCGAACCAGCGGATTCAGAGTAGCTCGTCTCCGTGCTTGATGCGATTGGAGAGACAGTAATGACGGAGACCTCAAATAGCCTAACGAAACTCTCGACAATTGCCAGGCACTTCGACCTACGACCACCAAGACCGCACTCCGTAGACTTTTGCATTGCATTTCGCAATACCGTGCAATATCATGAAGCCCGTGCTCTCCCGCCAAATTGGCGCCGCCGCGCCTACCGTTTGTTCTTTTCCTGACGACACGGTTCGAGATCGATTGCCATGGTCGCATCGCGTCAATTCGCACCTGGATGTTTTTTTGCGGTCGTTGTAGTATTTGTGGGAGGCTTTCCGGCCGCGCTTCATGCAGACGAGCCTATCCCTTTCGCGCGCGTGGCCCCACTGTTTCAGAAGCACTGTTACGGCTGTCACAGTTCCGAGAAAGCCAAAGGGAAACTGCGGATCGACAAGCTCAACCCCGATCTCGTCAAGGGCAAGGATGGCGATCACTGGCGCGAGGTACACGATCGGCTCAACTTCGGCGATATGCCTCCTGCAAAGGAACCGGCCCTCAAAAAAGAAGTCCGCGAATTGATGACAGCCTGGCTCACACAAGAGCGCCGTCGAGCCGCGCTCGCGAAAAACCAGGCCACGCATTTCCGCCGCTTGACCCGCCGCGAATACGAACGAACGATGCAGGATCTGCTCGGCCTGCCGATCGAATTTGGAGCGCGGCTGCCCGAAGATGGTCAATCGAAGGACGGCTTCCGCAACGACGGCGACGTGCTGCGGATGTCACCTCTACAGTATGAGACCTACCTCCAGATCGCCGATGACGCCCTCGCCGAGGCGATCGTGACCGGCCCGCCGCCGGCGGTGCATCGCTTTCGCCTCGCCGTGGGCGAGAAGCACGCGAATTTCGAAATCAAGAGTCTGCCCAAACCGGCAGACCGACCGGGCGAATCCTTGGAATATGACACCAAGAAAGGGAAGGCGTTCCGCATCGCAAACATGTCGCAGCCGCCCAGGGACAAGGATAAGGACAAAAACAAGATATGGGATCCGCTGCTGGCGCCCTCCGCGATTCGGCGATTTGAAGAAGCGGCCGTGCAGTTGCCGGATCGCTGTTACGCATTCGGATTCCATCAGGTGTACCGAAAAGGTGAAACGCGGATCAAGGTCCGCGCTGCGTGTGTCGAACTCCCCGATCCGGCCAACGCGGCACGCCTGCCGATCTTGACGGTCGCCATCGGTTCGACGAACTTTCACGGCGTCGAACTGGGCAACATTGGCGAATCGATCATCATCGACCACACCGAATACCGCACCTACGAGTTTCGGGTGCGGATGGAGAATGTCTCGCCGCCAAATCCGGGACCGCTGAACGACAAGAACTCTACTCTGATTGCCGCATGGAATTCGGCCAAGGTGATCAAGGGAGAGGCCAAACCACCGCGGCTGAAGATCGAGTGGATCGAGTTCGAAAACCCGTTTTTCGAAATCTGGCCGCCGGCGACGCACACGAACATTCTGTTCGCAAAGGGGGGTGTTGCCGAGGCGGCCTATGCACGTGAAGTGGTGCGTCGCTTCGCCACGCGCGCCTATCGCGGCCCGATCGCGCCTACCGAATTCGATCGGCTCATGAAATACTGGACGAAGGCCCGCGCGAGCACCGATACTTTGGAAGGGAGCCTGAGAGATACGCTTGGCGTCATCTTGAGTTCGCCGCGTTTTCTCGGTTTGCCCGCGAGTCGCACCGGCGGCGCAAAGGAACGGCTGACCGATCATGAAATAGCGTCACGGCTTTCGTACTTCCTCTGGAGCAGCATGCCCGACGAGGCTCTCTTTGGTCTTGCCGATCAGAAGAAATTGCGAGATCCCACGGTGCAGTCCGCGCAGATCCGCCGCATGATTCAAGACCCGCGGGCCTGGTCATTCATCGAGCAGTATGCCGAGCAGTGGCTGGAACTCGATCGCCTGCAACGCGTGACCGTCAGCAAGAGCAGCTCTCCGGGCTTTGATGACAAGCTTGCCGCGGCAATGCGGCTGGAGACGATCCACTTTTTCGGCGAGGTCCTGCGTAGCGACATGAGCATCTTCCAGTTTCTCGCTTCCGACTTCACGTGCGTCAATGAAACGTTGGCGGCCCATTACGGCATCAAGGACGTCATCGGCCCCAAGTTCCGCAAGGTGAAGCTCGACGAAGCGCACCACCGCGGGGGCGTCTTGACCCACGCCAGCGTCCTCACGGGCCTATCGGATGGCCGCGACGGTCACCCGGTCAAGCGTGGCATGTGGTTGCTCAAGAATTTGTTCGACGAGACACCCCCGCCGCCGCCGCCGAATGTGCCGGAGTTGAACCGCGAAAATCCGAAGGTGAAGAACCTGACGATTCCCCAGGCGCTTGCCGTCCATCGCGATAACGCCGCCTGCATGGGCTGCCATCGCAAGATCGATCCGTGGGGCATCGCCTTCGAGGAGTACGACGCCGTCGGCAACTGGCAGCGCGACGGCGTCGGTGCGACCCTGCGCAAGCGGCGGACTTCGCAGCCGATCGCGTCCGACGCCGAATTACCCAGTGGCGTCAAGATTGCCGGCATGCAAGAATTGCGCAACGAACTGATCCGCACGAAGTCCGACGAGTTCCGCCGCGCGATGCTGCGCAAGGTGATGGCCTACGCCCTCGGCCGCTCCCTTACGCCCAGCGACGTCGAGGCGGCCGACGCTCTCGTGCCGGCCTTGCGTGAGCGCGGCGACCGGCTGCCTGCCCTCATAGAATTGATAGCGTCGAGCGAACCGTTTCAATCGAAGTAAACAAGGGATACCAACATGCCTCAAGCCTCCTGGCATCTCGATCGACGAACCTTCCTCCGCGGCGCCGGAATGTCACTGGCCTTACCCTGGCTGGAAGCCATGTCGCACGCCAACCAACCGGCGGCGCGGCCAAAACGCTTTTGCGCGTTCTTCTTCGGGAACGGCGTCGCGCTGCCGGGGCGCAACCAGCCGGAATTTCAGGACTGGCACTGGTTCCCCCACACCGCCGGCGCCGACTATCGCCTGAACCGGTCTCTCGAACCGCTGGCGCCGCATCGTGCCGACATGACCATCTTTGGCGGCCTGTCGCATGCCACCAGCCGGTTGCTCGTCGGGCATAACACCGTTGACGTCTGGCTCACCGGCGCCGACATCCGCGTCAATTTGCAGAACTCCATTTCGATCGACCAGGCGATTGCCCGCGTGCACGGCGCACACACTCGCATCCCTTCGCTGGTCCTTTCGAGCCAAGGCGGCGTCGGCACCAAGAGCCGATCGACCACTATTTCCTTTGACGCGCAAGGCCGCGGCATCCCCGCGGAGTCGGCGCCGCGCCGGATTTTCGAACGTCTGTTCGAGGCCCCCACCGAAGGGGACCGCGCCACGCGCGAGCGGGCCCTCGCTTCGGGCCGACGACGTGTCGATTTCCTGCTGGAAGACTCCCGATCGCTGCGTAACAACCTTGGCCGGCCCGATCAGCAACGGCTCGACGAATTCCTGCAATCGCTCAGCGAAGTCGAAAGCCGGCTGGTTCGTTCCGAGGAATGGCTCGGCCGAGCGATGCCCCAGGTCAATCGTAATGCGATCAACCTCGACGTCTCGCCGCGCGGCCCAACCGACTACATTCGCACCATGCTCAACTTGATCGTTCTCGCCTTCGAGACCGACACGACGCGCGTCGCCGCCTATCAGATTTGTGCCGAAGACGGCGTTGGCATCTGCGATCGCTTCCCCACGATCCTCGGCATCGGCAGCGGCGGGCATCACTCCGTCAGCCACGGCCCAATGCTGCCGTGGGGCCGATACGACCGCTACCTCGCTGAACAATTCGCTTACTTCCTTGAGCGTCTCGGCTCGATTCGCGAAGGTAATGACAGATTGCTCGACAACACTTTGGCTCTGTATGGAAGCGGCACCAGCACGACCCACAATGCCCGCAACTATCCCACCATCCTCGCGGGGGGCCGAAACCTCGGCCTGCGCCACGGCCGCTTCATCAAACAGCAAAGCGAGCGTCCCCTCGGCGATCTTTTCGTCACGATGCTCCACCGCTACGACATTCCGGTCCGCTCGTTCGCCGACAACGCGGGCGAGTTCTCCGAAATCCTCGCGCGAGACTAAATACTGGCGTGACGGATCGGGCGATGTTGCACGCAAGGAATAAGACACGCGCGCGACTGATTCCCACCGTTTTGTTCTCGGGAGTGGTTCTCCGATTACGGAACCAGCCGGGGGCGTTTTAATGAGCAATCAGGTTCGAGGCCATTGACGAATCGCGGCTCAGCAGAGGTGCCTACTCCGAATTGGGCGACTCAGGGGCCGCATTGCGTTGTCAAACACATTCGTAAACACCGACAATGCCTTCAACATTAATCTGTGCGTTTCTGCCACAGTTCCGCCATGATTCCGCACAGTAACGGCACGGCGAAGCTTGGCGAAAACCACGGGATCCAGCGACCTATTAGCACTGGAGTTGCAGCCGTTGGCGTCCTCCAATCGGCATAGGTTTTGCAATTCTCAGTCCTACCCAGTGATGCCCAGGCCGGTGTGAGCCCCGCCTTCCCCGATCCAATACAGTCCTTTCCAAGGAACACATCATGAATACTCTTGCCCGCCAACGTGCTGCGGTTCTCTTCGCAATCTTAGGCCTATCGGGAATTGCCGAGGCCTCGTGGAGGTCGGACTCGCGCTCGCCAGTCCAGGCTCAGGTCGTAGATCGGTCCGAGTATAAGATCGATCAGGTCGATCCAACTCTCGTGAAGCGATTGATCCAGGACCTGCAAAATCCGGACGAGTCGGTGCGCCTACTTGCGGCCAAGGAACTCCTGAGAATCGGGCCCGCGGCGCGCGAGGCCGTACCGATGCTACAGAAGCTGGTCCAGGATCCGGATGAGGATGTGCGCCAAATGGCTGCGGCGGCAATAGCGCGCATCGTGGAATCCACTGAACCAACCGGATCCCGACCCGATCTTTTCATGCTATCGGTTGGCATCGATCGGTATCAGCCGCCCATCAATAGTCTCAGTGGCTGCGTCAATGATGCCGAGGGAATGGCGGCGGTGTTCAAGAAGCAAGCGGGAAAGATGTACAACCGCGTCGATGCTCAACTGTTGACTGACGCGAATGCGACGCGTGACAAGATTGATGCTGGCCTTTCATCTCTACGCAAGAAGGGAAAAGCCGGCGACTGGTATGTGATCGTCCTGAGCGGACACGGTGGGCCAAAATTGCACCGTTGGGGCTTTATCACCCACGATGGCAAGGACATCACGGATGCCGTGCTCTTGCAAATGGCGGATGAACTGGCTGCAGAAGGCAAGAAGGTCCTCGTGATAGTCGACGCCTGTTTTGCGGGCCAGTTGCGCTTTGCTGCGCATCCCATTCTTAATCGGTACACCGACGCAAAGAGAGGGGGCATCATCCTGATGATCTCGAGCATGCCATCGCAAACAAGTGCCGCACTGCAACGCTACAGTGCATTCGCTCGCGCCGCCGAGGAAGGATTGGCAGGGATGGCTGACTACGACCGGGACCAGACGATCACGCTCAAGGAATTGCGGCGATTCACTTACAATCGTGTATACGAACTGTGCCTCGACAAGCGTGCCCTACCGGGCCTGCCGGTCGGAGCGCAAGACAGTGCGATTGATGCCTCAATCTCAATTCCGGAGACGACGCCGTTGGCTCATGTGCAATTTCCCCCGCCGTCCAGCACGACGGACGACGGTCCCGTGACATCGAAGCCACAACTTGCAGGAGTCTGGGTATCCGGTGGTTATAGGCTCACTCTGGGGACCAACGGTGTATTCCGTGCAACTGTTAGCGACGGCAATCGTGCAGCGCAAAGCGGGGACGGAGTTTTCAAGGCGAATACCAAGACCGTCTTACTCCAACACAAACAGGGAACCGATCGGCTCGAAAACGCCTCGGCAACCGCCGACGAATTCCGGTTTCGGTTTCAGGGGCGAGATATCACGCTTCGCCGGGAAAATGTGGCTACGCCCCCACTCAATCTGGTCGGCACGACCTGGAATGGCAGCGAAACCTTGGCTGGGTTTGGTAAACTGGCCTTCCGGCTCGAAGGTGAGGGCAAGGCCGTGATGATCGACGCCAACTCGACCGTCAATGGCACGTGGACCCACGCAGGCAACCAGGTGACAATCACCTTCGAAAACTGCGTTTACACTGGGACAATCCAGGGCCAAACGCTTTCGGGCAACGCACGTTTTCTTGCCAACGACAAAACCTGGACCTTTTCGGTCGCGCGGGCAGGCGCCGCGCCGCCGCCGACTACGCCAGGACCGATTGCGAGCATTGCCGGCTCGCGCTGGACAGGCAACGAGAATCTGCAAGGGTTCAGCACGCTGACTTTCGAATTCCATGCCGACACGAAGGCTGTGATGATCGACGCGCAATCGACGGCCAACGGCAAGTGGACCCAGAAGGGGAACCAGGTCACAATCACTTTTGGTAACTGTGTCTATCAAGGCACGATCAAGGACCAGGTGCTTTCCGGTAACGCCGGCTATACAACGGGTGACGCAACCTGGACCTTCTCCGTGACGCGTGGCCCATCCAGTTTGTCCCTTGGACTACAACCAGCCAAGCCTGAAATTGAGAGACCCACACCAAGCAGTGCGGTGGCACTTCAGAAAGCTGACCCTGCAACTGTGGAACAATTAATTCAGCAATTGCAGGCGTCCGATGAAGGTATCCGCCTGCGCGCAGCCAAAGAGCTGGGTAAACTCGGAGCGGCCGCCACGACAGCAATTCCGGCTTTGCAAAACGCGCTCAAGGATTCGGATGAAGATGTGCGGCGCGTTGCGGCCAATAGCCTCAAGGTGATCCAAGCGACCCAACTCACCGCTTCTGCGGAACAGGTGCAACGTATGATCCGCGACCTGCAAAGTGCCGACGAAAGTGTGCGTCTGAAGGCCGCCAAAGACCTCGGCAAATTGGGGGCCGCAGCAGCGGAAGCAATTCCGGCCTTACAGAAGATACTCCAGGACCCGGACGAAGACGTGCGCCGCGTTGCCGCCAACACAATTCGCATGATCCAGGCAAAAACAGGTCCCAGTGAGGCGATTCAGAAGTTGATTCAAAATCTGAATAATCCCGACGAATTGGTGCGATTGAAAGCTGCCAAGGATCTGGCGAAACTGGGTCCGGCCGCCAAGGCCGCGCTTCCAGCCCTTCAGAAATTGCTTCAAGACCCGGACGACGATGTACGCCGCGTCGTTGCCAATGCGATCGAGCGCATCCGCAGCTCAGACGAAACACCGCCGACAACGGTTGTCGCCAGTATCGCCGGCACCGCCTGGAGCGGGACTGAGACCTTGACTGGCTTCGGCACCCTGAACTTCCAGTTCGAACCGGACGGCAAAGCCATCATGATGGACGCGAAGTCGAAAGTAAACGGCGCGTGGAAGCAAGCGGGCAGCCAGGTGACAATCACCTTCAGCAACTGTGTGTATCAAGGGGTTATCAAAGGAACAACCTTCTCTGGCACTGCCCGCTACACAACGGGCGAGACCTCTTGGACTTTTACGGTTACGCGAAGCGCCGACACGCCAGCGCCCAACGTGAACCATGGAACCGAAGGGCTGCCGTCGCGTCAGGATCGGACGCCGCTGATTGGCATCGTCTGCAAGCTTGAGATTGAAGACAAGACGCCCGTGGTAGCAGCATTTCCACTGCGGCGTTAACAGATGGTTAATGCAGAGCAGTTCACAAGTGCCTTGCCTGTGAACAACGGCTGCGGATGTCCTGGTTGGCTTACCTGGTTGATGGCGGTACCCATCGTTCTACTCCCCCTCCTGGTTTCGCCGGCCAGGAGCTATTGCAGAATCTCGTGAACCACGCGGGCGGGCTCAACGCCGGTAAGACGCATTTCGAGCCCTTGATGGCGATGAGTCAAGCGCGTGTGATCGATGCCGAGGGTGTGCAGCATGGTGGCGTGCAGATCGCGCACGTGCACCGGATCAACGACCGCGGCGTAGCCCATCTCGTCGGTGGCGCCATAAGTGACGCCCCCCTTGATGCCGCCGCCAGCGAGCCACATCGAGAAGCCGCGGATGTGATGATCGCGTCCCGGAACGCTCCCCTTGAACTGCACCATCGGCGTTCGACCGAACTCGCCGCCCCAGATGATAAGCGTATCGTCGAGCATGCCGCGCTGCTTGAAGTCCCGCACGAGAGCCGCGGTCGGTTGGTCGCACAGGCCGCAGCACTGCCGCAGGTAGCCGACGATGTTGTCGTGATGATCCCAGCCACGATGATAGAGCTGGATGAAGCGCACGCCTCGCTCGGCGAGGCGGCGCGCGAGCAGGCAGTTGTAGGCGTAGCTGCCGTCCGCGGATTCGACTCCGTACATCTGGCGGATGTGGCGCGGCTCGCTGGCGATATCCATCAACTCCGGCACACTGGCCTGCATGCGAAACGCCATCTCGTACTGTGCGATGCGCGTGTCAATCTCCGGATTGCGCATTTGTTCATTACGAATTTCATTGAGCTCGCGGATGGCGTCGATCGTCTGGCGCTGCTGGCTGCGCGTCACGCCAGGAGGATTGCGCACGTAGTGCACGGGGTCGCCGGAGGAATAGAATTCAACCCCCTGATGGCGGCCCGGTAGAAATCCCGGCGCCCACTGCCGCGACGAGATCGGCTGCGGATTGCGCCCGCCGACGCTGGTCAGGACGATGAAGCCAGGCAGGTTGTCGCACTCGCTCCCCAGTCCGTACGTGATCCAGGCCCCCATGCTTGGCCGGCCCGATATTTGCGTGCCGGTATTCATCACCGTGTGGGCCGGATCATGATTAATCTGATCGGTGTGCATCGAACGCACGATGGCGATATCATCGGCGATCCGGCTAATGTTCGGCAGCAGCTCCGAGATCTCCTGGCCGGACTGCCCTGCCCTGCGGAAGCGAAACTGCGGCCCGAAGCACTTGAGCTCGGCGTTTTGAAGCTGAGCGATTGGCTGGCCGCGCGTGAACGATTCGGGCATCGGCTGCAAATGCATGCGGGTCAGCGCCGGCTTGGGGTCGAACAGTTCCAGGTGAGACGGGCCGCCTGACATGTACAGGAAGATCACCCGTTTCGCGGTTGCCGCGAAGTGGGGCAGCCCGGCAAGGGCATCTGCTGGTTGAGCGCCCGTGAGCGACGCGGGGAGCATCGACGCCAGTGCGGTGGCGCCGAAGCCGATCGATCCCCGTCCTAGGAACGCGCGGCGGGGCATTGTCAGTGATGCATGGTCCATGTCTATGCCCTCTCTTGATAGATCGCGTCCGCAAACTGGTTCATTGCCGTCGTCATCGCCAGCAATTCTCGTCCGCGTTCCTCCGCAATGCGCACGAAGACGTCGGTCGTTCCCCAGCGCTCGCGGAGCATCTTCCCGAACATGCGTTCCGCTGTCATTCCCTGGGAACGGAGGTCCAGGTACTTGACAAGAATCGAGACGAGCGGTGCGGAGATTCCTTCGGCAAGCCGTTGCTCCAGCCATTCGTCGTCGGGCCAGTCCCAGGCCCCTTCAATACCGAGAAAACCGCGCACCTTCGTAAGTGTTTTGCATGATTCTAGCAACTGGCTCGGGATTGAGGTGACCAGGTCGCTGACACGTGGGCCAGTGCATTTATCCAGAACGGCCTGCAATGCCGATTGGAACTCCTGGGAGTCGAACTTGGCCTCCGGGGAAAGCTCGGGGAGCCCAAATCGCTTTGGGTTGCCCGCCCAGATATTAAAGCTCGGCATCGAATGAACCATAGCACTTACCAGCGACGTTCCTTTTTCGCTGAGGTCCGGGGGAACGCTCACCCAATCGCCGCCATTGGTCAGAATGGTAAGACGATTGGCCTGGGTTCCCACCAAGGTGCCTCGTTCGAGCAGGTAGACGCCCGATCCATACGGAGCGTGATAGTTCCAGTGGCCGAAGCGGCGCCGATAGTCCTCGGTCTTCTGCCAGGTGTAGTGGAACCTGGTGCTTTCGTCCGTGATTGGCAAGAGCGCCATTTCGCCGGTCGCGGTTTGCACGTTGCTCATGCCGGCGCCCGGATCGAGGAAGAAAACAAACGGCTCTTTGGGCACGATTGGCAAATGCTTGTACCAGCTATGGGCCTCGGCAACGAAGCGGGCAAAGCGCTCCGTTTGCCCCATCGTTGGGCGAGGCAGTTGCCTGGCGATCGACAGATACTCGATCATGGTCTGGGTCATGGGCGAACCTCATTAGTTGCGGGTGATCGTCTCATCGAGATTGAACAGCACGCGCGCCACGCTCGTCCACGCTGCCAGCTCGACCAAGTCCATGTCGGAAGGACGGGGTGCCGAACCGACGCTGATGAGCTTGAGAGCGCCAACGCGATCGACTGCGTATTGTTTGCGACTGATTTGATGAAGCCTAGCAATTGCCACAAATTCGCGTTCGATTGGTACGCGCGACAGCGCCTGACGCCAGGCCCAGGCGATGCGTTCCGCATCCGTCTTGCCGCCTTCCTTGATAATGCGCGCGGCATAAACGCGCGCGCACTCAATAAACGATGGATCGTTCAAGAGGACAAGCGCCGCCAGCGGCGTGTTGCTGATCGGCCGTTGCGCGGTGCATTCCTCGCGCGTCGGCGCGTCGAACGCACGCAACATCGGATGCAGATACGTCCGCTGCCAGTGCGTGTACACGCCTCGCCGGTACTGATCGAGCCCCTTGTCGGGGACGTAGGTCCGCTTCGGGAAATTCAGGTGCGCGTAGTAACCGTCGGGCTGCACCGGCTTGACGCTGCGGCCGCCGATGCGATCCGCCAGCAGACCGCTCACCGCGAGCGATTGATCGCGAATCATCTCGGCCGGCAGACGAAAGCGCGATTGTCGGGCGTAGAAGCGATTATCGGGGTCGAGCTTGCGCACCGTCGCCGATTCGAGCGACGATTGGCGATACGTCGCCGACGTCACCAGCAGCTTGACGAGATGCTTGACGTTCCAGGGGTGCTCCGTGGGTAAGGAGGGACGAGTGAATTCGGTCGCCAGCCAATCGAGCAATTCGGGATGCGTCGGCCATTCGCCTTGTGAGCCGGCGTCGTCGAGGCTCTTGGACAGGCCGTTGCCGAAGTAAAGGTACCAGAGCCGATTGACGAAGACGCGTGCCGTCTGCGGATGTTCGCCCGAGGTGAGCCAGCGTGCGAGATCTAGCCGCGTCGCGCGTTCCTTGCCGGCGAGTTGTTTCATGAAGTGCGGCACCCCCGGTTCGACGATCTCGCCTTTCACATCCATCCAGTCGCCCCGATTGAGCACCCGAATCACGCGCGGCTTCACCGCTTTCGTGATCATCGTCATGCGTTTGCGTTTCTCGATCTCCGCAAGCAGCTTCTCCTGGCGGGCCAACTCGGCGCCGCTGTTGGGTTTTGATTTGAGCGCTGCAATCTGCCCCCGCAGTAGGTCCGCATCGGCGCGGTCGATCGGAGAGAGGACCTCAACCTCCGGCGGCCTCTTCGTCGGCGTCTGGTCGGGGCCCTTGTAAGCGCCACGCTCATCAATGTCGGCAAAGAACGCGGCGATGCGGTAGAAGTCCTTTTGCGCATACGGATCGTAGCGATGGTTGTGGCACTGGGCACAGCCGATCGTCGCCCCCATCCAGACCGCGCCGAGGTTCCGCACGCGGTCGGCGGAGTAGATGGCCAGGTACTCCTTGTCCTGGGCGCCCCCTTCATGCGTTGTCTGCAACACGCGGTTGTAGCCCGTGGCGATGAGCTGGTCGGTCGTCGGGTTCGGCAGCAAATCCCCCGCGAGTTGCTCGACCGTGAAGCGATCAAACGGGAGATTATCATTGAACGCCTTGATGACGTAATCGCGATACGGCGAAATATGGTGTTCCTGATCGCCGTGATAGCCGACGGTATCCGCATAGCGCACCAGGTCGAGCCAATACATCGCCATGCGCTCGCCATAGTGCGGCGATGAGAGCAACGCATCGACGAGCCGCTCGTAGGCGTCGGCGCGCGCATCCTTGAGAAAAGCATCGACCTGGGCCGGCGATGGCGGCAAGCCCAGCAAATCGAAGTAGACGCGGCGAATCAACGTGGCCTTGTCGGCCTCGACCGCCGGCTGCCACTTCATGGCTTGCAGCTTTGCCAGCACGAAGTTATCCACCGGATTACGCGGCCAGGGATGTTTGCTGGCGGGAACCGGTGGACGCTTAAGCGGTGCGAACGACCAGTGCAATTGAAACGTGCCGCCTTGCTCGATCCAGCGGCGAATCAGCTCGATCTCGCCCTTGCTGAGCGTCTTGCCGGTTTTCTTGGGGGGCATGCGTTTGGATTCATCGACATGGGTGATGCGGTCATAGAGTTCGCTTTCGGCCGGCTTGCCGCGCACGATTACCCGGGCGCCTTCCTCGGTGTCGAGGCGCAACTTCCCTTTGCGGTGGGCTCCATCGGGGCCGTGGCACTGGAAGCACTTGTCCGAGAGGATGGGGCGAATGTCGCGGTTGAATTCGATCTTCGCGACGGATTTGTCGCCGGCATGAAGGTGCGAGGTCGTGCCCAAGAAACTTGCACAGGCGAGCACAACGCACCATCGGCAATAATCGGTTGCGGGCATTTACTTCTCCATCACCCGAGGCTGGCAACAGCAACGAAGACTCTGCATCGCCGCTTCGATCTTATCATGATTCTTCCGCCAAGAGCAACGAAAAGGCCGGGAATGCGCTGGTTGGCTTTGCAGCGTCTTTTCTGTGCAGCTTTCTGTGCAAATTGCCGACACCCCCCCCGGCTCGTGGCTGCACACATTCTAACATCAAGAAGGGTCGGAGGTTGCGGCTCGCGCTCAAGATGGCACAGAAACTGGATTCGGCTTCAGGCAAGGTCGGAATCTGAAATGCGTTTGCAAAGCGGGTGTAAATACCAGGGGTCTGCCGACCATGCCACCCGGCGAGACAGTGGGGTTCACCACGTTTCTGGTGGTCTTCGGGGGCCAAGGCTAAAGCGCTTTGTTCATATCGATGGGAAGTCCCACGCTCTTCATTTCACGGGCAAGTTCCAATCGCCACCCTCCACCTTCATCAAGTGACACGAAAACGACGCCGCTATAATCGGAGGGAATTTCGATTCCAGGTTGGTGCAAGGCACAAACGCGCTTCCTCCCGATTTTCCCTATGAAATAGCCGAGTTCCAATATCACGTTCTGGCGCGCTCGGAGTCGTTGTTGCTCAAATGGCGCCGATGCAACTCCTCCTCGATCATCGGCCGTAAGTAGAACAACCGCAAATCCGACATCGGAGTAATCGATGAACTTTTCGATAATTGTCCGTCCGTGATTTGGTTGCTCACGGAGTACGATGACCTCGAGCTCTAGAGTTTCCAAGAAGCGGGCTGCCAACTGAAGAACTTCCACGTTGTGGCCATGCACCAGGAAAACCTTGCTTCCACATTCGCGCTCGCCGGTTGCTTGCGTCCCGGCAGTCAGTTGTGCTTTTGTTTCTAAGAGTTCGATGAGACCTTCGGCAATCTGGAGACGCTGACCTAAATTCTTCGCTCGATCCGCCTCCCAGGTTTGTTCATTGCCCCCACCGTAGTGATAGGAATCCACGTCTGTAAAGATCTGGACGCACGGTGCGGCAGAGCCGAATGCATTCTCCAGAGCCTCTAATGTTGCTGTAGTCCAAGCGTTCACGGACGGAGAGGAGATTGGACGATTGGCCTCAATCATTTTTCCTTTTTCGTACTGCACCCGCAAGAGTTTTGCCGCCTGATCAGACGGAAGGGTGGCTGGACGTTCGGCGGATTTCGGTGCTATTTTTCGGCCCATTGATTTCACGACTCCTCTGGCAGTTAGTGCCACCAGCCTTTCGCACCACGGCTTGTGCCGATTGCAGCTACAGGCTTACCAAATCCCTGAAATCTGACTCCACCAGAATGCGTATCGATTGTCCTTTCGAAATAAGATCCTCGGCCTTGAGGTGTTTTGAACTTTTCACCTTTCCAGCTAACACTCTGATGTCCTGGTCACCAACAACCAAGATCGTTGTCTTTTTGTTGACCCCATCCGCAACGGTACACCCAGCCTTGGCCGCCAAATCCGCTGCCTCGCGCCGTGGCATGGCAAGTGAGCCGGTGAAGACCAAGACCTCTCCGGCAAGTTTGCCGTCGGGGTTGCCGTCTCGCGCGATTGCTGTCCGAGTTGAGTCTGATTGTGCGAACCTAGTGAGCCACCCCGGCAGATCGACTTCAGTCTTGTTGATTGCCGCCAAGACAATATGGGCAGAGGCTTTTGCATCTTCCAGAGCGTCATGGTGATCGAATGTGTACCCCAGCCGGTCGCATACATTCCTTAAACCGTACCCACCCGTCGCAAATTCCGCCCATGTGCCGCGTGCGACTCGGGCAGAATCTAGCCAGGAGCAAGCGGGGACGGAAAGGCCGTGTTTCATGAAAGCGCGTCGAATGGCCACTCGGTCGAATTGGCTATGGGTTACGACAACTTGACCTTCGAGACGATGGCTAATCTGCGCAGCAATATCAGGCAGCTTTGGTGCACCGGTCACCGCTTTCTGGTCAATTCGATGAATCGAGACATTCATTGCCTCGAAAAAGTCATCGGGATCGACGAGTGATATCCACGTCTCTGTTAGCTTTGCGTTTTCGTAGACAGCCAACCCAACCTGGCAGATCGAGGCCATGCTGGCATTGGCCGTCTCCACGTCCAAGGCGACGAAGTTCATTAGGATGCTCCCGACATTGGCGACGATTTTCTAATTAGCAGCGGTGTCAAAGCCCTTCGACAGGGATCATCGTGCACCTCGCCAGGGCCTTGTCTCCCGTCAGGAAGGCCGTGGCACCGGACAGAATGGCCGTGGCGAGGTGAAGGGCATCCGGTGTTTTCACGTTCAATGAGGCACGAAGCACCGTGGCCTTATCTACCACGGCAATCGACAAAGGAAGAACCTCGACTTCTACGCTGGCGAAAAAAGAATCATAAAGCGCCAGCAACGACGTGTCGCCGGCGCCCAGGGGCTTCGTTCGGCATTCCAGCCGGCTCAACTGCGAAGTCAGAATGAAACGACCCGTCCCGCGAAGTGGAAGTTATCGCGCTTCGATAGGAGCGCGAGCAGCGGCATCGCCCTCGATCAAATGGATGATTATGTTGGCATCGGCATAGATCACGGCTCGCCCCATTCGTTGCGTTCTGCTTGGATTTGCGCGGCGATGTCTGCCGCGGTTCGCAATCGGGCCGCTTTGCCGAAGAGGTCGAAGACCGACACGGGAGACTGCGTTGGCGTGCGGGGCGTGATAATCAACTCTGCCGCACCTTCGGCGTCCGGAAGTTGTCCTTCCGGAATGAAGGTGTGATCAGCGTAGCGGCCACGAACAATCAAAATCTCAGGCATGTTGATTTCCCTTTTGCGCATCTACGACATTATACCATGCACGCCTCACCTCCCGCCAACGCAAACCAGCTCATTCTCCGTCCGCAAAAAGATCCGCCCGCCAGCCACGGCTGGCGACGCGAGGATGGGGCTGGCGAGGTCGTTGCGCGAGACGACCTCCAGGGTTTCGGTTGCGCGGGTGACGTAGGTTATGCCGGACTCGGCGGGGAAGTAGAGCAAGTCGCCGGCGATGATGGGGGAGGCGGCGAAGCGGTCGCTGATGCGGTCGAGGAAGATCAGCTTGCCGGTGGCGGCGTCGAGGCAGCTGAAGATGCCGGTGTCGTTGGCGGTGTAGAGTCGGCCCTTCACATAGGCGGGCGTCGGCACAGTGATAATGTAAGAAAACTCAAAATGCTCGGTTGTTCCGCTTCGTCAGACGCCGCTTTGTTTTCGGCAACCTGCCAGCACGACATCAATGGATTGTTCGAAGGCAGTACCCGCGGTCTTTTGGCGTTCTCTCTCGTTCCAAGGATTTCATGCGGCTTGAAAACTCGTCATACTTTGTTATACGACCGGTGCCTCTACCCCCCAATCTGTTGAGAAATCACCAAAATCCGTGTCATAACCGATTGAATTCAAATCAGTTAGGTTGATGAGGGGATTTCCACTTGTGTGATTCCTCAGGTGCTCGAACCAGCGCCGTAGTTCTGGACGTTGTAGTCCAGTGCCCATTCTTGCAACTGGGGTGGCACCAACATATCTGTCGGTGCGGACAGGGACACGAATGCCTGTGCCACCTCAATACCGTGCTTGGACAGAGAAGTAGTTCAGAAGCTCTCCCAGGTCCTGGCACCCTTTGAGAGTATCGAACCAGGTCAGCTTCCCGTCGTGGTTGGTCATGCGGATCCACTGCTTGACGCGGGAGAGGATGTAAGCCGGACGCAGTCCCGACGTGGTGCAGAGTTCGCCATAACGGGAAATCAAGGGCAGCCATTCCGCCGGCGTCCGCGTGAAGGATTGAGGCAATCCGGCGCCTGGAATGCCGAGCTCGCGGGCTGCCCTTCGGCCCAACGTCGGATCCGCCAGCGCCCCGCGGCCCAGCATGAAGTGTTGACAACCGGTCTCATCTCGGCAACGGCGGAGATCGTCGATGGTCCAAATCTCTCCGTTCGCCACCACGGGAATCCGCAGCCGAGCCCGCACTTCGCCGAGCGGCTTCCAATAGGCGGGGGGCCGGTAGCCCTGGGATTTCGTTCGCGCGTGGATGGTGATCCAGTCAGCGCCTCCTTCTGCCGCCCGGTCGGCGTTCACATGAATCGCATCGATGCTGTCCCAACCGAGCCGCAGTTTGGCACTGACGGGCAAGTGCGCAGGCACCACCGCGCGCACGGCGGCGACGATTTCGCGAATGCGGTCCGGGTATTGCAGGAGTGTGGCGCCGCCGTCATGACGGTTGACCGTTCGCGCGGGGCAGCCGAAATTAAGGTCCATTGCGAGCGCTCCGGCCCGAATGGCGGCCTGGGCGGCCTGGGCCAGCTTGCCGGGATCGCCGCCCAGAAGTTGCACCTGGACGGGAAGTCCCGACGGGGTCCTGCACCCATGCAGCAATTCGGGAACGTGCCTCTGAAAGACACGTACACCGGGGGCCGCCTGGCTGATGCGAAGAAACTCCGCCACGCAGTAAGTGAAACCGCCGAGTTCCGAAAGCAGGGCACGCATCGCCTCATCTGCGACCCCCTCCATGGGCGCCAGCACGAGAGCTGGAACACCGGCCTGGATCCACGAGGTTGGTGCGGAGTTGTTCACGGCGATCTCGTGTCCTCCCACACTGATTGGTACGCGGCAATCGATTCGAAGTAGGCGACCATGCTCTGATAAAACGGATGGCAAGACAGCGTCGCGCTGTCGCCGATCACCAGCAGTTTGCGCCGGGCACGGGTCAGGGCGACGTTCATTCGGCGGACATCGGCAAGGAAGCCAACCTCTCCTTGCGAATTGGAACGAACCAGCGACAGCACCACCGCCTCCTTCTCCCGTCCCTGGAAGCCATCCACGCTGTCAATTTCGAGACCGGGAATCGGCAGCCTCTCGCGCAAGAGCCGAACCTGGGCCGCGTAGGGCGCGATGACCGCAATCGCCTCCGCTGCGACGCCGGCATCCAGCAAAGCCTGCACCTGGCGACCCACCAGCGCTGCTTCCTGCGGGTTGAGTCGGCTCTTGCCTGTCGGTTCAGATTCCTCGTCGTAACCTGCGCCGGCCGTGTCGATGAACTGAATCGGCGTTCGCGTCAACCGATTCGCAGTCACGCCGGGAAGGTCGCACAGGAGATGTCCGCGCACTGAATCGTGAGCTTCCAGGTCGGCATCGTAAAACTGTTGCGACGAGAAGGTCATGATCGCTTCGTGCATGCGGTATTGCACATTCAGCCGCCGAGTCACTTGCGGACCATAGCGCGCGACCAGGCGTTCCATCAGGCTGATGCCAAAGCCTTCGTCGGCCGCCTCCCGCGACAAAACCGTCGGCGGCAATTGACAGTGATCGCCCGCCAATACCAAAGATTGGCTGCGCAAAAGGGGGAGCCAGCAGATCGGCTCGGTACACTGAGCGGCCTCGTCGATGACGGCCAGGTCAAACTGCCGTTGTCCAAGGACTGTGCTATCCAGCCCGGTCAAGGTCGCACACAGGACGGTCGCGCCGTTCAGAATGCGATCGACCGCCTGCCCTTCCAGACGACGAGCGTCGTCCAGAAGTGCGCGTCCCTCCTGGCGAAGCTGCTGGCGCAGGCCGGGTTCCGGCTTGCCACGCGTCCACTTGCCTGCTTGGCGAAACAGGCCGAACGCCTTCTTGGCCAACTTGCGTGCCTGACGCGTGTCGTCATGGTCTTCGACCATGAGGTCAAGGGTGTGCTCGCGCAAGGCGGGCAACACGCGGGCGGGATGCCCGAGGCGAACGGCTCGTTCGCCTCCTGCCAGCAGGCGTTCGAGCAAGTTGTCCACGGCAAGGTTGCTGGGAGCACACGCCAGCACCTTCTGCCCGCGCCGCACGGCCTGGCGAATGAGTTCCACCACGGCCGTCGTCTTGCCTGTGCCCGGCGGACCGTGCAGGATGGCCAGGTCACTGGCAGACAGGGCAAACCGAATGGCGTCCTGTTGCGAGTTGTTCAAGGAAACATCGAGAGGCACGAGCGGCGTTTCGGGTCTGAAGGCTGGCGCGGCCTCGCCGAGCAGGACACGCCGCAGTTCGGCAAGTCGATCTCGTGACGCGGTGCGCGTTCGCTCCAGGGACGCCAACTGTCGCTGCCGTGCCGTCTCATCGGTGGACAGGTCGAGGCGATAGCTTACCGGCCGCTCGTCGTCGCCGGGCGGCTCGTTCAACGCCACTCGCAACTCCATGCGATTGCGCTCGCAGACGATGCCGCGCCACCCCTCTCCCGTCTTGGCGCCGACGGCCGAGAGAATGATCGGCGCCCCGGGTTCCAGTCGATTCCACGGCAATTGCAACGCGCGATTTCGCCGGGCGAGTGTAAGGATGAAGCGTCCGCCCAGTCCGGAGGTTTCCTCGACCGCGACAAGCCCGATGAGGCAATCGCCCGTGCGTCCTGCAGCCGATCCCGCGTTCTCCAGAATCTGCTGGGCTTCCGCCTCCGATTCCAGTTGCAAGAGTCGAGAAAGACGCTGGAAGTGATCGTTGGCGTCGGCCGGAGCAGCCCCCTCCGTACACCAGGCACGCAGGCGCCGTTCCTTGAAGGAAGCCCCATCCAGCGCCTTGACTACGCGGAATTCCGATCCGTCCGGCACTTCGATGACAACGCTCGTTCCCTGCAAATCGATACGCCCGACCTGCTCGCGTCGCACGCCGCCGGCCGTGCACAGCAGATTCAGGATGTCCCCTTTGGTCGTGCGCGGAGGTAGAGGTTCCAGATGGAGCAACGTCATAGGGATGTACCACGAAGAATAATGTGAAGCTGCCCCAGGGGTTGATCACGCTTGGCCCACGTCGGCTCCAAAGGCGTCAGCTCGACGCGCGCAGAAAATGCTCGTTCTTCAACGTCTGTTCCCCGTGCCAGCGATAGGCGCACAGGAAGCCCCCCTTGGCCACCGAATAATCCAGACATGCCACGTTGTCCGCCAGGGTTTCCGGGCGCTTGGCGGATAACCAGTAATGGCCAACGAAAACCGGCTTGGCAGCCGCCGGATACGGAGCAGCCTCGGCGACAACAGACTCCGCCAGCTTTTCATGGCAATCAATTGGATCGGTCTGAAGGGCGTAGCTCCCGTAAGTCTGGCCGTCCGGGGACAAGTACCAGCGGGTGCGCATTTCGGTCCGGACGCAACCTTCCTTATCACGAAAGAAGAGGCCATTCGGGAGTTGGGCTTCCTTCCCCTTCAATACGATCTCCGCAGCACGGAAAAGCGGCACCCCGGGGTTAAACGCTGCTTGCAAGAAGGGCAGGGACAGTCCGTCGAGGTGCTGCAGTGCATGGTCGATCGAGTTCATGCACTGCTCATCCCAGCAAGCGTGAACCACTCGAATGCCGTCCAGGTCCAACCAGAGTGGCAAGGTTCGGAACCATTCGAGGTATCTTTGCAATTCCGCCGGCTTCAACTGTTCGAGCGTCTGCCGATGCTGGCGTAGATTCTTGTCGGTGCGGGGTCGTAGGAACGCGCCCGGGTTGGCTGGATCCTCGGAGTGATAGCCTAATGCATTTAGTTCATGGTTCCCCATGACCGCGAGTGCGTTGTGCTCTTCCACCATCGGGCGGACGATTTCCAGAACCGCGCGGATTTTTGGCCCACGGTCAATGAAGTCCCCCAGAAAAATCACCTTGCGGTCGGCATGGGCGTAGCTCGCGCCTCGCCTTCGATAACCCAGGGCCTCCAGCAACTGCACCAGTTCATCGGCATGGCCGTGAATATCGCCGATCATGTCATACACGGGGTCATTCTCCCTTAAAGGATCGTTAACGAGAATAATTTCCCGATTTGTCTACTACGAGCCGCGACCGTTAGGGAGCGGGAACCAGTATTTGCAAACGCTCCCTAACGGTCGCGGCTCGTATACGAACTCTCCATTCGGGAAGTTATTCGTCCGAACGATCCTAACCCGAACCGGCGCACTCCAATCCGGGCAAAACCCGCATTGGCCAAGACTCCTGGGCCGAGTGGGCCGGTTTCCCAAACGGCGCCAGATGATGCCTTGAGAGAAATATACAATCACAAGGGTGTTCGCGAGGTTAAATCCTGCCGCCGCTACTGTTGATTGCATTGCTTTTCACCCCAGCCACACCGAAGGCCCAGAGAAACCCAACCGGAGTGGAGGCATAGTATCTTTGCCTTATTCCACCTCTCTGTGCCCTCTGCGTCTCTGTGGTTAGAATCTTTTGCCAGGGAGCTCCCGTGAATAAACTTCTTCCCGTTATTGCTGTAACCACCTTCCTTGTCGTCGGTCTCACCGGACTCCGGGCCGGCGATGAAAAGTACCCGCTCGACTCACCGCTCAAGGTCCTGGCAGCGGACGTCAAGAATCCCACCTATCGCAAGCTCGTACTCGAGACGATGCTCATCACCGACCTCGCCGCCGAATGGCAGCGCGTCGCCACCGTTGATAATGCCGACAGCTTCCTCGCCAAGCACGGCGGCAAGGACAAGGTGCTCGCGGACCCCGCACTCAAACGCGCTTACGAACGCCGCGTGCAGATTCGCGACGACTATCTCGACCTGATGCGCCTCGGCTACAAACGCTACAAGCAAGTGCCCCCCTTCGACAAGGGCGCCAAGGCCGAGCCCGGCGGCACCGTCATCCGCAAGACCGACGCCGCCGCGGCAGAGCTTGCCATCGTCATGCCATCGCCCGGTGCAGAGTCGCATTGGCCTCGCTTCCGCGGCCCCAGCGGTCAAGGGGACACCTATCGAGCCAGCCTCCCCACGGCATGGGACAAGGATGGCCGCGGCATAGTCTGGCGCACCAAAGTCCCCGGCGTCGGCAACTCGTCGCCGATCATCTGGGGCGACCATATCTTCCTCACCAGCTCCGACCTCAAGGGGACCGAACGCTTCGTCCATTGTTTCGACCGCACCACCGGCAAGCTGCGCTGGACCCGCCAGGCCCCCGCCCGACCCCCCGAACCCGGCGTACGCGACAAGAACGGCTTCGCCTCGGCAACGCCCGTCACCGACGGTGAGCGCGTCATCGCCTTCCTCGGCTCCTCGGGCCTCGTCTGCTACGACTTCGAAGGCAAGTTGCTCTGGCACCACGAGCTGACGGTGAAAACGACACACGGCGCCGGCTCCAGCCCGCTCCTCTACAAGGACCTCGTCATTCTCGCCCAGGACCAAAACCAGAGCGACTCGATCTTCCTCGCCCACGACAAGAAGACCGGAAAAAAAGTCTGGCAAGGCAAACGCTCGCGCGGCATGACCTGGACCACGCCGATCGTCGTCCGCGTCGGCGATCATGATGAACTGATTCTCGCCGGCGCCGAGACCGTGCGCGGCTACGACCCGGCCAGCGGCAAGGAACTCTGGTCGCTGCGTGGCCCGACCTCCGAAGTGGTGCCGGCGATCGTCGTTGGCAAAGACCTGATTTATTCCGCGTCCGGCCGCAACGGCCCGACCCTCGGCCTGCGTCCCGGCGGCTCGGGCGATATCACCGCGAGCCACCTGGTCTGGCGCGCCGTCCGCGGCGGCCCGCACGTGCCGACGCCCGCCTTCGCGAAAGGCCGACTCTACACCGCCAACGACACCGGCGTCGTCAGCGCCCTCGACGCCGCCACCGGCAAATTGATTTTCCAGGAACGCATCGACGACCGCTTCTCCGCCTCCCCGATCGTCGCCGGAGACCTGCTCTACTTCCCCGCCGAGTCCGGCATCACCTACGTGACCCGCGCCAGCGAAACCTTGGAGGTAGTAGCCCGCAACGACCTCGGCAGCCCCATCCTCGCTTCGCCGGCGGTGGCGGACGGGCGGATCTTTTTGCGCACGGAGGGAGAATTGGTTTGCGTTGGCAGGGCGGTGAAGGCCGAAAAGGAGAAGCCATGAGTGCCTTGGACCGGAAGGAAATCCCGCAACCTAGTTCCGGGCGAGCACATGTTGTGATCCTCGGTGCGGGGGCGAGCCTGGCGGCTTTTCCCAAGGGCGACAGGCACGGCCGAAAGCTGATGCAATCAGGGAAACTGCTGTATCCCGTACGCCTCCGCCGCTTTGAGATTAGAATGTGTCCAGCCACGAGTCGGGAGACATGGTCCAAAAATGCCATGGCCGAAGTCCTAACGGCTCCCTGAGGGGGGGCCGTGACAGCATTTTTTTCACGTTACCCCACAAATCAGGGTTTCTGAGAGATCGATGGACGTCGGCGGTGAAATGCTGTCACGGAGGTGGGAGTGTGTGCGCATATCGGCATTGTCTCGATGGCTTTGGGATCGCAACGAATCAAGTACTTTAATTGAAAAGATTTTATCAACTGCTCGGCTTTTCGTTGCGCGCTGTCGGATGATCGCGCAACGAATCGGGCCAATGAGACAGAACCGCAGGCAGCGGAGGGGGCGAGATTCGAACTCGCGAACACCTTACGGCGTCTCCGGTTTTCAAGACCGGTGCAATCGGCCGCTCTGCCACCCCTCCGAAATATCGTTGTGCCTTCTTTCCTACCCCTTGCGATTACCCCATCCATTCATTGAGCCAAGCCACGCCAACCCAAGCTCCGCATGATGAAGACTGGTAACTCCGTGAATTGGTTCACGAAGACCGGTAGCGAACCCAGCTTCGGAAATGTCGATGACCATCCCTTCCACGAGGGCCGGAAGCTGTAGAGCGACCACGTAAAAAGTCTATTTGAAAGCGAGCGAGCGAGCAAGGGAATGGGCTTGCCAGGTGGAGATCTGGTGGACCTCTTTCTCGATTGGGTCAAAAAGTACCGAGGTCAAAGGACGTACAGCACCCACAGGACTTAACGCGGGCTTCGCCCGCAACCCCTGGAGAGTGAATACAACTCTCCAAGTCTCGTCGCTACCGCACGCAAGCTGCATAATGACACCACGATAGAAGCAACGAAAGTACTCCGCATACGCAAAAGAAGCTCAGAGAGAAGAAATTACCCTGAGCGCTGGCCCTGGCCCCGCCAGATTTGGAGACATGCGCTTGACGGTTGCTATTTCGATCAAGGTTGGATTCTGGGCAACCAAAATGCTTACCGGCGGTGCTAACGAAAGTCCTCCAACTTCATTGTTGACAGCCGCAGTCTCTTCCCGTACCGTCGGATGGGTTGGCGCCTGCCAGGGCCTTTCTACCTTTCAGCCAACTGCAGTCGCCCAGACCAGGAGCGCAAATCATGGGCCGTTTCTTATTGCTTGCGTGTGCTGGGCTTCTTTGCATTCACGCCGAAAGCGCGTCCGCACAGACGGCCAACGATGTGACCAAGCTGATCGATCGTTTGGTCCAACTCGACTCCATCGACCTCGCGAAAGACGTGAAATTCCGTGCCGGTCTTGAGCCGTCGCTCTTTGACCTCGACACGGACGAATCGAAGATGACCGTGCTCAAGAATCCGTACGAGGTTTTCGGCCAGGACAAGCCGGGCGCAGCGGGCTGGTATCGCGTCACCTTCGTCGTGCCCGAAAAGCTGGGCAAGTTCGCCATTCCAAAGGGAGGCTACAACCTCGGCATCGAGAGCAACGTAACCGGCAGCTGGGAGATCTACACCTACGTCAACGGCAAGCGCGCCGGCCTGTGGAGCAAAGACGGGATGTATTCGTTCACCAATCTGCACCCCACCTCCTGGATGAGCAACGCTCCGATGCCCACACGAGCCGGCGACAAGATCACCGTCGCCATCCTGGCCATGGCGTCGCCTCTGGGCCGCGGCAGTCCCGAAGGTTTTGCCCTGAATCATCTGCGCTTGCGCTTCGCGCTCGGCCACACCGCCGCCCGCCAACCGTTTTACGGCAGCGCCATCAACGGCAACGGCCTGCTCGGCGCCCGTGAAAAGCTGCGTACGAAGCAAGGCGCCGAATTGAAAGCGTTGCAAGAAAAACTACGCGGCCCGCTGTCGCGCCTGGATGCGGTTTTCCAGGCCGCCGAGACCGCAAAGCTCGGCAACCTCACCGACGCCATGATGAAGGCCAGCAAGGAATTCAACGACGCGTTGAAGAAGTAAATCCCTCTCGGCCGACTCGGATTACTTGTGTTTGTACAAAAAGACTTTCGTCGGCTGATTAGCGAAGTAAAGGGTGATGCCGTGCGCCTCGATCGAGGCGCTGGCGCCCTCGGAGATCGGTGCGTCGGGCAACTGCCGCCAGGCGTTTTTCTTTACGTCCAACGCGTGGAACTTGCCCTTATCCTCGGAGCTGACGACGAGGAGATCGCCGCTGACCGGGTCGATGGCGGTCACGGTGCTGCTGATGCGGATGACGAATGGCGCGTCCTTGAGCTGGGTGACGTTGCCTTGTGCGTCCATGCGGTAGAGCACCTTGCTGCCATTGCCGGCGCCGAAGATCACGGACTTGTCGACGGCGTTGTATTTGGCGATGTTATGGTACGGGCCCATCATGAACCGGCTCCGGAGCTGCGACCAGGTGTTTTGCTCTTCGTCGAAGAGGTGAATCGCGCCGCCGTAAACGCGAACCAGCCCTTTGCGCTCGGGGAAATAGGCGAGGGCAGTGCCGTGGCCAGTGGAAGCTCCTTTGATTTCCGGGAGCGTGGTCCATTCGTCTTTGGCGATATCGTAGCGGTGCACGAGCCGCGTGGCGCTCTGGTGATGAAAGAGAATGCCGCGGGCGGGGTCGATGGTGTTGTTCTGGTAGGCGTGGCCGATCGGACCTTTACCGGTTTTCGCATCACCAGCCCACCAAATCGGCGTGGGCATGAGCTTCCAAGTATTGGTCGCCGCGGAAAAGGTGATGAATTTGACCGCGGCGTAATGCCCCTGGCCGATGAACAGCACCTGCTGCGAATTGGGATTCCAAACGGCGGTGTCGGTGTAGCCGAGGATGTTGCCATTTTGCACCCGCAGTAGATCGGCGGTGTAGTTGGCCGTCTTCAATTCGGCCCAGGTACCGGGCTTCATGCCGGCGGCGAGCTTGGCCAACTCCGTTTCTTTGCCGCCTGCGTGCGCCGGGCTGGTTGACCAGAAAAGAAGGGCCGACACCAGAAATGCTTGAACGACGACATGCTTTCGATTCATTCCCTCACTTCCAGCGGCACTTCAGGGCCACATCCCGCGCCGATACACTATCGGGGTCGAGGTAGTGCGTCAACCGACAACAGGCAACAGCGTTATCCCACGATCGCGTCAACGACGTTGCCCCGCACATCGGTCAGCCGGACGTTGTCTTCAATACCGTTCGTCGAGAGAGCATGGTACAATTCCACTATTTCTCGCAAAGGCCTAGCGCTGCCGTTTGGCCCGTACAAGAAAAGACGACGCTCCCTAAGCCTTCTCCAGAATAGTGTTGGCAAACAACTTTGATTTGCCTGGAGCGAAGACCTGCAGCCTACCCAGAAGATGCGGGATCGGGTGACGGAACGCCGCTGGCAGCATTATCTCAACGACTTCGCGCGACGTGTCAATCCGTCCCTGGATGCAGCCTTTGGTTTCGGACTGCATGGTTACTACTGGCCGTTGGTCGAGAAGTGAAGTGTTCGGCTCTCGATTTCCAGTACAATGTGGCTACAGCCAACGGTCTCTTCCCGCCGACTGATTATTTAACGCGTCCTCATTCGTTTCTTGCCTTCGATTCAAGGATCCCGCCGGTGAATTCTAAGCCACGCAATCCGAATCGCCGCGATCTTCTGAAGTGGGGTATGTCGAGCGCTCTCGGCCTGTCGCTGCCCCAATGGCTTGCGTTACAGAACGCCCAGGCCGCAGAAATTGCCGGGCGGCCTCGCGCCAAGAGCGTACTGGTGATCCTGGAACAAGGGGGCCTGTCGCACATCGACACGTGGGACCCGAAACCCGAAGTGCTCGTCGATCACCGCAGCCCCTATCGGCCCATCGCGACGACCGTCACGGGCATGCAGTTCACTGATCTGCTATCGCGCACTGCGCGCGTCGCTCACAAGCTCTCCGTCGTTCGATCCATGCGCCACGTGCGCGTCGGCGCCGATGACCATCCCAATGGCACTCACTATGCCCTGTCGGGATCGCATCCGGTCAATCCGCTGTCAATGCCGGATATCGGGTCGGTGGCGGCACAGGTGCGCGGAACGGATTGCCGCTACCTGCCGCCGTACATCATGGTGCCGGGCAACAATGAGCAGGCGGCCGTGGCGTCGAACGGCTTTCTGCCGGTCTCGACGCGCGCCTTCAAGACCGGCGGCCGCGATGTTTCGGACCCGAGTTGGCGCGTCGGCGAATTGATGGCCCGCGCCGATCATCAGGGTCCCCGCCTCGATCGACGCCGCGAACTGCTCCAGCACGTTGACAACGCTGTCATGACCGGCGGGCGTCTGCACGTCGCTGGCATGGATCGCTTCTACGAGCAGGCGTTCGACACCCTGAATAGCACGCTTGTCAATCGTGCCTTCGATCTGCGCACCGAGCCAGACGGCGTGCGCCATCTCTACGGCGCCGGCCATCGCGGGGCATGCTACCTCGTTGGCCGTAAACTGATCGAAGCCGGCGTGCGCTGCGTGACCGTTGACGTGCGCTGGCCGATGACGGCGGAAACGCCGCGCGGCGGAAACCTGAACTGGGACCACCACGACTTCATCTATACGCGCGACACCTGCGAATTGCCCGGCGCGAGCGGCGCCGGGGCCGGGCGCTACGGCATAGGCCACTGGGTAATGATGGGGAGCGTCGACCGGGCGTTCGCCGCTCTCATCGAAGACATGGATCAGCGCGGCCTGCTCGAAGAGACCTTGGTTTGCTTCGTGAGCGAGTTCGGCCGCACGCCGAGGATCAACCGCTCGCAGGGGCGCGATCACTGGACCCACGCCTACTCGATCGTCTTCGCCGGCGCCGGCGTGCCCGGCGGCCAGATCCTCGGCAGCAGCGACCGCGACGGCGGCTACGTCACTAATGAGCCACATACACCCGAAGACTACGCTGCCACCATCTACGCCAAACTCGGCATCGACCGCGCGCGGCCGCTCTACACTTCCAGCAACCGCCCGGTGTTCCTGCACGAAGGCGATCCAATCGCTGGCGTGCTCTGAGTCAGCCGCGTCTCTCCGGTGTTTCTCTAGCTACTTGGTGTCCAGGCCTACCTTCACTTCGAGTCGGCAACTCGCCGCCAAACTGAGATCGCCACGGCGGAGGATCGATTCGCACAGCGTGCTGAAACTTGGTGTCAACGTGCGCGTCGAAGTAACGCCATTGACAGCAAGCTCAATGGTTCGGTCGGTTTTGATCAAACGCTGGTCAAGCCAGACCGTGAGGTGATCCACCTTCTCAGCTTGGATCTTCAACGTATTACCGTCAACTCGGACGTCGATCATCTGCCCGCGGGCGGGTTTCTGCACGGAAAGCCAAAAGAAGTCCTGGATGAATCCATCGGTCGGTTCCCACGTCAATCGTTTCGGGACGGGGTTGCGCTGATAGCGGTACATGTCTTTGATCTTGTCGCGGTCTGGCAAGCCGCCGTGGCCAAAGCCTTTTTGAAACTCCATCGCCACCGGGTAATCGCCGGGATTATCCTGACGTAGCTTCTCGATCACCCTGGCGAATTGTTCGCAGTTTTCGCGCCGGCCATAGGCGTTGTCCTTTTCGCCAATCATGAAAGTAAAACGCGTATTGCGCAGGCTCTTGGCAGAAATAGTGCCGCGCGTCTCGGCGGCGGCGCTGGCGTGGATGGCTGCGAAGCGATCCGGGATCTTCGGCCCAATGAAGAACGCGCCGTAGCCTCCGTGCGAGTAGCCCATCAGGAACGCCTTGTCGGCGTCCACCTCGCCAAAAAGTACAAACTGCCGAATCAGGTTGGCGACAAGCGGACAGCAGTAATCGTCATAGAAGCCGTTCCAGACGTCATTCGGCGCCCGCAAGGCTACATAAATGTAGCCCTCAACCGAGTCCTGGTCGCGATAGTACTTTTTCATGATCTCCCACTGACTATCGTTGATCGCCTTGGGCACGCCACCGCCGCCGTGCATGGCGATAAAGATCGGCCAACCGGCCGCCGGCTTCTTGCCGACGCTCTTGACGCTGTACGGGCTCAGGTGCTTGACGTTTCGCACCTGGTTCTTGTCAAAGTCTGTCTTGAGTTCGGCGTGTATTTCCGACGCGGCATACGCCTTCCACGCCACCTGACGCACCCCTTCCTCATTCGATTTCAAAGTCGCATCGAGAGCCGGATCGAGCTTGCTGCCACTGTCGAAGAAATCCTTGGCGCCTTCAAAGACGCGCGCATGCTCCTCGTTGGAGAGAAGCTTCGGCTTGGTCTTGGGCTCTTCGATTTGCTTGCTGCGCGTGTAACGGTCCGTCACATTCTCAGCAAAGATATCTCTGGCGTCGGGCGCCCAGACGAGCGGAAACGGCGTCTTCGTGCGCTTAAAGCTAGAGGCGTAAATGGCGCTCTCGATCGAATCCTTCTTCGCCAGAGCGGCGTCGCCGAGGAACCAGGTGCGGTTGAGCCCGTTCTTGTCGTGCTCACAGGCGCCGGTGAAGTGCCAATCGCCGTCCCAGATTTCGACCCACATGTGGTTGCCCGGCTTGTTGGCCCACTTCGGGATGCCGGCGATGCGGGCCGGGATGCCGACGCAACGGCAAGCGTCGATCAACAGGATCGACAGGCCGGTGCAGGAGGCCATGCCGATCTTGATGCTCTCGCTGGGACTCTGATCGGGACGATTGCGTTTGGTGGAGTAACGCACCTTGAGCTTGGTGAAGATGGCCGCGTTCAAGGCCTGGGCCGCTTCAGTGATCGATTTGCAGTCCTTGACGAGCGGGGAACACAGGTCCATCATCTCCTTGCGCCATGGCTCACGGGTTTCGGTGACGCTGGCGTAGGGGAGGACATCGTTAAGGAAGAGATCCTCAGGAACAGCCTTGCTCCACGGCAACTTGGCGCGAGCCTGGTAGGCGAGATCGAGATTCTTCAAGAGGAAGTCAGCCTTGAGGGCCGTCAGATCGCGCGCGGGCATGTTGGCGACAAGAAAGGCAATGCCGGTCCGCTGCTCCTTGGGAGCGGAAAGGAGCGCCTGCTCCAATTCCTTGCGATTATCCTTGGCCTGGGCGAGGGCGACGTCGACGTCCTTGTCCCACCACTGCAATTCTTCACCGGACGCACGAGCGGAGATCACTGCCAATCCTAACACGAGGCTCGTCAACGCTCGATAACGCATGATTTCACCTGGAATGAATGACTTGTTGGAAAGCAAAGTGAAGGCATTGTAGTAATTCGAAAACGCCTCACACGGAAACCAAACATGGCCTGCAAACGATCACCGCGGCTTCCACCTGTATTTCGGCCAGGGTATCAGGAATTTGCCTGTTGTTGCATCTAAGTTCCATTGGGCGTTGATGAAGCGTGGTGGATCTGCCTCAATGTCAGTCCACGTTACCGGTTCCATTCTTGCCGCGTCCCCTCGAACCCGGAGAGCTAGGAACACTTTTACGACATGATGGTCACTATCCCACGACCCGAACATTCCTTCTCTTGGAATCCAAAGGAGAACACCAAAAGGGTGGTAGTGCTCACACGTCGCAACTAGGTTGACGGCAGGCACATAGTAGTAACCTTTCCCTCGACGCGGGTCGCCGTAGACAAACTGCATTTCGTCCGTGAGGATCGTGAACGGCGTTAGCCGAAGCTGCCGTGGCCCCAACAACGTGACCCGTCCACATTCGCAACTTCCAGCGTCGTATTCCAATTGGCGTCCAGCTCTCAGAAAGGCACGAAGGTCATCCGGCAACGAAAGTCGAGATTTGGGGGCCATTCCTGTCCTCGCAGCTCAAATGCGGAAAGTCAGCAAGAAACATCGCTATTGTAATGGATCTGCCACTTGGATACGTACAATTTCTCGAAACCATTTCCCTCATCCAGAAGCGGCCAAACCATGATCCGCATTAGCCTTTTTATCCTGGCCATCCTCGCGTCTGTTCTTGCCGCGACGGCCGCACAGATCACCGAACCCGTTTGGACCGAACCGCTCGGCTACGTCTGCTATCGAGCGACGCAGCCGATCAAGATCGACGGCAAGCTAGACGATCGCGCGTGGGAGGCGGCGCCGTGGAGCACGGCATTCGTTGATATCGAAGGCGACGCCAAACCGAAGCCGCGTTGGCAGACGCGGATGAAGATGCTCTGGGACGATCAATACCTATACATCGCCGCCGAGATGGAGGAGCCGTACCTCTGGGGGACGTTGACCGAACATGATGCGGTGATCTTCCACGACAACGACTTCGAGGTTTTCCTCGATCCCGACGGCGACAATCAGAACTACTGCGAGCTGGAACTCAACGCGAAGAACACGACGTGGGACCTGCTGCTCACCAAGCCCTATCGCGACGGCGGCCGTGCCATCAACGCCTGGGAGATCCTGGGACTGAAGACGGCAGTTCACCTCGACGGCACTCTGAATGATCCGCGCGACAAGGATCGCGGCTGGACTGTCGAGATCGCCTGGCCGTGGCTGGGACTCAAGGAGTTAACCGCCATGTCGATGCCGCCGCGCGATGGCGATCAATGGCGAATCAATTTCTCTCGTGTCGAATGGGACCTGGAAATCGTCGACGGCAAGTATCGCAAGGTCAAGGGTAAACCGGAACACAACTGGGTCTGGTCGCCACAGGGGGTTATCGACATGCATCGCCCCGAGCGCTGGGGCTACTTGCAATTCAGCACGGCCAAGCCGGGCAGCGCCGCATATCGGCCCGATCCGGATCGACAGGTGCGCGATGCTCTGCACCGGATCTATTATGCTCAGCGCGCCCTTCGTGCCAAAACCGGTAGCTTTGCGGAGTCGTTGGACGCCTTGAAGCTCGACGCTGCGCACGTCCCGGGAAACCTGCGCATCGAACGCACTCGCTCCACGTACCAGGCCGAGCTCCCCGCGAAAGCAGATCCACTTGCCCGATGGGTGATCTCGGAGGATTCGTGGATACGCCGGATCGACCCGCCGAAGGCCAAAAAGAGCCCGTGATTTCTGCGACTCATTTCACGCTCGGCGCGCAAATACTCCATAGGCTAGCCGCCGTTCGGAAAGCGACGGCAAGGATCGAGCGAAATCTTGATGCTGAACCCACAACAGGAGCGGCTCATCGCCAAAGGGCTGCGTGACGGCAAGGCCGATGCCTGGCAGGCGCTCTATGACGCGTATGCCGAGCGCGTCTGGCGCGGCGTTGCGCGCCTGCTTGGCAACCGCAGCAGCGACGTCGCCGACGTGGTTCAGGACACGATGATGGCGGCCGCGCGCTCGGCGCGGACCTTCGATCCCGCCCGTGGCTCCTTGTGGGCCTGGCTCTGGGGTATCGCCCACAACCATGTGGGATTGCACTGGCGCAAACAGGAACGACGCACTCGGCTCACGCAGGCGGTCGGTGTTTTGGCCTCGGCGAACGGCTCCATCAGCGAAGCTCCACCGACCGACCCGCTGGCGGCCGCGGAGTTGGCCATGCTGGTCCGCGCCGCCTTGACGACGTTGTCGGCCGATCATGCCCTATTGCTGACCGCCTGTTACCTCGACGGCGAAACGGTGGCAGTGATTGCCATACGCGAGAACAGCAGCGAAGCCGCGATCCGCTCCAAGCTCGCCCGCGCCCGCCAGGCGTTTCGCGAGGCATTTGGAAAATGGCCAACGAGTTCTTAGCTCGAAGCGCAAGCGAGAGGTAATTACGTTCCCTCGCTTGCGCTTCGGGCCAAGAAGAAATACCTCCTCAACAACTGCGACCCCCGGCTCCATCCGGAGGAGACCAACATGGATCCCCAGAACATCCCAAGTGAGGATGCCAAAAGCGATGAACTATTCGCAACCACGCTTGCGTCGATTCAAGGCGATGCCGTGCCCCCCGATGCGGCCGTGCTGGCCCGCCTGCGTGCGCAATCGACCGAAGCATTCGCGGCCACGGCCGTACAACCCCCGCGCACGCTGGGATTTCGCCCGGTGCGCTGGTTCGCCGCGGCGGCCGCGATGATCGTCATCGGCGTGGGAGCGTATTTCTGGCTCACCCCAAGAGGCGTCACCCTCGGTCAGGTCGTCGCGAATTCCGAGCAGGCCGAAACGCTTCACCTTCGTGTTATTCGCGGTCAAGCCAAAATGGAATTCTGGCATTCTCGTCGACTCAAGCAATCTCGCTGGGACAACCCCAACGGCCGTTTTTCGATTGCTGACGGAACTAAATACTGGATGGTCAACGAAGCCGGGAATGAGGCAGTTTCCGAAAATCACTCTCCGTCTCCCCGTGAACTGATTCGGCAATACTGGGATAATCTTGGTTTGCCCACTGGCAACACAAGCATTCTAAATGCGCGTCCCAGTGAGCGAGTTAGGGTCGGCGGTCAAGATGTCCTCGTATTTCGCGTTGAACTGCTTGACATTCCAGTCAAAGTCTGGCTTGAGGCGCGCGTCGATGCCGAGACGCAGCGGGTGCAGTCCATTCGTACCTGGCGTGAAAAACAGGGCGTGAAGGCGCCATTTGCTGAACTGACCGTTCTCGCCTACGACCAACCGATCGACCCCGCCACGTTCGCGATCGCCGACACGCTCACCGAGGATGGCCGCATCGGGAAGGTGACCGACGTCCAGGGCATTGTCACCATCAAGCCGGTGCTGCACGAACGCTGGACCCCGGTGCGCGAACATCTCGTGCTCAAGCCGGGCGATTGGCTGCGCACCGACGCCCGCGGCGCCAACGCGACGGCCCTGCGCCTGGTCAAGCAGACCGGCGTCATCCTGGGGCCGAAGACGCTCGTCGAGCTGATCGGCCCGAAGCAGATCCGGTTGATCGAAGGCGAGATCGAGATCGTTCCCACCGCCAAGACGTCGATCGAACTGCTTGGTCCCGACCAGCAAAAGATCACGGTCAAGGGCCGGCAGTTCTTCCGTTTGCAGAAACAACAGCTTGTCAGCGTCGCCAAGGACCCGCCCTGGCTCCTTGGCTTCAAGGGGGCGACGACCAACGAAACGCTCGGCTCACTCGTCGCGCTCGTCGATGGCCGCAATGTGCCGCTCACCGTGGGGTATCACAAGGTCTCGGTCGATGTTCGCGATCAAATTGCCCGTACCGTCGTCGAGGAATCGTTTGTCAATCACACCAAGTTCGAGCTGGAAGGAGTCTTCTATTTCCCGCTTCCTCAGGACGCATCGATCTCCGGCTTCGGCATGTGGATCGGCGACAACCTCGTCGAGGCGGACGTCGTCGAGAAACAGCGTGCTCGCGAGATTTACGAGACGATATTGCGCGAGCGGCGCGATCCGGGGCTGCTCGAATGGGCGGGGGGCAATATTTTCAAGGCGCGCGTCTTCCCAATTGCTGCCAACTCCGAGAAGCGCATCAAGATCACTTACACCCAGGTATTGCCGTTGAAAGGAAATCGCTATCGCTACAGCTACGCCTTGCAGAGCGAATTGCTGCAGCAGACGCCCTTGCGTGAGCTGTCGCTCGATGTGAAGATCAACTCCGCCGTGCCGCTCAAGAGTGTGTCGTCGCCGACGCACACGACGCGCGACGAACGGACGCCCCACTCCGCCCACGTTGAATTCTCCGCCCAAAGCTACACGCCGACGCGCGATTTCGAGGTCGTCATCGAAGTCGAGGGACGGCAGTCAGATGTTACCATGATCCCGCACCGCCGCGGCGACGACGGCTACTTCATGCTCCAGCTCACGCCGCCCGGGGCCGCGGGCAACTGGGATCGTCCGCTGCTGCCGAACGGCGACCCGCTCAACCTCTTGATCCTTGCCGACACCTCGGCCTCGATCGATGCCGGCCAGCGCGCGACCCAGGCTGCGTTCATTGGCTCGTTACTCAGTTCGTTGACGCCGAAGGATACTTTCAATCTCGCGGCTTGCGACCTGGACTGCACATGGGTGTTCGCGCAGACCAAGGCGGCGGATACGAAAAATGTTGCCGCGGCGCGCGATTGTCTTGCGGCACGCACCTCGCTCGGCTGGACCAATCTTGATGCCGCGTTTGCGTCGGCACTCAAGCAATGCACCCCGGTTACTCATGTCATTTACGTCGGCGACGGCATCGTCACCACCGGCGATGCCGACCCGGTAGCCTTCACCAAACGTCTGCGCCGTCTGGTTCAGGGCAATAGCGCCACCTTTCACGCCGTCACGCTGGGCAGCAGCTATGAATCCGGCGTGCTCAAGGCGATCGCGTCCGTCGGCGGCGGGTCGATGCGAAAGATTACGGGGGAGCAGGGCCCGGCGACGATCGCTCGGGACCTACTCGGCGATATCGCGCAGCCGGCATTGCGCGATATCAAGGTGGAATTCAAAGGCTTCAAGGCCGCCCGCATCTATCCGGAGACGCTCGCCAATGTCTCGGCCGGGTCACAGCAGATTCTGCTGGGGCGCTACCTGCCGGAGGGGAAGGATCAAGCCGGTGAGGTCATCGTCACCGGCACGCAAGGGGGCAAGCCGGTGCGCTTCAGCACTCGCGCGACGCTCAAGGACGCCGAGCAAGGCAATTCGTTCATCCCACGCCTGTGGGCGCGGATGCACCTCGATGGGCTGCTCGAACAGGGTTCGTCGGAGATGATCAAGGACGAGATCATTGCTCTCTCGGAAGAGTATCAGATCATCACGCCCTATACCTCGTTACTGGTGCTGGAGACCGATGCCGACCGCCAGCGATTCAAGGTGAAGCGCCGGTTCCAGATGCGCGACGGCGAGCGGTTCTTTGCCGACGGGCGCGACCATGCTCTCTTTGATCTTGCCCACAAGCAGATAAAGAAGGCGGGTGACTGGCGCACCGCCCTGCGCCGTACCGTCTTGAGCGACCTGGCAAAACTGGGGCGCGAGCCGCGCTTGTTCCAGCCGGCTTCGCCTTACGCACGCCTCGGCGGCCGCGGCAGAGAGTCACCCGCGTTGTTCAAGGCATACCTGGGAGAGCTGAATGATCCCATGGGAAAGGTTGAGGCCTTGGACGATTCTTTTAGCATGCCCGGCCTCGTCGAGAACCAGACGGCGGCCCTGGGTAATGACTTTGGCGTGGTCGATCGGCCCGAAAAAGGGAGTGAGGAATTCAGAGAGCTCGACCAGGAGCGCGAAGGCAAGTCCGAAATGGCCGCCGAGCGCCAGCTGGAGCCCCTCGGGATCGAGGAGCCGCGCGCCGAGGCCGCCAGCACGAGCGACGGTGGCTTTCACTACCGCTTGGACGAACTGGCCCGGCTAAGTCTCTTCGACGCCGACGAAAAATGGCTCGCCAACAGCGAGGTGCTGGACTATAAGTCACGGCGCGGACTAGAGTTTTATCGAAGCGGGCCCTATGGCCCCTCCTATGGTCAGTGGCTGAACACGCTCTTCCCGCCGCTGCCTGGCGCACCGGGTGAACCGAAGGAACCCAAATCGACCTGGCCCGCGGCCGCGCGCAACTTGGCCAACGGCTTGCTGCGCACGGGCGCACTCGCCAAGATGAAAGTCGGCGTCGAGATCACTCGGCAAACCGACACGTTCGACGCGCGCTGGGGCGACGTTGCCTCGCAATCGCGCCGGCTAGAGCTCGTTTCCGCCAAATCCTGGCTTACTCGCACCGGTAGCGACGGCGGCGATACGCTCGTGTCCTGGTGCAACGGCAAGGAAATCGGCGTATACTCCCGGGCATTCCAGCTTGGCCGCACGCGCGGCTCAACGCCTCGCGATATCCAACCGCCGCCGTTGGAATTGAGCGATCATTCCCTTGGGTCACTCGAGCGCGCCTATTCCGCCTATACACCGACGCTGGCGCCGCAGGAGAAAGACCACACGCTGCTCGTCCTGAAGCAACCTACCAACCTACTCCACGAGACGCGCATCGTCATCGACACGACCCGGCAAGTGATCGTTTCCATCGAGAATCGGCACAAGGACAAGGTCACCGGCATTACGCGGTTCGAGGGCTTCGTTGAGGCCGGCGGTTCCTGGTGGGCCCAGCGAATTGAATCGACTGATGCGGACGGCAAGCGAAGTACGCTGATCACCCAAACTGTCAAGGCGGTGCCACTCCCTGACCTGGACAAGCAGGTAAAGGCAGAGTTAGCCGAGCGCGATCAGATGCAATTCCTAAACCTGCCGCTACCAAGCGTCGCGAACGCCAAAAAGGCGTTGGCCACGGGCAAGGCTGGCTTTAGCGAGCACTTCGTTCTGCTCCTCCACTTCCAGGGCACGCAGCAGTGGGTGCGCGTACTCGAACATCTCGGCCACGCCGAGAAGGCCGCCGCCGCCAAGCCAGGCCTCGCGTGGGTTCGCTCCGCACTCTTGCGCAACAGCCGCCGGCATGACGAACTCCGCCAGCGTTACCAGGCCGATGCAGCTCGGCTATTGAAGAGCAAAGCACCTGAGACGTACTTCCTCGCCGATTACATCGTCGGGCAGTCGGACGGCATCCTGCAGGCCAACGAGATGCTGACCTTGCTGGATTCGCTCAAGGCGATTTACGAGAAGCAGCAGCTTCATGTGCATGCTCGCAAGCACTGGCAGAACTCGCGGGTCTCTTACCTGACCCAGGCGAGCCGGACCGACGAGGCAATGCTCCTGCGAAAATCGCTAGCGGCCGAATATCCGCGTGATTACTCCCTGCAACAGCAATATGCCCGCGCACTTGCCGAATCCGGCGACTACCCGGCTGCATATGCCTGGCTTACGCGCGTTCTCGTCAAGGACGCGAAATGGCGTGACTGGGAAGAGGACTCGCTCCGCACCGCTTACACTCAACTCCTACAACAGCAGGGGCGCTACCTCGATCTTGTCGCGTACATCGCCGCGTGGACCGAGTCGAATCCCGCCGGCCGATCCGCCTACGAACAGCATCTGCATGCCCTTCTCAAGTCGGACCAGATTGAGAAGGCCGACACACTTGTGCTGAGCTGGCTCAAGGACGCTCAGAAACCCGGCGAGATGCTCCCCGCCATCGAGGGCCGGCTCAACGCTGCGGTCTACTTCATGCTAGGCAACGGCTACCAGCTTTGGACCAACCGTGTCGACGAGCGTTGGCTCAAGCCCCTGGGCGAGACCGCGCTCTACTTTGCTCGACACGAAACACATTCTTCCACGACGAGCCAAATCCTGTCGAACCACCAGTTTCAGCAAAGCGAAGAAGCCGGGCGCGTGCGAAAGCAACTCGCGGGCATCGTGAGCGTCGAGATCGACAAGCTCCCTGCGGATCAGGCCCATCGCCTCCTCGGCTGGGTACATCCCTCAGACGCCGAGCCCGCCGCCTGGACCAAGATCGCCAGTGTGCTGCGCCAGCGCTGGAGCAAGGAGGCGGACGACCACTTCAAGCACACGCTCGGCCAGGCGCTCATCAGCATCCTCGCCCGTCACGACACGCCGACCGACCTGCTGACGTTCCTGCGGCTACAACGCCAAACTGCCTCCGAGGCATACCGCGCCAGCTACACCATTCAGCTCTTCGACCGTTTGCTGGAGCAGCCGTGGACCGTCGACTTCGAGGCCGAGGCGTTCACGCTGCTCGACAAGCTCTCCACCGCCGAGGATGAGGGGACGCGCCTGTTTTCAGCCGTCGCGGCCCTGCATCGTTTGACCGACAGGCTCATCGACTCCCGTATTGCAGCGCAGACCAAGATGCTGACGCACCCAGAAAAACTGACCCGCATCGAGCTGCGCAAGAAGCAAGACGACTTCCGCCGGCTGGCGCGCGAAGGCGTCGCCGATCGCTTGCGCAAGGAAGCGGCGAAGCACCCCAAGGCGCTGGCCCAGTGGCTGACCGCCGAGAGTTTCTACCTCGACCTGCTCCTCGACCGAAACCTCAACCGGGCGGCCGCCGAGGCGTGGGAACTCCTCGGCAACGCCCCCGCAAAGAAGAATGACGACACGAACACCCTGGAACGCAGCCTCGACGAAGTACTTCGGCAACGCTACCTCGTTACGCTTTCGAACTTCGCGGCACGCAAGGGAGCGGACCCTGCACTCGTCGATCGGCTCGGCAAGTACATCGATCAAGGCATCACCGCCGGCGACGCGCGTTGGAAGTCAGCAAAATTTCGGCTCCTCATCGCACTGGATCGCTCGAAGGACCTGGAAGACGTGTTACGCATCTGGACGCGCGAGGACGATCCCGACAACCGCTGGCGCCTCGCCCTCGGCTACCTTCTGGCCGAGCAGGGCAAGCTAGCCGACGCGATCCGCGAATTCGAAGCGGTCGAAGCCGACGACGAGTTGAGCCCCACGGCTTATCGTTCACTCGCCGACTGGTACCTGACGCAGAACCAACGCGAAGCCAATGAACGAGCGGCCCGCGCCGTCTACAAGACCATGTCGGAACGGCAGCTCAGCCAGAGGATCGCCCAGAAGCTCCATCCCTGGCAGCGACGCGACGGGCATTTGCCAACTACGCTCGACGAGGAAGTCTTGCTGATGTTCGCGGTCCTCTTCGAGAAATCGGCATACCCGCACTACTATCTCCACCAACTGCAGCAGTTCTATCAGGCTTCGCACGATTTCCGGCTGCTCTCGGGGTTGCCCGATGCCGTCCTTGGCCACACGGCTACCCGCGTTTATCCCTTCGTGCAAGGCATGCAATCGGTCCTCGACGAAGTCCGCGACGAGGCGACCGCCGACGAGATCGTCAAACGCATCGCCGAGGTTCGACCACGCGCCAAATCCGACATCGATAAGCGGGCGCTCGACCTGCTCGAAGCGATGGTGGAACGCCGAGCCGCGGAGGTGCAGAATCAGCCGGGCCCGCACGTCCAGAAAGCGCTCGACGCTCTGGTGCGCGCCTCCAAGGGCAAATGGGAGCCAGGGGAACCTCGCCTGATGGCCGACTTCCTCGCCAACCTCGGCACGATCTCGAATACGCATCTCCGCGACGAGCAAATGCGGCAACTCAATTGGCTACGGATCGGCGAGAGCGGGCGCGGCACGCTGGACTCGCTGTACATCGCCCGTCGCCAAGCGGTTGCATTGAACGGTTATCAACGGCGTACCGAGGCCATCGAGCTGTTGCAGGCGGAGCTGGACGAATTCCAGAAAGCCAACGACGGCGCCATGCCCGTTGCCGCTCATGAGACACTCTTGACTTACGTCGGGTTCCTCGAAGATGCCGGCCATTTCGCACGCGGCGAAAAAGTCCTCGAAGCCAAGCTCCAAAAGCCGATCCATATCCAGCAGCGGCGTTTTCTGACCGATCGACTCAATCGGCTCTACTATCGCGCCCTTCAGAATGACGGCGAGGCCTCGCTCGGCAAGGGCCCCCTGCTCTACCAGGCCCTCAACGCCAAGATCCAGAAGGACCTCGGCGACACCGACCAGAATCAACGCTTCGAGCAGATCTACCTTCTCACGCAGGTGTATCGCACCGCCCATGAAAAGAAGATGCCCGGCGTTGTTTCAGACCTGACGACCTTCGCATTCAAGATGCTGCCGCCGCTTCTCAAGGAGCAGACGAATTACCATGAAACGATTGTCTCCAACGCCGCCCACGCGCTTCACGACTTGGCGGGGCCTCGCGATGGCATCGTCTTCCTCCTGGACCGGATCGAAGCGGAGCCGCGCTGGCTGCGCTACACCAACCAGGACGGCTGGAGCCGGCACGGCTCGACGCTTGCCGAGTGGCGCGTGCAGGCGAAGGACCTCGGTGCTGCCGAAGGCCGGCTGCTGAAGCTCGTGCTCACGGCCTTGCGCCGCGACCTCGAAACACGCGAGCAACGTTCGCGCATTCTCTACTACCAGCACGGCGACCACGGTCGGTTCTGGAAGGAGAAGGCGTCCGACTTCGCCAAGGTGGCCGAATCGGTGCTTGAAGAACGTAGCCAATCGAGCCCGGCCATCCAGTATATTGCCGAGTACTTCTACTGGGGCCTCGGCCAACCCAAACGCGCGACCGAGATCCTCTTCGTCGCCCATGGCCAAAAGATTCTCGACGAGCCCGGCCAGACGGTGCTCATCGATTTCCTGCATCGCGAGAATCGCCATGGCGAGTCGATTGCCGTCTTGCTGCCATTGGTCGAGCGCCGTCCGGGAAACCTGAACTACCGAGTCCAACTCATGCACGCCTATTTCAAGACCGACCGCAAGGCGGAACTGCTGGCGCTGCTCAAAGCAACCGATACGTACTACCACGAGAAGGACCGCTGGGGCGAGCACGCCATGGATCGGCTCGCCCACAGTACGCTGCAAAACGAACTCTTCGAGCATTCGATCGCCTACTTCAAGGAACTGATTCCACTGCACGAACGCACCCAACCCAATCGCGGCATCGGCAACGGCACGCTCGCGAACTACTACACTGGCCTCGCCAACGCCTATGCTGGCCTGAAGAAAACTCCCGAAGCCGTCGATGCGGCCGGCGGCGCCATCGTCGCCTGGGGCGGACGCCGCGAGAACCGCACGCAGGCGCTGGACACACTCAGGCTCGTCCTCCTACGTTCGCCCGACCTCGATTCATTCGTTAAACACTTCGACCAGCAGAAGCAAGACAGCGCCATCATTCGCAAGGCACTTGGACAGGCCTACCGCGACAAAAAGGAACATGTCAGGGCGATCAAGCAACTGGAGATCGCTGCCAAACTTCAGCCCAACGATGCCGAGATCCATCAGATGCTCGTCGCTTCACTCGATGACACGGGCAACAAGGAGGGAGCCGTGCGGCAATTGTTGCAAGCGGTGCAGCTCTCCCGCCGTGAGCTCAAGCTCTACGAAGATTTGGGAAAGCGATATGTTACCGCGGGCCAGCTGGCGGAGGCGGAGCGTGCTTATACTTCTATCGTCGAAATGTTGCCGACCGAATCGGAGAGCCACGCTCTACTGGCGGAGATCAGGGAGAAGCAAAACCGCTGGCCCGAGTCGATCGCCCACTGGGAGCAGGTGGCGCGCACCCGCGCGCTGGAGCCGACGGGCCTCTTGAAGCTCGCCGCGGCCCAGATTCACGAAAAGCAATGGGACCATGCCCGCCAGTCGCTACGCAAACTCGACACCCGCACCTGGCCCCCCCGCTTCGGCGACATCCGCAGCGAGGTCCGCAAGCTGGAAGAGAAACTGCCACGGAAATAAGCAAAGGAGTTGGAAATAGAATTGGACCTCACACTATTCTTGCGCTAATTGTTGAGCATCCATGGCTTGGTGAAATAACGGTCCCACGAGTCGGCAAGCACCACCACCACGGGGCCGGCGAGGTCGGTTCGTTTCGCCACGCGCAGGGCGGCCACGACCGCGGTGCCCGAAGTGCCGCCGACGAGCAAGCCTTCCTCGCACATCAGGCGTTTCGCCATGGCAAAGCCCTCGTCATCTGTGACCCGTTCCACATCATCGACGACCGTCCGATCGAAGGTTGCGGGGATGATACTTCCGCCGATGCCTTCGACCTGGTACGGACCGTCCAGGTCTGGCTGCTCGGGAGATACCAGATGCGCCAGGCGTGAACCGACCGGATCGGCCAAGACAATGCGCACCCGCGGCAGCTTTCCTTTCAGGTAGCGCCCGACGCCCGTGATTGTGCCGCCGGTGCCCACGCCCGCCACGAAGGCGCCGACGCGACCGCCGGTTTGTTCGAAAATCTCCGGCCCCGTCGTCGCCTCATGGATGCGGAAGTTTGCCGGGTTAGCAAACTGGTCGGTCAGGAACCAGCCGTTTTCCTTCGCCAGGCGGCGCGCTACATTCTGAAAATTATTCGGATCGGTCGGCGGCGCGTTGGGCGTCATTTCGATGCGGGCGCCGAGGGCGGCCAAGGCGTTGCGTTTGTCGTGCGACATCTTCTCCGGCATCACACAGACGAGGGAGTAGCCGCGCACCGCCGCCACCAGGGCCAGTCCAATGCCGGTGTTCCCCGCGGTGGCTTCAATCAAGGTGGCGCCGGGGGCGAGTAGGCCGCGCGCCTCCGCGTCATTGACAATGGCAAGCGCGATGCGATCTTTGACGCTGCCGCCGGGGTTGAGGTGTTCGCACTTGGCCAGCACCGGCGTGGGTAGGCTTGCTGCCAGCCGGGCCAACGGTACCAGAGGCGTTCGGCCGATGAAATCGAGTATGGACTGGGATGAATGCATGAGAGGGCTAGGACCTCGCCTTGCGTAGCGCTCGCCTTGTTGCAAGCAAGATACTACTTTCCGACGTGAAAGGCATCCCGGCCGATCTTGACCTTCTCGGACATGAGTACTTCATAGGCGACTTCCGTGACCACCTTCTTGCCGGCTTTGTTTTTCAAGTTGAGTTCGACGACGACCCGCGGCCCCTGTTGTGGCAGGGAGCTAGCGTCCTTGATCTCAAAGTCGGTGAGGCGGAAGCCGGCATTCCAGTCGGGGTCGGTGATCTCGATCCCCTGACTGGCCAGTTGCTGCGGATTGTCGCCATTCTTCCAGGCCGTCAAGGCGGTTTCAACCGACGACTTGGCTTTGCCGAGATCTTCCTTGCCTTTGCAGCCCGCGAAAGCCGCAACGAATAAAATCAGACATCCAATCTGCGCGACACCGGTGCAGCGAGCATTCGTCCACATAGCACTAAAAACTCCTGAGTCCGAGATCGGCCAAAACCCCAGGGTGGGCGATCCCTGGGGTTAGACCGTCAATCAATTACCACTTCACCGCCGCGGGGGCTTTCCCGCGCGCAGAAGGCCTCATCGCTTGCGGCTGAATCGACGCTGCGAACGCTGCCGTCGGCGAAGCATGCAAGCATACCACCAGGCGTGATGCTCTGAGATTTGAATGCGTTGACCGATTCGGGATTCGGCGTCCATTCCGCGCAACGCATGCACTTGAATTCCCAGTTGTACATCGTGGTGGCCGTGTTCGGCCATTGGCCCAAAACTCCTGCGGAGCCTGGGTTATTGACAAATCCCGTGCGCGCCCACCAGCCCTTGGCGAAAAGGTAGTCGAGGTCGGGAGTTGTCGTCGGCGTCGTCGGGAATTTCGGCGGTGGCGACATCTGCAATCGTTGCGCGACCGTAAGGTTTGGCCTCACGCCGTAGCCCCACAGCCCTGCCCCGGTCACAACACCACCCTTCTTCGCGATGGCATACTTTTCGTCGAACATGATGGTCGTCGAGGTTCCGTCCGTCACCGTCGGGAGAGAGATCCCCTCGTCGCCGAAAAACTGCCAATTAGCGCCAAAGCTGGTCAAGCCCCAGTCCGTACTGCCGAAGGCCCACGGAGGCGTATCTTGCGGAATCTGCAACGAAAACAACCCGTTCGGCGTCAACGTGATATCGGCCGGATGCTGGAACACTTCCAACGACATCTGCCGAGCCCCGTTTTGACCCTGCCTCCATAGGTTTCCCTGCTCCAGAGCGGGCAGGAGATGATAGAAAATGGTACCGTCTTGACCGGCGAACGTCCCATACATCGGCGGCGTTTTCCGGGCAATATCATGAGTGCTATGGACAGCAATGCCCATCTGCTTGAGATTGTTCTTCGCTTGGGTGACCATGGCCGCCTGACGGACCTTTTGCACGGCTGGCACCAAGAGGGCTATCAGAATCGCAATGATGGCAATCACCACCAGCAATTCGATCAGAGTGAATGCAGCGCGACGCATTGAACGCATAATCGCTCCCTTCAAAAGGATGGATGAGCAAACAGTTTCTTGGAATTCACGTGATTAGGCAACAACGGCAATAACCACGAGGGAGGCAGCTTGCCTGGAGGCGGGTACGGCGCATCGATAAGTAATACTTATCGACACATCATCATTCAAAATGATAGACGAGCGACAACCAAAGTCGAGAGAAAAATCGCCTTTTCCTGAAAAACCCGGCGACGTCGGGGCACGCAGTTTTATTCATGCGTTGCGCGCCGGATTTGCAGAGCCGTGAAAACCGATAATGGCGCCAGGACCAAATCGCACAGATTCAGGTCTAAAGAACCCTTCAATAGGTAACGTCTCCACCTGACGATCAAGGCACCAAACGCGACCGTCAGCGAGCGCGGCAGCGATATCCGATTGCCCGCGATCTCTGATTTTCGCGTGTCACTTTCCGCTTAGTACAGGCTATGTGAACATAAATACACATCAGGACGCATTCATTTGCTGTGGACAACGATTATGCGGACTGTGAGCTATAGTTCATGGGCGTGGAGACTTTCACTTATTTCATGAGAGGCTTATGCCGGCCGTCACCTTGAATAGCTTTGTCGAGGGCTTGGTGCAGAGTCAGCTTCTGGGTCCGGAGCAATGCCAGGAACTGAATCAACTTCGGGAGACCGCAAGCAATGCGCGCGAGCTCGCGCTGGAGTTGTTGCGTCGCGGCTGGTTGACCGTCTACCAGATCAATCAAATTCTCCAGGGCAAAGGCAGTGCCCTGACGATCGGCCCGTTCGTTCTGCTTGAACGCATCGGTGAAGGTGGCATGGGACAGGTCTTCAAGGCAAGGCAGAAGGTCCTCAATCGAATGGTGGCGCTGAAAGTGATCCGCAAAGAATGCCTGGGCAACCCCAAGGCGGTACTGCGGTTTCAACGCGAGATTCGGGCGGCCGGACAGCTGTGCCATCCGCATATCGTCCGAGCCTATGACGCCGACCAGGTCAATGGAACCTACTACATTGCGATGGAACTCATTGACGGCGTGGACCTTGCGAAGCTCGTCAAGAACAAGGGCCCGCTGCCGGTTGATCAAGCTTGCGAATACATCCGCCAGGCCGCCCTCGGATTGCAACATGCCAGCGAGCGTGGCCTGGTGCATCGCGACATCAAGCCCGCGAATCTTCTGGTGACCAAGGCCGTGTCCAGCGATCGACGCCGCTCGAGTGGTCACCTCGTCCGGCCTTCGAGCGGAATGATCGCTCGTTGCGAGCCGACGCTCCACTATCCGTGGGGAGTCGTCAAGATTCTTGATATGGGATTGGCGCGTTGCTCCGACCCGCTGACGGGCCGCGCTGCGACGCACTTGACGCAATTCGGGACGCTGATGGGAACTCCCGAGTACATCGCTCCCGAGCAAGCGAGGGATTCGCACAACATCGACGTCCGCGCCGATCTTTATAGCCTCGGCTGCACGCTCTATTTTCTGCTGACGGGCCAACCCCCATTTTCGCGAGGGAGCGTTACCGAAAAGCTACTGCAACACCAGTTCGACGAACCTGAGCCCGCGGCGTCGGTACGGCGCGGACAGATGCAAGAGTGGAAAGGTCCAACCGGACCGCCGGATACCGATCCCCAGGCGCTGCACATTCCCGCACCCGTCGAGGCCGTGCTGCGTCGCCTCATGGCCAAAAACCCCGGTGACCGCTACCAGACGCCCATCGAACTGGCGGATGCGCTGCAAGGCATTGTGTCACAGCTGGCCGACGGTAGCTTGACCAGTGATCCGACGACGCCCATTTCGCCCCAGACGGCGAACATTCCGGTCGGGGCAATCGTGGAGTCGGTCTCGACGACCGTGGACCGTCCCGTCGAATTGCTAGCGCCTAATAGCGTTAGCAAACGGAAGTACGTCGGCATCGCCTCGCTTCTCTTTGCAGGCGCGGGTGCGCTTATGATTCTGGTGATTGTCACCGCTCTGGCCGTGGTCATGACGCGCAGCCATTCTCGCGCGATCGCGGACGAATCCGCCGCGAAGTCGGGGGACGCCAAGGACCCCTACTGGAAAGTCGCACTCAAGCGTGCTGTGCAAAAGAATATGTCCTGGGAGGAAGCCCGTCAGGAGTTGCTGCGACACCGTGCCTCGCCAACCGGGGCCGCGAATTCGAACAAGCTCGACGAATTACTTGCGAAGCTGCCAACTCCGATGGATGGATTGGAGCGTTCTCGGTTTGCCGCGTTTATGCCTGTCGGTATGCCGAATGAGGTCGTCGCGCTGTACGGGCTCGGCAAGCCGCCAGTGCTGAAGCCGGTACTGTCGCTCGCCATCGCTCCAAGCGGCCGGTGGCTGGCGACGAGTGAAGACAACGGAGTGCGCCTCTTCGATCTGCTTGGCTCCGCGATTCCTTTCAAGATCCCCGCCCACAAAGGGCGAGTCAATCGTATCGCTGTGTCGCCGGACGGCTGGCTTTTGGCCACTGCGAGCGCCGACGGTAATGTGCGCGTCTGGGACATTGCCACGCGCAATCGGATCCAATCCTTCGACAAGCATCGAGGCCCGGTCACCCAGGTTGCGTTCAGCCCCGATGGCGCGTTGATCGCGTCGGCTGGCCGCGATGGCGCTATCCGCCTGTGGCATCCGCGCACCGGCGCTGAGGTGCGCAAGATCGAAGGCCAGCTTGCCGACCTTACGGTACTTGGGTTTGCCCCGGATGGCCAAACCGTATTCTGGGGCGGCGCAAGCAAGGAGATTCACTGGGCCTCCGTCAACGAAACCGCCCGCCCCGTCGGAAAATTCGAGACGAAGCTGTCATTCCAGCGGGTGCTGGCCTTCCAACCGCACGGCAACCTCGTGATTATGGGGGGCGGCCAGGGTTTATTGCAGCTCTGCGTCTGGGATGGCAACTCGCTCACCGAGAAAACCACACTCAAGCAACCTACCCAGATCAACGAGGTCGCCTTTGCGCCGGATGGCCAAAGCTTTGTCTCTGTTGGCGTCGAACCGACTGCGGTGGTGTGGGATGTAGCCAGGCTCGCACAGGCGAAGTCCATGAGTGCACTCCGCTCGCCGGGCCATAGCGCGGCGTTCGCACCGGACGGCCGGCACCTGGTGATCGGCAGCGCCAGCAATCAGGTGTTCGTGGTCCGTCTGGCCGGGCATGACATGGATGGGCTGAAGCAATTGCTCGAATAGTCGATTTGCGGCGCCACGCGAGTAGTTAAGCCACAAGCGGCAAGTCGGCCGTCACATTGATCGTCGAACGTACCAGGTACGCTCGCTTCCCCTGGCTCTCGAAATACGTTCGCGTCACCAATTCGCCGAGCAAGCCCATCAGAATGACCTGAATGCCGATGAGTTCCAGCATGACGCTCAGGTGAAGCAGCGGATTGCGGATCATCGACGTGCCGTCGACCAGCTTGATCACCACCGTTGCCGCCAGGCTCAAGAAGCCGAGGAACATCGCCAGCAAGCCTGCCAGGCCCATGACGTGCATGGGGCGGGTCATGTAGCTTTGCATGAACTTGACCGTGATCAGGTCGAGCAGGACGCGGAAGGTGCGCGTGATGTTGTACTTCGTCTTGCCAGCCGTGCGCGGGTGATGCTGCACCGGGACCTGCACATAGTTTGCGCCGGCGTGCTCGACGAGCACGGGAATGAAGCGGTGCATCTCGCCGTAGAGCGACAGGGACTTGGCGAGGTCCTTCTTGAGGGCGCGCAGCGTGCAGCCCATGTCCTTGATGTCGACACTGGTGACCTTGCGGATCAGCCAGTTGCCAAGCCGGCTGGGGAGCTTGCGATTGATAAAGGTGTCCTGCCGATTGGCGCGCAGCCCGAAGACGGCATCATAGCCGCCGGCCTGTAGCGTTTGGAGCAACATGGGAATGTCGGCGGG
>SXGT01607604.1_pt1 | contig 88310 bp, 73 predicted proteins | sample 3176221 | NCBI WGS metagenome assembly SXGT01 (sample SAMN11356862, study PRJNA531348) | freshwater metagenome | isolation source: freshwater sample F1-120 | place: China: Fuxian Lake, Yuxi | collected 2017-12-25 | reverse complement strand
TGACGCAGCAGGCCGTGGCACTCGGCATCCTGCCCCGGATCCGGATCACCCACACCAGCGAGCACGGGGGCCAGGTCTTCGTGCCCGCCGCCAACCTCCTCTGCGGCCTCGGCTGCGTGATCCTTGTCTTCCTGTTCCGCACGTCGGAAAACCTGGCCGACGCCTACGGCCTGGCTGTCGCCGCGGACATGACGATCGTGACGATCCTCTTCAGCCTCTACAAGAAACACACGACCTGGAAGGGTTGGCAAGTGGGCACGTTTCTTGGCATCTTCCTCACGATCGACCTCTGCTTCCTCGGGGCCGGCGTCCTCAAGATCCCGACCGGTGGATGGATCACGATCCTGATGGCCCTCAGCCTCTTCACGCTGATGCGAGTCTGGACCGCCGGGAGGCAGATCCTTTCGGCGAGATTCGCGAAGCAGACGCTGGGGATGGACCAGCTCCTCAACAGCCTCGAGGCGCACCCCGTGCACCGTGTTGCCGGCACGGCCATCTTCCTCACTCCCAACACCGCCGGTGTCCCCCCCACGCTGATGCACCACCTCAAGCACCTGAAGGTGCTGCACGAGCAGGTGGCCATCATGAACATCATCACGAGCGAGGTCCCGCGCGTTCCGGACGAGGAACGCCTGATGGTGGAGGAGCTCCGGGATGGGTTCTGGAAGATCGTGGCCTATCGGGGATTCCTGGAGCAGCTGGATGTCCCGCAACTGGTTCGACTGGCCGCCGACCAGGGCTTCAGCACCAGCGAAGGCACCACGACGTACTTCCTCGGCCGCACCATCGTCACGTCGCGCGGGAACAGCCAGCTCTCCAAGCCCTCCAAGCGCCTCTTCTGCTGGCTCGCGGGAATCTCCAGCGCCAACCCGCTGTACTTCGCCATCCCGCCTGGCCGGATGGTTGAGTTGGGCATTCAGATCGACCTCTGACCATGGATCCGGTCCCTGTCATCTCCCAAACGGCGCTGTGGGTCGGCTTCCTGGCCCTGACGGCGGTGCTGCTTGGTGCGGACATGTTGACCAGCCGTCGGCTCCAGCATGCGTCGCTCCGACTGGCAGCCCTTCACGTGGTCGGTTGGGTGGCGGTGGCCGCGTGCGCATGCGTCGCGGTGTGGTACCTCCTGGGTTCAGCGGCAGCCGGCGAGTTCGCCACCGCGTACCTCCTTGAACTCTCCCTCTCCGTGGACAATGTCTTCGTCTTCGCGGTGGCCTTCACCGCGTTTGCGGTGGACGAACGTTGCCAGCGCCGCGCACTCCTCTGGGGGGTCCTCGGTGCATTCGTCATGCGGGCGGCGTGCATCCTGGGGGGCGTCGCCATCCTCGAGCGGTATGAATGGATGATGTATGTATTCGGGGCGATCCTTGCGGCGACGGCCGTTCGAATGCTGGTGTCCCCGGAGCGCGAGCCCGAGATCGCGACGCATTGGACCGTTCGCCTCTGCCGCCGAGTCCTCCCCATGTCTGATCGATACGACGGGGACCGATTCTTCACCAAGACACAGCTCGGCTGGCGCGCGACGCCGCTCCTGCTCGTGGTCTGCGTCATCGAACTGACCGACCTCCTCTTCGCCGTGGACTCGATTCCCGCCGTGCTCGGGATCACGCGCGACCCGTTCATTGCCTTCAGCTCGAATGTGATGGCCGTGCTGGGGCTGCGCGCGCTGTACTTCTTGGTCGCCGGGTTCCTCCGCTCGGTCGAGAGCCTGAAGTACGGACTGGCGCTCGTGCTCTTGCTTATCGGCGCCAAGTTCGTCGCCGAGCCCTTGGGGTTCCACGTCCCCGCAACGTGGACGCTGAGCGGGATCGCTGCGATTCTCGTTGTCAATGTGTTGATTGCACTCTTCCTCCGGCGGTGCCACGCCGGTGGCGCAAGTGGAGCGAGGGCCGCAGGTGCCTCGTCGGACGCCAAGCCTCCGGAGAACCGTCGCCCGCACGGTTGAGTGGATGGGGCGCGGGGCCTACACTGGCCGCGTGCCTCGCCGCCCCGCCGCCTCGAATCTGCGCCGCACGGTCCTGGTCGCCATCGCGGCGTGCTTGACCGGCTGTGGCGACTCCGGGCCGAGCTCGGAGGTGGCGGATTCCACGGCGGCCAACTCGACAGCCACTTCCACCCTCGACGCCCCCGCTCCGCCGCCCGCGCCGGCCGCCTCCGCCCTGCTCGCCACCCTGAAGGCCGGTGAAGACCCCGGGATGCCGATGCAGCGCGCAATCGAGCTCCTTCGGCCACTCGCGATGCGCGGCGACGAGCAGGCTGCCCTCATCGTGGCCACGATTGCCTTGGAAGGGAGCGGCATCCCTGTTGACGCGTCACTCGGGCGTGCGGTGCTGCAGGCTGCCGCCGAGAAGGGTTCGGGCGAGGCGGCCTATCGACTCGCCGTAGCCCTCTCCGACGGAACGCACGACGGCCTGATTGGCGAGCCGTCGCTGGTGTGGCTGGAGCAAGCGGCCTCGCGCGGCCACCCCTCGGCACTCCGGCGCCTGGCCATCCATCGACTTTCCACCCCGGGCGGAGGCAAGGAAGCCGAAGCGACATCGCTCATGGTCAAGGCCGCCGAGGCAGGCGACCCCGTCGCCCAGTTCCAGGTCGCGGCACGCCAGCTGCGCGGCGACGGGCTCCCCACCGACATTCCACGGGCGCTGGACTTCCTGCGGCGCTCGGCCGGGGCCGACGTGATGGAAGCGCAGCTGCTCTTGGCGGTCACGCTCGATGAGGGCGTCTTCACGGACCGCGATGCCTCGGGCGCGTTCGGCTGGTACCTGCTGGCCTCTGTGGCCGGCAATGGACGGGCACAGCTGCGGCTGGCCCGGATGTACATGGATGGGGATGGCGCTGCACCAGACGCCACGCAAGCGGCGATGTGGTACGCCAAGGCGGCGGAGCAGGGCTCCAGCGACGCCGACATCGCGCTGGGCATGCTCTACTCCGGCGGGCAGGGTGTCGCACAGGACGGCCAGGCTGCCGAGCACCACCTCAAGCGCGCCGCGAGCCGTGGCGACCTGGAAGCCCAGCTCCTCCTGGGGCGCCTCTATCAAGTGGGTGATGTCTTCCCCGCCAACATGAAGGAGGCCGCGTATTGGTTCAATGAGGCCTCCAAGCAGGGAGATGCCGATGCGCAATATGAGCTCGGCCGCCACTACTCCCATGGGATCGGGCTGCCACGCGACCCGGTGGAGGGCGCGAAGTACTTTGAGGCCGCCGCCAAGCAATCTCACCCGGATGCCTGTGTGGCCGTTGGCTTCATGTACGAGCATGGCATCGTGGTGCCAAAGTCCGCGGCCGAAGCGCGACGCCTCTACCTCATCGCCGCCGCGGAATCGATCCCCGATGCCAGTTACGGCCTCGCACGGCTACTCTTGGCCCAGGCGCCGACCGGCGACAACCGGTCCGAGGCGGCTTCGAATCTGCTCCTGGCCGCGCAACTGGGACTGGATGGTGCGCAGCTGGAACTGGGCCGTCTCTACGCCAATGGGACTGGTGTGTCGTTCGACCGAGCGCGCGCCTACGCGTGGATGAACATCGCGGCCGGTGCCGGCAACGGGCAAGCGGCTCGTGAACGCGACGTCCTGCAGCGAAACATGAGCCGGATGGAGCTGGAAGCTGCGGAGCAGCTCTCGCTCGACCTGCAGGTCGTCACGGCCGACGAGGCGCAGGCGAACCGGCTCCGCTACCGACCACCGGGCCAAGACCGGGCGGGCGGAGATCGACCCATCACGACGCCACGCGATCGAACGCGCAACAAGCGCCGGTAACGATCGCGCCGCCTGCCCGGCGCACGAGGCGAAGGTCCATGACCGTGCCATCCGACACCCTCTTCTCGATGGAGCCAGAGGATTCCGGGAGCGATGGCACACGCCCACCGACGCCGCGGCCGCGCGCGGTGACTCGGCCACCCGTCGGACCAGCCGCGCTTGACCCGGTGATCGCCTCTCGGGCGTCACAGTTGTCGCGGCAGATCAGGCTGGGCACCAGTTCGTGGAGTTTCCCGGGGTGGCGTGGCCTGGTATGGGACCGCGAATCGAGCGAATCCACGCTGGCGCGCAGCGGGCTGCCCGCCTACGCCGCGCATCCACTCCTGCGCTGTGTCGGCATCGACAAGACGTTCTATCGGCCCCCGGTCGCCGCTGACCTCGCGGCGATGGCCAAGCAGGTCCCCGAGGACTTCCGTTTCCTGATGAAGGTGCCGGAGTCGGTGGTCTCGCCGTCGCCCCGACATGGCGCCTCCCGATTCCTGGATGCGGCCTACGCCACCAACGAAGTCGTGGCTCCGTTCATCGAGGGACTGGCCTCGCGAGGCGGTCCCCTGCTCTTCCAGTTTCCACCGCTCGGCATCCGGACCGGCGAGGCCGCCGCCCGCGTGGTCGACTCCATCGGCGAGTTCCTGGCACGCCTGCCGAGCGGTCCCCTGTACGCCGTCGAGGTACGCGATCGACTCCTGCTGGGAGAGTCCTATCGGTCACGCCTCCGCACCGCCGGCGTGGTGCACTGCTACAGCGTGCACCCATCGATGCCGTCGCCGCTGGAGCAGGCGCGCGCCTGCCCGCCGGAGCCCGGGACGCCGATGGTCTGTCGGTGGATGCTGCATGGGGGACAGACCTATGAAGACGCGGTCGATCGATACGAGCCCTTCGACCGGCTGGTGGATCCCGACGAACGATCGCGCCACGAGTTTGCCGCCATGCTGGAACGGGCGGCTGGGCAAGGCCGCGACTGCTTCCTCATCGCCAACAACAAGGCGGAGGGAAGCGCGCCGATCACGTTGGCGTTGCTGGCGGAGGCGATTCTCGCTCGCGGCGATCACCCCGCGGTAGCCTGATGGCGATGATCGGCCGCTCCCACCTTCATGAGACGACGGTCCGCTTCTCCCGTACCGACGCGGCCGGCGTCATCTACTTCGCACAGGTGCTGGACCTGGCGCACGAGGCCTACGAGGCGTTGATGGAGGAGGCCGGATGCCCCCTCAGCGCCTTTCTCAAGCCGAACTCGATCCACCTGCCGATCATCCGGAGCGAGGCCGATTTCCGCCTGCCGATGCGTCCCGGTGATCGCCTGCGCATCGAGGTGCAGGTCTCCCACATCGGGGCCCGAAGCTTTGCGACGACCAGTCGCATTCACGTCGGTCCTGACGGCCCAGTCGCCGCCCAAGTGATGCTCTACCACTGCTGCGTCTACCCCGACGGTCACGCGGCCACCGACATTCCGGACTGGCTGCGCGCCGCGCTCAGCTGAAGTGGAGCGAATCCAGCGGCCGCCAGGGCAACTGTGGCGTGGGGAGTGGCCCCTCCAGCAACATTCGCCCGCCGCTCACCGTCGGGCGCGGGCAGCAGTCGCCGAGGAAGAGGTCGGCCGTCGCCAACCCGTGGTCTCGATCTTCGGAGCCCAGCACCGCGGCCACTCGACCCAGCAGCGACAGGGTGAACGCGGACTCAAACAGGTTGGAGAAGACGGTGTCGCAGCCGTTGATCGTGCCGAAAGTGATGATCGACTCCAGTTCCTCCAGACGCCCCACCAGGCTTGGCTTCACGACCTGCACGGTGACGCCGTCCGCCCCAAGAATGTCGGCCAGGATGGCCGGCTCCCGCAGCGTCTCGTCGATCGCCATCGGGATCCCGGTGCGTCGGCCCAGCTCCGGGAGCTCCGACGGGTCGATGAGCGGCTCTTCGACGTATTCGACTTGGTCTGGACCGATCGAGTCCAGCAGCGCGAGCCCCGCATCGAACCTGAGCGAGCGATTGGCATCCAGCCGTATCCGCTGCGAAGGCTTGGTGATGGAGCGGATGTAGGCGACGAGCGCGGTGTCCTGTTCCACCGTCCCCCGCCCGACCTTGAGCTTGATGGTCCGGAAGCCCGTGAATCGACCCGCCCGCTGCGCAGCCTTGGCCTCGTCCAGGTCGCCATCGAAAAGGGCATTCACGCGCACGGTCGGCTCGCGCGGCGGCGTGTGCAGGTTGAAGCGGTCGGAGAGCGTCGCGCTGGCCATGGCCTCGGCACAGCTGAGGCCAAACGCGGCGCTGGGGGCGACTGGGCACCCTCGATGCACCAGGGCTTCCTGGAGGCTGCGCATCGCCTCGTCAAGCGTCTCGACGTGGAACCCCGGGAGCGGGGAAATCTCGCCGTAGCCCACTCCACCATCGCACTCCAAGCGCAGGAAGTAGCCACGGCGCACGGTGACGAGCCCGCGCCCCGAACGGAACGGCTTCAGCATCTGGTGCTCGAAGGGAGCGACTGAGTAGCCGGCGAGCGGCGCGGGGCGCATCGTCTCGCTCCCCATTACGAACCACCCCCACCGACGGCGACCGCGATGGCCATGGCGAGCCCATAGGCCGCGGCACCGGCACCGACGAGATGGAGTTCGCGATTGAGGGGCGAACCTGAGAGTCCGGCAACGATTCGCCAGGCGGTGCGTCCCAGCAGCACGATGACCAGCACGGCGAGCCACGCCACGTGGCTGCCGCCGAGTGCGGCCTCCACGGCGACCCAACCAGCCAGCACAAGCCCGGCGACCACTTCCATCCGGCCGCACCATGTGCCGAACCGGACCGCGAGCGTCCGCTTGCCAGACATGGCATCCGACGCCGCGTCACGCACGTTGTTGATCGCCAAGAGCACGACGGCCAAGCCGCCGGGCCCGAGGCCCAGCCACCAACCTTCGTTGTCCCAGTTTCCCGACTGTGCGGCCACCGTCGCCGCGCAGGCGACGGGACCAAAGAAGAGGAGCGCGAATGGGTCGGCTGCCCCCGAGTACGACAGCGGCACCGGGCCCGCCGAGTAGGCCAGCGCGAGCGCGATCGAAAGCAGCGCCAAGGGGGCAAACCAGGTGCTCCGGTGATGGGCGAGGAAGAAGGCGCAGGCGACGGCGATGATGGCCAACGCGAGGCACGCGATGACCACAGGCCGGGGGGAGATCCAGCCGGAGGACACCGCGCGGGCTGGCCCCAGCCGTCCGTGACTGTCGGTTCCCCGAACGCCGTCCACGAGGTCGTTCACAAGATTCGTCAGCAGCTGGATGGACAGTCCACCAAGGATCGCCACGCCGAGCCCGACCTCGTCGAACGTCCCGTCACGGAAGGCGATGCCCGCACCGATCGCACAGGGGCCGATGATGGCGCCCAGCGTCTTGGGCCGCGCCGCGGCCGCCCAAGCGTGCAGCGATGTCGGGGCGGCGGCGTTCATGGTTGGCGTGGAAACTTGGAGAAGTCCGGCGACCGCTTTTCGAGGTAGGCATTGCGCCCCTCCTGCCCTTCCGCACTCATGTAGAAGAGCATGGTGGCGTTGCCGGCAAGTTCCTGCAGCCCAGCCTGGCCATCGCAATCGGCGTTGAGTGCGGCCTTCAGGCAGCGGATCGCCACCGGCGAGTTGGCGAGGATTTCCCGGCACCACTGCACGGTGGTGGACTCAAGGTCGGCCAGCGGCACGACGGCGTTGACCAGCCCCATCGAGAGCGCCTGCTGCGCGTCGTAGCTGCGGCAGAGGAACCACATTTCCCGCGCCTTCTTCTGTCCGATGAGCCGCGCCATGTAAGAGGCGCCCCATCCCCCGTCGAAGGAGCCGACACGGGGGCCCACTTGCCCAAACTTCGCGTTCTCCGCGGCGATCGTGATGTCGCACAGCATGTGGAGCACGTGGCCGCCGCCGATCGCCCACCCGGCCACCATGGCGATGACCGGCTTGGGACAGGTCCGGATCTCCCGTTGGAAGTCGAGCACGTTGAGGTGCTGCCCACCGTCGCCGTCGCGATACCCGGCCTCGCCTCGGACGCGTTGGTCCCCGCCAGAGCAAAACGCCAAATCGCCGGCACCGGTCAAGACGACCACGCCAACCGTCGGATCCATTCGCGCATCCTGCAGGGCTTCACGCATCTGCTGCACGGTCTCTGGCCGGAAGGCATTCCTGACCTCTGGACGATTGATCGTGATCTTGGCGATCCCCTCCGCGCCCGGACCGCTCGACTTGTCGTACAAGATGTCGGTCGGACTGGTGACCCGACGCCACGCGCATGGCGCTGCGGGTGCGGCTGGTGCGGCTGGTGCGGCTGGCGAGGCTGGCGAGGCGTTCGTCGATGTGGGGAAGGCTGAGGTCATGTCATCCTGCAATCACGAGGGGGCGCCCACTCACGTCAGGTGCACGCAAGCTCGACGGCGTCAGCGCACGCACCTGGTGCTTCAAGGTGCACCGCGTGGCCCGAGCCCTCGATGCACCAAGCCGGTGCGACCCCGAGGGTCGTCATTCGTTCGGCCATCGCCACATACGCTCGATCCATCGAACCGACGATTGTACGAATCCGCGGCGCCGCCTCGCGAATCGTGGCCCAATCGCTTGGCGCACGGCCCGGGCTGCACGAGGCCACGACCGTCGCCCACCAGGAGGCGTCACCGGCGGCACGTCGGCGACGCATCGACTCGTAGGCCGGATGCGCCCGCAGCGAAGCGAACATCGGCTGCCCGTACCACGACTCGACAAACGCCTCGAGCCCCTCTCGGCGCAGCACGGCCGCACGGTCGGTGTCGAGTTTTGCTCGCGCGGTGCGATCAGCCGTCGGCTCCACGCCGCCGCTTCCTGACACCAAGATGCAGCGACCGACCAACGCCGCGTGGCCGGGAACGCAACGGGCCAGTTGTTCGTCATGGGCCAGCGCCCGGAGCGCCATGCGCGCGCCGAGGCTGTAGCCGACCAGCGTGGTGGCGCGATCATCCTCCCTGCGCTGCTCGTGCAGCCGCCGGAGCAGCCCGGCCGCCAGTGCGTGGATGCCGAGTGCCCTCACCTGCGCCGTCGTGGCCAGGTCGGCGAGAGCGAGGCAGCAAGCACCATCGACCCACGAGTGCCCTCGGGCGCGACCCTCTTCCAGCACCCCGTCCCAGTCACTCGGCGCCCCGAGAAATCCATGCAGCAAGACCGGGCCATCCATGGGGAGGCACGCTACGCGTCGCGTCGCAGTTCGTCGCCCAGCCGCGCAAAGAGCGCCGCCCGAGCGGCTGCGCTGGACTGGCGATGGACGATGACCTCCACGATCGTGCTCCGCTTGAGCTTGGCTGGAGAGGTGCCCGAGCGCAACGCCGTGCGGAGTTCGGCCCCCGTGGTGACGCGGCGGTAGCCAAGCCCGAACATCGTGGCCGCCCCGGCGAACCCAAGGCCATGGGGTGTGGTGAAGGCGGGGCCGACGACATCGGCGTGCGACGCGATGGGGAGTGACTCAAAAATGCCGCCGCCGTCGTTGTTGACCACGACCAGGAGCACGGGCGCTGGAACACGGCGCAGCAGTTCGAGGGACGAGAGGTCGTGGAGGGTGGCCAGGTCTCCCACCAAGGCGACCACTGGTTCCCCGGAGGCGATCGACGCTCCCGCGGCCGTCGCCAAAGTCCCGTCGATGCCACTGGCTCCCCGGTTGGCCATGCATCGGCCACTCCGTGCAATGCCCCCTCCGAAGGCCTCCAGATCACGCACCGGCATGCTCGATCCGGCCACCAGCACCGCACCATCCGGCAGGTGGGCCAGGACCGCGGCCGCGATGGCGGGCTCAGTCAGCGGACCCTCAGTCAACTCGACCCCTTGCCGCAGCACGGCGTCCGCCAGCTGGTCGGCGCGTTCCCACTGCCCCGTCGATGCGCTCGACTCACAGTCCTTCCACCCCTCCAGCGCGGAGAGCTCGGCCAGGGAGGTTGGCGCATGGTCTGCAGCCGAGTGGCACGGATCAAATCGCGTTCCCGTCCCAGCCACCACCAGCCGCCCGGCCGAGGCGCACCACTCATCGACGTGCCGCCAGGCGCAAGGACCGCCGACACGAAGGACGACGTCGGGGCGTGGCAGCACGCCGCCCGCGCACGCCGAGGCGCTTCGCAGCAGCAGCGAACCGTGGCGAAGCGTGCGAGGCTGGTTCACCGGCGCACGCAGGCCGCTGGACAGGTCTGCGATGACTGGCCACGGAGCGCGCTGCGCGAGGGCGCGCGCGTGGTAGGCCTCTTCGGGATTGTCGATCGCCCCGACCACGATCACGCCGTCGCGCGCGCTGCAGAGGATGGCCTCCAGCGCCGAGGCGTCTCGGAGGCCGACGTGCGGCGTATGGTGGCGCCGCCACGGCGCGGCCTGCCCAAGCCATCGATCCACCGCCGCCGCGGGCTCGAATCGGAATGGCACGTCGATCGGCGCCAGTGGTTCGTCAAGGGGCAGGTTCAGGTGCACTGGCCCTGGGCGAGTTCCCTGCGCGCGTGCCATCGCTTGGTCCATCGCGGAGAGCCAGACGCGCGCGTCCGCACCATCCCGCGGCACGGGAAGCTGGAAGGCCCAGCGCACCTGCGACCCAAACATCGACTCCTGTCGAATCGCCTGGTTGGCACCGCACTCCAGCAGCTCGGCCGGCCGGTCGGCCGACAGGACCAGGAGAGGGAGCCCCGATTCGTTCGCCTCCACCACCGAAGGAAGGACATTGGCCACCGCCGTGCCACTGGTGGTGAAGACCACGGCAGGCGCGCCGCTTGTCCGCACCGCGCCCAGCGCGGCGAAGGACGCCGTGCGCTCGTCGACGCACATGTGGAGGGCCACGTTGGTACTCCGCGCCGCGGCCACCGCCAGTGGTGCACTGCGACTGCCTGGCGTGGCAAACACGTGGCGACCGCCGCAACGTGCGTACTCCTCAAGGAGCAGCTGCGCGCACGCGACATTGATGTTGGGGCCGAGGATCACGAGGCGTGCCGGGGGCTCCGGGTCAGCGCATCAAACGTCTCGAGCTTGCGAGAAGTCTCCAGCCATTCCGAGTCGGCCTCGGATCCGGCCACGATCCCGGCTCCAGCGAACGCAAGCACCGTCGCGCCGTCAACCAGCGCGGATCGGATGGCCACCGAGAACTCACCGGCGGCCTCGCATGACACGCCGACCACGCCGGCGTAGAGCCCGCGCGGCGTCCACTCCTGCTGCCGGATGAACTCGCGGGCCGCGGCGGTGGGGACGCCGCAGACGGCCGGCGTGGGGTGCAGCGCCTGGAGGATCGCATCGTCGTGCACATCCTCACGGAGGGCGCCGCGCAGCTCGGTGACCAGGTGCTGCACATGGGTGAGGCGCAGGATGCGAGGTTCGCGCTGCCACGATCGCTCGGTCGTGAGCGGCGCCAGCACCTCTTCGATGTGGTGGAGCGTCAGGTCATGCTCGCGCCGATTCTTGTCGCTCTTCAACAGGCGTTCAGCCAGCCGTTCATCGGCGTCGGGGTCCGGGCCGCGCCCACAGGTCCCGGCGACGGCGTGGCTCTCGACGATCCGGTCGCGCCGCCGATACAGGCGCTCCGGGCTGGCCATGACGAACGCGGGACCCTCTCCCGGCTGCAGCACGGCGATCGCAGCCAATGGCTCTTCACGGCGCAAGGCCGCGGCGACGTCGACGGGGTCGATCCGGCGCGTGGTCCCGTCGCCCGTTGGCACCGGTGCCAGCCGACGGGTTCGCGCGAGCACGACCTTCTCCAGCCTGCCATCGGCGATCGCAGCCAGGGCGCGCTCCACACTGTCGGCCCACCGTGCCGGATTGTCATCGGCCACCAACTCAAGCTGGGGCGCAGGGGTCTGGGCAGTGGTCGGAACCAACGCCTCGAGCAGGCCCTGCGACGCTTCACGTTCCGACGGCGATCCCTCCACGATCGACAATCCCACGCTCCACCCATCCCCATCCCGACGAACATCCACCCGGGGCACGACCACCCCGCGCCCGGCGAGGGTGCTCCACGGTGATGGTTCCAGGCGACTGGCCTCATCGAATCCACGCCACGAGTAGGCGATCGGCCCCGTGCACCAGGCCGATCGGTCGGTGAGGCCAAGAAGTGCGGCGACGGCGGGGTCACCCAACCGTGCACCGTCTGCCGCCACACCCAGCCCCGCCAGCGCAAAGCCGGCCACGTCCCCCCCTCGAGCTTGGTAGTACCAACGGCCCGAATGGGTCGGCTGGGACCCGAGCCAAGCCAGTGGATCGATCATCGGAATGGGCACCCGGACGTGCCGCGCCTCGCCAAAGTCACTCTCGGTGAGCCACTCCAGCAACCGCCCGGTCGCGACGTCAAGCGATGGAGCTGACGGAAGCCAACAGACACGGCTCGCCTGCGCGGGGACCACTGTCATGAGCCCCGAATGATAGAACGTGAGTTCGATTGGGCCCCGACGGCGTCAGAATCGGGATGGCGAAACCGAGACATAGTGTTATCGGACGAGTCTTTCCATGGATCCGAGGTGCTTGCCCTTAGCATCCCCCGCCTTGAACTACCGCCGTCGAAAGCGCGCCATCCACCATGCCGAAGCGCACGCCGACGAGGCTCCTCCTGCAGGGACACTCCTCCGGGCCGGAGTCCCCCAGGGACCAGCCGAGATGCTGCGCACCCCAGCCGCCGTGTCCGAGTTCGCGGCGCACATCAATGCCGTGGGCACCTTTGCCTACGACACCGAGTTCATCGGTGAGGAATCTTTCTATCCCCAGATCTGCCTCGTCCAAGTGGCGACCAGCGAGCGGGTGGCGATCATTGACCCGTTGGAGCTGCCTGATCTGCGGCCGATCTGGGAGGCTGTCGTCTCTCCCTCGGTGGAGTGCATCGTCCACGCCGGCGGGCAGGACATCGTGACGGCACAACGGCTGGCGGGCCGCACGGCGCAGTCGATCGTGGACACGCAGATCGCGGCTGGCCTCCTGGACATGCCGTGGCCGACCTCGCTGGCCAACGCGATCCACGCCGTCACCAATCACCGCATCACGAAGGGCCACACCTTCACGGAATGGGACAAGCGGCCGCTGAGTCCAAACCAGCTGGCCTACGCCGCCGATGACGTTCGATACCTGCCGTTGGTGTGGTCCATCCTGAAGGATCGATTGTCGCAGCGCGGCCGCCTCGAATGGACCCTTCGGGAATGTGCCGCGACGATCGTCTCCAACGACGACTTTGACCCCGATGGCCAGGTTCGACGCGCCTGCCGCGGCCTCACCATGCGCCCGCGCACGATGACGATCCTCCGCGAGCTGGTCGTGACGCGCCACCAGTTGGCCAAGCACCTGGACAAGCCGCCGCGGGCCCTCATCCCGGACGCCGTCATGCTGGACCTGGCGCGGAGCAAGCCAACGGCGGTGGCCGCGCTGGCGGAAGTGCGGGGGATGCCTCGGCCGCTCGCCGCCAGCCACGGGGGCGACATCCTGGCTGCCGTCAAGCGCGGCGTGGACGCGCCGACGAGCAAGGACGAGAGCTGGAATGGCGCGAAGGAAGACGCCAGCGAACGCATGGCCATCGACGCGCTTTGGTCCATCGTCACCATGCGGTGCATCGCCGAAGGCATGGCGCCCGCGATGATCATTTCGCGAGGCGACCTCTCCAAGTGGTACATGCGTCGCCGCCGGGGGGACACATCGACCCTCTTTGCGCCCACCGACTGGCGAGCCGAGGCACTGGGTGCGTGGTTGGCTGACTTCCTGGACGGCAAGGCTCGCTTCGAGATCGGCTGGAAGGGAGACGGACCCGCCACCTGATGGCGAGCCCGACCGCACCATGAAGCACTGGGACTTCACGCCACCCACGCCGTCCGACCTGGGCGATCACGAGGTACGCCTCGATGGCACGCACCTGGAGGGGAAGCGCATCGCGCTGATGGTCTGCGGTGGCATCGCGGCGATGAAGGCACCGATGCTGGCCCGTGCCCTCCGGCGCCAGGGCGCGCAGGTCACTTCCTTCCTCTCGGACGAAGGCCTCCGGTACGTCACGGCGGACACCATGAGCTGGTCGTGTGACCGACCCGCCGTCACGCGGCTCTCGCCCCGCGCGGAACACCTCTCCGACGCCGAGCGGTTTGACCTCTACTGCGTCGCGCCTGCCACCTATAACACGATCGGCAAGATGGCCGGCTGCATCGCCGACGGACTGCTCACCGCCACGCTGGCCAGCGCGATCGGGCGCATGGAGCGAGGCGAGTGCCGGATCCTGGTCGCCCCCACGATGCATGGGTCGATGCACAACTCGATCCTCACCGCGGCGATGCGACGGCTGGAGTCCATCGGAGTCGGGTTCATCGCCCCCCGCATGGACGCCGGGAAGCTCAACCTCCCGGACGAGGAGGTCATCGTCGCCGCCTGCTGCCGGGCGCTCTCCCGGAGCCCGCTCGCGGGGCGCCGCGTGCTGGTGACCGGTGGACCCATCGCCGCCTTCTTGGATGGCGTGCGGACGATCTCCAACCATTTCACGGGATCGCTCTCGATCGAGGTGGCCCGGGAGTGCGAGTTCCGTGGTGCACACGTCGACTTGGTGCTGGGCGCGGGAAGCATTGCCGGACCGGCGTGGATCAACACCTGGCGAGTGAAGGACCTCTCGGACTACCGCGATCGGGTCATGCAGTTGCTTGACGCCGGTTCGCACGACGCCTCGATCCTCAGCGCCGCCGCCGCGGACTTTGAGCCGCACGCGCCGCGACAAGGCAAGGTCAGCAGCCGCGAGGAGTGGCCACTGGTCCTGCGGCCCGCGGCCAAGGTGATCGATCTCGTCCGCGAACGGCACCCCGACACCTTCCTCGTCGGGTTCAAGCATGAGGAGGGCATCTCGACAGAGGAGTTGCTCCGCATCGGGCAGGAGCGCGCGGCGCGCGACGGGGCCTGCGTCGCCAATCGAGGCGACGACTTCGCGCCTCGCGCCGACGGCACCACTCCGCCACAGGTGTCGTGGATGTGCACACGCGAGTCGGCGCCTGTCCGGGTCGAAGGCAAGCGCGCGATCGCCAGCGCGATCGCGGACTTGGTCGAGCGCGAGTTCACTCGCCGTGCACTGCCGGCCCAATCAGCCACAGCCGCGCCTCGCCGCTGATCTCCCCCGCGACCGACATCGCCCCGGCGCCAATCCCGCAGTAGAGGTCGCACCGGGCTGGCCCCTTGATGGCGCCGCCGCGATCGGTGCAGACCACCAGCAGCGTGCGCACGGTTCCGCCGATCGACGTTTCCAGGATGGCGGGGGCACCGGGTGGGGCAATGGCTGGGTCGATGGCCACGCTGTGGAACGGGACCAGCACGGGTCCAGTCGCGGATGGCGGGAACGAGTCACACGGGACCTCTCGCCAGTAGACGTGCCGAGCATTCTCCATCATGAGGCGGCACACCCGTTCCGGCTGCCGGCCCCAGGCGTCCCTCAACGAGCCGAGCGTCGCCTCGTCTGGTGCCAGCAGTCCCTCCCGGACCATGAGCTTGCCCAGGCTGGCGTACGGTCGCTCATTCGTGCCGTCATGGACGAGGCAGCGCGTCGTGCCATCCGGCATCTGGAGTCGGACCGAGCCATTCACTTCGGCCAAGTAGCCGTCAAGCCGGTCCGTCGCCCAGGCCACCGGTGTACGGAGTTGCCGCATCCCATCCGCCCGGACGGGACCGGGCTCTCCCGGCGACACCTCGTCGGGCCGCGCGACCAGCGGCCACCAGGTGTTGGGCGATGGTGGCTCCGTGAGGCCGGCGTGCCCCGCACATTCTGGAGTCGCGTACCCGGTCAGGTGGATCGGAGCACCGCCATTCACGGGCCACATCGACATCGAGGGCGGCGCGACCAAGACGTCGTCACTCGCCACCCACTGCTTGAGCGCCTCGAGATCGGCGTGGACGAGTGAGGCATCGCATCGCTCCCGAGCACACTCCCGCACGCCGGCCGGGGAAGCCAGCCACGCGGCGCTGGCCGAGATCGCGGATTCGGCCACCCCTCGATCCGCCGGGTCTGTGTCCCACGCCGCACGCATGGCATCCCACGGAACCATCGCCGCGGGCACATTCGACGCCCCGCTGTCCGTGGTCGCGGGCGCGCTGGCCAGCACCTGGTCGTGATACACGTCACCCTTGGCATCCACGAAGCGCAGGCGCAGCGCCGCGCCGTGGGCGTCATCCTGTGCGGAGAGGAGAGCCATCATGTTCGGCCGCGGGTAGCTCGCTTCCACCCACGGGCTGGGTGACCAGGTCGCCGAGTCGTGCACTCGCTCGTGCATCGGGCTGGACACGACTTCGATCAGGTCGTAGCCGACCACGCTGCTCGTTGGGTGCCGCAGCACACGACTGTTGTGGACGTCGCCAGACACGAGGACGACCCCGGACACGTGCATCGCGCCAATCGTGTCGACCAGGCGCCTGTATTCCGATGGGTACATCATCCAGAAGTCGGTCTTGAAGGGTCGCACCGACGCGTTGAAGACCATGCTCGACGCGACCACCTTCCATCGCGCGGTGCTGGTGCGCAACCCGTTCTCCAGCCACTGCCATTGCTCCTCCCCAAGCAACGCCCACTCATGCTGCGCCCGCGAACTTCGCGCCGTGCGGGCGAACCATCGCGTGTCCACCACGAAGACGTCCATCGGCCCGACACTGAAGCGGAAGTAGGCGCCTTGGTCGTCGTGGCCCGCCGAGGGATTGTCGTGCCAGGCGAGGAAGCACTCGCGCGCCACCTCCTTGCCCTTCATGCGGCCGTCGGTGTCATTGAGGCCAAAGTCGTGGTCGTCCCACATCGCGTAGAGCGGCCGGTCACGTGCCAACGCCTGCAGCGCGGGCATCGCCATGAACTCGCCATGCCGCCCCAGCTGCACGGCCTGGTCGACCGAGTCGATGTACGGCGTGTCACCCAGCAGCAGCACGGCATCCGGTCCCCATCGGCCCACTTCGGCCAGGATCGCTTGCGTCCCCTCGTCCTCGTCGGCGCACGACCCGACCGCCAACACGCCGTGTTCCGCTCGCCCGACCGATGCGGTTCGGATGAAGCCGCCACGATGCCCGGCGACGACACCACCGGCCTCGTCGCGCACCTCATATCGGTACGTGTGCGCGGGCTCCAGGCCGGAGACTCGCCAGTGCACGAGTGATGGATCCACGGAGGGCCGATCGACAGCCACGGCCACGCTATCGGCTGGGGCACCGTCCGCGCCGGTGACCACGAGGACCGGGATCTGCTGCGCCGACTCCATGCGGGCCCAGACCCGCACGCCCGCTGGCGTGACGTCCCCGACGAACGGGCCGTGGGTCACGGTGATGTCGGCCGTGGTGCGGGCAACAACGACCAGGAAGGCACTCGCTGCGAGACGTCCAGACATCGGCAAGAGGCTAGGTCGCTCAAGGACCCTTTGCCACGCGCCGATACGATCTCACGATGATTGACGAGGGAGCCACCCTCGACAGTGCGGCCGTCCCGCCAGATCCGCCGGAGCGCCGCCCCACCAAACCAAGCGACGCCGAAGCGGTCACGATGCCCGTCCGGCAGGCCGACACCCGAAGCCTCGGCGGCGGCGGCGCTTCCGAGTACCAGATGGTGAAGCTCCTGGGTGAGGGTGGATTCGGGGCGGTGTGGCTGGCCAGGCAGACGGCCCCGCTGCAGCGCGACGTCGCCATCAAGGTGCTCAAGCGCGGGATGGATTCGGACGCCATCGTCGCCCGCTTCAACGCGGAGCGGCAAGCCCTGGCGGTGCTGGACCATCCATCGCTTGCCAAGGTGTACGACGCCGGCACGACCAAGGAGGGGCTCCCCTTCTTCGCGATGGAGTTCGTGGCCGGCGAGCCGATCGATGCGTTCGCCGATCGGCACACGCTCACGATCCGCCAGCGCATCGACCTGATGATCCAGGTCGCCGAGGCGGTCCAGCACGCCCACAACAAGGGGTTGATCCACCGGGACCTCAAGCCACCCAACATCATCGTCACGCGCGAGGGCAGCGGCTACCGGGCGAAAGTGATCGATTTCGGCATCGCGAAGGTGGTGAACGCCGCCACCTCGGGCGAGTCCGCAACCCTGGTGGGACAGGTGCTCGGATCGCCGGACTACATGGCGCCCGAACAGGCAGAGCCGTCGGGCGTCGACATTGACATCGACACCCGGGTGGACGTCTGGGCGCTTGGCGTGGTCCTCTACGAACTGCTCACCGGATCCCTTCCCTTCCAGAAGGGGTTGCTCCGGACGGCGGGCATCGAGGAGTGGCGCCGCCAGCTCCGCGAGTCGGTGCCACAGCGTCCCAGCACCCGGATCCGGACTGGCGCAGGGCTCCCCGCGCCTGCCGACGCCACGACCCTCGCCGAGCATCGAGGCATCCAGCCTCGCGAACTGGTCTCGACACTCCACGGCGACCTTGATTGGGTCATCATGCGCTGCCTCGAGCGAGACCGAGAGCGTCGATACACCGGCCCCTCGGCCCTCGCCGACGACCTCCGGCGCTACCTGCGCGGCGACCCCGTCGAGGCCGGACCGCCGACAGTCCGGTATCGCGCCGGCAAGTTCCTGCGCAAGTACCGGGTTCCAGTGGCATTCGCCTCGGCCGCGCTCGCGATGCTGGTGGTCGCGCTCGTCGTCTCCATCACGCAGCTTCGGGAGAGTGAACGCCAGCGCTCCAAGGCCAAGGCCACGCTGATGTCGATCACCGAGGCGATGGGCAAGGCCAGCCCCGAGCAAGGCGGATCCACGGCGATCGACTTCGGGAAGTTCCTCAAGAACGTCGAAGCGGAGGCCGTCGAGTTGGCGTCCGACGAGCCCGGGACGGCCTCGGCATTCCTCCACGAGATTGGCATGCTCCGAGTCACCGCGCGCGATTTCGACGGAGCCAGGTCCGCCCTGGAGAGAGCCGTCGCGCTTCGGGAGGACCACGTCGATGACCCGGACGTGGGACCATCCCGGCTCGCCGCCTCTCACCACAATTTCGCGCGAGCACTCTTCTTCCTCAATCGATTTCAGGAATCGGCCAATGAGTACGAAGCCGCCATGGCCCTCTGGGACATCGAGGCCGAGAAGGCACAGCGCGCCGAGTCGATGCTTCACCTCAGTTCCGTCTACGCGCGACTGGAGGACCAGGAACGATCGACCGCCGCCTTCGACACCGCCATCGCCCTCATGAAGGAGGCGCACGGCGCCGCTCACGTCAAGCTTGCCGACGCCTATTTCGCGCGGGCCATGCAGGCCAGGACGGCTGGTCGATTCGATGCCGCGACCACGGACTTGACCGAGGCCCTGGCCATCCTCATGGGACAGGCCACCGAGAAGGATTACCGCGTGGGACAAGCCCTGCGGTTCCTCGGCGACTTGCAGGGAAAGCAGGGGCAGTTGGCATCAGCCTGCGGCAACTACGCGCGAGCGCTGCCCCACCTGGTGGGCCAACTCGGAGACGACCACGCCACGGTCTGCGACACCCGCGACGAGTACGGCGGACTGCTGCTCCGCGCCGACCGTCCGACCGATGCCCTGGCGGTCGCGAGGGAAGCATTGGCGAGCCGTCGACGGCTCGGCGAAAGGCCGACCAAACTCTTGGGCACCCTTGAGCTCTGCGGCCGTGCCGCGTTGGCCGCCGAGCAGCCCAAGGATGCCAGGAAGTTCCTTGAAGAAGCACTCGCGACACAACGAGCGGTCGCTCCCCTCGGCGGGCTCCGCACTGGGGAGCTCGCGCTTCTCGTTGCAGAGTCCCTGCTTCAATCTGGCGCCCCGGTCCACGAGGCACTCCCGTACGTCCAGGAAGCCATCGAGGAAGGCAGTCGCTTGGAGACCGGTTCGGTCCTCGTGGAACGTGCGAGGGTGGTCGAGGCAGCGTGCTCCGCGCCAGATCGTTCCAGCGAAGTCCGATAACTGCCTGATGGGTTCCTTGCACGCAACGGACGCTCCCGAGATTGTCCACTCCGACTTGTTTTGGCGTGAATCGGATCTATCTATTGGCATGGCGGATCGCCGCCTCGCCACCCGGTTGTGTGGGTCGGTTTTCGAGAATCTCGTGGCAACCACTCCAGTGAGTGGTCCTCAGACCCGACGAACGACCCGCTAACCGTCGCGTGGCGGTGCACCCGCTGTTCGATCGATCGTTTCTTTTCTTACTAGGAGAACTTGAAGTAATGCATCTCACCAATACGACCAAGTTGTGTTGCAGCTTGGCTACCCTTGCCCTCACGGGCACGGTCTTCGCGCAGGTGGCAGGCGATGAGTGCGGAAGCGCCATCGTGGCCATCGAGGGCGACAACGCGTTTGACACCACCGCCATGACCGCCAGCGCCAACCCGCCCGCGGACGGCGCGTGCACGTACCTCGACTGGGGTGCGAGCAAGGACGTCTGGTTCAGCTGGACGGCCAGCGGCGACGGCACCCTGGACATCTCGCTGTGCGGCAGCGCCTATGACACCTCGATGGTGGTCTACGAAGGCGACTGCACCACGCAGATCTCCTGCAATGACGACTCTTGCGGCGCCAACTACGAGTCCATCATCATGGGCCTCGGCGTCTCGGCCGGCACCCAGTACTACATCCGCATCGGCGGCTGGAACGCCGACTTCGGCGCCGGAAACATGAACCTCTACTTCGCTGCCGTGGCCGATGGCTGCGCCGGCGCGACTGGTTCCTGCTCCGAAGCCCACGGCGGCCTCGGCTGCAGCGACGCAAACTGCTGCACCGCTGTTTGCGCCATCAACCCGCTCTGCTGCATCATCGGCTGGGATGCCGACTGCGTCACGACGGCCGTTGATACATGCGGCATCTTCATCTACAACTGCGTCGCTGGCGGCCCCGCCAACAACTGCGCGACCAACGCCACGGCCGTCACGGCCTCCGGCACGGTGAACTTCACCAACGTCGGCGCGACCACGGACGGCCCGGCCTACGGCGACTCATGCGCCTCGGGCAACAACGAGAACAACCACGACGTCTGGTTCAAGGTTGGACCGGTCGTCAACGGTGTCCTCGGCATCAGCTCCTGCGGACTCACCCCGTTTGACAACAAGACGGCGTGCTTCGACATGGGCCTGGATGCGGCCGCGTTCGACTTCAACACGTTGCCCGCCGCCATGGTGGCCTGCAACGACGACGGCCCAGGCGGCACTTGCTTCCTGACCGACGGCGCCACGCCATACGCCTCGGCGATGGACGTGACCGTCAACGCCGGACACACCTACCTCGTGTGCGTCAGCTCGTACACCGCGGGCGACGTCGGCGCTGGCCAGATCACCTTCACCCTCCCATCGGCCTGCAGCCTCGGCGGCACCAATGGATCCGAGGGCGAAGCCTGTGGCAGCGACAGCAACGGTGGCTGCGGTTCGGGTGCTGAGCTCACCTCCCCCCTCGCGGTCGGCGACTCCCTCGCCGGCACGTTCTGGGCGGACGCGGACTTCCGTGACGTCGACTGGTACACGCTGACCGTCACCGAAGCGATGGACATCTCGGTCGATGTGCGAAGCAATTCGAACTCGATCGTGGCCATCTACGCGGGCGACACCTGCACTGGCCTGGCGCAGATCTCAGCGGGCTCGGGCTTCTGCCCGGTCGCCGCGGCGGCCTGCCTCAACGCTGGTTCGTACCGTGTGGCCGTGGCGACCCAGGATTTCGCGGGCAACCCCTGCGGCTCTGGTTCGTTCAACGACTACTCCATCAGCGTGGCCGGAACCACGTCCATCTGCCCGAGCTTTGGTGACACCTGCGATCACACGATCGCTTCCACCGTGTCCCAGAACCTCGGCGTTGACTACACCAACTACGCAATGTCCTGCCTCCTCTGGTGCGGCGTCCCCGGCACCACCTTCACGGTGGCCGCCAACAGCGCCCGCAGCTTCTCCGGCCTGAACTCCGGCTACCTCGCTTGCGCGACGGTCGCCGTGGCGAACATGGACGAAGGTGCGGACGACGTCTGGTACGCCAATGGCAGCCCAGCCCCCTTCACGCTCGCGCTCTACCGCGACATTGACGGTGGCGACCCGATGGGAGTGGATGTCGACCTCGAGCTCATCGTCTCGAAGGACTTCCTCGCCCTCGGTGGGTACAGCAACGTCACCTGGAACCTCGACGCCCCGATCGACCTCGAAGGCAACACCGACCCGATCGTGCTCGTCATGAGCACGCCGGAGGCCAACGCCTGCGACGCGAACACCAACTACCTGTTCGGTGGCTTGGGCAACAACGCTGGTTCCACGGCTCCTTGGTTCGCGCAGTCGCTGGACGTCAACGGCATCTGCCCGGACGCAGCGTTCGTGGCCCAGACCGGTGCATCGCAGTGGATCGTCGACCTCGGTCTGTCCGAGGGCGACGCGACCCCTTGCCCAACCGATCTGGACGGCAACGGTGCGATGGACGGTGCTGACCTGGCCATCCTCCTGGGTGGCTGGGGCGGCCCAAGCGGCGACATCGACGGCGACGGCACCACCAACGGTGCTGACCTCGCCGCGCTGCTCGGCGTCTTCGGCACGGCCTGCCCGTAATCGGGCCATGACCCGAGTCTCGGCCTCGGCCGATGACTCACCATGCGTGCGACAACGCCCCCCGGTCTTCGGACCGGGGGGCTTTCTTTTTCAGGGGGCGCGGTCCCTCGCCGACTCGCCCTTCTTCCCGCCATCTCAGGCCAGATCGTGCCTCTTGGGGGCGCTATTTGGCCTGAGTTGGCGAAGTGTGGCGGTCAGTCGCTCGCGCTGACGGGAAGCACTGGGCCGGGCCGGGCCTCGCACCTCGGCCGACCGGCGCGAGCCCCCGCCGCCCCCCCTCACTACGAGTCCGCCGATGGCAGCCACCAAGCCCACTCGTCGTCGCGCCAAGACCCACACGATTCCCCAGGTCGGCATCATCATGGGGTCGCACTCCGACTGGGAGACGATGCAGCCGGCTTCTCTCGTCCTGACGGAGCTGCGGGTAGCCAATGAATGCCGAGTCATCTCCGCCCACCGCACGCCGGAAGCGCTTTTTGCGTACGCCCGGTCCGCCCGTGCGCGCGGCCTGAAGGTGATCATCGCGGGTGCCGGCGGGGCGGCACACCTCGCTGGGGTCACGGCAGCGATGACGTCGGTCCCGGTACTTGGAGTCCCGGTGGAGAGCAAGTCGCTGAAGGGACTGGACTCACTGCTTTCAATGGTTCAAATGCCCGGCGGCATCCCGGTGGGGACGATGGGCATCGGACCGGGTGGAGCGAAGAATGCTGGGTTGCTCGCCGCAGCGATGCTGGCCAATGGCGATGCCGCACTGCTGGCCCGATTGGAAGCGTGGCGCGAGGCGCAGGCCCGGGCGATCCTGGCCAACCCGATCCCCGGCTCGTCGGTGAAGTCGCCTCGGAAGCACGCAGTCTCCACGCGAGCCCGATCGCGGTGAACCTCGCCGTCTTGGGAGGCGGCCCGGTGGGTCGATTGCTCGGCATGGCCGCACTCCCGCTGGGGGTTCGATGCACGTTCCTCGATCCGTCCGCGGCCTGTTGTGCTGGCGCCGTCGGCCGGCACGTGTGTGCCCCATTCGATGACGATGACGCCCTCGCCCGCCTGACCGATCGTGTGGCCGCCGCGACGGTGGCCTCAGAAACTGTCGGGCACGAGGTCGTCCGGTCAGTTGGGGAGCGGACATCGATCCGCCCCGGCGGGCGAAGCATCCAAGTTGGCCACGATCGCCTCCTGCAGCACGCGCTCTTTCGCGAGTGTGGTGTGCCCGCGGTCGCCTTGGCCAGCATCGCCTCCAAGGCGGACGTGCCTGGTGCACTGGCGTCCGTCGGTGTCGCATGCCAAGTGGCGCCCCGGCGAATCATCCGCCAGGCGCCAGTCCTCGCCGCCGAACGGTTCCGCGAGGCGACCACCTCGTCGATCGAGGCGGCGTGGGATCGACTCGCGCGTGTGCCTTGCGTTCTGGAACAGGTCCATTCGTGGGTCGATTCCTTCACGCTGGTCGCCACGCGCGGACGGGCATCGGGAGAGGTGTCGTTCCAGTCGCATGACGTCGCCACCACCGATCGCGGCGGCAACGCCCTGCGCGTGACTCGTGCACGGCCCGCCCACCCTCGCCAGGCCGAGGCATCGATGCACGCGCGCCGCGTGATGGATGAACTGGACCATGTCGGCACGATGGCGATCGACTTCGTGGAGACGCACGCCGGCCTGCTCGCGCACTCGATCTCCGCGCTCCCCAGCGACGCTGCACTCTGGACCATGGGCGGCGCCATGACCAGCCAGTTTGAGAACACCGTGCGCGCGGTCTTCGGCTGGCCGCTGGGCGCCACAAGGACCGTTGGATTCCCGGCAACCATTCAGCTGGGGCATCGACTGCCGCCCGTCTCCTCGATGCTCGCCGTGCCCGGTGCCGCCCTGCACCTCTACGGGACCAGCACGCGATCCGACGGCACCGTCGGGCACGTCAACGTCTGTGCCGATTCCATTGACTCGCGCGAGCGCGCGATCGCCACCCTCCTGGCGATCGTCGCGCGCGCGTCATGACCTCGCGACTTCCCTTTTCGTGTCGCGTCGACTGGCCTCAGCCCGCCTCGGCCCGTGGATGGGCGCGGTCGTAGGCCTCGCGCATCCGTCCGGTGGAGAGGTGGGTGTAGACCTGTGTGCTGGAAAGGCTCTGGTGCCCAAGCAGTTCCTGCACCGCGCGAAGGTCCGCGCCGTTGTCCAGGAGGTGCGTGGCAAATGAGTGGCGAATCGTGTGCGGGGAGATGTCTGGATCGAGGCCCGCCACCTTGAGGTACTTGGAGACCTTCCTTCGCACCGAGCGGCTGCTCAGGCGCGTGGCGTGCTTGTTGACGAAGAGCGGGGTCTCGGGTGGCACTGGACCTCGGTCGGCCTCCAGCTTCTGGAGGTAGACCTGCAGGGCGTCCATCGCCTGTTGGCCCAGCGGCACGATGCGCTCGCGCTTGCCCTTGCCACGGATGCGCAACTGTCGCTCACCAAGGCTCAGGTCGCCGACGTTGAGCGCCACGACCTCGCTCACCCGGACGCCGGTGGAATACATCGTCTCCAGGATGGCTCGATCCCGTGCGCCCAGCGTGTCGGAACCTTCCGGGGCGTGGAGCAATGCCTCCACCTGGTCAACGGTGATCGCCTTGGGCAGGCGGCGCGGTTGCCTCGGGGTCCGGATCACCGTCATCGGATTCTTGGTGACCAGCCCGGCGCGTTCCATCCACTTGTGGAATGATCGCAGGGTGGCGATCTTCCGAGCCATCGTGGCGGGCGAGTAGTTCTGCTTGGCCATTTGGGCCAGGTAGGACCGGATCCGCTCTTGGTCGGCACCGAGCACGAGGTTGGTCACGGTGTCGGTGGAAGCCGGGTTTGGCGACTGGACGGCCGCCGCTTCGGCCGCCGCATCGGCCTTCACCCCGTTGGATTCTCGGAGGAACGCGAAGTACTGCGACAGGTCCAGCCCGTAGCACCGCTCCGTGTACTCGGAGAAGTTGCGCTCGTCGGCGAGGTAGCCGAGAAACTTGGTGACTAGTGGATGGTGTGAAGCCATGTCTGAGGTCCTGTAAGCATCCCCAATCAGATCGGCAGGTCCAAGAAAAAACTTGTTATCTCCCCTCCAGATTCGAAAGATGACGTTTGGAGCGACAGGATGGACTGGAGCCGTTGTCGAAGTTGTATTATCGGACTATCTTTGCCGGGGGGTGTGATCCTCCCTCGAGGATCGGTAAACTCGGACGATTCAGCGTTTGCTGCTCTCAGAGGCCACCGCGGCACGCATCGACCCACCCACTCCACTCGCCACTATTGCTGGATCGCGTAGCTCAGCTGGTAGAGCAAGCGGCTTTTAACCGCTAGGTCCTGGGTTCGAGCCCCAGCGCGATCACTCGACTTCCCTCCGCCAGTCATTCACCAGACGCCGGATTCGTCCGAATCACCCAAGCAGGACGCTCGCGCACGATGTTGGTTGTACACGCACTTTGGACCGATCACGCCCTCCACGTGTGGGCTGAACGTGGCGACCGCCACGCGCCTTGGCCGCACGCGCCTTCCGAGGGTGCGCCGACGAAGTCGGAACACTCGCATGCCGCATCAGCGGAACTGCTCTTGGCCACGCTGCTGGCGAACGGTTTCGATGCGCGCTTGGGAGTCAGTGCAGGATCAGCGCGATTGGTGCTCCCCGGGCGTTCGTCGCTTGCGCACGATGCGGTCCCGCTTCCAAGTGCACGCATGGCCGTCGAGATGGAGGTGGCCGAAGCAGTCGACGAAGAGTTGGTCCCTTGCCTGACCTCGGTGCCGACGATCCGGCTGGATGGCTCCGCGGCCACTCGATTCCTCCAGGTGGCCAACTCCTGGCGGCAGCGGGAACTGGATGGACTCACCGACCAATCGACTCCCGAGGCGCCGCTCACAACCGCACACGAGCTTGCCTTGGGGCATGACATCGCGTGGTGGATCGAACTTGGCGAGTTGGCCATCGAGTTGCTCGTGCAGCAGCGATTCGTGCCAACCCTGGTACAGCGCGACGCCTCGACCTTCGAGGCCAAGTGGCGCCCGTGGATGGCCGACCCTGATGTCGCCGAACGGCTTGCGCTCCTGGTCGCCGCCATGCCCGCGTCCGCGCGCGCAGCGGAAGACGCGCCGAGAGACCCATCCGAGGCCTGGACCATCGCCGACGCCGCGCTCGAGTCCATGACGGACGGGTTCGTCCGCGAGACGCTCGCCCGCGAGCAGTTCATGGAGTCGCTCTCCGATCGGGACCCGCAGACCGACGCGCACGTGGCGTGGCTCGGCGGACTCCTGGATGGCGTCGTTGAAGTGAAGCAACCGCGAGGGATCGAGACCAGCCTGCTCCGGCAGGCCCGCGGGTGGCTCTCGAGGCTGGACGAACCCACGGATGTCTCTGGCGTGCGGCTCCAGTTGGTGGTCGAGGCGCCGGAGGACGATCGAGCGCCGTGGTACGTCCGATTCAAGCTGGTTGATCGTGGCGGCCATCACGTGGCCGACGCCTCCACCATCTGGGGATCCGATGGCCGGAAATCGAAGCGAAGCACGCGGCACGAGGAGATGGGCGAGTCGCTGCTCGCCGAGTTGGCGCGGGCCTCGCACTTGTGGCCGGCCCTCGAGGAAGCGCTCGAGGAGGCGCACCCGGAGTGCGTGGAGCTGGACACCAGGGGCGCGCATGCGTTCCTCACGGACACGTACCCGCTGCTGGCCGAGGCTGGGTTCGCCGTCGAGGTGCCGGAGTGGTGGGGCGCGGACGCCAGTCGCGTCGGCGCCCGGCTGATGCTCTCGCCGCTCTCCGAGGGCGTGGTGGCCGGCGCGTCCCCGCTGGGGCTGCAGTCGCTGGTGTCGTACCAGTGGCAACTCAGCGTGGGTGACACCACGCTGGATGTCGAGGCCTTCGAAGAGCTGGTCCGCAAGCGAATCCCGCTCGTGCGACTGGGCGGGCGATGGGTCGAGATCCGCGCCGCCGACCTCACGGGGGCCATCTCCTTCCTGCGCCAGCATCCTGGCGGCTCGATGACGCTGCTTGAGGCGCTCCGGCTGTCCACGGGGGTCGAGGCTTCTGGCCTGGGCATCCCGGTGACCGGATTCGACGCCTCCGGCTGGATCAACGACCTCTTCGGCGCCAACGCCACGGCTGAACGGCTGCAGATGATCGAGCAGCCCGTCAACTTCAGGGGCGAGCTGCGCCCCTACCAGCGGGTGGGGCTGTCGTGGCTGGCATTCCTCGACGAACACGACATCGGCTCCATCTTGGCCGATGACATGGGCCTGGGCAAGACGATCCAGCTCATCGCCTTGCTGCAGCACGAGAGGGCCAAGCGGACGGGTGTCGGTTCCTCACGTCCCGCCCCCGGGACCACGCTCCTCGTCGCACCCCTCTCCGTGCTGGGCAACTGGCGCCGCGAACTGGAGCGATTCGCGCCGGAACTCCGCGTGCACACGCAGCACGGGCTGGATCGTCCCGTCGGGGATCGATTCCGCCAGGTCGTGGAGTCCAGCGACGTCGTGCTCACGACCTACGCGATCGCGGTCCGGGACCGTGACGCGTTGGCGGCGCTCAGCTGGGAGCGAGTGGTGCTGGACGAGGCCCAGCACATCAAGAATCCACCCACCAAGCAGACCGCGGCCATCCGGTCCCTCAACGCACGCCATCGCGTCGCGCTCACCGGCACGCCGGTGGAGAATCGGCTCGCTGAGCTCTGGAGCATCCTGGAGTTCTGCTGTCCGGGGTACCTGGGCGCGCGGCAGCAGTTCCAGCGATCGTTTGCGATTCCCATCGAGCGCCACCGCGATGCGGCCAAGAGCGAACGGCTCCGCGCCGTCGTCCGCCCCTTCATCCTCCGTCGCCTGAAGACCGACCCCAAGGTCATCGACGACTTGCCGGAGCTGATGGAGACCAAGGAATACGTGGGGCTGAGCCACGAGCAAGCCTCGCTCTACCAAGGCGTGGTGAAGGAGATGCTCGCGCGGGTCGATGCCACCGAAGGCATCCAGCGCCGTGGACTCATCCTGGCCAGCCTGGTCAAGCTCAAGCAGATCTGCAACCACCCCGCCCACTACCTCGCTTCCGCCAGCATCGTGGATGCGGCCGAGGAGGGCGCCGTGGAGGGAGACGACCCGGTGGCGCCGCTGGAACTGCGGGACGCGATCGGCCGCAGCGACAAGATGCGACGGCTCGTGGAGCTGCTCGAGGAAGTCATCGCCAATGGCCACCGCGCCCTGGTGTTCACGCAGTATCGGCAGCTCGGCCAGCTGCTCGTGCCCGTGTTGGCAAGGCACCTGGACATCGACCCGCTCTTCCTGCACGGAGGCACGCCGCAGCTCAAGCGAGACCAGCTCGTGGAACGCTTCCAGAGCGAGGACCCTCGGTGCCCCGTCTTCATCCTCAGCCTCAAGGCCGGCGGCACCGGGCTGAACCTCACCGCCGCCAACCACGTGTTCCACTTTGACCGGTGGTGGAACCCGGCCGTGGAGAACCAGGCCACCGACCGGGCCTTCCGCATCGGCCAGACGAAGGCGGTGCAGGTGCACAAGTTCGTGGTGCGCGGCACGCTCGAGGAACGCATCGACGAGATGATCGAGCAGAAGAGCGCGATGGCCAGCGCGATCATCGGCGCCGGCGACTCGTGGCTCACGGAGCTGGACAGCAGCCAGCTGCGCGACCTGCTCCTGCTCCGGACTGATGACGGGCCAGGCGGCGCCGCTGCGATCGGAGACGACGAATGAACGACCAGTCCACACCGCCGTCGCCCAATGTCCCGGAGCCGGCAGGCCACGGATTTGACGGCATTTCCCGTCGACTTGACGCGCCTCGACGCGTCAGCCACGGCCTCCGGCTCAAGCATCGATCCGGCCCGGCTGAACTGGCGTGGCATGCCTCGCGCGTCGCCGCGGCCTTGGAACCCGCCTTCTCCGCCGAGGCCCGCATCGAGGGGCTGGAGTACGCCATCAGTGGGCAGACCTCGCTGATGCGCATCGAACCTGGCCGTGTGCGAGCCCTCGTGCAGGGACGCGCGCCGCGACCCTACGAGTTGTTCCTGCGGCCCCAGTCGTGGAGCAACGAGCAATGGACCATCGTCATCGACTCCATGGCCCGCGAGGCGGCCTACGCGGCCCGATTGGTAAATGGTGAACTTCCGGCATCGGCTCCCGACCTGATGACGCGGCTTGGGCTGCACCTGTGGCCGGCCGATGGGGCGACCGACGTGGAGCTGACTTGCTCCTGCGGCTCAGCGTGGTGCAAGCATGGGTGGGCGGTGACCTGCCACCTGGCGGAACGGGTGCAGGACGACCCGCTGATCCTTTTCTCCTTGCGCGGCCTCCCCGCCGACCAGTTGCTGGAGCGGCTCCGCGAGCGACGCACCCTGCTCTCGCAGGGGACCAGCGTCGCGCACCCGGTTCCGCCGATTGCCCACGCGCCTCCCCAACTTCTCCCAGCCGAGGAATGCCTCGCTGATTTTTGGCGCCCCGGCAGCGCCCTCGCCGCCGCGCGCGCCGTACGAGAGGCATCACACTTGCCGCACGCCCTCCTGCGACGACTCGGACAGAGCCCGATGCAGGGCAAGTTCCCGGTGGTGGGGTTGCTCTCGTCGGCCTACGACGCGGTCCGCGCGGCCGCGCTCAGCGCCCGCGACGAGTAGTGCGCGTGGAATGGGGTGATGGGTGCTCCCCGAACACCCGGCTCCGTGCGGGGACGCTGGACGTGAGAAACACGTCGGCGCCAATGACGCTCCCTTCTCCCACCACTGTCTTCCCGCCCAGGATCGTGGCGTTCGCGTAGACCGTCACTCCCTCGCCAAGCGTTGGGTGGCGCCGAGCATCGCGAAGGACTCGCCCCGCAGCATCATGCTCGAACCGGAGGGCTCCGAGCGTGACCCCTTGGTACAGCGTGCACCGAGGACCAATCACGGCACTCTCCCCGACCACGACACCGGTCCCGTGATCGATGAAGCAGCGAGGGGCGATGGTTGCGCCCGGATGGATGTCGATCCCCGTCCTGGAGTGCACGGCCTCCGCCAGCATCCTGGGCACCAGCGGGATGCCGCTGCGGTGCATGGCATGCGCGACTCGATGCGCGCACAGGGCGCGCACCCCTGGGTAGCAGAGGATGACTTCGTCACGTCCCGTCGCCGCCGGGTCGCCATCCACCGAAGCGTCAACGTCTTCCTCGAGCATGGCGCGAATGGCCGGCAACTCCGCCCGGACGGCGGTCCAGTTCCGGCGCAGCGCCGCCGTGGGCAACACCGGCCGGCAGGCAGCGTTGAACGCGCGTCCCATCGCGCTCACACACGCCGCCGCGGACTTCCCGTCGCCGTGGTGTTGTGGAAAGAGCGCCGCACGGAGCGCGGCCAAGAGCGACTCCACGTCGCGCGGGCTGGGAAGCGCCTTTGGGCCGGTCATGCAGGCGGAATCGTAGCCATCGCGTTGGCGTCGATGGCGCAGCGCTTCACGACCTCGCTTCGGTGAACGGTGGCGTGGCCCCGGTCGCGCGTCAGGCGTCCGGGGTCTGGCCGCCACCCTGCCCACGGCCACCCTGGCCACGGAACGACTCAAACATCTTCTGCCGCTCGCCCTCGTCGAGCGTGCCATCCTTGTTCGCGTCGAACTCGCGCGCGCGATCCTGCATGCGCTCGGGCAGTTCATCGATCTTGCCGCTGAAGTTGCCGCCGCCGCCTGGACCCCCGCCATTGCGGCCGCCTCGGCCCGCCGCCGGGAGTTCTCCGACCTGCTCGGGCGTGAGGAGTGCCTCCAGCCGCTGGCGGTACGACTCGTTCTTCTCGGTACGTGCTTCGTACAGCTTGGTGAGCGTCTCGTCGGAGCTGCCTCCGAAGCCGCCACGGCCGCGACCGCGCGAGAACATCTCGGTCGGGCTGCCGCTGCCATCGATCGCCTTGAAGAAGTCGGTGGCCTGCTTCAGCTGCTCGTCGGGCTCGACCTTGCGGGTCTGCGTGGCGATCCGATCATTCACCGTCCCGAGCTCGCCGAGGTACGCCTCGTGGAGGGACGAGACCTGGGCGTGGATGTTCTCGTCGAGGTTCATCTCGAGTGCCGCCTCGAAGGCGCGCTCCGTGCTGGTGGTCGAGTAGACGCGGCGGTAGCCGGCCTCATTGACCGCATCATTGAGGAGCTTCGCCTCGGCCGGCTGGAGGGTCGCCGCGAGCTGCGACCGGTAGTTCTCGTTGCAGTCACGGACGGCGCGGCGGAGTTCCAGCTGCCGCTTGATGACCTGCTCGGCCGCGGCGTTGTTGCCGTCGACCAGCGCCTTCATCAACTTGCCCTCGGACTCGGCGAGGTAGGCATCGCGCTCCCGCAGCTTGAGGTCCAGGTCGAGCTCGTAGGCATCCAGCCCCTGCTCCAGGCCGTCGATGCTGGCCTGCGAGAGGCCGGCGTCATCCACGACGAAGAGCAGGTTGGTGGCCTCGCCGCTCAGCGCGCCGTTGTCCATGGCGCGCTCGCGGCGCATGAAGCGCTCGAACGCGTCCCAGCGGGCCGCCTGCTGGTCGTTGAGGATGGCCTTGCTGGAATCGATCACCCTGGCGCGGAGCTCCGCGCGCTTGGCACCAAAGGTCCTGGACGTCTCGAAGAGTTCCCCGAGGATCTCGCGAGCCTCGGCGACCCCGCCATTCGCCGTGCGCTGCGCCTGCATCTCCTGGCCAAGCTTCTCGAACCGTTCCTGCATCAGGCGGAGTCGCACCTCTGGGTCGATCTCCCCGCCGGCCTCTTGCTCAAGCTGCCGGACTTCGTCCTGAATCTGCTGGAAGGTCTCGCCGATCACCTGCTGGTCCATGCCACCCATGAAGGAGCGGAACAGTTCGCGCATCGCCTCTTGGCTCACCTCGCGAGCTTCCTCGGCCGCGGGCGTGAAAGCCTCTTCGTAGTCGGACACGATTGTCTCGACGATCATGGCCTGCGAGTCATCAAGGCCCAGCTGGTCCCGGAAGAGCCGGATGTCACGAGCCATGAACTCGGGCTCATACTGCTGCCGGTACTGGGCAAAGGCTCCCATCCCCCGGGCGCCTCGCATGCCACCGCCTTGACCGCCGCGGCCCTGGCCCTGGCCCCGGCCCTGACCGTGGCCCTGGCCCTGGCCCTGGCCCTGGCCTCGTTGGCGGCCGTCCTGGGGACCGTCCTGCTGCGCAAGGAGCGTCGTGGCGGGAAGGGAGATGGCGCAAGCGGCCACGATGGCGGAGAGTGTGCGATGCATGGTGTCTCTAGTTCTTCAAAAAGCGGGTGGGAACGGCTAGTTCGCCGGCGCGGCGACTTCCGGGACGGGGTTTCCAGTCGATTCTGGCGTTGCGTTGGTGCCCCTCGTCCCGATTCGGAACACCCTGCCCGGGCCATCGGGCCCTCCCCGGGTGCTGCAAACATAGAGCGACCCGTCATTGAGCTCCCCGAAACTGGACACGAATCCCTGTTTGGTGGCCACGATGGTCGGGTCACCCGTCAGGGCTCCGTTCTCGTAGCGGAATCCCCAGATCGTGCCATAGGCGTAGTCCGCGTAGAGGTAGACCCCTGCAAGGTCCGGGAACTCGGTCCCTCGATAGACGTACCCACCGGTCACGCTGATGCCGTGGTTGCGGGGGTACTCGACGACTGGTTCGATGAACCCATCGGCTGACTCGGAGGAGTCGGGGACGCCAGGCGTTCCATGGAACCCCTCGCGGGGCCGCCATCCATAGTTTCCGCCCTTCACGATGAGGTCGATTTCCTCGTACTTGTTTTGCCCGACGTCGCCGCCCCAGAGCGCCCCAGTCGCCCGGTCGAAACTCATGCGCCAGATGTTGCGAAGGCCGTAGGCCCAGATCTCGCCACGAGCACCCTCGCGGCCCACGAACGGGTTGTCGGACGGTATGGCGTACGGCCGACCGCCCGCGCCCTTGCTGACATCGATCCGGAAGCACTTGGCCAGGAGCGTCCCCAGGTTCTGGCCATTCCCCCACGGGTCGTTGCCAGCGCCTCCATCGCCAATCGTGCCGTAGAGCATGCCGTCGGGACCAAAGAGGAGTGTTCCGCCGTTGTGGTTCCACGCGGGATCGGCCTGCTCCAGGATCACTTCTGGCGTCGTGCTCGCCAGCTCGGTGCGGTCTTCGTTGAGCCGGAACCGGGCCACCACCTCCCGCCGTGGCTGGCTGGCGGTGTAGAGCGCGTACAGCTCGCCATTTTCCTTGACCTTGGGATGGAAGACGATGGAGAGAAGCCCCTCTTCGTTGTTTTCGTCGTTGACGATGTCGCGGATGTCCATCCAGACACGACCGTTCCCCTTCTCCATGTCCGTCGTGTCGATCTCCAGGACGCGCCCCGCCTGCTCCACCACGTAGGCGCGGTCATTGCGGTCAGGTCGACCGACCAGCTGCACCGGGCGCTTCATCTCGACCTCGCGGAACACGCGCTTCAACTGGAGCTGCGGGATGGGATTGGCAGACGTCGCCGTGTCTTGACGTGGGGCCTCGGGGCCCGCGAGGGCGGAGAGCAATACGATCGTCGTGGCGAATGGCATTCGCGCAAGCATAGGCCGCGCACAAGCGATCGCATGACGGTGACGGAGTACGCTTGCCCCCATGCGGAATGACCTGATCACGCTGCTGTCCGGTGTCGTGGCGGCCACCGGTTGCGCGCTGGGCACCCTGGGGTGTGACGCGCGACGGGAGCCGTCCCGCACGGCACGCGCTGCGCCGTGTCCCGATGGCGCGCAACCACTGTTCAACGGCGTCGACCTGAACGGTTGGGGCGGTGACGTGGCGGGGTACGAGGCCAAGGATGGTGTGCTGAGCTGCCTGCCAAGCTGCTCGGGTGATCTGGTCACCGCCGAGCAATACGGCGACTTCACGCTCTCCTTTGAGTTCCGGTTGCAGCCTGGGTCCAACAACGGGATCGGCATCCGGGCGCCGTTGAGCGCCAATGCCGCCTACGACGGCATGGAGATCCAGGTGCTGGATGACACGCTCCCGCGCCCTGGGCTCAAGCCATTCCAGCGTCACGGCTCGATTTACGGCGTCGTCCCCGCTCGCGATCGGTGCCTCGCCGCACCAGGGCAATGGAATCACGAGGTGATCGAGGCACGCGGAGACCATGTCGTGGTCACGGTCAATGGCCTGACCGTCGTGGATGCCGACATTCGGCTGGCCAGCGCGAGCGGCACCATCGACGGGCACGGACATCCTGGCCTGATGCGCAAGGCCGGGCACATCCACCTCTGCGGCCACGGCGACCCGGTCCAGTTCCGCAACATGTGCATCAAGGTGACGAGATGATGGGGAGGGCATGACGGAATGACCTTCGGTCACACAAGCGCCCGACGGAGTGGAGCGGGCCTGCGCATCATGCTCGGGCTGGCCGCATTCGTGGTCGTGGTGGCGGGCGTCCACGCCGCGGCGCCGGTGGTCGTCCCCGTCCTGGCGGCGATCTTCCTGGCCACGATCACGGTACCGCCAATCGCGATGCTCTCGTCCCGAGGCGTCCCGACCTGGGCTGCCGCGGCCATCGTGCTGCTGGTGATGCTGGCGGTGCTCGTGGGAGGGACCTGGGCGCTGGCCGGGACGGCCAGAGACTTCACCGCCGACATGTCGCGGTACCAGCAGGCCATCGCCGACCAAGTCACGCAACTGTCCAACAGCATGCGGGCGCACGGGATGAGCGAGCTGGCCGATCGGCTTCCCGAACTGCTGAACACCAGCCTGATCTTTCAGGCGGCGGGGAACATGGCTGCGGGGATCGCCTCGCTGGCCAAGGACCTCTTTTTCGTGCTCGTGGCCACATTGTTCATCTTGGCCGAAGTCGCGACGCTCCCAGCCAAGGTGCGAGCTGCATTCGGTTCCGACGCCGGGCGCGAAGGCCGACTCCGCGGCGTGGTCCACGCCATGCAGCGCTACATCTTCCTCAAGACCCAGACCAGCGCGCTGACGGCCATCTTGGTCTTCTTCCTGCTCCTCGCCTTCGGCGTGCCGTACGCCCTTGCCCTCTCGCTCCTCGCGTTTGGGCTCAACTTCGTGCCGATCGTCGGATCCATCATCGCCGCGGTTCCACCGCTGCTCCTCGTCTTGGTGGATGGCGCGCCGGGCGAGGCGCTTGGCCTTGGCATCGGCTACGCGGCGATCAACGTGGGCATCGGCAACTTTGTCGAGCCGCGCCTCTTTGGCAAGTCACTGGGGCTCTCGCCGCTCGTCGTGTTCTTGAGCCTGGTGGTGTGGGGCTGGATCCTGGGCCCCGTGGGAATGTTCCTCTCGGTGCCGCTGACGATGTTTGTCAAGATCCTGGTGGACGAGGTGGATGACTTGCGCTGGATCGGCATCCTGCTCGGTTCCTCGGCCGCGGTGCGCGCCGAGCCGCTGTCGACGGCCGAGGATGCCGAACGCCCCACATGAGCGACGCGAACCATCCCAACATCCAGTCGCTGAGGCAACGCGCCGCGGCGGTCCGCGAATCGCTGGAGCGGGAGGGATTCGACGTGTCCAGCCACGAGGTCAACAACGGGAACTGGGGGCGGATCGACCTCGACGTGTCCCACCCCGATGCCGCGCGCCAGCCCGGAAAGGTCCAGATCCACTGCAGCGCGAAAGGCAACCTCTCATCGGTACCCCAGGGGCTGCTGGCCTCCAGGATTGCCAAGGTCCTCGGCGTGGCGACCAACGCACCGGGCGGGGCCGCGGCATCGCGGGTCACTCTTGCGGCATCAAGCCGCGCCGCTCGGGGGACGGGGCCGAAGGCACCCGAGGGAACACTTGTGGTGGACTGCTCCAAGACGGGTCACTCGCTGATCGGGCCGACGGAATGGCGTGGCGTCATCCGGCGGGACGGCGCCTGGGTGGAATGCTTCCGGAGTCCGCTCTTCGAGCGGGGCCACAACAATGTCGGCGAGTTCCTGGCGATCGTGGAGGCACTGCGTCGGGTGGACGAGCGTGCCATCGATGCGACCGCGCTCTATTCCGACTCGCGGACCGCGCTGGCCTGGGTGCGAAAGGGGGAACCAAAGTCGAAGTTTGATCCCGAGACGGCGTTTGACGCTTCGTTCGCCAGCGCGCTGCGAGAAGCCGTTCGCTGGGTCACCGGCGGCGGCGCGCGCCGGTCCCGCATCACGCCCGAACTGTGGCCGACCAGCCAGTGGGGCGACATCCCGGCTGACTTCGGTCGAAAGTGAGGGCGGGCCCTCCGACGTGCTCAGTCCAGCGGTACGGTGCCCTGGTCGGGGGCGATCAGCCGGACAAGTTCCTCGTTCGGGATGCTGAGGAAGATTTCGCCAAGGCGAGGTTCGAAGTGCGTGCCAAGCCCTTCGCGCATGATTTGGAGTGCCTGTTCCAACGACATCGCAGGGCGATAGGAGCGACTGCTGGTCAGTGCATCGAAGACGTCGGCGATGCCGATGATCCGAGCCAGGAGGGGGATCGCTTCCCCCGCCAGGTTGTCGGGATAGCCGCCGCCGGCCCACTTTTCGTGATGGTTTCGGATGCCAAGCAGCATGGGCTCCCATCGGGGAACCACCTTCATCATCGCCCACGCATTCGCTGGGTGCTTCTTGATTTCGTCGAACTCTTCCGGGGTGAGCTTCCCGTCCTTCCGCAACACGGCGTCGGGGACGCCGATCTTGCCGACGTCGTGCAAGAGCCCCGCAAGGAAGATTTGCTCGCACATTTCAGGGGACAGTCCGGCTTGGCCTCCGAGGACACGAGCGATGCGAGCCACCCGTTCCGAATGGCCTCGCGTATAGGGGTCCTTCATGTCGACCGCCCGAACGAAGGCGGCCACCGCACCCTCGAAGAGTTGCTGGTTGGCGAGTGCCTGTTCCCGCGCCTCCTCCTCGCGCTCCAGCCCGTGCATGGCAAGCCCGGCGATGTGGGCGATGCTGAACAGGAATCGACCGATCTCATCCAGCGACACGCGCGCGCGGCTCCCCTGCCCACGGTTGTCGGCCACGATGTAGCCGTAGATGCGGCCACCAACCATCGCCGGGGCCGCGCAGATCTCCTCCAGCTGGAGATCCATGACGCTCTGGCCCAGCATGGTGTTGCTGCTGCCGCGCCGCCACTTGAAGGGCTTGCCTTCGGAGGACACCTTCCGCATGAGCGATCGGCTGATTCGGACCTCGCCGCCTTCCACCATGGATCCCACGTTGGCCAGCGGGTGCCACGCATCGCGCTCGATGTTCCCGACCAGAAACGCGACGTTGGCCAGGCCCGTCACGCCCGACAACTCCTGGATGGCCAGTCGAGCCACGTCGTCACGGCTTCTCGCGGCGGCGATATGTCCGGACGCCTCCATCAGAGCGTCCAGCTGCCCTCCGCTCATGCCCTCCTTCGCCAACGCCAGCTCATCCAACTGGGCCGGCGCCGCGTCTGTTTCCACCATGGTGCGGAGCGAACCGATCGCGGACTCTGGGCCTCGGAGAATGAATCGGCAGGGACCGAACGCAAGCGTGCTCCCGTGCGACAACGGAATGATCGTGCCCGGCGTGATGGCCCGACCGTCGATCGTGGTGCCGGATGTCGATCCGAGGTCCGTTACCGCCCAGCCGCGGCCCGTTCGACGGAGCGTCGCGTGTTCTCGCGAGACGGCCACGTTGTCCAGGCGGACGTCCTGCCCTTCGCGGCGGCCCACGCTGAACGTGTCTCGGCCAACGAGGACCAGGCTCGCACCTGTGCCATCGGCCGACTCAAGCCGCCACGCTTCTTTGCTCATGGAGCCAGTATCCCACACCGACTGCAAGAGGTCGATCGGCTTCCCCTAGGCTGCGCTCTCCTCGTTTCATGGAGCACCAACAGCCCCCACCTTGCGCCACGGCCGCCCAGCGCATTCCCTTGCGGACGTTGGGGCTGCGGTTCCTCGCGCTGGGGGCGACGGCATTTGGGGGGCCGGTGGCCCACCTTGGGTTGCTCCGAGACCAGTGTGTCGTCAGGCGGCGCTGGATCTCTGAGCACGCCTTCGCCGATCTCGTCTCACTCGCACAGCTCCTGCCGGGACCAACCAGCAGCCAGACCGCCTTCGGCATTGGGCTGTGGCAGCGCGGTGTCGCGGGCGGGATCGTCGCCTCAGCGTGTTTCGCCCTGCCCGGCGCCGTCGTGCTCTGTGCCGCGGGGCTCTTGGTGGTGCGCGAGCCTCTGATCGCCGAATCGGCGTGGGCGCGCGGCCTGATGGCCTTCGCGACAGCGGTCGTGGCCATCGCCGTTTACGGCATGGTGCGGCGGCTGACCCACGGCAACGTCAAGGGTGGCATTGCGGCGGGGAGTTTCCTCCTCTGTGCCGCGTGGGACGAACCGCTGGCCGGACCCGCGTGCGTCGCGATCGGCCTTGTCGTGGGCGCGCTCCTCTGCCCTCGCCGCCACGTCGAGGCAGCGGACGTTGCCGGGACCCCTCGCCCCGTGCATCGTCTGGCGACTGTGCTCGCCCTCCTGCTCGTGGCCGCCGTCATCCTCCTCCCGTTCCTGCCGACTGTGTCCTCGCTTCCTGATGCCGTGCGGACCCCGCTGGCCTTGGCGCAGAGTGGGTCGATGGTCTTCGGCGGCGGGCATGTGGTGCTTCCCATGATCGAGGCCAGCGTGGTGGAGGAAGGGCTCGTCGGCCGCAGCGACTTCCTGAGCGGCTACTCGCTGGCGCAGGCGCTGCCGGGACCACTCTTCAACATCGGCGCGTTCATCGGTGCGTCCCAGGCCGGCGTGCTGGGAGCCGTGGCCTGCACGATCGCGCTCTTCCTTCCTGGCCTCTGCCTGATGGGCGCGGCCCTCCCGATGTGGAGTCACCTGCGACACAGTTGCCGGGCGAGGCGTGCGCTTGATGGCGCGAATGCCGCGGTGACGGGCGTGCTCCTCTGGGCCTTGGTGTTCCTGGTCATCCCGGAGGCCATCGGCACGAGCGTTTCGCTCGCGCTCGTGGCACTCGGCGCGCTTGGGCTCCTGTGGCATCGAGCGCCGCTGCCGCTCGTGGCGGCCACGGCCGCGGCCGTGGGCATGCTCGTGGGATGCCAGCAGGTTTCGGGGACCGATCGAACGCAGTTCAACATCCTGAACGTAGCGACCGAGTGCGAACTTGGCGACGAGGCCTATGCGGAAGCGACGGCGAAGGCGACGATCATTCACCAGGGTGCCGACGCCGAGCGCGTCCAGCGAGTGGCGGCCAGAATCTTCGAGAGTGCCAGGCGCCGCCATCCGGAGATCGCTCGGCGATTCGCCTGGCACATCGTGCTCGTGCAGGACGACGCCACCGTCAACGCCTGGGCCCTCCCCGGCGGCAAGTGCGCCGTCTACACCGGCATGCTGAAGGTCGCATCAACCGACGATGCGTTGGCAGCCGTGCTGGGCCACGAGGCCGCCCACGCGATCGCGCGGCATGGAGGCGAGCGGATTTCCCAGTCGGTGGCTGGCAGCGTCATCGTCGATGCGGTCTCGGAATCGGCGGGGCTCTCCGAAGGGCAGCAGCAACTCCTGGACGCGGCGCTTGGCATGGGAGGCTTGTCGTTTTCACGGTCGCAGGAATCGGAGGCGGACGAACTCGGGCTGCTGATCGCCGCAGATGCCGGCTACGACCCACGCGCAGCGATCTCGTTCTGGGAAGCGATGTCAGGGCGGGATCGAGGTGGGCGCCCGCCGGAGTTCCTGAGCACCCACCCCAGCGAACGCACACGGATCGAACGACTCCAGCGATTGCTGCCACGGGCACTCCGGATCCGGGAGCAGGCGCTCGCCCGCCAGGCGGCCCTCTCCCCGCCCACCGGAGCGGCGCCGTGAGTCGTGTCGTGTTGGTCGGGTCGTTTGCGCCGACCCTGCAGAAGTTCAGGCTGCCACTGGTGCGCGAGTTGGTGGCGCGAGGCCACGAGGTCATCGCGTGGAGCCCAGACGATCCGGCCAGCGATCATGCCGCCAGGCTGGCGCAGGCCGGGGCTCGATGGGAATGCATCGAGTTCACGCGCAACCGAGCCGCACCGCTCGCTGATTGGCGGCTGGGCCGGCACATGCGGGCCCGACTGCGATCGCTCCGTCCCGATGCCGCGCTGCTCTACTCGGCCAAGCCGATCGTGATTGGCGCACCGGCGGCCCGGGGCGCCGGCGTGCCGCGTGTCACCGCGATGGTGACGGGGCTGGGGTACTTGTTCCTGGGTACGGGGATTCGCGGGTCTGTGCGATCCATGATCGCCCGCGCCGCCTATCGACGGGCCCTTCGATCGTGCGACGCGGCGATCTTCCACAACGTGGACGACGCGGCCTTCTTCGGGAGCGCTGGACTCTGGAGCGGTCTCACGCAGGTGAGCGCCGGCAGCGGCGTCGACCTGGGCGAATACCCGCATCGGCCATTGCCCCCGGCACCCGTCGTGCTGATGGCCGCTCGATTCCTGCGCGAAAAGGGTGTCGCTGAGTTCTTGGCGGCCGCCTCGATCGTGCGCCGCAGTCACTCGACCGTTCGATTCGTCCTCGCCGGGTTTGGCGATGGCGGGCCGGGTGAAATCGACCCGTTGGTCATTCGCGCCGCGTCCCAGCGTGGCGACGTGGAGTTGCTTGGTCGCGTTCCGCACCTCGGCGACGCGTTGGCTCGCTCAAGCATCGTGGTGCTTCCCTCGTGGCGCGAGGGGCTCTCGCACGTGTTGCTCGAGGCCGCGGCCACCGGGCGGGCGGTGGTGACGACCGACGTGCCAGGGTGTCGCGACGCGGTGGTGGCCGGCGAGACGGGGTTGCTGGTCCCCCCGCGCGATGCACGGACGCTGGCCGACGCGATCATGATCCTCCTCGCCGACCCGGCGCGTTGTGCGGCGATGGGGCAGGCGGCTCGGCGCCTGGCCGAGTCCACGTTTGATGCTGCGGTCGTCGCACGATCGCACGCCGACACCATCCTGGGGACGGCGTGAAGGCGTCGAACCGCGCTCAGTCCTCGTCGCCGCGCGCGATTCGCGCACGCTGGTCGGCCATCACGTCGCACACGATCGAGGCGAGCGGGGTTTCCGGGACCCAGCCGAGCAGTCGGCGCAACTTGGCAAGATCCGGCGTCCGGCGCTGCATGTCCTCGAAACCATCGGCATAGGCGCTCTCGTAGGGCACCAACGTGATGGCGCTGTCGCTGCCGGACTCCGCGCGGACCGTCTCCGCGAGCGCGAGGATGGGAGTCTCGTGGTCGGTCCCGACGTTCACGACCTCGCCGATGCTGGCGTCGCAGGCCAGCAGGCCGATGATGGCTCGCACCGCGTCGTCCACGTGGCCAAAGCACCGCGTCTGGAGCCCGGTGCCATGCACTTCGATGGGCTGGCCTCGGAGTGCCTGCCGCGCCAGGCGCGGGAGCACCATCCCGTAGCGGCCTCGCTGCCGAGGGCCCACGGTATTGAAGTGTCGAATGACGGTGACCGGGAGTCCCTCCTGCGCGTGGAGGGCCAAGGCCAAGAACTCGTCCACGGCCTTGGTGGCGGCGTAGGCCCAGCGCCGGACGCTGGTGGGGCCCAGTCGCCAGTCGGAGTCCTCTCGCAGCGGCTTGGTCTCCACCGACATCAGCTTGCCGTAGACCTCGCTTGTGGAAGCCAGGATCGTTCGCACCCTTCGCCGCGCTGCGTGGCGGAGCACGATGGCGCTGCCGTCGATGTTCGTGAGGATGGTCGCGACCGGCTCCTCCATGATCTTTCGCACGCCGACGGCGGCCGCGTAGTGGAGCACCGCGGTGGACTGCTCCACCAGTCGGCCCACCAGGGCCTCATCCAGGATCGACCCGTGGATGAACGTGACGTTGCGGCAGCCATCGATGGCCGCGATGTTCTCCCTCCGGCCCGTCGAGAGGTCGTCCAGGATCGTGATCTCGTGGCCGTCACGGTGAAGTGCCTCCGCCACGTGGCTCCCGATGAAGCCTGCTCCGCCAGTCACGAGGACACGCATTGCGTGAGTCTATGGGTCTACGGCTCTCGCGCCGCGGCTCGCGCTGACCGGATCCCGAGGACCACGATCCATGCCAAGAGTCCCGAGCCCCATGCCGCTCGGCTGAAACCGACGGGAAGCCAGTCCAGGAGCACCAGGAGGCCGATCGCCGCGAGGAATCCGAGTGCGGCCGCCGATCCCGTCCGCGAGAGGATCGCCCTCCATCGCGACGGTGCGTGGCCGGCCGGTTCGTAGACCCCGATGGCGGCATTGGCCAGAAGGCACGCGGCGATCGTCACGGGGAGCAGTCGTCGGAGCACCATCGCCGAGTCGGGCGGCAGCGGAAGCCCAAAGCGAATCGCGTAGCCGGCGAAGGCGCAGAGCCCGACCAGCACGGCGTCCAGGAGCTCGCGACGCAGCGACGAGATCCCGTCGCTCGCACGGGCCATGATGGTTCGCGCCACGTCGCTGGCCGTGCCGGGAACCAGGGCATCCGAGTCGCTTCGAATGGGGACGGCCCGGTCGAGCGACTGCCCCGCGAGCACGGCGAGCACCGCCAGCACGGCCGCCGCCACGACCGGCACCGATTCATCGCGCCACGGCAGCACCGCCATCGCGGACAGCGGCCCCGCCGCCATCGCGGCGATCGCCAGGAGCCACGTCCTCGTCCGCGACCAGCGCACCATCGCTGCCAGCGTGGCCACGCGATGCGTGGTGTGGTCTCGCCCCCCCACCATCGGACTCTGCCCGCGGGCGCTTCGAGTGACCGAGACGAAGGCGGTGTCGGCGAGAGGGAAGGCCAGCAGGAGGACGGACAATGCGAGCGGTGACATCGACTGCACGAGGCAATCGCACGTCGGCCCCGCAGCCGGGCCCATCCATCCCGCGGCGAGTGCGGTGAGTCCCGCCAGCATCGTCCCCAAGAAGAGCGAGCCCGAGTCGCCCATGAAAATGCGGGCGCGGGGTCGATTCCAGACCAAGAACCCGGCGGCCAGTGCCGCGGTGGCCAAGGCCATGAGCGCGACGTCACCGTCGCCCAGCACCGCCGCGACGGCCGCCGTCCCGACTGCGGCAGCCGTGGTGGCGCCCGCCGCGATGCCGTCCATGTTGTCCAGCATGTTGACCGCATTGGCCACGAGCAGGAACCAGGCGTAGGTGAGAGGAACATCGACCCAGGTGATCCCTGTCACGCGACCAAACCCGAGTCCCACGATGGCGATGGTCGCCGCCGCGAAGAGGAGCGCCAGCTTGGTCGCCGGTCGGAACCGAAGCAGGTCGTCTGCCAGTCCCGCGAAGCCCGCGCCGAGCGAGGCGAGCAACACCCAAGCCACTGGAGTGGCTTCGATGGGGAGGCCTTCGCCGGGCCGAGCGGGGAGCCACCCGAGGGGCGACGCGACGGCGACGGCGATCGCCACGATCATCATCGCGACACCGCCGTGGAGGGCGACCGGCCTGTCGTGCCAGCGATCGGCTCGCACCGGTGCCACCGCGCCAAGGGCGCGGGCGAGCGCGGCCACGGTCCCCGTCAGCACGACGCACCCCGCGAAGGCCACGGCCAGCAGCCCCCAATGCCCTTGCAGTGACTGCGACAGGGCCTCACATGCTTCGGAGACGCTCACGCCCACAGGTTACGCGGCCATGGCGCGAGCATCGTTCCAATGGAGGAGTCGGATCGTGCGCTGGCCGTGGGTGTGGACGTGGGTCGTGGGTGTGGACGTGGGTCGTGGGTGTGGACGTGGGTCCGCCGGGGCTCGAACCCGGATGCCCGTGAGGGCTGGGGATTGTAAGTCCCCTGCGTCTGCCGATTCCGCCACGGACCCACGTCGAGCCTAGCGGGCGGAGCCGGTGGTGACTGGCGCGCGCCCGGTACCCTGCAGCGACATGGCCGAGACGGGAACACCTCCTGGCACGTTGGACGAAGCGCATGTGGCACTCGGCACGGTGTGGTTCCTGGTCGCGCGGGCGATGGTGGCTGCGGGCGGCGAGGAGGCGATCCACAAGCAATCGGCAGGCGGCCTTTACGCGCAGGCCGTGTTGGGACTGACGGAAGACGAATGCATCGCTGCGAAGGACCCGGGGCATTGCGCGCCGCTCACGCTCGTGGACGCGGTGTCGATGCTGGAGACCATGCCGTTGGAGAGCGGCGAGAAGTTGCTCACGGGACTCATCATGCTCTCCTTCATGGATCGCCGGATGTCTCCCATGGAGGCCAGGCTGGTGAGCATCGTGGCCAGCGCGCTGGACCTGACGCCGAAAGAGGTGGAGGAATGTTGCCTTTCCGCGCGAGTGCTGGCGGACGTGCTGGCGCCCCCCGGGCTCCGTGACCGATTCCGCGGCCAGGCGCTTGGTGGCCCTGGACCGGCCAAGGGGCCAGGTTCATCATGAGCGACGTGCCCGACAACTTCGCGTTCCTCGATGGCTACGACGGGCGATTGGCCAAGCTGGCTCGACAAGCCGAGGGCTACGTCCACACCGACCCGGAGAGCTGCCTCTTCAAGTTGCGCCTCCTGGTGGAGACGATGGCCCAGATGATGGTGCGGAGCAGCCTTCCGCAACTGAACAGCAACGACCTCGGGGCGATGCTCTCGGCGCTGGAGCGGGCACAGCTGCTGGATCGACGGCAGGCCGACAGCATGCATGCGATCCGTCGGGACGGCAACGCGGCCGTCCACGGGATCGCGGCCCCGACCACCACCGCCATGCGGCGGCTCCGCGACGCCCACGGGATTTCCCAGTGGTTTGCCTCGATGGTCAAGCGTGGGGCCCGCGTCGCCAGGCAGCCCTTCGTGATGCCTGATGCGCCAAGCCCCGAGGCGGCGGCGTCGCAGCGCGAGGCCGATGCGCTGGAGGACCGAATCGAGATTCAGCGCCAGCGCACGCGAGACGCGCTCCTGGTGTTTCGGGACCAGTCGGAACTCGACCTGTGGGTGCCGAGGCTGCGCGCGGAGCTGGAGGCACTTTCCGAGGTGGCCGCGACTGCCGGGGAGACCTCCATCGACGCCGAGACCGTCGAGATCATGATGATGCTGGAGTTGGAGCAGTTGCTGGAACACCCGGTCCTTGGCACCAGTGCCCGGGGCAAGCAGCGCGAGGCCACGGCGGCGCTGTCGCACGTCCGCCGATCGCTTGACGCGCGAGAGTCGGACTACGCGCAGCAGCGTGAGCGCATCGCGCGGTCGCTTCACCATGGCGAGCCGTAGCCCGCCTCGCCATGCGCACCGCAGCGGAGGTCGCAGCAGAGGTCGCAGCAGACACCTCGCCGCAGGCCTCGCTGCCGCGATGGTGGCCCTGCAGCTCGCAGCGTGCACGGCCTCCAACACCGAATCTGCGCCCCCGCCGCCGCCGCTCCGGCTTGACGGCGTGCAGTGGCTGGGGACGCACAACTCGTACCACGTGGCGCCGCCGGTCGGCCTGTATGCGCGGATCGACGAGCGCGCGGTGGCCTGGGACTACACCAATCCACCCATTCCCGAGCAATTGGACGCCGGCGTGCGTGGGCTGGAACTGGACGTCTACGTGGATGACGACGCCCGGTTCGCCACGCCGATCGGCCCCATCCCGGATGCCACGCGGCCGGCGATGGCGAAGCCCGGACTCAAGGTCTTCCACGTTCCCGACCTGGATCAGGGTTCCACCTGTGCCAGCCTCACCGACTGCCTCGGGGACATTGCGGCCTGGAGCGCCGCGCACCCAACGCACCTCCCGATCCTCGTGATGCTGGAATGCGTGGCGCATGATGTGGGAACCCGGGGCGTGCTGCATTTCACCGCGCCGTCGCCCTGGGGCGATGCGCACCTGGAGCAGCTGGAGGCCACGCTCGACAGCGTGCTGGGCCAGGATCGACTCATCACGCCGGACCTCGTCCGCGGCGAGGCCGCATCGGTCGCCGAGGCGCTGCGCACGAGTGGCTGGCCTTCGGTTGAGTCGGTCCGGGGCAAGGTGCTCTTCGTGATCACCAATGATGCTGACGTGATTCAGCGCCAGCTGGCTCGGCGACCCGGCCTGCGCGGCTCTCCGTGCTTTGTCGAAGTGGACCTGGATGCTCCCGAATGCGCCGTCCTGGTGCTCAATGACCCCCAGGGGCAGCGCGACGCGATTCGCCGCGCCAGCGACCGCCATGTCCTCGTGCGCACGCGCGCCGATGCCAACCTGGAAGAAGTGCGCGCCGGGACGACATCGCGTCGGGACGCCGCGCTGGCCAGTGGCGCCAACGTCGTCTCGTCGGATGCACTGGCGGTGCTGCGCGGGAGTCGCCAGGAGGGCGCCGGGGGCTACTCGGTTGGATTCCCAAATGGTGCGACCGCGCGCGTTCACCCACGATCTGGTCGGGCGGATGCGGGACAGCCACTGGTGCCGTGAGTGGCGTGCGTGCCGTGAATGACTGCGGTGATCGCGGCCAGCCGGAGTTCCCGTCTTGGGTCAGCGAGCGCGGGCGCCGGCGGCCTCGAGGGCCGGGGCTGCGGGGAAGTCGACCTCGGTCTGGTGGACGTGGTTGTAGAGGCCGGTGAAGGTCATGGCCGTCGCTTCCGCGATCACGGCGATCGCCGCGCGATCATCGAACCCAGCCCCACGGAACGCCGCCAACTCCGCGTCAGTCACGAATCCCTTGGAGTGGAGGATGTGCCGAGTGAAGTCGATGAGCGCCTGCTCGCGTGGCGTGGCGCCTCGCCCCTGGCGGATGGAGATCGCATGGCCACCATCCAAGCCGGCCCCGGCGGCGATCTTGGTGTGGGCGGCGAGGCAGTAGTCGCAACCCATGAACTGTGCCGTCGCAAGCGCGACCGTCTCCAGCTCGGCCTCGGTGAGTGCCTTCGACTGCTTGATTGACCCCATGAAGCCGAGGAATCCCTTGAAGATCTCCTCATTGGCCGCCAGTCCACGGAAAATGTTGATCGGCGGGACGCCCCCGGCGAAGGCGGGATGGCTGGCGGGTTCGACGGCGGCAAGTCGTGGCATGGTGGCTGGATCTTACGGCCGGGCGACGGCGCCCCCGGCCAACGCTCGGACGTGGCCGGCCACGTCGTGTGCGCGAATCACGGCAACGCCCTGCGCGACGGCGGAGACAGCGAGCGCGATGCTCGGTTCGTCGCGCGCCTGCGGGTCTGGGATGTCGTATCGCGCACCGACCGAACTCTTGCGGCTGACCGAGAGCAGCACGGGGAATCCGAGCGCCACGATGCGGGCGATGCCGTCCAGGAGCGCGAAGTTCTGCTCCACGGTCTTCCCAAAGCCGAAGCCAGGATCGAGCCACAGCCGCTCGCGCTGGACGCCCAGCCCCAGCGCCCGCCGCGCGCGTTCCTCCAGCCACTCGGCGACGTCACCAACAACGTCGCCATCCTTGTATCCGGGCGGATGCACGTAGCGATCACTCCGGGAATCGGCGCCCGGCGGGGCGAGTCGATGCATGAGGACCAGCCCGCAATGGTGACGCGCGGCCAGTTCCATCGTTTCGCCCTCGTCGCCTGCGGCCACGTCATTGATGATCGAAGCACCGGCCTGGATCGCGGCGGCGGCGACGACGGTCCTGGTCGTGTCCACGCTCACCGGCACGCCACAGCGACGCACGATCCCCTCGATCACGGGCGCCACTCGATCGATCTGCTCGGCGTCGCCCACCCGGGCCGCACCGGGACGTGTGCTCTCGCCGCCGACATCCACGCACGACGCCCCGTCCGACGCCAACCGGACCGCATGGCCGATGGCTTGCTGCGAATCCATCCATCGCCCACCGTCCGAGAATGAATCCGGCGTCACGTTGACGATTCCCATCACCCCGAGGAACCGCGCGCCTGGCCCCATGGTGCTCACTCCTTGGTCGTGCCCTGGCCGCCGCCCACTCCCGGCGCAGGCGCGTCCACGCCGAGGCCCTCGGGGGGAAGCGCTGCGCCCGGTGCCGTGGTGATCGCGTCAAGGCTGAGCGCCAACACGCTGGCCGGCACGACCGCGACGGCTTCGACGCCGCCGCCTCCCACCTCGGCCGCGACATAGACGGGTTCCGTGCGAGTGGAGATGCGATCAAGCGGCCCGCCGTTGCCGGCGCCGCCAAACGCCCCGGCCACCTGCCGGACCACGCGCGACAGCTGTCCGATGCCGATCACGCCCGTCAGGTCGGCGTCAAGCGCCGCCATCCTGGCCAGCGCCCGGATGACGCTCTCGTCCGCCAGCGACTCGCCGTTTCCGCGGGCGGCGTCCGTCGCTCGGCGGAACACGTCGGGGCGTCGGCTGAAGGTGACCACGAGCGCGTCGGGCGTGGCAGCCGCGAAGCCCGTCATCCCCTTGCTCCCAAAGATGACTCGCTTGCCCATTTGCATCATCGCGTCGGCCGCCACCTGCTCGGTCGAGGAGGAGTCATCGGCATCGGCGGCATCCTGGAGTTCGCTTGGTCCCAGCGGCACTTCCTTGACCGTGAAGGCCGCGGCGGTGCCGACATCCTTCACCTCGCTCTCCGCTTCCCACGTTGATTCGACCCTCATCGCCCCGCGGATTCCGGCCATCGAAGCCACGTTGGCGCGCATGGCTTCCAGCATCTGGAGGGGTTCCGTGCACCCCACCACCAGCGAACTGTCGTTGAGGACACCGCCGGCAAGGACCCCAAGCTTGCTCGGATACGCCGCCGCCTGCACCCACTTCACTCGCTCCGCTTCCTGCATGAGCCACGGCGGAGTGAACTGCGCGCCTGGGTCGACCAGCCCGAGCACTCGCTTGAGCGCCGGCGCGCCGCCGAGCCCGGTCACGTCAATGCTCAGCGCGATGTAGGGAGCCGCTTGCGGGAGTCGGTCCAGTGCGCTCGCCGTGCGCTCGCCCCCCTGCAGCAGCGCGGCAAGCGGGCTGCCCGGCGTCGCCATCATCGACCACCGTAGCACCACCCCCATCGGGTCGATGTCGACGCAGGTCACGGCGCCTTGGATTCCATCACCCAACGAGGCCAGCGCCAGCGCCGCCTGCCGTGCCGATGCGTCCAGGTCGCCGGGCAATCGCGACTCAACGGCGGATGGTGCCGACGCCGGCGTGGCCGTGACGAAGATCACTTCGCTGTCCTGCACGTGCTTGGCACGTCGAGCGCCAGCGGGACCGGCGCTGGGCAGCGCGAGCGGCACAGGCGGAATCACGTACGACTCCACGAGCGCCGCGTCAGTGCCCCACACCAGGTGTTTCCCGCCGCGGGCGTCGACGGGCTCGCGGCGAATGAAGAACTCCCGCTCCCCGCGTGTCACCACCACCAGGCCGTCGTGGCCAGCGACGGGCTTGGCGCCGCCGATGTCAAGGAGCGGGCCGATGGGGTCGACGCCATCCTGGAGCGGCACCAGCGCCATGATGGTTGGGGGAGTCCCCGCCGAAGCATCGGGCGCAACGGCGTCGGCGGCCGCGGCCGGTGCGGACGCAGGTGCGGGTGCTGCGGCCGGCGCTGGCACCCACGCGACGATCGACCCCGATTCGTCGAAACCAGCCGGCAGCTCGAGGTAGGCCTGCAGCTGGTCCATCGGCCGGCCGATCATCGCGGTCTCGGGTCGATTCATCCGGGCGAGGCACTCCTCCAGCCGGCGGTTCGCAGCGGCAAGATCCGGGACGATGAGGGCCATCTCGACGTCCGGCGGAATCCGAGACATGGCATCCGCCGCGGTCTCTCCCATCGCCCACGCCCCAGCGGCGGGAATCGAGAGCACCACGGCGAGGCCGATCGATGCGAAAGAGTGGAATCGATCGATGGTTGGCATGCCGTGATCCTAGGGAGCGGGACTCGTGGGGGCTGGAGGCGTGGCACCTCGCGAGAAAGTGCCAACGAGCTTGGCTGTGGCGAGCACGTGTCCATCCATCGCCTTCTCCAGTTCAGCGGCACTCGCCCCCTCCTTGAGATCCAGGACGGAATCCAGCGCGTGGAGCGTGAACACGTAGTTGTGGTTTCCGACCCCCTCGGGCGTCGCGGGGCCGAAGTAGCCACATCGCTTCTTGCCCCACGATGTCTGGCCTTGCCGCGCGCCCGCGGGGGCAGCAAGCTCGCGATCTCGCTTGAGTCCCTCGGGAAGCCCCGTGGCCTCCACCGGAATGTTCCAGATCACCCAATGCACCCAACCTCCCTTCCGCTTGACATCCGGGTCGGCACACACGATGGCCAGTGACTTGGCTCCCTGGGGAACATCGGACCACTCCAGCGGCGGCGAAACGTCCGACCCTTCCACCGTGAACTGGTCCGGAATCCGATCGCCATCCTTCCAGGCCGATGAGTGAAGCGCCATCGACACAACTTGCCGTGCCGATGCCGCAAGGACGGCAAGCGGGGCCGCGCACACGACGCAGATTGCGATGCGGCGATTGAATTGTCTCATGTGAGGGAGATTATCAGTAGGTTTGTGCGGTCATGTTGATGTTGCCTGTTGCCATCGTCTCACGCTGACGTCGCGGTAGGATGCTGACGCAGACATGGGGGCCTTCCACACACTCCTTCGATCCCCGCTTCGCATCCTGCTGGCGATCGCCATCGACATGACGTGCGCCGCACTGGCGCTGCTCGTCGCTGGCTTCCTGCGCTTGGGCAGCGTGACGCCGATCATCGAGGACTATCGAGGGCTCCTCTGGGCCTCGCTCCTGATCGTTCCCGTGAGTTTCTGGGTCGTGGGCCTCTACAGCCTGATGCTGCGTCGATCCGGCATCGAGATCTGGTGGCGCTCGCTCGCCGGGAGCGCGCTTGCGACGATGGCGGCGGCAGCGTGGATCACCTTCGATCGCGGCGCCGTCGATGGCGGCGTGAGCAGGATGGCCATCGTCGGGTTCGGGATCAACTTGTCGATGGCGGCTGCGTCGACCAGATTTGCCGCACGTTCTCTCATTCGACGATTCATGGCACCCGCCCGTGAATGCACCCTGATCTATGGGGCCGGCGTGGCCGGAGAGATGCTGGCCGCGGACCCTCGATTCCGCGTCGTGGCCTTCATAGATGATGACGCCACCAAGTGGGGACGGCGCATCGACGGAGCCGCCGTGCATCCCCCGCACGAGCTGCCGGAAATCGTGCGCCGACTGCAGGTGGCCACGGTCTTGATCGCCCTGCCATCCGCCAACGTCACGCAGCGCCGGACGGTCTTGCGTCGCCTCGGTCACCTGAGCGTGCGCGTGCTCACGGTGCCGATGCTGGACGAGATCCAGTCCAGCCAGACCGGTCTCTACGCCATTCGCGCGGTCGGCATCGGCGAACTCCTCGGCCGCGCCCCCGTGGCGCCTGACCGAGAGCTGCTGGAGATCGCCATCGCTGGCAAGAACGTGCTCGTGACGGGCGCGGGGGGCAGCATCGGGAGCGAGCTCTGCCGGCAGATCCTCCGGTGGAACCCACACCGGCTCATCGTGCTGGAACAGAGTGAATTCAACCTCTACCAGGTGACCTTGGAACTGGAGCAGCTTCGCGCTCGCAAGACATCGACCGGCGGTCAGGGGTTCGAGATCGTTCCGTCGCTCGGCTCCGTGCTGGACGGCGTCAAGGTCCGCCAGTTGATGGAGGCGAACAACGTCTCCACGGTCTTCCACGCCGCGGCGTACAAGCACGTCCCGATCGTCGAGGACAACGAGTGCGAGGGCGCGGCCACCAACGTCCTGGGGACCATGCGCGTCGCCGAGGCGGCCCAGGCCACGGGCGTCGAGCGACTCATCTTCGTCAGCACGGACAAGGCCGTTCGCCCCACGAGCATCATGGGCGCCACGAAGCGGATGGCCGAACTTGTCCTGCAGGCCATGCACGAGCAGGCCGTGGCCGGCGGCGTTCGCGGCGCCGCGCAGCACACCCGGTTCGTGATGGTCCGGTTTGGAAACGTGCTCGGCTCGAGCGGCAGCGTGATTCCGCTCTTCGAGAAGCAGATCGCGGCGGGCGGGCCGGTGACGGTGACCCACGAGGAGATGACTCGATACTTCATGACGATCCCTGAGGCCGCCGAGCTCGTGATGCAGGCTGGCGCACTGGGCCAGGGTGGCGAGGTCTACGTGCTGGACATGGGAGAACCCGTGAAGATCGTGGACTTGGCGCGCCGGATGATCGAGCTCAGCGGGCGCGCCGTCCGCTCCGCGGATCGACCCGACGGCGACATCGAAATCCAGTTCACGGGGCTCCGGCCTGGTGAAAAGCTCTTCGAGGAGATCGCCATCGGCAACGACGTGGTTCGAACCACTCACGATGGCATCTTCCGGGTGCAGGAGGCTTCGTTGGGGTGGGACGCGCTTCGTCGATCCCTGGACCGGCTCGAAGCAGCCGTGGAGCGGCAGGACCGCCTGGAAGTGCGTCGCGTGATCCGGGAAACGGTGACGGAGTACCGACGCGAGGGTGCGGTCACCCCCGTGAACTGATCGGAATCGACGTTTTTTTGGTCGATTCTGATCAGCCCACTGGGGGAGAGTCCCCGCGATCAGTGTCAACTTGAGGAAAATTCACGGCGGCGGTGGCATCACGGCGGAATGCGGGATAAGTTGGAGCCATCAAGCCCAGGCGGGCCACTGAGTCCCCTCATTGTTATCAGCCATGAAGACCACCACTGCCATCAGCGTTCTCACCATCGGCGCCACCGCCCTCTTCGTCGGACAGCTCTCCAGTTCAATCGCTCCGACCGCATTCGCTCGGCCCGATGATGGCGGCACCGCCGGTGGGCCTGCTGGCGACGAGTGCGCCACGGCTTTGACCGCGGTGATGGGCGCCAACGCGTTCAGCACCACCGCCATGACGCCAAGTGCCAGCCCGCCCTCGAATGGGAGTTGCGTGTACCTCGACTGGGGCAACAGCAAGGATGTGTGGTTCACGTGGACGGCGTCCGAGGACATGGACCTCTCGATCAACTTGTGCGGCAGCAGCTACGACACTTCCCTCGTTGTCTATGAGGGCAACTGCTCGACGTTGATTGCCTGCGACGACGATTCGTGCGGGGGCAACTACGAGTCCGTCATCCCCTCGCTCCCCGTCACGGCCGGGACCCAGTACTACATCCGGATCGGAGGCTGGCAGGCTGCCTCCGGCTCCGGCACGATGACCCTCGAAGCGGGCAGCGGCGGCGGTGGCGGCGGCGGTGGCAACGGTCCCGATGTCATCGTGGGCGACCTCCCCAACATCAGCAAGTACGGCAGCGTCACGAGCGGCGGCCAGACCATCATGGCGTACGCGATCGGCACGACCAGCTGCAACATCGGAGATGCCTTGTTGGATTGGTTCGCCTCGCCGAGCAACCTCCACCCATTCATCCCGCAGAACATCCACCGCATCAAGGACGGTCGCATCGAGCACATCGGCCAGAGCTGGGGCAAGCACGGATTCACCGCGCTCCAGGGCACGGTCTGCGGCTCGTGCCAGGCGTCCAGCAGCGGCACCTGGCTGGGAATCGGATGTTCGGACCCCTATTCCTCAGGCCTCAACGGCAGTCAGAGCGGCTTGGGAACTCGATCCGAGGTCAATGCCGCGACGGGCATTTTCCCAGGCACCTACAACCAGGGAATGCCGTCGGCTCCGGCCACAATCGGGCGTCGCGTGCAGGTGAATGCGAATGACCTGAACCCCGCAATGAACGCCGGCGCGACTTACCTGATCGAGGCGCAGTACATCCACTCCGGCGATGCCGCGGCGGGCAACGACGACAACAACGCGTCGTGGCGATCGTGCTCGGTGGGAACGCTCACCAGCGGCGCGTACTCGATCTCGCTGACGGGCTCGACGCACCGGCAGGAGGCGGCCATCGAAGCGTGGAAGGCAGCGGTCCCGTCCGTGACGATCACGCCGGTCGATGTGGCTGGCGACGGCCGGTTCTTGGTCGGTTACAACGCCACGGACAACGGCAACGGAACCTGGCGCTACAACTACGCGATCCAGAATCTGAACAGCGACCGGAGCGGCAACTCGTTCTCCGTGCCGGTGCCGGCGGGCGTGAGCGTGACGAACGCTGGCTTCCACGACATCAACTACCACTCGGGCGACCCGTACTCCGGCACCGACTGGACGATCTCCACCAGCGGCGGCGCCGTGACCTGGACCGGCGGGAACTACGCCACCAGCGCCAACGGCAACGCGCTGCGCTTCTCGACCATCTACACCTTCTGGTTTGATGCCAATGCGGCGCCCGCGACGGCGTCCGGCACGCTTGGCCTGTTCAAGCCAGGTGCGGAGCCGAATGTCTCCGTGGCCGTGCTCGGACCGGAAGGTGGCGCTGGCAATCCCGCTGATCTCAACGGCGACGGCATCGTGGACGGCCAGGACTTGGCTTCGATGCTGAGCCAGTGGGGCCTCTCGGGCTCGGCGGCCGACATCGACGGCGACGGCAGCGTCGGCGGCGGCGATCTCGCGGCGATGCTGGCGGCGTGGGGCTGAGCGGCTGGGCGGCTGGGCCCTCGCCCCGTGAATTGATCGGATTTGACGTTTTTTTGGTCGAATCTGATCAATCCAACGCGTTCGATCCCTTGCTGGAAACATGCCAAGCAGTGAGAGCACCTGAGGCCACGCAGTATCGCATGAACTTCGTGTCTCTCTCGTTGCTCTTCGCGCCGCTTGGAGTACTTTCTGTAGAGAGGGTGGGAGCGGGGATGAGGAATCTCTCCATGAACACCTGCTCACGCATCATCACAACCGGCGCTTCGCTCGCGATGTGCGCCGCGTTCACCACCTCGCCGACAGCACATGCCGACGAGTTCGTCACCTACGAGGCCGGCGCCACCCTGGGGATGCCGTTTGGCGTCGGGTCGGGCATCTCCAACACCGACTTCTTCCTCGCCACCGACGCTCTCAGCGGCGTGTCGATCGGACTGAGGGCTCGCCAGCGCTGGCAGGACAATGTCTCCTTCGACGGCAACACATACTTCGTGCAGCCCGGCTACAGCGCCATCAGCCAGGGCAGCTCCACGATGAGCCCGTACGCGTGGTGGAACTTCGACTTTGCCGTGTATGGCGGCGGCATCGGGCTTGGCAACGCGTTCATCGTGATGCAGGTGGACTTCGATCCCGCCGACGGCACCAGCGTTGGCACGACGGCCCAGATCCCGTTCAACTATGTGCCCGGCGCGCCTCTTTCGGGTCCCTACCTTGGCTCTGAGAACATGGGGTTCGACTACTGGAACAGCCAGTTCGGGCAGCTCTTTGACCCGAACGCGCTTGGCAACTACACGATTTCCCTCGGCATCCAGTGGACGAGCGGCGAGTTCGCTGGCCGGGTGGTGACGAGCGACATTTTCGTGCAGGTGATCCCCGCGCCGGCTGGGATGGCGTTGCTCGGGCTGTGTGGGCTCGTGCCTTCCCGTCGACGGCGCTGACACGGCCGCCACGGGGGCGACGGGGGCGGCGGCTTGGCTCCACTGGGCGCGAGCGAACTCAACCCCAGTTCGCGAGCACGATCGCCAGATCGCTGGCACCGATGAGGCTGTCGCCGTCGAAGTCTTCCGCGGCGCGGATGCCGCCACTTGACTGCCCCCACCGAGACAGCACCGCGCCAAGATCGACCCCATTCACGGAGTCGTCGCCGTTGACGTCGCCCGGAGCCAAGACCTTGGCAACATAGGGCTGACCATCGAACCCGATGGTGAGCAGAATGCTTCCCGCGGCATTGGCATCGATGGCCCGATAGCCGCTGAATGGCGGCAGGGTGGCCGGGTTCACGACGAGGGATTCAAACCGAAGCAATCCGTCGTCGGGCGACCAGACCATCGGCACCGGCGTGTAGATGTCGGTGTGCGCCTGCGCGAGCATGAAGTCGGCGCGCGGGGCGTCGATCACTTCGACGCCGATGAACGAACCGGCGGGGAGCGGGATTTCCTGCGTGGCCTGGCCGGAGGTCGCGTGGAACAACCTGGTGCCGCTTTGCAGCGTGCCGAAGATCTCCCAGCCAAGCGGGCCGGCACTGGACGGATTTCCGGCGATGTGAGTGGCCCAGCTGTTGGTGCCGATAGGGAGCAGCGGCACCGCGGCGGTCGTCAGCGCACTGTTCGGCCACCATGCGGCACGGCCGTTGGAACCGCCCACCACCGTGCCGTCGATCGCCACGTCAAGGCCTGCCGTGGTCGTGCCCAGCTCGGCGGGCGCGAGAAGCGTGTACGACCCGTCGGCCTCCCAGCGGAGCCCGCGGTACTGGTTGTTGACATACGAGTTGCCGACGGCCTGACCGGACTCGTTCACCGCTTCGACCGATTCGCCCCACCCCTCGGTGATGCCAAGGAACTCCACCACGCCCGCGGGGGTCGAGCGCCACGCGTTGCTGCCATCGGCGGCGCCGAAGCCAACCGCCCAGCCGGAGTCGCTGCGGTCGTAGGCGAGGATGGCGGTCGATGCCGCACTCAGGACGATGGGTGCAGCGTTTGGTGATGCGATCGCCGTGGCGGAAGTGCACGTTCCCGTCACCGGCGGGCACCAGTCGCCCGCGATGATCATCCGTCCATCAGGCAACAGTGCGAGTGGCTGCGTGAAGTCAAAGTCGCCGCGCAGGTACTCCACGACGGCGCCGTCGGGGTACCAGACGAACGGTTCAGACCCATACGCCACCTGCCCACAGTACGACTCGCCCGCGACGCGGCCGTCGGCCAGGAGGAAGTGCACATGCCAAGGCGCCTGCCCCGAGCTGCACGGATGGACGGAGCCAACAACTGGCTGGAGCAGGTAGCGCGGAGGCGTGGCGTGGACGGTGAGCGTGGCGGCGCCAAGCGATCCTGACGCAGTGATGCAGAGCATGGCCCGTGAGCAGGCGGACGCATCGGAGCCGGAGCGGGCACGAGCCCGGGCGCACTCCGAGCGTTGATCGGTGTTGGGCATGCTCCACAGCGTAGCCCACCTTTCGGGCCGCGCCATGCGAGTGGCGTGATTCTCGAGGCAATCGCGCCTTGGTGCGGTTGGTTGTTCGAGAACAACTCGAATATCCCACCGCCTCAGGTGCCTGGTCGCAATCCAAGAAACGCAGCCAGGGCGCGCACCTCGTCGGGCGAGCAACGGTCCAGGAGGCCCGGCATCATGGGGCTCCCCGGCCACACGCGACGCGACTGGATGTCCGAGGCATCGATTTCGCGGGCCGCGTCCGGTGCCAGCAAGCTCTCCATCACGATCACGCGCGCGGGAGACTCCTCGACGATGCGACCGACGATCACCGACCCGTCGCGCATCGTGACCTCCGTAAATTGGTACTGGTCACTCACCGTCGCGGCGGGCTCGCAGATCGCGCGCGCGAGATCGTCGATGGAGAATCGGCCGGCCAGCGTGGTGAGGTCCGGCCCGCCCACGCCGGAGGCACCGCCGACGTCGCCTGCACGATGGCACGATGCGCACAGCGCGGCGACGAAGAGTTCGCGGCCACGGGTGAGTTGCGCAGCGCTGGGCTCGGCGCCGCTGCTCGAACGCATCGCCGCGGCGAGCGACGCGGTGGTCCATTGCTGTCCCGGACCTTGTGGCGGGTGCACGGAACCAGATGCCTCGATCGCTGCGGGCGACGACAGCCGCTCAAACTGCGCGCGCTCGGCGGCCGTCATGGGAATCGACTCGCCCGCCTCCTTCCTGATGCGCTCGATGAAACCAGCGTAGGAGTTGCCACCCTGCGCGCCAGCGTGCACTGCGAACCACGCGGCGTATCGATCGCGAAGCGGCCCGTTCCATCCCACGCGGGACAGTCGAATCGCGGCCATGAGGCGAATGTCCTCCGTGGGCGGGCGCGTGCGAGTGGTTCTCTCCACATCGCGGCCATACTGCGCATTTCGCGCGACGAGCGCGGCCTGCGCGGCGTCATTCGATGCGACGGCCGGCGTGCGGGTGCCCACAAGGTCCAGTGCTCGAGTCACCACCTCACGACTCTCCGCCGCGACGAGGAGTTCCACCAGTTCGCCGTCGATCGCGGGGTCGCGCGCGGGGAACAAGGGCTCCAGCACCCGCCGCATCACGAGCGCGGACTCCGTCGTTGGCGTGACTCGCGCACAGGTCACCGCGATCGCACGCAAGGCATCAGCGCGGTCGTCTCGCGGGAGCTCAGCGAGCGGCATCGATAGCAATCGCGCCCGCGCAGCCTCCACCTCCTGCGACTCTCCGCACCGCGCGAGTGCGAGGCAGGCCCGGATCGTGGCGCGCGGGGTGGCTCGATCAGGCGACAACGCCCACGCACCCCAACGCGACGCCGCTTGGTGCTCCAGCGCGATGCGAGCGGCGCCGCGGATGGCTGGATCCTCGGAAGCGAGCGCTGGCTCAAGCTGGGCGAGCAATGCCGGCATGTCCTCTGCGGGCTTGTGGAGCGATTCGAGCTGTTTGCGCTGGGACGCCTCAGCCGTTTCGGCGGCGGGCGCGGCGGCGACGCCCACCTCACCGCCCGTCCACCTCAAGCGCTCGATCGCACTGGGCAATCGACGCCCACCCGTCACGACATACATCGCGCCATCCGGCCCCGCGACCGCGTCCACCAATGGAAGTGGCGAACCCGTGAGGAAGACGGTTGGCTCCGCGTTCCATGTTGCGCCGTCGGGCGTGAGTGCGCACGCATACATCGTGCCGAAGGTCCAGTCCAGGAGGAAGAGGCTGCTTCGCCAGGGTTCGGGAAACTGAAGGTCATCGCTCCACAGCACGCCGCACGGTGAGCCGGGCCCGATGTCCACCACGCTGCCAAGCGAATCGGGGTACCAATCGCCCCACTTCCAGGAGCCGCTGCGCCAGCCGAAATCGACCCCGCTCACGACATGGTTCACTCGCGTGGGTCGATACCAGGGCATGCCCATGTCCCACTCCATGTCGGCGTCGTAGGTGAATGCTTCGCCGTGCGGGCCGAACGCGAGATCGACCGGGTTGCGAAAGCCGACCGCGACCAACTCGCGTGCGTCGCGCGTGGGATCGAAACGCATGATCCATCCACCCGGTGCGGTGAGGCCGACGGCGTGGCCGTTGGGATCCCACAGTCGCTTGCCAAGTCGATCTTCGGCAAAGACAAGCGGCACGCGCGAACCCGCCGGTCCCGGCATGTCCGTGTGGTTCCCAGCCGCGAGCCAGATCCAGCCATCGGGACCGACCACGATCTGGTGCGGTCCGTGTTCGCCCATCTGTCCGGTGAACTCGCACCAGATCTCCGGCATGGAGAACACGCCGTCGCCCTCAGGATCGCGCAGTTTCCAGAGGCCCGCGGGTTGGTCAGCCATTGCTCCGGTCACGGCGAAGAGGTCGTTGCCAGTGAAGGCCAGGCCCTGCACGCTTCGGAGTGGGCACGGTGTCCCGTCAGTCAGCGGAAGGGATTCGGTTGGAGGCGGGGACCCAGGCGCGGCCCCAGGCGCGCCGCGGCCCAGATCGATCCGCACGATCCCCGCGTATTGCGCGCCGGTGAGGATGCGTCCCTGGGGATCGAATGCCAGGCACACGAGGGAGTCGTCCCCCGCCGGAACACCGTAGACCTGCTCCACGACGAAGCCCTCGGGCGCGGCGATCCCGCGCGAGGCGTCGCCGCCGGTGAGGGGAATCGTGAGCGGGCGGGGACGGGAAGTGCGGTCCATCCCGTTGGATTGATCGGAATCGACCAAAAAACCGTCCGTTCCGATCAATTCACGGCGATGACCCACCAGCCACACAGCGGACGGCACCAGGAGCACTGACAACGCCACAGCCCCGATCGCCAGCGATTGAAGGGGTTCTCGACGAGCAGCGTCCGTTGGCATGGCTGACAAGCGTAGGACTCTCACCCTGATCCCGGAGCCCGTTGAATTGATCAGATTCGACCAAAAAAACGTCGATTCTGATCAGCCCAACCGGGGGGGACGGACGGGGCGACCACGCCCTACACCCCACGCCCTACGCCCCACGCCCCACACCCTACACCCTGAACTTCGCCAGCTCGGCGTCCAGCGTCGCCACCGCCCCGCGCATCCGCTCCGCGGCGCCGGTGAACTCGCTCAAGCTGGTGACCGTCGTGCGGACATTGCCGCTCAGGCTGGCCATCGCGTCGCTGATCTGCTGCGCGCCCACGGCCTGGCTGTTCATCCCCTCGCCGACGGTGGTGAATCGCTCCTTCATTTCCGCGACGCCGTCGATCACGCCGCCAAGCCCAGCGCTGATCGACTCCATCTGCTCCACGCGTCGGTGCACTTCGGCAGTGAACTTGTCCATCTCCATGACGCCCGCCGTCACGGCTCCCTGCATGGCCGCCACCATGCGTTCGATGTCCAGCGTGGCCTGCGCGGTCTGGTCTGCGAGTCGACGGATCTCGCGTGCGACCACCAGGAAGCCTCGACCCGCATCGCCGGCCTTCTCGGCCTCGATCGCGGCGTTCACGCTCAAGAGGTTGGTTTGGTCAGCCACCTTCGTGATGGCGACGACGATGCTGGAGATGTCCTGCGTGCGATCGTTGATCGTGGTGAGGCGCTCCGAGATCGAGGCACTGCTCCCCGCCAGCGACTGCATGGCGCCTCGCATCTCTCCCAGCCCATCCCGCCCGGCGACGGCGGTCTGCGCGGACTCGTGCGCCGCGCGCTGGACATCGCCCATCGCCGACACCAGCTCCGTCTGCGTTGCGCTGATCTCGCGCACGGCCGCGGCCACCTGCGCCGTGGATGCGCCAAACTGCTGCACCGTGGACTCCTGTGAACGGCTGGTCTCCGCCACCGTCTGGCAGGTCTCCCGCAGCGCCGCCGTGCTCCCGGCCGCGTTCTTCACGAGGCCGCCGATCTTGGCGACGAACGCGTCGACCTGATGGGCGAGCCGACCGACTTCGTCGTTGCTCTTGAGCCCCAACCGAGCGGTCAAGTCAGCCTCGCCCTCGGCCATCGACTTCATCCGCAGCGTCACCTGTTCCATCGCACGAAGCACTGACCTGAATGCCAGGTACGCGACCAGGGCAAGCACGCCCAGCACTCCCAGCCCGAGGCCCAGCGACCACACCCTGCCCGACTCGACTTCGGCGCCAGCCATGGCTTCCTTCTCAGCGATGAGCGACCGCGCGGCAGCGACAGTCTGCTGGATCGCCTCGCGGTGGGCGATGAACAGCGGCTCCATTTCCTTCACCAACACGGAGCGCGCGACATTTGGATTTTCCGCGGCCACCGCAGGAATGAAACGCGCCTGAGCCAGTTGGAAGTACTCCTCCGCCGGCTCGTAGGACGTGTGGAGCAGCTGCTCCACCAATTTCGGTTCGGCGCGCTCGGTGCCATTGCGTCCACCCTCCAGTTCCCTCGCCCAGTGCACCTGCCGATCTTCAAACTCGGACCGACACTCCTCGAAGCGCTCCAGGAGTTGGTCGCGGTCTGGTCCCGGTGGACGATCGATGATCCGGTACGCCAGCAGGTGCGCCTCCACGATGAACTTGGGTGGCGGAAGAATGTCCGCAACGATGTCCTGCCCCTGCACCACCTGGTGATAGAGCGGCCCATTGACCATTACATCGTCCATGATCGAACGGGTTTTCCATGTGACAAGCGCAAATCCGGCGATCAGGAGGATTCCAAGCGCAGCAAATTTCTGGCGAAAGGTCATGGGGGCGGCATCGTAGGGGCGGTCGGGGCGCTGCGACCAGCCGTTGCGTGCCGACTCTCGGCCGGATTACTGGCATCGAGCGGATTTCATGGCACAGTTTCTTGGACCATCATGCTGAAACACTCCCACCTACCGCACCGCCGCAGGATTCCGGCGTGCCGAGCGTTGCTGATCGCCGTGCCCGCGGTCGCCTGTGCGCTCGCGGTCTTCGCCCCCACGCGAACCGCCTCCGCCGACACCACCTACAGCACCTTCGCCTGCCCGTGCGGCGAGGCGGCGACGATCCAAGGGGTGCGCGGGATCGCGGGCTCCTCCAGCGTGTACATCTGTGGTGCGCTCGGTGACGCTGCGGCTCCATCGAGCGCCTTCCTCTACAAGGGCCCGCTCTCGGGTGGCGGCGCCGACGGCGTGTGGACGGAACTTGTGTTTGCTGGCGCGGGTGTGACCGATGTCACGGCGACCTCCATCTATGGCCCCGCCGATGGCCCCGGCGACCTCGTTCGCCTGGTCGGCATCTACCAAGCATCGTCCACCGGCAGCCGCAACATCGGGTGCCTTTACAGCGGGCCCGACACAGGCGTCGGGGGCGTGTGGACCACGATCACCCCGCCGCACCCCAACTACAACAATTGCTTCATGCACAGCACGATGGGGCAGCTGGCGATCGGCAACTACGACATCAAGGGGCTTGCCACCGGCTTCGCGTTCGTCTACGACATCGAGACGCACCAGTCGTGGGACCTCTCCTATCCCGGCGCCGACGGGACCACCATCTACGGCATCTGGCAGGACGATGCCGAGCACTACACCATCGCCGGCGGCTACCACACCTTCAAGCCGACCGAGCTGAGCCAGGCCTTCATCTGCCGGTGGAATCGAGTGACGCACACCGCCAGCGACTTTCGCAGCTTCAGCGCGCACAACCAGCCGGCCGCCAGCGTCGTCACGCACTTTGAGGGAATCAATGGCAACGAGTCCGGCGGCTACAACTTCGCCGCGGACTGGGTGAGCGTGGACGGTGGCTTGGGGGCATCGCTGGTCCACCTGCCGCGCCTGCCAAACGGGACGCTTGGCGAGGCCGCGTGGGCTGACATCGCGTACCCCGGAGCCGAACTCACGTCGGCCAACACGGTCATCGGCACGACGGTCATGGGCATCTTCGTGCCATCCGGTGGCTCCGGGTCGATGTCCTACGTGGCAACGGTCGTCCCGAGCGGCGACACCTGCGCCGCCGACCTCAACGGCGACGGCGAGGTGAACGGCCAGGACCTCACGCTCTTGCTCACCTCGTGGGGCAGTTGCGACGGCGTCGGGCCGTAGCCGTAGCCGCGGCCGTTGGGCGGATGGGAAACTACCGTTTTCCTGTCGATTCTCATCATTCCAACCGGGGAACCCATTGCTGTAACCTGCCCGCCCCGTGACACGCGCACCACTGCCCCTGCCGCAAGCACCCGGCTTCCTTGAAACGCGCCGCATCGACCGCTGGTGGATACAGCCCACGCTCGTCTTCCTCGGCTTTGGCGCTTTCATCGTCTACTCCACCTGGGCCGCCCTCCAGGGGAACAACTACTTCACCGGCGGTCCGACGCACCCAGGGGCCCAGCAGCTGCTCTCGCCGTTCTACTCCCCGGTGCTGTGGGACGCGGCGGGGCTGCACTCGGGCCACGCCTGGTTTGGGCAGCAGCCCGCGTGGTGGCCGTCGTATCTCCTCTTCTCCCCGGCCCTCTTCATCCTCCCGTTCCCGGGCCTCTTCCGATTCACTTGCTACTACTACCGAGGCGCCTACTACAAGGCATTCTGGGGAGATCCCAGCAACTGCGGCGTCGGTGAACCGGGCTTCCGAGGGACGAAGTATCGCGGCGAGCAGAAGCTCCCGCTGATCCTCCAGAACGCCCATCGCTACGCGCTCTACATCGCCATCCTCTTCATCGGGATCCTGGGATACGACGCGTGGGTGTCGCTCTGGTCGATCGATGCCGAAGGCGCCAAGCACTTCGGCATCAGCGTCGGCTCATTGGTGCTGACGATGAATGTGGTGCTCCTCGGTTCATACACCTTTGGCTGCCACTGCTGGCGTCACCTGATCGGCGGCCGGCAGGATTGCTTCTCGTGCCACAAGCACCAGCACGCCGCGTGGAAGCGCGTCTCGTGGCTCAACCAGCGTCACATGCTGTTCGCGTGGATGAGCCTGTTCTGGGTTGGTTTCAGTGATGTCTATGTCCGCCTCTGCTCCATGGGGATCTGGACCGATTGGAGGATTGTCGGATGAGTGTGCCCGAAGCGATTGTCCACGAACACGATGTCATTGTGATCGGCGCCGGCGGCGCGGGCCTGCGCGCGGCCATCGAGGCTTCTGCGGGCGGCGCCAAGGTGGCCGTCATCTGCAAGTCGCTCCTCGGCAAGGCCCACACGGTCATGGCCGAAGGCGGCATGGCGGCCGCGATGGGCCATGTCGACGACCGAGACAACTGGGAAGTGCACTTCTCGGACACGATGCGCGGCGGCGGCTACCTCAACAACTGGGTGATGGCGGAACATCACGCCAAGGAAGCCCCAGACCGGGTGCGGGAACTGGAAGCCTGGGGCGCGGTGTTTGACCGCACCAAGGATGGTCGAATCCTCCAGCGGCACTTCGGTGGCCACCGGTACCAGCGCCTGGCCCATGTGGGCGACCGCACCGGCCTGGAGATGATCCGCACGCTGCAAGACCACGGCGTCCACCAGGGACTTGATGTCTACATGGAGATGACGGTCGTGGCGCTGCTCACGTCGGGCGGTCGCATCGCTGGCGTGCTTGGCTACGACCGCGAGCGCGGGCGCCTTCGCGTCTGGCGCGCCGGTGCGGTCATCTTGGCGACCGGCGGCATCGGCAAGGCGTATCGAATCACCAGCAACTCCTGGGAATACACCGGCGACGGCCAGGCGCTGGCCTACGAGGCCGGCGCCGAGATCATGGACATGGAGTTCATCCAGTTCCATCCCACCGGGATGGTCTGGCCGCCCAGCGTGCGCGGACTCCTGGTGACCGAAGGCGTTCGTGGCGAGGGTGGTGCCCTGCGCAACAGCGAGGGTCGTCGCTTCATGTGGGACGACATCCCCGAGGCCTACAAGAATCAGGTTGCCCTCGACGAGGAAGAGGCGTGGCGGTATGTCTGTGGCGACAAGAGCGCGCAGCGCCCCGCCGAACTGCTGACTCGCGACCATGTCGCCCGCTGCATCAACCGCGAGGTGAAGGCTGGACGCGGCTCGCCGCACGGAGGCGTCTTCCTGGACATCGCGTGGATCAAGTCGCGAGTGCCCAACGGCGAGGAGCACATCAAGAAGAAGCTCCCATCGATGTACCACCAGTTCATGCAGCTGGCCGGCGTGGACATCACGAAGGAAGCGATGGAGGTCGGCCCGACCACCCACTACTGCATGGGCGGCGTCCGCGTCGATGGCGACACGCAGATGTCTTCCGTGCCCGGCCTCTTCGCCGCGGGCGAGGTGGCGGCTGGCTTGCACGGTGCCAATCGACTGGGCGGCAACTCCCTCTCGGACCTGGTGGTCTTCGGCAAGCGCGCCGGCGAGCACGCCGCGCGCTGGGCCAAGGAACACGGTGCGGCTCCCGTGGACAGTGCGCAGGTGGAAGCGGAGACGGCTCGCGCGCTGGCGCCCTTCGATCGTCCCAACGGCGAGAACCCCTACGCGATCCAGAGCGACTTGCAGGATGTGATGCAACGCCTGGTCGGCATGGTGCGGACCAAGTCGGAGCTGGAGGAGGCGCTTGGCCACCTGGATTCGCTGCGAGCTCGTGCCGCGAAATGCGGCGTGTCGGGTCACCGCGAATACCACCCCGGCTGGCACACGGCGATCGACCTTCGGAACCTGCTCCATGTGAGCGAGATGATCACCAAGTCCGCGCTCCTGCGGCCCGAGAGCCGAGGCGGCCACTTCCGCGAGGACTTCCCCGCCAAGAGCGAGGAGTGCACCGGGTTCAACTTGGTGGCCAGGCGTGCCGATGATGGCTCGATGGACATCGACCGCCGCCAACGGGCACCCATCCGTCCCGACCTTCAGGCCATCATCGAGAGGATGAAGTAGCCATGTCCTCGCACTCCCATCCCGTCACTGATGCGACCGCCACTCGCCCCGTGGAGTTCAAGATCTGGCGTGGCGACGCCAAGGGCGGCGCCTTTGAGCAATACACCGCGCAAGTCACCGGCGGCATGGTCGTGCTGGACTGCATCCACCAGGTGCAGGCCGAGCAGGCTCCCGACCTGGCGTGTCGATGGAACTGCAAGGCCGGCAAGTGCGGATCGTGTTCCGCCGAAATCAACGGCAAGCCGTCGCTCATGTGCATGACGCGCATGGACACGCTGCCCGCCGACCAGCCCGTGACCGTGGAGCCGCTGCGCGCGTTCCCGTCGATCCGCGACTTGGTCACGGACGTGAGCTGGAACTACGAGGTCAAGAAGAAGATCGTCCCCTTCAAGCCTCGCGAGCCCGACCGCCCGGACGGCACCTGGACCGTCTTCCAGGAGGATGTCGAGCGCGTCCAGGAGTTCCGCAAGTGCATCGAGTGCTTCCTCTGCCAGGATGTCTGCCATGTCTTGCGCGACCACCACAAGCACGACGAGTTCATCGGCCCGCGCTTCCTGGTCTACACCGCTGCGCTGGAGATGCACCCGCTTGACACCGCCGACCGCATCGCGGACCTCAAGGAGCGCGACGGCATCGGCTACTGCAACATCGGCAAGTGCTGCACCAAGGTCTGCCCGGAATCGATCACGATCACCGACAACGCGATCATTCCGTTGAAGGAGCGCGTCGTGGACGAGTTCTACGACCCGATCACGCGGCTGCTGCGGATCTTCAGGCCGAAGTAGGGGGCGGCCCCGCCGTGAATTGATCGAAATCGACCAGAAAATGGTCGAATCTGATCAATTCACCGAGGGGGCACGCGGTAGATCTCACCGTTGGCCAGGCGAACGCATCAACCCGCCACCGGCTCGAGGAACTGAAACGCTTCGCCGCTGAACAAGCCTCGATCGCTGAGCTTGAGCGCGGGGATGGCCAATAGCGCACCCGTGTCACCGGCGCACTCACGCTCGGCGTGAGCAGTGACGTTCAAGCCGGTCGGCTCCATCGCCTTGTTCGCTGCCATTCGGCTCGTTCAACCGAAGATTTCATCTGGCAATACCGGGTGCCAACGCGACCCGTTGAGTTGGAATAGCTCGAGACGTTCTCTGCGTTGCCACTCTGCCAAAACGATGGCCCTCGCTTTGTGGTGCCTCGCGACTTTCTTCAAGCGGGCAACGTCGTCTGCTGTCGGACGGGGAGCGGCACCACCCTTCGTTTGGATCAACACGATCTCGAACAGATCGCCGCGCTTGAGCCCCGGACTGTCTCGGCGGTGATCCTTCCGGATCGCGATCAGGTCGACAATGCCACGGGATTCGGATTTCGCCCGCCCTCCGAAGTCCACCAGGTTCCACTTGGCACCGTTGCGCCGGCTGTACGTGACGAGCCACTTCGTCATCGTCCGCGCCCACTTCGCGGTGTGGTGCGCCTTCTTCCCAGGGCTCATTCCCTCCAGCGCGTGCGTCATGGTCTTGGCAGCTGACACCGCGCTCAGGGGCGCGCCGCTTCCGGCGCGTCCCCTGCAGCACCTTGTTCGGCGTGCCCGCCAGTTGTGAAGTCAATGTGATCGACCTCATGAGGAGCGATTGCTCTGCTGATCGAAGCGCGGAAGCGGGTGAACATCCGCACTAATCAGACCCTGCTCGGGCACGCACATGTTGAGACGACCATGATCTACACACACGTCGTCGCCCCGTCATCTCGCGGCGTATTGCGAGTGCGCAGCCCACTTGACTCGCTGGTAGCCGTCGCGCGACGAATGACACGCACCGCTGAGCCATTGTGGCGAATCGACTCTGCCACCCACCCGCAAACACGACCGCCGCCAGCAATGCCGGCGGCGGTGTGAAGGTGGACCTGATCGGGGTTGAACCGACGACCTCTTCCATGCCATGGAAGCGCTCTCCCAATTGAGCTACAGGCCCGGGGGTACTTGAATGTCGCGGTGGCTGGGGGAGCGAGCGCCACGCGTGCGCGCGATCGACCAGCCACCGAACGTGAAAGCATACCCAAAGTGCCTGGTGATCAGTCAACCCCTTGAAGCGGTGGCTTTTTGACGATAGGCGTGAAAAGGCCACCGTTTCAAGGATGTCCCGTCCAGCCATCGAGCGGTCCCTTCCCCCAGCCGAACTGCGCTGTACCGTCCCCCCATCGTGCCCAGCGCCGGAGTCCCCCAGCCCCAGTCCACGCCCCAGCACACGCGCCACCTCACGCAATCCCATCGACACGAACGCGGCGCGGTGCTCACCGCCATCGCTGCGATGGGGCTGGCGTCGGGCATCCCCTACCTCTTGGTCAACGACGCGATCACCGCGTGGCTGGCTGATGTGAAGGTGGACATCACATCCATTGGACTGCTGGCGCTCTGCACCCTGCCCTATGGACTCAAGTTCCTGTGGGCGCCGCTCCTGGACGCCGTGCGAGCGCCGATCACAGGGAGGCTGGGGCGTCGCCGCGGGTGGCTGGTGCTGGCGATGGTCGCCTGCGTGGCACTCACCATGCTCATCGCGTGGCGAACGCCGCCAACACGCGAGGCCGTCCTGGCACTGGCTGAACAGGGAGCGCTGAGACCCATCCTGCTGTCAGTGGCCATCGCGACTCTCGCTCTTGCATTCTGTTCGGCCACGCTCGATGTGGTTGTTGACGCCTATCGCGCCGACTCCGTGGACGCGCAGTCGCTTGGGCGCGGCGCAAGCCTTTATGTCGCCGGATGGCGCGCCGCAGTCATCCTTGCGGGCTCCGCGGTGCTGATCCTTCCGGATCGACTCGGCTGGCCGCTCTCCTACGGACTGATGGGGCTCGTCCTGCTTGTCCCCCTCGTCGCCACGCTGTGGGCAACCGAGCCAACGCGCGGCGGTGCACCCGGATCGCTCAAGCCCGGATCGCTCAAGCCAAGGTCATTCAAGCAAGATGTGCTGCTCCCGATCACCAACCTGATCGAGCGATTCCGTTGGCGCACGATTGCGCTCATCATCTTCGTGCTTGTGTATCGATTGCCGGACCTCTTCCCCGGCCGGATGGTCATGCCGTTCCTCATGAACGAGGTCCACTTCACCAAGGACGAAATCGGACTGCTTCGACAGTTCGGAGGGGCGGTTGTCACGATCGCGGGAGCGCTCCTTGGCGGCTCGCTCATCGCACGATGGGGCGTCGCGCGCTGCCTGTTGCTCTTCGGGATCCTGCAGGCCGCGAGCAACGCGGGCTATCTCCTGCTGTGGTGGTCGGGTCACTCGATTCCCGCCTTCATCGCGGCCATCGCGATCGAGAACTTCTGCAACGGCCTGGTGGCCAGCGTCTTCGTCGCGTACCTGATGAGCCTGTGCGATGCCCGCGTGAGCGCGACGCAGTACGCGCTCTTCACGGGGCTCATGTTCGGCGCCGCCAGCATCGCCGCGAGCCCAAGCGGGTATGTCGTGGAGAGCCTGGGATGGGGAGGCTTCTTCGCCGTCTCGGTCGCGCTGGGGCTGCCGGGAATCCTGATGATTCCGCTGGTGGCGCGATTGCCCTCGACGACCGCCGCGAGCACCGCGACCACCGCGAGCGCCGACACACCGTAGGAAGCCCCCGCCTTCGTCACTCAGGCCAGCGCTCAGGTCAGCACTCAGGCCAGCGCGCCGACGAGCTGGTCCTTCTGGACCCCGCCGCCGACGAACTTCTGGGTGACTTGGCCGCCCTTGAAGACCAGGATCGTTGGAATCGACATGATCCCGTACTTGACCGCCACATTGCGCGCGTGGTCCACATTCACCTTGCCCACCTTGGCCTTGCCGGCGGTGGCGTCGGCGACTTGGTCGATGGTCGGTCCGATTGCGCGGCACGGCGCGCACCATTCCGCCCAGAAGTCCACGAGGACCGGGACGCTGCTCTGAAGGACATCGGATTCGAAGTTGTCGTCGGTGAACTCGAGGGTGTTGGCGCCGGCCATGGTGGGTCGATTCTCTTAGGTCAGTGGTGCAGGAACTGCGGCGGTCGGTGAACTGCGGTTGCAGGCGAACAGGTGTTCTGGATCCCCCCACGACGGCGGTCGCTGGGCGGGGTGGGGATTCTAGCGGGGGCAGGATCGCGGTCCCAAGCGGTCCCAAACGGCCCAAGCCGTCCCAGACCATCCCCGCGAGCCCGCGAACTCGCTGCATCCATTCCCTACGATGCCCTCGTGGACGACACGCCGCGCGAGATTCTCAGACTGCAGGCGAGGCTCATGGCCGGGCGCCCGATCGACGAGCGTGTGGCGCGGGTGTTCCGGTGGAGCAGCGATGTGCTCAGGTCTTCCCGAGAGGCCTTTTTCGCGCGCGAGCGTCAGCGGCGGCCCGGCGTCCGGGAGGGCCAGCTGGCCATCGACTGGGTCGCCTTTCAGTACGGGATCCATGTGGCACCGGAGTTTGCTAGTCAGTACGAGGCGCAGCGCGAGAGCGATTCGTCGTGAGCACCCACAACTCCTCTCCTTTGGTCCTTCGCGGCGACTTCGGTGAGGTGGCGGCCGACTTCTCTCGCGAACTGACGGCCCTCGGACTCGAACACTGCATCGTTGGGAGCGTGGCCAGTTCAATCTATGGGATGGCTCGGGCGACAGCAGATATTGACTTCGTTGCTGACATCCCGGCCAACCAGGCCGTCGAGTTCATCGATGCGCTCGCGCCGATCTTCCATGTCGACTCGGACACCGTCGGCTCTGCCATCCGCGCCCGAGACTCGTTCAACATCATCCACCGCAAGCACCTCATCAAGGTGGACTGCTTCCCGGTGACGACCCTCTTCGATCGTGAGGTCCTACGGCGAAGCGCCATCGTCGACCCCGGGATCCCAGTCTCGTCACCGGACGACACCCTCTTGGCCAAGCTTGTTTGGTTCCGGCTCGGCAACGAGGTGAGTGAACGCCAGTGGGCCGACCTCCTCGGGCTGGCTCGATCTCGTGACCCGGAGGCCGATTGGCTCCCCGTGGAGCGGCACGCCGATGAGTTGGGCGTCCTGGACCTGCTTCGTCGCCTCCGTGACAGTGCTTGACAGGGCTAGCAAGGGCTTCTGAGATCGTGGGAGAGACCCCCCCTGTCCCCCACCAGCCCCCGGCGACAATAGGCACATGCCCCGACGCGAAAGCGGACACGGAAGCGGCCGAGACCCCTCGGCCCGCGAGGTCTTCGAGGTCTTGGTGCGCGAGAACGCGGACCGGACGATGATCTACATCCGCAGCATCACGCGAGGCGCGGCCGAGGCGGACGATGTATTTCAGGAGTCGATGCTGGTGGCGTTCCGGCGGCTGGGCGATTTTGACCGCTCGCGTCCCTTCGGCCCCTGGGTCCGGGGCATCGCGGCTCGCGTGGCACTGGCCCGCGCCCGGCGCGCCGCGCAGCAGCCGATCATCGACCCGTCGCTCCTGGACGCCGTGTCGTCGCAGATGACGCAGTGGGACGCCATCGACCGAATCGACTTCGAGTCGGTGCTGCAGAAGCTTCGAGCGTGCATGGATGCGCTGACGCGGGACCAGCAGGAGTGCGTCCAGCTGGCCTATCGACAAGACATCCCGATGCGGGAAGTCGCCGCGGCCCTTGGCGCCAACGAAGAGACCATCAAGAAACGATTGCAACGTGCGCGGGCTTCGCTCGCCGAGTGCCTTCGCGCCCACGGAGCATTGGCATGAACGACCAGCCGCAAGACTTCCCAGACGCGCCAGTCGCCCACGACGCCGACGACGCCCACGCCCCCGAGCACGCCCTCATCCGCGGCCTCATCGCGCACGACCCATCGGCGGCCGCACACGATCGTCGGATGAAGGCGCTTCACGCGGCACTCGCGCAGGACTCGGTGGAGTCCACACGCGCCCTCCGATTCTCGCTGGAACGATGGGCGCCGATCGCACTCGCCGCCGCCGCGCTCATCGCGCTTGCCCTCTTCGTCCCCCAGCGCGAGACCAGCGCACGCGAGCAGTGGGATGCACTCGCCCGGTCGGAAGGCGCGGCCGGCTCGGCACGCTCGGCGAATGGCACGACCATGGTCGAGCGCTGGGCACTCACGCTCTTCCCGCCGGCCATTCACGAGGATCGACCCCCGCTCTCCGGCACGCTTGAGGTGCTTGATGACACGCACTTCCTCGTGACGCTCACGATGCCCGACGGCAAGGTGGTGACATTCGCGCGCGATGGCGACACCGTGTGGCACTCCGACCGCACGGACTTCGTGAGCTTCCAGATCCCCAGGGGCAAGGGATTCCCCGCGCCGGTATGGCTCGCTCAGCGCGACGGCACGCTGCTCGTCGGCGCGCTCGGCTCAATGCTGGAGCGATTTGATTCTCGGTACGCCATCGCGGAAGTCGCCGATTCCACGCAGCCCGGCCTTCGTTGCCTGGAAGCCGTGCGCGCGGTGGATGGCGATCAACTGCCTACGGCCGCGCGACTCTGGGTCGACGGCGACGATCACGTCCAGCGAATGGAAGTGGAGTGGGATGGACCTGCGCGCGGTGCGGCGGGCGCTCGTGATCCACGCGATCGACGAGGCGACCGTGCCCCTCCGCCACCATCGCCAGCCATGCCAGGCGGTGCCCCGGGTCGAATGCTGGGCGGAGCGTTGGGCGGAGTGCCGGCTGGAGCCCCGAGCCGCATGGTGTTGGAGCGCGCGGGCGCCGTGGAGCTGGCACCCGGCCGCTTCAGTGCACCAGCCAACGCACGACCTTCGATGGTGCCCCCGCCGCCGGATCGCTCGCGTTCGTAGTCACTCAACCGTGACGCGCTGGCGCGGGAGCGTCACTCCACCGTGACGCTCTTGGCCAAGTTTCGCGGCTTGTCCACGTCCTTGCCGCGCAGCACCGCCGCGTGATACGCCAGCAACTGCAGCGGCACGACCGTCACCAGCGGCTGGAGCGCTTCGGGGACATCCGGGACGAAGATCGTCTCCTGCGCCACGCCCGCGACATGGTCGTCGCCCTCGGTGGCGACCGCAATGACGTGGCCTCCGCGGCTGCGAACCTCTTGGATGTTGGAGAGCACCTTCTCGTACTGGCTGTTCTTGGTGGCGATGAAGACGACGGGCATTCCCTCCGCGTGGATGTACGAGTTTTTCTTGAGCTTGAGCGGGCCTTCCAGCGCCACCGGATAGTTCACGCCGCGGCCGAGGAAGAGCCAGTTCTCGCGGTCGACGTATCGGCTCGCAATGGCCCGGACCTGGTCGCTGGCCAGGAGCGTGTGCTCGATGGCCGCAGGAATCGCGTACATCGCCTCGAGATAGGTCTTGACCACGTCTTGCGAGAGGAAGCGACGACGCCCCATCCACAGCGCGACCATCGCGGCGACCATGACCTGTCCCGTGAACGCCTTCGTGCTGGCCACGCCGATCTCCGGGCCGACGCGCAGGTACACGCCCGCATCGGTCTCGCGGGCGATCGTGCTGCCCACGACATTGACGATGCCCAGCGTTGTCGCTCCGCGACGCTTTGATTCGCCAAGCGCCGCCAGCGTGTCCGCCGTCTCGCCGCTCTGGCTGATGAAGAGCGCGATCGTGCCCTCATCCACGATCGGGTTGCGGTAACGGAACTCGCTGGCAAAATCGTGCTCAGCGTGGATCTTGGCCAGGTCTTCCAGGAGGAATCGAGCCACCATCCCAGCGTGCAGCGCGGTCCCCTGCCCCATCACGATGACGCGACGGGCGCGGTTGAGTTCGCGCTCAAACCCCGTCAATCCACCCAGCACGATTTCGCCGCTGGCCAGGTCCACGCGCCCGCGCAGCGTCGTGCGAAGCGACGCTGGCTGCTCGTGGATCTCCTTGGCCATGTAATGGTCAAAGCCACCCAGCTCGATCTGCGCCAGGTCGATGTCCAGCTCGCGAATCTCCGGCGTCCACGGCGTGTCGTCCAGCGTCGCCGTCTTGAACGCGTCTCGCGTGAGCTTGGCCACGCAGCCATCGGCCAAAGTGAAAGCTTGCTTGGTGTGCGCCACGATGGCGCTGCCGTCGCTGGCCACCACATACTCGTCGTCGCCGACGCCCACGATGAGCGGCGAACCCTTCCGGGCCACCACCAGCGTGTCCTTCTCCTTCTCGCAGATGGCGGCGATCGCGTACGCACCGGTCACCTGCTTGAGCGCACCCTGCACGGCGGCCATCAGGTCGCCCTTGTAGAGGTGGCCGATGAGGTGCGCGAGGACCTCCGTGTCGGTCTCGGTCCGAAAGGTGTGTCCGTGCCCGGTGAGCCAGGTCCGCAGCGACGAGTAGTTCTCGATGATCCCGTTGTGGACGATCGCGATGCCGTGGCCCATCGCCTCGTCGTCGCGGTGCGGATGGGCGTTGTTGTCGGTGACCGCGCCGTGCGTGGCCCACCGGGTGTGCGCGATTCCCAGTGTCCCCTCGCACCCTCCCAGCTCCTCGATCTTCTGCTCCAGGGCGGCCACCCGCCCCACGCATCGTTCACGCTTCAGGCCCCCGTCGATCGCCGCGATCCCCGCGCTGTCGTAGCCTCGGTACTCAAGCCGCTTCAGTCCCTCAATGAGGATGGGAGCGCACTCGCGCTTGCCGATATAGGCCACAATGCCGCACATGTCTTGGTTGTCTCCTGATCCACGACCGCACGAGTGTGCGGATTCTGGTCGGTACTTCTACCGCACGATGCCGGTTCGCGCGAAACCGCCCGAGGTGCGCCGATAATGAACGACACCGTTCGGGACGAGAAGCGAGCAATCCGCCGCAGGATGCGGGAATCGCTCCAGTTCCTCACTCGCGCGGAGTGCGAGGCCGCGGGCCAGTCCATCGCCGCTCGACTGGTTGCTGCCGGAGCGTTTGCGCCAGGCGTCGGTCCGGATCCCACCATCGCGTGTTTCGCGAGCCTCTGGGACGAGCCGGACACATCGCGAATCATCGACGCCGCCTGCCGCACCCACACCCGCGTCGCGCTTCCGGCGATGGTTCCGGGGGACGAGCTTCCCCAACTTCGGCTGGTCACCCAGGCCGACGTTGAAGCTGGGATGGGTCGATGGCACCGCGATGCCATGGGGGTCCCCGTGCCGGGCGGCGAGGTCGTGGCGAACCGCGAGGTCACCCTCGTGCTGATTCCTGGCCGCGCGTTCGATTCCCGCGGCACCCGCGTCGGCCGCGGGGGCGGCCACTTCGACCGATTCCTGGCGGAACTCGCACCCGGCTGCCGCCGCCTTGGGATCGCATTCGACTTGCAGGTGGTGGCGACCCTTCCCCGCGAGGTCCACGACCTTCCCGTCAGCGCCGTCGTCACGCCCACCCGCTGGATCACCGCGACGGCGCTGGGTTGATCGACCCCGCCCCGGATCGTCCATGGTGGCGGATGGACGTACATTTGCAGTCATGTCGCTGCCAAGCCAGACGGTCCGTTCAGGACGCAATCGCCGCATGATGAGCAATGTCGTCGGGCGACGTCGAGGGGACTTCCCCTGGATGATCGTGATCGTCGTTGGGGTCGTGCTTGCGGCGGTTGCGGCGCTCGCCTTCTGGCGCGGGTGGATTGGCGGCGGCCTCGTGAAGCAGGTGAACAGGCCTGCCGCTGCGCAGTCGAACACGACGGTGCCTGCCACCGTCGCTGCGGCCCCGACCCCGACTCCGGCTCCAACTTCGACTCCGACTCCAGTCGCCCCTCCGGCATCCCCTCCGGCATCCCCTCCGGCAACCCCTCAGGCAACTGCCCCGGCGCAGGGTCCATCGCCACGATCGGCGGCGGCGCCCGCCCCAACCACTGCGCCCGCGCGCACATCGACCGCACCGTCCGCCCAATCCACCCAGTCCGCGACACCTCCAACGCCAGCCGAGCTCACCGCGAAGGTGAACGCAGCGGTAAACACGATCGGGCGCGATCCGGTCGCCGCGCGACGTGAGCTCACGGCGGCGATCGACACCCGCGCTCTCACGGGGACGTCGCTCGCCGAAGCACTTCGGGGAATCGAACTGGCCAACTCACAACTGCTCTTCGCGCCGGTCGTGGTCGCGGGAGACCCGTTGGAGACGAGTTACACGATCAAGCCCGGCGACAGCCTGGCGAAGATCGCGCGCGCCACCGGCATGAAGGCCGACTGGCGACTCATCCAGCGGCTCAACAAGATCAAGGATCCCGGCAAGATTTCCGTCGGCCAGAAGCTCAAGGTGCCGCTGGGCACCTTTCATGCCGTCGTCCATCGCGAGGCCTTCCGCATGGACATCTACCAGGAGCACGGCGGCGAGCGGGTGATCGTGGCCACGTTCCCGGTCGGGCTCGGCGAGCGCAACGGCACGCCATCGGGCATGTTCAAGGTGCGCGCCAACAGCAAGCTGGTCAACCCGGAGTGGCGCAACCCTCGGACGGGGGAGCACTTCTCGTCAGGTGATCCCAAGAACCCGATCGGCGACCACTGGATTGGCCTTGCCGGCGCCGAGGAATCGACCAAGAACTTCCTTGGCTACGGCATCCATGGAACCGTGGAACCCGAGAGCATCGGGCAGAACGCGTCGATGGGGTGCGTGCGCATGAATGCCGACCACGTGGCGTTGGTCTACGAACTGCTGACCGAGGAAGGCAGCACGATCGAGATCCGGCCCAACTGAGACCAGTCCATGACGCTCCTCGATGCCAGGCCGCACATCGCCCTCACGATGGGCGATCCGCTCGGGATCGGGCCTGAGGTGGTCGCCAAGGCGCTCGTCGACCCGCGCGTGCGCGCGGCGGCCCGGCTCGTGGTCTACGGGCAGAATCACGTGCTGCAGCTGGCATCGGGAATCTGCGGGATCGATCCACTCTGGTTCCGCGTGGCAGCCGACAGCGCGCGCGCGCGCGGCCCGCTCGCGCAAGAGCCGGTGCTGCTGGATTTTGATTGCCCCGACGCGCTCGCCGAGGGTCGACCCCAGCCGACCAAGGCGGGCGGCCTGGCCAGCAAGACATTTGTCGAGGAGGCGATCACCGATGCGATGCGCCCGCTGGGCGATCCGCGCCGAGTGGATGCCATCGTGACGGCGCCGATCTGCAAGGAGTCGTGGGCGCTGGCGGGGTATCGATGGCCAGGGCACACGGAGCTGCTCGCGTTTCGAAGCCACGCACGCCACCACGCGATGGCGTTCGTGTCCCCGAAGCTCCGTGTGGCGTTGGCAACCACGCACATTCCGCTCCTGGCGCTTCGCGACGTGCTGACCATCGGCGCCGTGTTCACGCCGATCGACCTGGGCCACCAACTGTGCCGCTCGCTTGGCGTCCCGCGCCCTCGCATTGCGGTGTGCGGACTCAATCCGCACGCGGGCGAACAAGGGCTCTTCGGCGACGAGGAACATCGGATCATCCTCCCTGCCGTGAACATGGCTCGCACGCAGGGCATCGACGCCCATGGCCCCTTCAGTGCCGACACCCTCTTCGTCGAAGCCGTGCAGGGTCGATGGGACCTGGTCGTCGCGATGTACCACGATCAAGGGCTGATCCCCGTGAAGCTCCTGGACTGGGAACACGCCGTGAACGTGACGCTGGGGCTGCCGTTTGTCCGCACCAGCCCGGACCATGGGACGGCGTTTGGCATTTCCGGGACGGGCAAGGCCAGCGCCTCAAGCCTCATCGAGGGCATCCTGCTGGCCGCGCGCATGGCCTCCATCTCCCGGAACCCCGGCGAATCGGCTTCCAGGACGATCATTTCGCCCGAACGCTTGACCCCGCCACGACCCGATGCAGACTTAGGATGACGACTCGCCCCGAGGCCGACATGAACATCCTCGTCCTCAGTTCCAGCCTCCATCCCAACAGCCGAAGCCGGGCCATGGCACAGCGCGGGTTCCTGCACTTGATGGCGCAGCGGCCGCACGGCTGCCACGCCACGTGGCTCGATGCCCGCGACTTGGAGCTCCCGCACTGCGACGGCCACGAGGCGTGGGCGCACGAGGGTTCCGCGCGACTTCGCGCAGCGCTCGACGCCGCCGACGGCATCCTGCTCGCGTACGGCGTCTACAACTACGCCGCCAGCGCCAGTGCGAAGAGCCTCCTCGAACACGGTGGACGGTCGTGGAGCGCGAAGCCGGTCGGCATCGCGGCAAGTTCCGGCGGCGAGGGCAGCCGTATGGCCGCCATGAACCTGGTGCATCCGTTGATGCTCGACTTCCGCTGCCCGATCGTGCCCCGGCTGGTCTACGCGTCGCAGGTGGCCTTCGACGGCACTCGCATCACCGACGACGACGTCGCGCGCCGCATCGACGAGCTGGCCGAGGAGGTGGCTCGATTTACCCGCGCGCTGATGCCTTCCCGGGTCGCGAAAGGCGTGGCCGAGTTGCCGACCGTCACGCCGCCGGCCGGGGGGCTCACGCCGCCGGCCGGGGGAGAGGCCCTGCGGCACGTCCCGCCGAGCGCTTGATGCTGCGCGGGTGGAACTCCGCAATGACGCTGTGCAGCCGCGTGCGATCCACGTGCGTGTAGATCTGCGTCGTGGTGATGTTCGCGTGGCCCAGCATCTCCTGCACGACTCGAAGGTCGGCGCCGCCGATCATCAGGTGCGTGGCGAACGTGTGCCGAAGCTTGTGCGGGTGCACGCGACCCATCCCCGCCCGAGCCGCCGTGCGTTGGACGATCTGCCACAGCGCCACTCGCTCCAGGGGCAGCCCGGTGGCCGAAAGGAACATGCGGAATCCATCGCGTCCGCCGCGAGCCGTGCCGGTGCGGGCGGTGCCGCCGCGCACATTCCCATCGGCATCGTGCGTCATGGCGACGCGGCCCGCTGGGTCGCCGAGCCATTGATCGATCCACTTCATGCATGGCACGCCGATCGGCACGACCCGCTGCTTGTTGCCCTTGCCGATCACCGTGACGCAGCCGAGCGTCCGGTTGTAGTCGTTGACCTTGAGCGTGCACACCTCCGACGCGCGCAGGCCGGCGGCGTACATGAGCTCCAGGACCGCACGATCGCGAAGCCACAGCGGGCCGTGTTCCGGCGACGGGCACTCCACCAACTTTCGGACTTGCGACGGGGTCATGGCGTCTGGGACGCGGCGCCACCGGGTGGGCCGCTGAATGAGACGGGCGGGATCATTGGGGAGTCGAGCGGTCGCATGCGCCCACCGAAAGAAGACGCGGATCGCGGCCAGGTGCTGTGCGATGGTGGTGGGCTCGTAGCGCTGCTCGCGCGAGAGCCACTGCACGTGCTCGGCGATGTCGGCCAGTCGGAGTTCGGCCGGTGTCGCCGCCCCACCGGCCGCCGCGCGCGCAGCCATCTGCGACGCGAAGAGCCGCAGGTCGCGCCCATACGCCTCCATCGTGGATGGCGCGAGGCCAACCTCGACGGCGCAGTAGCCAAAAAATTCGTCAAACAGCTTGTCGAACACGTGCGTCCTGCACAGGTCGGCTCGCGACGGTCACAGGCTGCATAGTTGGGGCCCCGGGCGACGCCGCGCGCCGAAGGTGTTCGTACCACTGCGCGGCCCCGGGCTCGCCGGCGTCCACCCGTCGCTGGAACGACTCCTCCGTGCTGATGCGGTGGTAGTGCGGGCAGGCGTTCCACCCAGATATGCACACCTCGAAGGCCCCTTCAAGTCCGCCGAGGGTGAATCGATCCGCGCAGCGACGATCCCCCTTGTCGATGTGCGGACAGGTGCAGTCGGAGGCGCATGGCATGGGGGTTCCCTCTGATCGGCACGAGGGCAGAAGTGGGGAGAAAATGGATGGTCCGATAATCGTTGAGGCGGCCTGAGGCGGCTCGAGGCGGCTCGAGGCGGCTCGAGGTGGCCCGAGCCGGCCCCATCCCAGGCCAAATCCGGCCTCTGAGAGGCGCTTTTTGGCCTGGGTTCGACTCCTGCACGGGCACCGAGTCGACGCCAACACCCACGCACCCTTCCTTTCCGCTTGCTCGCGCGGAACGCCCCTTTTTGCCCATACGGTGACCGCCATGCCAGGCCATCACCGAGCCGAGAGCCTCGTGACGAGGAAGCCGTCCGAAACGGCGGGGCTGCGGCGACTGCACACGCCATTCGACGTCTCAGCGCTCGCCGAGTCCCAAGGCGGACTCGTCACGCGGCGGCAGGCGTTGCGCCATGGTGTCGATTGCCGCGCCGTGGGCCATCGACTCGCCCTAGGCTTGTGGAAGGAGATCAGGGGATGCCTCTGGCCATCCACTGACACGCCGCCGAAGGAAGGTCGCGCGGCGGCGGAGCTGGCCGCGTGGGCGATTCACTTGAGCGGTGGGAGTCGCGGGGCCATCACGTCAGGAAGCGCCGCACTGACGCTGATGGGAATCACGATGCCGGAGTTGGACTCAGCCCCAGTGCTGTGCTTGCTCCCGGTGACCACGCGATGCCGCATCCCAGGCGTCACGGTGATCCGCCCGCCCCCAAGTCCCGCCAAGCCCTTGGTGTTCGAGGGCGGTCGACGCATCCGCAGGCCACTCGATGCCTTTCTTGACACACTTCCACTCCTGCACGATGGGCTGGCTCGAGAGTGGGTCGACGCTGCCATGCAGCAGCGTCTGTTCAAGGTCGATGACCTTCACGATCACGTGCACCATCGTGGCACGCGCGGGCGCGCCGGTTCGACGTTGATCGGCCAGTGCCTGGCGCAGTTCCAGGCTGGGACGCAGTCCGAACTGGAGCGCATCACTGCAAAGCTGCTCAGTCGACACCGGATCAAAGGTTGGACGCCAAACCTCGAGGTACGGCTCAAGCGCCTTGGCGATCGAACGGTCCGACTTGACTTTGGCCACTCGATGCTCAGGATCGGCCTGGAGCTGGACGGCTATGCGCATCACGTCAGCGGTCGCGCGTTTGCCAACGACCGCGACCGGCAGAATGCAATCTTGGCGGACGGCTGGCACCTGCTCCGCTACACGTACGCACACATTCGTGACGAGGCGCCCCGCGTGGTGGCGGAGATCCGTGCGGCGATGCGGGATCGAGCTGGCGGAGGGGCGGCGGATCCCGCACGCGGGCGTGCCCCGCCGCACTCCACTCCATCTCAGGCCAAATAGCGCCTCTGAGAGGCCGGATTTGGCCTGGGTTCGAGAGGTCCGAGAGGCGCAGCGTCCGGGAGGCGCAGTGGCCAGGCCGCCCCCACCCCCTACCCCAACCGCAGCTCTCGCGGCCAGAACCTGAGCCCCGCGGCCTGCTTGGCCATCAGCAGCGTCTCTTCGCAGAGTCGATTCGCGCGGCGGGTGCCGTCCATGATGATGTCGATGATGCGCGCGTCGCTGCCCTCCCCCTCGTACATCGCGCGCCGCTCGCGCATGGGGGCGAGCAGCGCGTTGATCGCCTCCGCGACCTCCGCCTTGATGTGCCCGTCGCCGATGTTGTCGCCGCGCGAGTACTTGTCCTTGAGCTCCGCCACGCGCGCCTGGTCGGTGATGAAGCACTCGACAAACTGGAAGAGCGCATTGCTGGTGTCGCCGGGCTCCGTCGGGCTTTGCCGGCCGGTGAAGATCTTGTTGACCTTCTTCTGCACCTCCTTGGCGGAGTCCGCGATCATGATGGCGTTGCCCAGGCTCTTGGACATCTTGTTCTTGCCGTCGATCCCCATGAGGCGGCCCACCTTGCCCACATCGGCAAGCGGCACGGGGAAGACGCCGCCGTGCTGCACGTGCTCGTGATCCTCGATGTCGGTTGGCACGCCGCAGAAGACCTGGTTGAAGCGTCGAGCCACCTCGCGGGTGAGCTCCAGGTGCGGCACCTGGTCCTCGCCCACGGGGACGCTCACCGCACGGAACGCCAGGATGTCCGCGGTCTGGCCCACGGCGTAGAGGGGGAAGCCGAAGGCAAACTTGTCGCCAAGCCCCTTGAGCTCGATTTCCGTCTTGAGCGTCGGATTGCGCATCACGCGATTGAACGGCAGGAGCATCGCGAAGAGGAACGTCAGCTCAGCGATCGCCGGCACCTCGCTCTGGAGGGTGATGGCCGACTGCTCGGGATCGATCCCCATGGCGAGGTAATCCCGAACGATCTCGATCGTGTCGCGGCGGATCGATGCCGACTCTTCCACGCGCGTGGTGAACGCATGCATGTTGGCCAGCAGGAAATAGCACTCGTGGGTCGATTGAATCTCGACGCGGCGCCGCACGCTGCCGATCCAGTGTCCAAGGTGGAGGCTGCCCGTGGGCGTGTCGCCGGTCAGGATGCGGGGCCTGCTGGATGGGTTGGCGATGGGAGTGCCGCTCGCGCTCATGGGCGTCGGAGTCTAACGCTCGCCGATCAGGGAGTCGGAGAGCCGGATGGCTGCGACTGCATCAGTGCCATCACGAGATTGGCTGCGTTGAAGAGCGCGTGCGCCACGAATGGCGCGACGATCCCACCGCTCTTCTCCGCCAGCACCCCGAGCGCCACGCCAAGCACCGTGAGGGCAACCAGCCCGCCCGCTTCCGCCCCGGGCGAGAGAACGGGCCAGTGCGTGAACGCAAACAAGAGCGCAGTGACCCACACCGCACCCGCCGCGGGCACACCGGCGGACTTCACCGCCTGCTGACACGCCCCGCGCCAGAGGCACTCCTCGGCAAGCGGCGCCGCGACGATCGCCAATCCCGCAGAGAGGACGAACCATGCGTCCTTGGAGCCAGCGATCATTCGCTCCAACTCGTCGTGCCCCACCGGGGGAGGAGGGGCCTCCGTGAGGTACTGCTGCACCCACCCGGCCAGGGCACCGAGCAACTGGAGAATCGGCCATGCCAGAAGGAGGCCAGCCACGCCCATGAGCACCGCTCGATCGGCGCGGAGTCGTTGCGTTCGAGGCGCGGCGCCAGCGGCGCCAAGCAGCGCCGCACGCCAGCGCCACACGCACGCGATCGCGATGAGCTGCGCGCTCACCCCAGCCGCCATGCGCATCTCATCGATGTGCAAGGCTGTCGCGTACCCAGTCGCCGCCGCCACGGCATCGACCACGCCCAGCCCAACCGCCGGCGCCAGCATGAGCCCCATGGCAATCGCCGCAGCGACCGGCGCGGAGAAAGGCCACTCGAAGCCTGGCCAACCCGACGCTCGGCAGGGCTTCCGCCATGCGAGCAGGGCGATGGCCACCGCGGCCAGCGCGGCGTGGGTGATGAACCATGGCTCGGGGCCAGACACGGCGCGAACTCTAACTGTGTCTGCACCGCCACGCCCGGCGCCGCGGTTGGGCTGATCGGATTCGACGTTTTTTTGGTCGATTCCGATCAATCCAATCGCGCGCGCCCAACCTGGCCAACTCCGCCCCCCCAATCGCGCGCGCCCAACGGGGTAGCCTCCGCCCCTTCGATGGCCGATGTCCTGCGAGAGATCGTCCGACGCAAGCGGACTGAAGTGGCGGCCGCGCAGCGCCTGACGCCGATGGCCGTGCTGCACGAGCGCATCGCTGAGCTGGGTCGACCCCGCAACTTCTTCCAGGCGGTGGTGGACCACGGCAACAAGAAGACCACGCGCGTCATCGCCGAGGTGAAGCGCAAGAGCCCCTCCGCGGGGATCATTCGACACGACTTTGACCCGGTCGCCATTGCTCGCGGCTACCACGCCAATGGCGCCGCCGCGATCTCGTGCCTGACCGACGAAGAGGGATTTGGCGGGCGGTTGGAGTACATCCACGCCATCCGCGACGCGGTGCCGCTACCGGTCCTTCGCAAGGACTTCATCATCGACCCGTACCAGGTGTGGGAGTCGCGCGCGGCCGGCGCCGACGCCATCCTCCTGATCGCCGAGTGCCTGACCGAGGCCGAGATCGTCGATCTCCAGATTCTGGCGGTCGAGCTGGGCATGACCGTCCTGGTGGAAGTGCACGACATCGAGAACCTCTACCGAGTCCATCCGCACATCGGATTCCCCCACGCGGGGTACTCGCTGCTGGGCATCAACAATCGAAACCTCCGGACCATGAAGTCCGACCTCACGCACTGCATGCGGATGGCCGAGACGCTGGACGACACGACGATCGTCGTGGCCGAAAGCGGGATCGCCACCAACGCCGACCTGCAGCGGCTGCAGGCCCACGGCATCAACATCGCACTCGTTGGCGAGTCACTCTGCAGGCAGCCCGACCCCGGGGAGGCGCTGCACGCATTGCTGCACGGGGAGAACGGCGAGCGGCCGGCGTGATCGCGCCCGCCGCTACCGAATCACCCACTCCGCGATCTGCTCCGCGTTGAGCGCCGCACCCTTGCGCAGCTGGTCGCCGGCGATGAAGAGACTCACGCCGCGACCCTCGGGCTGGCTCGCATCCATCCGGATTCGTCCCACCAGCGTCTCGTCACGACCACTCGCCAGTCTCGGCTCGGGAAACTGATTCCGCGCGGGATCGTCCACCACTCGCACGCCGGGCGCTGACGCAAGCGCGGCACGCACCTCTTCCAGCGTGCACGACCGCTCCAGCGTGAGGTTGATCGCCTCGCTGTGCGCACGCAACACCGGCACGCGGACGCAGGTGGCCGAGACGCCAACGCTCTCGTCCGCCCAAATCCGCCTGGTCTCCAGGACCAGCTTCCGTTCCTCTTCATTCATGCCATCGCGCCCCACCGCGCTGTCGTGGCTGAAGACGTTGAAGAGGTAGGGTCGACCAAAGTGCCTGGTGTCCCACGCTTCGTGGCCGTCTCCCTGCGCGAACGATCGCGCCTGTGACTCCAGTTCTCGCATCGCCTCCATCCCGGCACCGCTCGCGGCCTGGTAGGTGGCCACCACCATGCGCGTCACCCGCGCCAGCCGGTGGATCGGCGTGACGGCGACCAGCGCCAGGATGGTGGAGCAGTTGGGGTTGGCGACCAGGCAGCCTTCGCCGCACGCACGTGCCGCCCGGCACGGCTCCAGCGCCTCGGGATTCACCTCCGGGACGACGAGCGGCGTCGATGGATCCATCCGAAACGCGCTGGAGTTGTCCACGACCACCGCGCCCGCGGCCACCGCGGCGGGAGCCACGGCCATCGCCAACTCCTTGCTGACCGCGAGGAGAACGACATCGCATCCCGCGAAGGTCTCGGCGCCGATCGCCGACGATTCGGGCAAGGCCTCAATCGTCCACGACCGGCCACCGCACTCCACGGGCTGCCCCGCGCTGCGGCCGCTCGCCATCGGCCGCAACGTGCCGACCGGAAACGATCGATCCGCCAGCACAGCGAGCATTTCCTTGCCCACCGCGCCGGTGGCGCCAACGACCGCGACGGTCAGGGGCTTCGAGAGCGTGTCGGCGCGGTGTGCCATGGTGGATCGATCATCGTACCGCGACGTGGCACTCCCCTTCCCCTACGGATCGGTCCGCACGAGGAAGAATCGACCGATGGCGGCCTCAATCGGCGCCGCTCCATCACGCTCGACGACGTAGTGCCCCTCCATCGTTCCCCACTCCGTGGGAAGCGGGCAGTAGCTGGCGTACTCGAACGAGGTTCCCGGCTCGAGGAACGGCGTTTGCCCGACCACGCCCGGCTGGTCCACCACGTGCGGCTCGCCATCGGCGTCGACGATTCTCCAGTAGCGCCTCGTCACTCGGACGCGAGTGCCGCTCCCATTCGTGATCCGGACTCGGTACCCAAACACGAACCGTCCCGCGTCGGAGTCCGAGTAGGTGGGCAGGAACTGCGGCAGCGCCTCCACGCGGATGCCTTCGGTGGTGCAGTCGCTGCCGCGCGCCATCGTGGGGCCCACGTGCGACATCAGGCGCCCCCGCCGATGCCGACCGTGACGCCGACGGACTGGCGCCCACCCTTCGTCGCGCGCCGCACCCCGCGAACCATGCCGCCGAGCCCAGCCTTTCCCTTGGGGAGCCAAACGTCGATCGTGTCGCCGTCGGTGTACGTGAGCACGGTCGGGCTGAGCTGCGCGACCCCATACCCCTCCTTCGAGACTCGAATCATCAGCGGGGCCGGGCCCGGCAGCAGCACTTCGGGAGTGAGGCCCTGGGCATCCGTGGTGATCGAGAATGCATTGGGGTCGGGGGGAAGCCCGTCACGCGCCTCGCCCGCAGCGAGCACCGCGCCGCTGATCGGCGTGCCTGGCGTTCCCTTGGCCTTCGGCGGCTCCACGACGCGAAATCGCACGCGGCGACTCACGAGCTGGTCAAGCGTGACTCGCTCCGCTGCCGTCGCCCCTTCCCGACGCGGGTCGTCCACGCGCAAGCAAAGGCTCTGGCGTCCCGGCGCACGAACGCACGCGCGATTCTCGAACCCGCTCGTCCAGTGGATGGTGGCGTGGCCCGACTCATCGGTGTGGCACACTTCCAGCGGCAATCGACCCCACTCAGGCTCCAACCCGAACGCCGGCAGGTAGAGGAAGCTGCTCGCGAGGACTTCTGCGCCGGGCACCGGGTCGCCGTGTGCGTCGACTACCTGCATGCTGATGGCCTCGCGGCGGCAGAGCGTGAGCGGGATGAGCAACTGCGCCCTTTCGGAGAGCGCGTCGAAGTCCACCACGGCGCCGGCCACTTCACTGCGCTCGATCGGCTTGCTTCCTTCCAGGGCAAGTGGTGGCCTCTCGCGCGGCGCCGTGCCGCCGGGAACCACGACAAACGTCATCGGCTCATAGCCATCGCGGAGGATGGCCACGAGCGATCGCTTGCTCCGCAGCTCTAGGAGCGTGTGGCCATCGACATCCGTCAGCGCCGGATTCCAGGCATCCGGCAAGATCGAAAACAGGTGGACCGCATCGGAACCCACTCGCGCCTCCGCGATCGGCGCTCCGGTGGAGTGGTCGATCACCACGACGGGGACCGGCTTGTAGACGCAGCCCGCAGCGACAAGGACGAATGCAGCAGCCGCGCCAATGGCTCCATTGGCGACGATGTCTTGGAGGCGAAGGATCATGGCAGGGCTTGGCACGGCGGTCGACCCCGACTACAATAGTCAGCCCAATGGGGATTGGTGTAACGGTAGCACAACTGACTCTGACTCAGTTTGTCCTAGTTCGAATCTAGGATCCCCAGTTCGAGTTGAGGCCCACACTCATGCGAGTCGTCAGCCTCCTCCCCTCCGCAACTGAAACGATGGTGGCCATCGGGGCGAGCGACCGCTTGGTGGGCCGCAGTTGCGACTGCGACTGGCCGTCGAAAGTGGTGGCGATGGTGCCGGCGCTCACGAGGCCACGGATGGCGAGGGCGACTCACGCAGCCATCGCCGATTCCGGCGACATCGACGCCAGCTCCATCGACGCGCGCGTCAAGGAGTTGGGTCGTGATCTCTACGAGCTGGATGCGGACGCGCTCATCGCGCTTCGCCCAGATGTCATCCTCACGCAGGACCTGTGCGATGTCTGCAGCGTGCACCTTGAGACCGTGCAACGCGTGGCCGCGAGGTGCAACCCGCGACCTCGCGTGGTCAGCCTCAACCCCAAGTCCATCTGGGATGTGCTGGACGATTGCCTTCGCGTGGGTGAGGCCGTCGGTCGAGAGGCCCCCGCGCGCGACGCGACGGCGCGGTTGCGCGACCGACTCTGGACGGCGTTCGACTCCGTGACCCCGTTCGTCGATGGTCCGCGCGTGTTGGTGCTGGAGTGGCTCGACCCATTGTTCGTCGCGGCGCACTGGACGCCGGAGTTGATCGAGCGATGCGGCGGCCGCCCGGTCTTGGGCGAGCCCGGGAAGCCCAGCCGGGCGTTTACGCCAGAAGAGATCGCCGCCGCCAAGCCTGATGCCGTGCTCCTCGCCCCCTGCGGAATGATGGTGGAGCGGGCGATGCCGGAAGTGACGCGGCTGAGGGGCGAGGCGTGGTGGCGAGGGCTGCCGTGCGGCGGGGCTGCGGCGGCGACACCGGCGATACCGCCGACACCGCCGATACCGCGGGCACCGCCGACACCGCGGGCCCAGGGTGAATCGACCCACTGGACATCGAACCCCGTCGTCTTGCTGGATGGAACGTCCTCGTTCAGCCGCCCGGGGCCGAGGTTGGTGGATCTGGTCGAATGGCTGGCTCGCTGGCTGCGGGGGTGAGGGGGTGCGGGCCAAGCCAACCAGTTCTTGTGGCCTGAGAGCCATCGAGATCCTTACAGCGCCAGCGCCAGCGCCAGGGGAAGCGGGATCGCCGTGGCCGCCGGCGGGCAGCACACGAACCGTTCAATCACGAAAATCGCCTTGAAATGGGAAGAAACGAGGGGAAAACCCATCAAGGGTTCCCATTTCAAGCGCATTTTGCGATCGAACGCGCTCCCAGCACCAAAGCATATCCCGCGATCGAACGCGCTCCCAGCACCAAAGCACATCCCGCGATCGAACGCGCTCCCAGCACCAAAGCACATTCCGCGATCAAACGCGCCCGGAAACGCACCCGGAATCGCGCTCCGAAGCGCCCCCCCGCCCCCCCTCCAGAACCGCTGTCTGGCACGCGGTTTGCACTTAGGCTCGACACACCGGGCTGACCACCATCCTCAGTCCCGGAGGTATTCACCCACCATGAGATTCGACAAGTTCACGACCGTCGCCCAGCAGGCCATCACGGACGCGCAGTCCGCTGCCGCGCGCGATCGCCACTCCGAGATCACGCCGCTGCACCTGCTCTGCGCGCTCCTGGCGGAGGCCAACTCCCCCGCCGCCGCCACGCTGGCCAAGATCGGCGTGGACGCCGCACGCGCGCGCACCCTGGCGCAAGCCGAGGCCAAGCGCCAGCCGACCGTGAACGCCGGGACGCCCAACCCGTCTCGCGAACTCATCGAGGTCTTCGGCCAGGCTGAGCGCGATGCCGCGGCCATGAAGGACGCCTATGTCTCCAGCGAGCACCTGCTCATGGCGCTGGCGGAGGTTCGATCGCAGGCCAAGGAAGTGCTCTCCACGCTTGGCGTGGACGCGGCGAAAGTGAAGCGCGCGGTCCAGGAGATTCGCAAGTCGTCCGGCGTGTCCAGCGTGCAGGATCCCAACGCCGAGAGTTCCTTCGAGGCCCTCAAGAAGTACGCCATCGACCTCACCGAGCGCGCCGCGAGCGGCAAGCTGGACCCCGTCGTCGGCCGCGACGAAGAGATCCGACGCTGCATGCAAGTCCTCTCCCGCCGCACCAAGA
>SXGT01135841.1_pt1 | contig 88387 bp, 48 predicted proteins | sample 3176221 | NCBI WGS metagenome assembly SXGT01 (sample SAMN11356862, study PRJNA531348) | freshwater metagenome | isolation source: freshwater sample F1-120 | place: China: Fuxian Lake, Yuxi | collected 2017-12-25 | reverse complement strand
GACAAGAACAGCATCTTGAAGCCCTTGGCCTCGAGCGCCTTGTCCATCGCGGCCTGGACCTTGGGGTTGTCGAGCACCTTGTCCGCCTCGGCGTAGGTCCGCATGAGGTAGGGCAGGTCGAGCACGTTGAGCTCGGGCACCGCCGACGCCAGAGCCGCCGTCGACATGCCGCCGCCGTTGATGCGGTCGCGCTGCATGGCCTGGACGACGACGCCCTCCTCATCGTAGGCGCCGCTGAAGAAGAGCCGGACCTTGAGGCGACCAGCGGAGGCCTTTTCGACCGCCGCGGCGTACTCCTTGAGGGCCTTGCCCCACGGCGTGGACTCGAGCGCGACGGTCGCGATCTTGAGCACGTACTCGTCGGCGCTCGCGACGGCCGAGGACCCGAGGACGGCGCTGGCGACTGCGACGAGCGCCGCGCGGCGCGTAAACGTTGAGAGGGACTCCATCATCATCGACTTGGCTCCTGAGTTTGGTGGGCCTGGCACCTCGCCATGGCCGGTTCCTTCGACGCTCGGCGAGTTCACCTAATCCATTTTCGGCCTCGGTTCAACTCCGGCCGCGCCTCGCTGCGTGGGGAGCGGAAGTTTGCCGCTGCACGCGGAAACGTGATAGCTTTCGCGCGCTTGGAGGGAGACACCATGAATCGTATGCGCGCGGGTCAATCCAGTTGGAGGCGAGTACTGGTGGGACTCGGCGTGACTGTTGGGCTTCTTGGGAGCTCGGCGGCCGCTCAGGAGTGCCCCGAGGGTCAGCTTGGCTGCTTCGGCTTGTCGAAGCGCTGGGAGGTCAAAGGTTTTTACTTTGCCACCGGCGCGTCATTCACCGAGAAGCAGGGCAACATCGCGACCAAGCTGCGCCCGGACGCCACGGTCACGGTCCCGCCCGAGTCGTTTCCGCAGAAGTTCAAGCTCGTGCAGGCCTACATGTACTGGTCCGGGGCACGCGAGACACCCGACAAGCGCATGGACCTGCTCCTGCCCGGCACGGTCACGAACGTCACGGTCAACGCCGAGCGTTGCTACGCGGACTGGGACGGTCGCGCGGGCTCCATCTCGAAGCAGTTCTACACCTGCCGCGGGGACATCACCGAGGCGTTGTTGACCTCGCCGGGGACCATCCACGGCACCTACACCGCGTTCGACCGCGTGGACGCGACCTCGAGTGACCTGCCCATGGCGGTCATCCTCCCCGGCGGCTCGCCTTGTACCGACGAGACGCAGTGCGCGCAGCGCGCCAGCGAGGCGGCCGCCAAGCCCATCGCGTCCTGTCAGCTCGACGACCAGGTCATCTGCAAGTGCACGGGCGTCGGCGTCGGCAAGAGCTGCAGCTTCGACCAGAGCACCATCGGTCACGCCTCGTTTGGTCTTGTCTTCGTTTATGAAGACGGCGGAGACCAGACGCGCACCATCGTGCTCTACGACGGCATGAAGGCGTTCATCGAGCAGACCAAGGTCATCGACCTCCAGAACGTGCAGACGCCGCTAGCCAACACGTCGCTGGGTCGCGTCACCTACTACGTCGTCGAGGGCGACAACGACGACATGGTGCCGTACTTCAACCAGTCCATCGTCCCGGCGGACTCCAAAGGCAAGGCGCTCGACAACCCCGGCGAGAAGGTCACCCTCGTGTGGGACAGCGGCACGGGCTCGATCGATCCGGGCGTCGAGCTCGCGAGCCCCGAGAACCCGCTGTGGGACGATCCGTTCAACGGCACGACCGGCGCGGGCTCGGACATCGAGTCGTACGCCATCGACGTGCCGCCCGCCAAGATCGCTGCCCAACTGCGCGTCGCCTCGCCGCACCTGGCGGAGGTCACCGAGTACCCGAACGAGACGTGCATCGCGCCCAACGTCGCCAACCTGTGCGGCGTCAATCATGATTGCAAGTGCAAGACCTACAAGCCCAACACCAATGACTGCGAGAAGTACTCGTGCTTCGACCTGTTCAACAACGACGGCATCGGCGTCGCGTTCGTGATGATGGGCTTCGACTCGTTTGCGCCCGTGCTCGTGGGCTCCGAGAAGGAGGACGTGCTGTCGGCCAACGTGGGCGGCGTCGCGTTCGACTCGAAGCGGCTGACGACGGATGGCGCCGGCAAGCCCAAGATCCTGCCGGTCGAGACGGGAGCCAAGCTGCTCTACCGCTTCTCGACCAAGAACGACGGCTCGGCCGTCGCGGCCAAGTTCAAGCTCGTCGACCCGCTGCCGAAGGGGCTCGTCCCCGCGCCGTGGAACGGCAACGTCGGCAAGGCCTTTGCGGAGGTTGTGCTCAAGGGCGGGGCCAAGGGCCCCTCGGGCCTGGTCGACGCGGTCTTCGACACCACGACGCACACGGTCACCATCTCGCTCGAGGACCTGCCGGTCGGCGCGACGGTCGACGCCTACCTCTTCTGTGAGGTCCTGCGCACGTTTGCCTGGGCCGGGCCGGCCGATCAGATCGCCAACCAGGCGCGGTTCGAGACGGTCTCCTCCACTCCGGTCAACACCGATGATCCGAACTCGGTCGTCCCGGGTGACGCGACGGTCACCGCGGTCACCGTGGTCGACGGCGACAAGGACGGCATCCTCGACCACCTCGACAACTGCCCGACGGTCGCCAACCCCGATCAGGCCAACCTCGACGCGGAGGACGAGAAGACCAAGGGCCTGCCCGTCGAGGGCGACGCCTGCGACAGCGACATCGACGGCGACGACGTGCCCAACGACAAGGACTCCTGCCCGAAGAACAAGCTCTACAACCTGGAGAAGGACAAAGCGGAGTGCACTGACACCGATGGCGACACCGTCAGCGACGCCAAGGACAACTGCAAGGACGTCAAGAACCCCGACCAGAAGAACCACGACAACGACGTCAACGGCGACGAGTGCGATCCGGACGACGACAACGACGGCCTCGAGGACGAAGCGGAGAAGAAGGCCGGGAGCAACCCCTTTGATACCGACAGCGACAACGACGGCGCGACGGACGGTCAGGAGGTCAAGGGCATCGAGGTCACCCGGAAGGACGGCACCAAGGTCCGCTACACCTCCGATCCCACCGTGTGCGACACCGACAAGGACGGGCTCCCCGACGGGCTCGAGATGGGCATCACGACGCGGTTCGTGGTCGATGACACGCCCGTGGACGCCAAGGCCGAGGGCTGTCACTTCATCGCGGACTCCGATCCCACGACGACGACCAACCCCAAGCTCGCCGACACCGACGGCGGCGGCGTCAACGACGGCAACGAAGAGCGCGTGCACGAGAAGCGCGTGCCGAACGGCAAGCTCGACCCCGACGAGCTCAACCCGCTCGATCCGAGCGACGACGTCCTCGTGACCGGCGGCTCCGCGCTCATCAAGTGCTCGCCGTCGAGCGCGCCTCCGGGCAACGTCCCGTGGCTTGCGCTGCTCCTCGTGGCGCTCGTCGTGGCTGCGCTGCGTCGCGTTCGCCGCGCTCTGCTGCCGCTCCTCGTGGTGCTGTCGCTCCTGCCGGCGCTGCTGCCGGCGCAAGCGCAGGCGCAGGAGGCCAACTACAACCCGTTCCGGTGGAGCACGAACTCACGCGGCATCCTGCTCACCGACACCGGGGAGATCGAGTCCCCTTTTGAGTGGTACCTCGGTCTTGGACTCAATTACGCCGACAAGGCCGTTGTCACGCGTGACCCGTTTACCAACGAGATCATTGCAGGCAAGGAGGTCGTCAATCGCCGCCTCGGCGCCGACATCTTCTTCGCCATCGGCCTCGCGAGCTGGTTCGAGCTCGCGACCGATCTCCCGCTGATGATCTACCAGCAGGGTCGCAACCCCGTGACGGGAGATGACATCCCCGTCTTCGGCCTCGGCGATCTGACCATCATCCCCAAGTTCAAGCTGGCGGGGAGCACGCGCGGGGCCGGCTACGTCACCTTCTTGCTGCCATTCACGGTCCCGACCGGCAAGGCGACCAAGGGCTCGTTCGCGCAGGAGCCACTGATGATGGCGCGTCCGACGTTCGCGTTCAGCTACGGCGGTCCGACGGTCACCTGGGGCCTCGACATCGGCGCCGCGATCCGGATGCCGACCTCCGACGGTCCGGTCGTCTCGAGCATCGCCGAGCTCCAGGTCTCGACGGGCTTCAAGTTCGCGCCCATTCGCGACACCTCGTTCATCCTCTGGGACACCTACGCGGCGACGCAGTTCAAGGACACGGCCGACACGAACCTGGAGACGATGCTCGCGTATCGGCATCGCTTCGGGAAGGTCTACGCGACCCTGGGCGGCGGGCTCGGCATCTTGCGCGGTCGCGGCACACCGTCGTGGCGGGCGTTCCTCAGCGTGGCCTACGCGTCCGAGCGGCTCGATCGCGACGGGGACGGCATTGACGATGACAGCGACAAGTGTATCGACGATCCCGAGGACAAGGACGACTTCGAGGACACCGACGGCTGCCCTGAGCCCGACAACGACAAGGACGGGATCCTCGACGCGCGCGACCAGTGCAAGAACGACCCGGAGGACTTCGACGGCTTTCAGGACGAGGACGGCTGTCCCGAGGACGACAACGACAAGGACGGCATCAAAGACGACAAGGACAAGTGCAAGAACGATCCGGAGGACTTCGACAAGTTCGAGGACGAGGACGGCTGCCCCGAGCCCGACAACGACCGCGACGGCGTGCTCGACGTGAAGGACTCGTGCCCGAACGAGCCCGAGGATCTCGACGCGTTCGAGGACACTGACGGCTGTCCGGAGCCCGACAACGACAAGGACGGCCTGTGCGATCCGTGGGTCGAGCAGCGCGGAGAGCAGAAGAAGTACGCCGAGAAGTGCAAGGGCGTGGACAAGTGCCCGCTCGAGCCCGAGAACAAGAACGGCTACAACGACGACGACGGCTGTCCAGACGTCATGTTCACCTGCGACGAGTTCAAGATCGCCGACAAGGTCAACTTCGCGACCGGCTCGCACAAGATCCTGCCGAACAGCTTCAAGCTGCTGGATGTCGTGGCCGAGACGATGAAGGAGCACCCGGAGGCCGTCGAGATCGAGGTCCAGGGCCACACGGACATCCGCGGCAGCCGCGCGATGAACACGAAGCTCTCGGATCGGCGCGCCAACTCGGTCAAGGAGTTCCTCGTCAAGAAGGGTGTCGCGCCCGAGCGGCTCACCTCGCGCGGTTACGGTCCGGACGTGCCGCTCGAGCCGGGCAAGGTCGACAAGGCCTACTGGGATCAGAACCGCCGCGTGCAGTTCAAGATCCAGAAGATGGACGCGACCAAGTCAGAGAAGTGCCGCAAGTAGGCGCTGACCCCGATTTGCTGCGTACAATTTGACCTCTCCGGCGCGCGTAGACATGATCCTCGAGGATCCTCGAGGATTCGTGCGCCAACAGGGCGACGGGAGGTCGGGATGCGGCGTCAGCGACACATGAGGCGGGCAACCGCTGCGAGAGGGATGCGCCGGGTGGTCCTGCTCGGGGGCGCGGCTCTCGGGCTGCTATCGGCCTGCAAGACCGACACCGGAAGTGGCCCTGGTGCAGTCCAGGACGCAGGCGTCGAGGAGGTCGGCGATGTCGCGCCCAAGGGCGAGATCTGCAAGGCGTCCGGTCCGTGTCGCATCGAGCTGAAGTCGCCCGAGCCGGGGGCGCGCCTCAAGGGGAGCCTGACCTTCGTCGGCAAGGCCGACCACGCCGGCCTCCTGATGGACAAGGGTCGCATCACGGTCACGTGCGGCGAGACCACCAAGGCCTCGGCCGACATCCCGGTGAGCAAGTGGAAGGACGGCAGCTACTCGTGGACGGTCGACTCTGCGACGCTCGGCGAGGGCCCCTGCACGGCCACGGCGGTGGCCGAGACCGAGCCCGACGGCTGCATCAAGAAGCCCGTGCCCCTCTCCTGCGAGGCCACGGCCGACTTCATCATCGACAACGCCTGCCCCACGCTCACGCTCACCGAGCCGAAGGAGGGCGAAGTCTATCACCCGTCGCTGCCCATCGACGTCCTTGCGGCCGATGACTCGGGCATCAAGTCGCTGACCCTGACTGCGCCCGACGGCGCCGAGGTCTGGGCCTGCAAGCTCACCGACGACGGCTTTGGCGAGCAGCACTGCACCGGCCGCGTCGATCTCTCGAGCTACGATACCGGGACCGCAGCCTTCACGTTCAAGCTCGTCGATCGCATGGACAACGAGTGCACGCCCAAGGTCGTCACCATCATGACGGTGCGCAAGCCCGGCTTCGTGGAGGCCGAGCGCACCGCGGTCAACGTCGAGCGCGACGTGCTCGTCGACGGGCCGCTACCCGAGGGTGCCTCGCCCGCCGAGAAGATCATCCCTTTCGAGCTCATCGACTACCCTGTGCGCATTCCGGACCTGTTGCCCAATGACGACTATCGCGACATCGTGCTTGGCACCGACCAGGGCCTCGCGGTCGCGGCCAACGACGGCAAGGGCAAGCTCAAGTCGCCCATCTCGCTTCCGGACATCGACACGGCCGTCGCGCGCTTCATGCCCGACGACCTCAACGGGGACGGCTACACCGACTTCGTGGTCGTGTCGGGGACCGCGGAGGACACCGCCCTCGCGGTTTGGCTCTACGACGGCGAGATCTGCGAGAAGGACCCGGCGGTCAAGCCTGAGGAGCTTCTCACGCGCGACCCGGTGCCGGAGAGCTACCCCACGCGCTGCCACGCCGGCTACGTCGAGGTCGAGTCGCATACGCTCGGCTTCGCGGTCTCCGCTCATGTGTATGGGCACCTCTTGGGGGACCCGTCCGCCGACGATCCCGACAGCGAGAAGCTCAAGGACGTCGTCGTCGGCTTCGACGACCCGGTTCGCACGTTCGGCGTCCTGGCCCGCGTCGAGGGCGGCAACCCGGACGGCGGGCCGGCCTGCGCCTACCACCGGCCGAAGTGGGGCCTGGACGGGACGCTGCTGCCGCTGGGCGAGACGCAGAAGGCCCGCTGCTTCAACCCGCCCGTGCTTCACAACGGCAACGGCAAGGTGTCGGCGATCACCATTGGCGACTTCCTCGTGGAGTCGGGCTCCAAGCCCAAGCCGGAGCTCCTCGCGAGCCACGGCGTGACGGGTCAGATTACGACCTATCGCGTGCTGGCGGATGGGACCGTGCAGACGGGCGAGTCCTCCAAGTTCGGCTCGCCGCCGCAGATTGCCATTGGCTATTTCGACAATGACCCCGTGACCCAGTACCCCGACGCGATGCTCCTGTTCCCCGACAGCAACGAGATCGACGTCCTGTTCGGCGACGGCAAGGGCGGTTTTCGCACGACGTTCCACAGGCAGACGCAGTCCACCCGCTTCATCGCCAGCGCGAGCTGCGTGGAGGGCAAGCCGGTGCAGTTCGCGCTGCGACTCATGGACGACTACGACAGCCCGTCGAAGACCCTGGACCTCGTAGTGCTGACCCAGGACGACGGCACCCTGTGGACGATGCGCGGAAGCTACAGCACGAACGGTCAACTTCAGTTCGCCCCCTATGACGTCGTCGAGGTCGGCAAGTCTCCGCAGCGGTTCATCCTGACTCACCTCGAGCAGCCGTGGGCCGTCGCCGATGAAGCGCCCCCCGCGGAGCCATGGGACGCCGTCGTCCTCAACGGAAAGACCACGGACGCCGAGCTCGTCGTGGCGTACGGACTGGACGGCGCGGCGGCCAAAGGCACGCCGTTGGCCGGGCCCAAGGGGGCGTTCCGTGCGGCACGGTCCATTACCACGCCCATTCCGGCTCAGCCGGGTGGCGCCACACACCAGTGCGCGGAGGGCGACAACCTGGCGGTCAACTTCATCGAGTGGGTCGGTGGCCAAGCACCCGGTGTCGGTCAGGTCGTCCCCCCGTCGCCGCAACAGAATCCGTTCAAGCTGTTCTACCTGGGTGCGCCCAATGTCCGGCTCGAGCCGCAGCTGATGACCCTGGGCGACGCGAACAAGGACGGGCTCCTCGACGTCACGGTCGTTGCGCGGCAAGGGCCGCAGAAGGTGAGCTGGGCCACGGGCCAGGCGAAGCCACCGGATCCGGAGCTGCCCATCATCACCTTCGGTGGCGACACGGGGGGGCTGGTCGGGCGCTACCAGCCCGGGTCCTTCGGCGTGGGCGGGGTCAACCCCATCTCGCTCTATCGGCCCGCGACCGAGATCTGTGTCGGGCCGTCGAACTGTCCTGCGCCGGTCGCCGGCCAGCCGAGCATCACCAAGACGTGCCCGACCGATCCGGTGCTGCCGTCCTATGGGCCGAACAAGGCCGCGAGCACCGACGTCACGTCCGTCACGAAGCTCGACGGCGGAAATGACGCAGACCTCGTGATTGGGACCACGACCATCACGACGCTTCCCATCGATCCCAAGGCTCCGGAACCCAAGCTCATCACCTCAATCGACGTGATCTATGGTCGCGGCGACGGGAGCTTCGGTCCTGCGCACATTCAGCACCCGGCCCCGGACCCCTGCGCGGTCGGGACTCCAGGCGGTGTGTGGCACGCCCAGGGCGTGACCCTCGCCGGGGAACGCTCGCGCGCGGTCGCCTCCATCTCGTGCACCGGCCCTGCCTCGGAGTCGGAGGCCTGGATCAGCATCTACGAGCGCGCCTACACTAACGGCAAGACGATCGGCGGCGTGATCGCCTGGAAGCGCAACCCGACCGATCCGGAGAACCTCGTCCATGCCTGGCAGGATACGTTCCCCGGAGAGCTGCCTGGCTCCGACATGCTGCGCGTCGGCCTGCTGGGACCCGAAGGTCTCGGAACGTCGGACGCGTTCATGGACATCTTTATCGGTCAGGACAACGGTGTGGTCGTCTATGCGGGCAAGAACGCCGGGCCCGGCTCGTGCGACTTCGAGCGGAAGCAGGTCGCCGAGATCGGCAGTGGCCTCCGGTCGTTCGCCGTGCATGACTTCGACGGTGATGGGCAGGCCGAGATCGTCGGGACTCTGGCCGCGGGCTACGTCCGCATGACGCGCGGGCTCGGCGCCGGTGAGTTCGACTCGCCCTTCGACGTCGCGCAGCTGCCGGTCGAAGGGACGCCTTCGACGACGCTCGGTCAGGTCGAGGCCGCCGACATCAATGGTGACGGCTTCTGGGATGTCCTGGTGCTCGACCCCCCGAACGCGACGCTCTATGCCATCCTCGCGCACGGACCGATGCTCTTCCGCACGCCGACGCCCGTGGTCGTGACCATCCCGACGAACGTCGGCGCTGACCAGTTCGCGGTCGCGCCCTTTGGCAAGGCGGATGACTGCGTGGACGTGGTGACGCTCTCATCGACGGCGAAGTCGCTGGCCTTCCTGCGCTCGACGCCGGGCGGCAGTGGGACCTGCGTCAAGCCGAAGTAGCCGTCCAGTCGCCCGATTTGCCGCCGCGCTTCTCCACCACACGGAGCGGGCCGAGCGTCATGCCCCGATCGACGGCCTTGGCCATGTCATAAATCGTGAGCCCCGCGACCGACGCCGCCGTCAGCGCCTCCATCTCGACGCCCGTGCGGCCGTGGCAGCGCACCGTGGCCCGAATCGTCAGACCCGGCAGCGTCGCGTCGGGCACGAGGGTGACCTCGACGTGCGACAGCATGAGCGGGTGACACAGCGGGATGAGGTCCGCCGTGCGCTTGGCCGCCTGGATGCCCGCGATGCGCGCGACGGTGAGCACGTCGCCCTTCGGCAGCGCCTGCGCCACGATGAGCCGGAGCGTCTCGGGGGCCATGGTGACCGCCGAGGTCGCCACCGCCACGCGCTCCGTCTCGGTCTTGCCGCCGACGTCGACCATGCGCGCCGTGCCTTCGGCATCGAGGTGCGTCAGCGTCGCCGCGGTTTCAGTCCCCATCAGCCGCCTCCGGGCGTCGGGCAGCCCGACTGGAGGCAGACGATCTTGTTGGCCACCGGACCACAGAAGGTGCAGTGGCACTTCGACGTGTCGGGCACGAGCTGCGTGCACTTGTCGACGCCCGCGCACGCGTCGTTGAACTGCTCGGCCTTCTTATCGGGCTTGATGCCCACGCACGGCTCGATGACCGGGATGTCCACGGAGCTGTTCCCCGTGGTCCCGTCCGCGGCACCGATGTCGGTGGCCGTCGCGCCGGTGGCGGAGTCTTCCTTGGCGCAGTGGGTCACGCACAGGGCGAGCGAGAGGGCGGCGAGGGTGAGCAGTCGCATCGCGCGGAGGCTAGCCTGAGTCGCGCGGCTCTGCCAGCCCTGCGGGTTGACTGCACTTTGCAGGCGCTGCACGATGCGGTCGGAGGTCCCCATGCCCGTCCTCACCATTCGCGACGTCCCCGACGACCTGTACGCACTCCTCAAGCGGCTCGCGTCGCGCAATCGCCGCAGCCTCCAACAGGAGGCCCTCGTGCGGCTGGAGCAGGCGCGACTCTGGGACACCGAGTCGCCTCTCCTGCGCGCACAGGCGATTCGCGAGCGTCTGGCCGGTCGCGACCTCGGCGACGCCGTGGCGGAGGTGCGCGAGGAGCGCCGGCGATGAGGCGCGTGGTCCTCGATACCTCCGCAGTCGTGCGCCTGTACGTGCCCGATGGCCCTCTCCCCGACCGCATGCTCTCCGCCATCGAGGACGCCGCTCGCGGCGAGGTGCTGCTGCTCGCGCCCGAGCTCCTGCTTGCCGAGGTGGCCCAGGTGCTCTGGAAGAAGGAGCAACGCGGCCACCTCACGCCGAGCGAGGCCGCGGAGGTGCTCGAGGCGATCGTGGCGCTCCCGGTGAATCTCGTGACGCACCGCGAGCTGCTCCCGAGCGCCGTCGAGCTGGCTCGCCGCCAGGGCCTGACCGTCTACGACGCGTTGTTCCTGGCCTTGGCCGAACGCCATGGGGCCGCGCTCGTGACTGCCGACCAGGCGCTCCGCGACGCGTCCGAGGGGCACCGTCTTCGCGCGCCTGCAGCACCCGATTGACGCCGCCCCGAACCGCTGCGACCCTTCCCCGCCATGTCGCACTCCGCCTGGTTCCAATGCTTCAACGGCTGCCCCTTCCGCCGCCCCCTCACCGACGTCATCTACCGCTGCGAGACCTGCGGCGGGCTCCTCGACGTCGTCCACGACACGGAGAGCCTGAAGAGCCGCTCGCCCGCGGGCTGGATGCGGCTGTTCGACGAGCGCTGGATGCGCTCGGCGTGGCCCTACGGCTCGGGCGTCTGGGGCAAGCTCGAGTGGGTCTACCCGACGCTGCGGCACGAGCACATCACGAGCTTCGCCGAGGGCGGGACCAACCTGATGTGGGCCGAGCGGCTCGGGCGCGAGCTCGGCGTGCCCGACCTGTGGGTCAAGATGTGCGGCAACAGCCACACGGGCTCCTTCAAGGACCTCGGGATGACCGTGTTGGTCTCGGCGGTGCGCGAGATGCAGGCCATCGGGCGGCCGATTCGGGCCATCGCGTGCGCCTCGACGGGGGACACCTCGGCGGCGCTGGCGGCCTATTGCGCTGCCGCGGGTCTGCCGAGCATCGTGTTTCTACCCAAGAACAAGGTGAGCCCGGCGCAGCTCGTGCAGCCCATGGCGAACGGCGCCATCGTCATCTCGCTCGACACGGACTTCGACGGCTGCATGCGCGTGGTCCAAGAGGTCACCGGCCCGGGCAGCGGGCTGTATCTGGCCAACTCCATGAACGCGCTGCGGCTCGAGGGGCAGAAGACCATCAGCGTGGAGATCGTGCAGCAGTGCGACTGGGAGGTCCCCGACGTCGTGATCGTGCCCGGGGGCAACCTCGGCAACATCTACGCGTTCGCCAAGGGCTTTCAGCTCATGCTCGACCTCGGGCTCATCACCAAGCGGCCGAAGCTCGTCTGCGCGCAGGCGCACAACGCCAACCCGCTGTATCTGGCCTACAAGAACGGCTGGGACACCTACCAGCCCATGACGGCCAAGCCCACGCTCGCGAGCGCCATCCAGATTGGCGACCCGGTGAGCATCCACCGCGCCATTCGTGCGCTGACGGCGTTCGACGGCATCGTGGAGCAGGCGACCGAGGACGAGCTCATGAACGCCGCCGCGCGCGCCGACCGCACGGGGCTCTTCAACTGCCCGCACACGGGCGTGGCCCTCGCGGCGCTCGAGAAGCTCGTCAAGAAGGGGCTCGTGCTACGCAGCGATCGGGTCGTGGTCGTGAGTACGGCGCATGGGCTCAAGTTCTCGCACTCGAAGGCGGCCTACCACGAGGACGCCTTGCCCGGAGTCGTCGCGCGCTTTCGCAACGTCCCGGCCGAGCTTCCGGCCGACGCGGACGCCGTGCGCCGTGAGCTGGATCGGAGGCTCGGCGCGTGAGGTGGGCCCTCCTGAGCGTCCTGCTGCTGTGCGTTAGCGCCTGCGCGGGCGAGCCTCCGGAGGCGTTGGGCCTCGCGGCGGAGGGTACGGGCCCGAAGATCGTCTACGAGCCGCTGCACCTGGCGGATCCGGAGCTTCCGCTGCCGAACGACGCGGCAACGCGCGTGGACCTCAGCTCGCACACGGGTCGCCGGCTGAACCTGTCGGAGACCGTCTCGCCGCTCGCTGCCGAGCGCCGGCTCCGGCGCAAGCTCAATCGGCTGGACGGCTGGAGCGTGTTTGCCCCAATCACGGTCTCGTTCGATGCGCCGCTGGATCTGGCCACGGTGACCGACGACAGCGTCGTGCTGGTGGACGTCACCCCGTCGTCGCCCGAGTACCGCACGCGCATTCCGCTCGACCTCGGTCGCGGCGCCTTTCCGACCACGGCCCGCCCGCGGGGCCTGTTCCCCTACGACCTCAACGCCGCGGTGCCCAACCTGCTCTTCCCGGCGGACAACGGACCCAACGACCACTGGGAGACCGCCTCGCGCACGCTGCTGATTCGGCCGCTGCGCTCGCTGCGCGCCAAGACCACGTACGCCGTTGTGCTCACGCGCGCTATCCGCGGCACGAACGGTCAGCCCGTGCGCTCGCCCTTCGTGGGGACGAACGCCGCGGCGCAGACCGAGACCCTGCGACCCGCAGCCGAGGTCCTGCCTGGCGGGGCGGCGAGTGTCGCGTTTGCTTGGGCGTTCACCACGCAGTCCATTGCCGACGACCTCATCCAGGTGCGGGAGGGACTCGATGGCCGCGGCGCGCTCGCAGGGCTGCGCGACCGCTTTCCGCCGAAGCTCGTGGACCTGACGAACCTGGGCTTCGACCACGACGGTGACGGCTCGCTGTCTGCCGAGGGTCTGCCTGAGGTCCCGGGCGATCACCGGTACCTGCTCCAGCCGGGCTTCCTCAAGAAGCTGCTCGGCCCGTTTGGCGCGGTGGGCTACGGGCTCGATACCATCGACTTGAGCAACATCGCGTACTTCGTCTACGGGCACATCGAGGCGCCCGACCTGCGCGACGTGCACGGCGACTTCTGGCCGGACGTGGCGACCGCGACGCCCGCGCGGATCCCGTTCACGCTGTCGGTGCCCAAGCCGCGTGCGGGTCGCTCGGCGCCGTTTCCCGTCGTGCTTTATTGCCACGGCGCGCGTACCTCACGGTTTGAGCTCTCGCTCGTCGCCAACGCGCTCGCCTCGCGCGGCTTCGCGATGATGGGCCTCGACGCCGTCGGTCACGGGCCCTTCGGCGGCAGCCTGCGCGACGTGATTCGGACGCAGGCGGCGCAGTTCCCCGAGGAGCTGGTCGCGGCCGTGCTCGGCACCGTCGGCCAGACGCTCTTTGGCGGCAGCTACAGCTTCGACGGCAAGTCGCTCGACCAGGTCTTGGCCGACCTCGCCGCCAACGGCCTCTGGCAGACCGTGTTTCTCGATGGCCGCGCCAAGGACCTCGACGGCGACGGCGTCCTGCTGTCGGGCGACGGCTACTTCGTGCCCGATCCGTTCCAGATGTCGGCCAACGGGCGACAAACCATCGTCGAGACGCTGTTTCTCCAGCGCGTGCTGCGTGCGTTCGACGCAGCGGCAGTCCCCAAAGTGCCGCTGCCGAACCCCCGTACAGCGAGCGACGCCGAGCTCCTGCCCTATCTGCTCGCGGGCGACTTCAACGCCGATGGCGTGCTCGACGTGGGTGGGGCAGCCAACCAGTACGCCATCGCCGGGACGTCGCTCGGCGGCATCCACGCGTCGATGGTGCTTGCGCTCGAGCCCACGCTGCTGACGGGTGTGCCCATCGTCTCGGGCGGGGGCATGCTCGACATTCTGTTGCGCACGCGGCTCTACGGCGTCGTGGATCCCGTGATCGCCGAGCTCGTGGGCCAGGCCATCGTGGGCTGCCCCATCTCCGAGGGGACGTCCGTGTCGCTGATGCACGCCGCCGGCGAGTGCAAGGACCCTGCGGTCGTCGCCAAGGCCGAGCTTGGCCGTCTCTCTGCGGTTCCCGGCGGCACGGTGACCGTCGAGAACCCACGCCTGCTGGCGGCGCCCGTTCGGCTGGAGGAGGCCCGAAACACGGTGACCGTCGGCAAGTCCGGCGGCTTCAGCCTGAACGTCGCGGCCGACCGGGGCGATGTCCTCGTGCTGACTGTGCGTGACGCCTCAGGCGCCATCGTCGGCGCGCCGCTCTCGCTCACGGCCACGCACGACGGCCTGGGCCGCGTGCGCAACACGCCGCGCTTTCGGCGGGTGCTCCAGGTCGCACAGACCGCCCTCGATCGCGGCGACCCCATCGCCTGGGCGCGCTACCTCGTGCGTGAGCCGTTGCCCGGGTCGCCGCCGAAGAACGTGCTGCACCTGACCGACATCGGCGATGACACCGTGCCGTTTCCGACCATGGTCGCCTGGGATCGCTCCGTGGGACTCCATGGCCTCACCGACGTCGCCGCCGCGACGGTCACCGCCGCGTTCGTCTCGAACGACACGTTTCTGAGCGACACGATCTTCGACTTCGACAACCTCCACGGCACGAGCACCGGCCCTGGACGGCTAACGCCCATCACCACGGCGTCGGGGAAGAGCACCGTGCGGCACGTGCCCATCGGCAAGCACGAGTACATCGCGGCGCCGGACCCCAAGGCGGCCTTCGACTGGGCGACGTATTCGCGCAATCAGCTGGTGCGGTTCATCGATACGGCAGGGCAGGTGGTCGACGACGACGTGTGTCTCGAGGACGGAACGTGTCCGTGGATGAAGTGAGGCCATTGATGCATGACGCGGGCTGGGGAACTGGCCGACACGGTCGACGCGTACCTGCGGGGGAGTGAGCCATGACCGGACCGACCAGGAAGAAGGTGCTCTCGATTGAAGAGGTCGAGGGCGCCCTGGACGAGATCGCCGCACTGGCCGCGCGTCACCAGATTCGGGTGGTCCTCGTGGGTGGGGTCGCTCTTCAGATGTATGGTGGAGATCGCTTCACCGCGGACGTTGACTTTGCGGCAAGCTCGGCGCTCTCGGAGCTGGTGCCCGAGCGGCCGCTCTCATTTGGCGGCTACCAATCCCACACGACCGGCGGAGTTCCGGTCGATTGGATCCTCCGCGACGATGACTTCGCCGCGGTGTTCGACGAAGCGCTCGACTTTCCGCAACGGATCGATGGTGTTTCGGTCAACGTGGCGACCCCGGAGTACCTGGTCATCATGAAGATGATCGCGGGGCGGCCTCGCGATGTGCTCGACATCGAGACCCTGCTTGGGCTCGGAGTGGTCGACCTCGACAAGGCGCGCAGCATTGCGAAGAGACTCCTGGGTGCCTTTGCTGAGAAGACGCTCCTGGGGATCATCGAGGTCGCCGAGTGGAAGCGTAGCAGGGAGGCGAAGTGAACAACCAGGTGTTGTTCGTTGGCGTGTCCGTCACGTTCGAGGACTGACGCCGCCTACTTGATCCCGAGCAGCGCCTTGATCATGGGCCACGCGGTCTTGCGCGCGCGGTCGAACTCCGCCGCGTCCTCCTTGGTCTTGGTCCGGATGTAGCGCTCCAGCGCGCTGGCCTCACGCTCGAGATCGTTCAGGATGCCGGCCATCTCCTTGCACGACTTCTGGTCGTCCTTGTCGACGCCCGACTTCTCGAGCTCGTTGAAGGTCTTGGCCGGCTGCTTGGCCATGTTGGCGGCCTGACGACGCGCTCTGGCGTGAGCGCACGGGTGCGCCCGATCGCACCCAAACGAGGCGTCCTGGCTGTCGCCTCCCCAGGCTCCGCCATAAGTTGACTCCGTAGTCTGCGAATCGGACGCTCAAGACTGCGCTTGACCGCTCCCGGGAGCCGGGCGTAGCGCCCCTCGTGTGCCGAACTCGCGCCACCGACCACGTTTACTGACCTTATCCGCCGTGCGTTGCATCTTGATGCGCACGTTGATACACTGCCGGTCATGCGAACCACACTGACCGTTGACGATGACCTGTTGCGACGCGCCAAAGAGGATGCCGTGGCTCTTGGGCTCTCATTGAGCGAGGTCGTGAACCGAGCCATTCGACGTGGCTTTGAGGCGACCGTCCCAACCCGTTCGACGACGTCGACACTCGTCTTCGGGGATCCCGCCGACCGGCAGGTTGTCGACGTCGCTCGGGTGGTGGCTGAGCTCGATGATGAGTTCTACGAACGCAAGCTGGGCCGTCGCTGATGCTCCTGGACGTCAACATCCTCGTGGCCGCCCACCGTGAGGACCACGCTCTGCACGAATTGGCTCTGGCCGTCGTCGATGGGCCTTGCGCCGACGGCATGGCGCTTTGCGCGCACACGTGGAACGGCTTCTTGAGGCTGGTGACCCACGCGGCGCTTTGGCGGACGCCGACACCCACCGCCGTGGCACTGGAGGCGGTGTCGCGCTGGCGGTCCCGCCCAAACACCCGTGTCCTCGGCGATACCCGCGCGAGTTGGGAGCACTTCGACCGTCTCTGCCGCCAGCACGGAGCCCGCGGGAACGGCTTCTACGACCTGCACTTGGCATCGCTCGCGATGGGACACGACCAAGTTCTCGTAAGTGACGATCGAGGCTTTGATCGCATCACGGGGCTGCGCTGGCGCCCCCCGGAGGCCTTCTCGCTACCGGCGTGCGCGGGCAACCCGAAATGACGCACCACGGCGAGAGCGATCGACGTCGGGTCGACGATGACGTCTGCCTCGAGGATGGGACGTGTGCGTGAATGAAGTGAGTGCCTACTTGATCCCGAGCAGCGTCTTGATCTTGGGCCACGCGGTCTTGCGCGCGCGGTCGAACTCCGCGGCGTCCTCCTTGCTCTTCGTCCGGATGTAGCGCTCGAGTGCGCTGGCCTCACGCTCGAGGTCGTTCAGGATGCCGGCCATCTCCTTGCACGACTTCTGGTCGTCCTTGTCGACGCCCGACTTCTCGAGCTCGTTGAAGGTCTTGGCCAGCTGCTTGGCCATGTTGGCGGCCTCTTTGGCGATCTCGCCGGCCTTGTCGGCCTCGTAGGCCTTGGCCGCGTAGGCGTCGCCCAGGAGCCCAATCTGGACGTAGATCGAGTAGATGCTCGAGGCCCCGAGCGCGCCAATGGTGTGGAGCAGCTTCTGCGTCGGCGGATCGGCCGCGGCGCGCGAGGCCGGCAGGGTGACCAGGGCGAGCGCGAAGACGAGAGCAGAGCGAGTCGTGAAGCGAGTCATTGTGTTCTCCGATGAGGGTTGATGGGCAGTGCTAGCGCGCACGATGCCCGTGCACGCGCGGGCTGGCAAGTGAGGCCGGTCAGTCCTTGGCGGCCGTGACGGCCTGCTCGATCCACGCGCGGCGGGGTGCGTACTGCACCAGCACGACGGCCGCGGCAGCGCCCAGACCATAGATGTACTTTGGCTCGTGTGACAGGAACGTGAGCACCAGACCGAAGATGGCCGCGGACTCCGTCAGCGCCCAGGTGAGGATGTTGGCCGTGTTCAAGCGCGCGATGGCGGTCTGCGCGCGGTCGAGCGGCGCGTCGTCCGGCAGGGTCATCCCTTCGCGCATCGGCGGTAGTAGCGTGCGCCGCAGCAGCGGCAGCACCAGCAGGATGGCGGCTGCGACGCCGACGAGAGTGTAGACGAGCGTGGGCGCGACCGGCGGGGTCGGTTCCGCGGTCGATTTCGAGACCACCGCGCCGATGACGGCATAGACGACGACCGAGGCCATGAGCGCGCCGTGAATGATGCGCTGGACGCGGAGCGCGCCGATGAGCGTGAGTGGGTTCATGGAGCGACCGTAGGCCTTGGCGTGCGGGTCGTCAACGCGGGAGGAGCCGCACGCGCTGATCGTAGAGCGCGCCGCCTTCGCCCTCATCGGTGAGGCGCGCCTCGGTCAACGCGTTGGCCGCAAGACCACGGCGATAGGAGCCGCCCTTGGCCATGAGCGCGACGTCGCGCCGCTGCCGCGGGTCGTGCCGGACGCGCACGACGAGCTCGCCGAGGCGCGAGGTGAGGCGGGCCAGGGAGCCGTCGGGCAGGTCCGGGGCGGCGTCCGGATGGATGGTGACCTCGGCCGGCACGGGCGGCGGCTTCGACCACTGCGACGACTGGCTCCGGTCGGTCGAGAGCGCCATCAGCGTGAGCGGGTAGGTCGCGTCCTCGCCCGCGCGGGGTGCCACGGGGTCGGTCGTGAGCTGGACGCGCCCGGACGCGGTGTGCACGCGGCCGTCGGAGAACAGCACCGACTCCGCCAGGGGGTTGCGGACGACCCCGCTCGGCGCGGCGCGCACCGTGTCGAGCGTGACACCGTGGGGGGCGAGCTTGGGCTCGAGAAGCCGTCGCTTCCACGCGTCGACCGTGCCGTCCAAGAGCGAACCGAGCCCCAGCCGATTCGCCAAGCCCTGCGCGATGGCGAGGTCCGAGCGCACGCCCTCGGGCGGAGCGACGACCGGGCGCGCCTCACCCAGGTGGTGGTGGCCGTAGGCGCCGACGAGGTCGTCGGCCTCGAGCAGCGTGGTCGTGGGCAAGACGAGGTGGGCGCACGCAGTCGTGTCGGTCTCGAACGGATCGACGACCACGACGAAGTCGCGGCTCCGCAGCGCCTCGGCGACGCGCTTGGAGTCCGGGAGCATGACCACCGGGTTGCCGGCCGTCACCCAGACCGCGCGAATGGGCGGATCGCGGAGCGCCAGGACCTCGCTCCCAAAGAGCGGCTCGCAGACGGTGCGTGGCGCTGCTTCGGCGCCGGCGAGGAAGGACGTGTCGAAGGCGCTCCGGCGACGATAGTAGAAGCTCGCGCCGCCACCTTGGCGCCACAGGTTGCCCGAGATGGCCGAGAGCGCGTCCACCGCGCGTACGATGGCCGAGCCGTTGGAGCGCCGGCCCATGCCCCAGCCGATGAGGATGGCGGTTGGCCCGTCCTGAAGTCGGCGGGCCAGGTCGCGCGCGGCGTCGAGCGGCACGTCGGCCTCGGCGCACCACGCGGCGATGGTCTTCGAGCGCACGAGGTCGCAGTAGGCCTCGAGGTGATCGCAGCGCGCGGCGACGGCGTCGCTGAGGCCGGCTTCGAGGAGCAGCCCGGCCACGGCCATCGCCAGGGCGACGTCGCCGCCCGGACGCACCTGCACGAAGCGCTCGCAGTAGCTCGCCGTCTTGTGAAACACGGGGTCGATGAGCACACAGCGCGCGCCCCCCGCCATCGCCTCGCGCAGCACGGGGAGCGTGTGCGGGCTCGAGACCACGACGTTCTTGCCCCAGAGCAGCACGTGCCTGGCGTGGCGCAGCGCGAACAGGTCGCTCGACTCCGACACGCCGAAGTCGGCCTCCTGCGCCGCCTCGCCGGCACCAGAGCAGATGTCCCCGCGCTTGACCGTCACCGGACCAAAGCGCTCGAAGAGCAGGTCGACCGCATTGGCCATCATCCCGAGCGAGCCGCCCGAACGGTAGTGGAAGATGGCCGCGGGGCCCGACTCGGCGCGAATGCGGAGCAGCTGCTCGGCCGCCAGAGCCAGGGCCGCGTCCCAGCCGATGGGGGAGAAGGGCGCATCGAGCGTGCGGCGCCAGAGCGGCGTGGTGAGCCGGGTCGGTCCGTACTGGAGGTTGAGGAAGTGGCTCGTGCGATGGCAGAGGAAGCCGCGCGTGACGGGATGCGCCGGATCGCCGCGAAGCGCGGTGACCCGCCCCGCCTCCACCGTGGCGATGATGCCGCACGCGTCCGGGCAATCGCGGTTGCAGAGCGTGCGGCGGGTCTCGGGCACGGACTCCCGGCCCGCGTCGCTCACAGCGCGCCCTCGGTCATCTTGGCGAGCACGTCCCGATTGCGCACGGCCTCGGTGTCCTTGGGATCGAGCTCGGCAGCGGCAGTGAAGGCCTTGCGGGCCTCGGCGTAGTCCGACAGCTCGACGGCCAGGAGCCCCAGCGCAAACCAGGAGTCCTTGGCGAACGGGTTCTTGCCCTCGATGGTGTGCGTGGCCTCGGCGCGAAACGCGTCCACGGCCTCCCGAGGTGCGCGTCGCTGCACGAGCAGCTCGCCACGCAGGGCGTCGAGACCGAGGAGGGTCGGGTCGAGCTTCTTGGCGCGCTTGATGGCGTCGAACGCGGCGTCGACCTGACCCGAGCGAGCCTGGACGTGCGCCTCGAGCGCTGGGATGAGCGCGGCCTCCGGGTCCAGCGCGCTGCCCGACTTGAGCGCCGCGAGCGCGTCGTCGAGCTTTCCAGCGCGGGTCTGGACCAGGGCGAGGTTGTAGAACGCGATGGCGTCGCGGCGATGCTTCGTCACCGTGGTGAAGGCCTGCGCTGCGGCGTCGTGCTTGCCACGGCCGGCTTCGAGGAGCCCGAGCTGAAACGCGGCGCGCGCCTTCATGGTCCGCTTGCCGTGCGCGATGGCCTCCGCGAACGACGCCGCCGCCTTCGTGTCGTCGCCCCCGCGCCACGCCAGACCGGCAGCGAAGTGCACGAGCGCGCGCTTCGGAAACGCCGCGGTGGCCTTGGCGGCCAACGCACGAGCGTCGTTGGGATCGCCCTCCAACAGCTGGAGCAGCACCCGATTGGCGGCAGCGTCCGCGAGGTCGGGGTTCCGGTCCAGCTCGCGCAGGAGCAGCGCGTCGGCTTCGGCCCACGCGGCCCGCTTCATGTCCAAGAGCGCCAGGTTGTTCTCGATGCCTGGGATCCGGGTCGTGCGCCGCAGCGCGCGCTTGTAGGCGGCTCGGGCGACGCCGTCCTTGCCTGCCAGCTGGGCCTCGACGCCAGAGCGAAACAGCTCGTTGGCGCCCGGACTGCATCCGGTCGCGGTGAGCGTGACTGCGGTGAGTAGGGTCGCGCTTCGCATGAGCGCGGCTATAGCATGCAGTCGGCCCGTGCGCATCTTGCCGTGCACGGGGTTTCGGCCCGGGGGCGTCGCAATGAACTCGCCCCCGTTCGCAGGGCGCCAAGCATTGCGGACTCAGATATAGCACGCCTCCGATGCCGTCTGCGTGCTCGTGCCGTCTCTGTGCTCGACGACCGCGCGTCGCGCCCCATCAAGCGCAGGTTCGTAGAATGAGATACACTACCGACTGGTCGTTCAATTGCCGATTGGCGGCTCCGAGCAACGACCCATGCGCTCGCTTTCGTGGAGGGGTCGCGCCCGGCGCCATCGTCATGCTACCGAGCCGCCCGGTGAACATCGGCCCCGAAAGTCGGCGCTTTGCCATGCTGTCTCGCGTCCTCGGGGTGCTCTGTGTACTGGTCGGAGCCACCTCCGTCGCACTCGTGGTCGACTCGCTGACGTTCGACCGGCGTTGGAGCTACGCGGCCATGGTGACCGGCCTGCTGGCCGTTCTGGTGGTCGCGTTCCTGATCAATCGGGCCGGGCGGTACCAGGCTGCGGGGTGGTTGACAGTCGCGGTCGCGTACGCAGGGCCTTGGGGTTCCGCGCTCATCGATTCGACCATCCTCAGCGGCGACCTGCTCCCGCTGTGCTTCGTGGTCATGCCGATCATGCTCAGCAGCATCCTGTTGTCGACGGCGGGCACGGCGTTCGTCGGAACGACGCAGTTCGTGGCGCTGCTCGTGGCGTTCGGCACGCGTCCGGAGTCGAACTCCGAGAACTGGGCGAGCCTGCTCTCGCTCGTGGTGTTCGTGTCCATGCTGTGTGTCGCCGTCAACCAGCTGACGCTCGCCGACCGGGAGCAGATCCGTCTGCAGACGCTGCGGCTCGAGGACTACGCGGCGACGCTGCGCGAGCAGACCGTACGCGATGGGCTCACGGGGCTGTTCAACCGTAGGTACCTCGAAGAGACGCTCGAACGCGAGCTCGCGCGCGCCGAGCGCCACGGGTCAACAATCGGGGTGATCATGCTCGATCTCGATGGTTTCAAGTCATTCAACGACAGCCGCGGTCACCTCGCAGGGGACTCGCTGCTGCGAGACGTGGGGGCTCTGCTGCGGGAGCACGTGCGGCTCAGCGACGTCGCGTGCCGTTACGGGGGCGATGAGTTCACGTTGGTCCTCCTCGACGCCGGCCAGGCCATCGGGAATCGCGCCGCCGGTATCTTCGAGGCCGCGAAGGTCATGCTCGAGGCCGTCCGACCGAGGTGCGATGGCCTCGGGGTGTCGTTCGGCGTCGCGACCTACCCCAAGGACGGAAAGACCCGCGAGACCCTCCTCAAAGCCGCCGACGCTGCCTTGTACGCCGCCAAGCGCGCCGGCCGAGGCAGGATTGCGTTCGCGAACCCAGTCGGGTGACGATCAGGCGGACGGCTCCTTCAGCTTCTCGACCGGGAAGACGCTGTGTCGAAGGGTCGTGACCGTCGGCTCCCGATCGCAGACGTGCCGGCCCGTGCGCGTCTTGCGGCGCACGGGGTTCCAGTCCAAGGTTGTCGCAATGAAATCGCCTCCGTCTCGCCTCACGCTCGTTGCCCTCACCGCCTGCGGGGCCATGGTCGGCTGTCGCAAAGAGGCACGGCCCGCCCCGGAACCCGCCGCTCCCGCTCCACCGCCCTCGCCATCTGCCCCTCCGCTCTCTCCGTCCCCTCCGCCCTCGGCTGCGCTCGCCCCCGTTGCTTCCGGAGCCTCGGCTCCCGAAGCGGAGGTTGCCGCAGTCTACCCGGAGACGGGTCAGACGGCGGATCCCGGCGCTGCGGCCCTCTGCCACGCGCTCCATGACGTGCCCGACACCCGCCGCGCCGCGTGCTGCAAGCAGCCGCGTTCCGCCTCGAGCCTCGCGGGTGAGTGCACACGCCAGCTCACGGCGGCATTGGTCAGCGGTGCGCTGGCCATCGACGCGGACGCCGCGCGGCGCTGCACGTCCGCCATCGAGCGACAACACGACGGCTGCGATTGGGTGGGGACGACCCCGCCGCCGCCGCCAGTCGAGTGCGGCGAGGTCACGCGTGGCCAGCGCGCGGTGGGTGCCCTGTGCCGGTCGTCCCTCGAATGTGCGACCGGTCTGCGTTGCCATGGCGTCGGTCCGACCGAGCCCGGCACCTGCGGCACGCCGCTCGCGGACGGCCTCATCTGCGGCGCCGCCGTCGACACCCTCGCCGTGTTCCTGCGCCAACGCTCGGTCGATCGGCGGCACCCCGAGTGCGCGGGCTTCTGCCTTCAGCATCGCTGTCGTTCGGCCTCGACCCTGGGCCAGCCCTGCGTGTCGAATGTCGCGTGCGCGCCCGACAGCCACTGCGACGGCGTTCGCTGCGTGGCGGGAGCCAACGCGGCGTTGGACGGGCCGTGTGCGGACGGCGGCTGCATCGCAGGCCAGCTCTGCATTGGTCATCGCTGCATCGTGCCTCGCCGTGCCGGTGAGGCGTGCACGAGCGATGTCGAGTGTCTCGGTCGCTGTGACGCCGCGCGGGGAAGCTGCGTCGTCAGCTGTGGTGCCGGCACCGTTGAGCTTCGTAGTGCGCCGCGGAAGCTCGTTTCGCCGCAGTGATCTGCTACGGCGTCGCGCCGAGAAGCGCTCGCGCCTCCGCGGACTCGCTTCGGTCGAACTGCGGATTGAGCGCCAGCGCCTCGGCCACGAGCGCACGGCCTGAAACGGCGTCCCCCAGCGCCAGCCGGATCATTCCCGCGTGAAATAACAGGCTGGCCTCCCGCACGCCGGTGCGTCGAGCCTGTTCGCTGAAGCCGAGCGCCTCGGCCACACGCCCCACGCGCCAATAGACGGCGGCCGCCACGGCGAGCGTCTGCCCCCCAGGTCGGTCGGCCAGCTCTCGATCGACGAGCTGCACGGCCTCGCCAAGGTCCCGCTTCTTGGCCGCGAAGAACCGCGCCAACGTGCGGCCATCGAGGCGGCGACCCAGCCGGACGCACTCTACAGCGGCCGCTTGCGCGCCGGTGAGGTCCCCGGCGGCTTCACGTGCATCGCTCAGCAGCCAGGCCGTCTCTACGGACGGGCTCTTCTCCATCGCGGTCGCGAGCGCGCGTGCGGCCGAATGCGGCGCGGTCGCCAAGGTCGCGCGCCCATGGCCCACCAAGGCTGGCGCGTACTCAGGGAGCTGCTTCAGCGCCAGCTCGTAGCCGGCGACGGCGCCCTCGACATCCCCGAGGTTCCAGAAGAGATCCGCGGCTTGGACGAGGACCCACGCCGTCGGCTCCGGGTCCTTCTGGCCGCGTCCCGCGTCGAAGGCCAATCGGTACAACGACTTGGCGGCCACGGGATCTCCGAGCAGCCATCGGAGGTGCGCCGCGCGTGCGTACGACGGCAAGCTCGGCTTCTCGTCCAGCATGCGCTGCGCTGCTGTGAGCGCCTCGTCCATGCGCCCGAGCTCCAGCGCCGCGTCCGACCGCACGCCCAGCGCGACGAGGTCGCCAGGAGCGCGCGCCAGAATGCCCTCGGCGAGCGCGAGCGCATCCCGAAAGCGATGGTCGTTCAGAAGCACGAGTCCCCGCAGGCCCAGCGCCAAGGCACTCTGAGGTTCCAGCGCGAGCGCGAGCTCCGCCGCGGCGTTGGCGCTGTGGTAGTGCCCCGGGTCGCCAGACAGGCGCGCCTTCTCGACCCACGCGCGGCCCAAGAGGACCCAGGTGTCGTGCTTGGTCGGATTGGCCGTTGCCGCACGCTGAAGCTCAGCGATGGTGCGGTCGACCGCGGTATTGCCTTCAGGCTCTTGCAGCGCCAACGCGCGGTGTTCGGTGGGTCGAGACGGGCTGAGCGCGGCCACCGGTTCCGGCGCCACGGCGGCCTCGCTCGGCGGGGCAGGGCGCGCCACGGGCTCGGGCTGAGCGCAGCCCACCAGAAGGAGGACCGCGCTGCACCCGCTCAAGCCGCGCACGTCGTTATGGCGTGGGCTTGCCGTGTCCCTCGCCGTAGCCCTCCCAGGGCAGCGCGAGGAACGGGAACTGGGCGAGGAAGTCCTTGTCGTTGTAGTCGACGCCATCCGAGACCTCGAGCTTCAGCTTGGCCAGCACGAGCGACAGGATGACGTTCGTCACGTCGGCCTGCTCCTGGTTGGCCTTGGCGCCACCCGGAATCGCGCGACCGTTCGGGAAGCCCGAGTCCGCCGCCATGTCCACGCGCAGCACGTCGCCCGTCGCGGTCAGCGGGATGCTGTGCGCACCAGCCGCGGGGATATTGGTGAGGTTGATGATGTCCACGATGTCGAGGCGGTCGAACTTGAACTCCGTCGGGTCGACTCCGAGCGCCTTGTAGATGCCGACGGCCTCGGCGTCGCGCACGATGACCGGGTTGAGGAAGTACGCGCCAAAGTAGGCCACGTCCGTCGCCGGCGTGGTTGCGTTCCACTTGTCCTTGTCCTGGAGGCCGATGAGCGCCTCGTTGACCAGCGGCAGACCCAGGCGGGACACCTGGACCCACGGGCCGTAGTTGGTCGTCTTGCCGTTGAAGCGGCGAATCGTGACCTTCTGGCGGCTGGCGGAGGCCCAGATGCCGAGCGTGGTGGCGTTGCCGGGGACCTCGCCGGGCGACTTGCCGTCGACCGTGAGCAGCGTGGTCGGAATCTCGAGCGCGATGCTGTGTGTGTTGTAGCCCGCGACGCCGTCCTGGGCCTTGCCCTTCGGTCGCAGGTTGGCGAGGTCGAAGGCGCCGCCGAGATCCACGTAGAAGCCGTCATCGCGTGGACCGCAGAAGACGCGACCCTCGGCTCCGCCCTTCATGTCCGTGATGAAGGTCGCGGCGAACGCGTCGTCGTAGGGCTTCTTGTCGTACAGGATCGCCTGCGTCGTTGGGCCAATGCGCGGGGGCACGACCTTGGCGTCCTTGACGATGTCTTCGGAGCCCGTGGCCGTAATCTTGCGGATGGAGTAGGTCTGGCTCATGGAGCCCGCGAGCTGGACGAAGAACTCCTTGCCGCTGCCGATGGCGTTCTCTTCCGGAGTGGCCTTGGAGCCGCCGACGGGGACCGTCTTCACGTCCCCGCGCTTGAACCGGATCTGGTAGGTCACCACGTCCGCCAGGCTGTCCGCGCCGCGCGCGATGTGGATTTCGTAGAGGACCTCATCGGAGAAGTAGTGGAAGTTGGGCCCGCCGGCCGGCTCCTCCATTGGGATGTAGTTCGCGATGATGTAGAGCTTGTCGTGCGTGCCGGACTTGACCCATGCGTACAGGTCCGTGTTGTCGGCCGCGGGATCGTTGGAGATGGCTGGCGCCTCCCGGTGGCTCGAGGCCAGCGCGACGGGAGCGAACGTGAGCGAGAGCCCTGCGAGGGCCAGCCCGGCGATGAGTGAGTGTTGCTTCATGGTTGCTGCTCCTGGTTCGACTGAGTGCATCGTGTCTTGATTCGTGATTGGTGGTTCAAGCCGCTATTTCAGCGACTATTTTACAAGGAACACGCTTCCTGTGGCGGCGTCTCCCGCGCTCACGAAGGCGTACATGTCACCGTCGAGCGCGCGATGCAGGCCACCGGGCTCCGTGCCGGTCCCAAGCCCGTCCTTGAAGACCTCGGTCGTCCCAGACGCCAGCGCGATCCGATAGATGCCGAGCGCGCCGCTCGCCGGATCCCGTCCGGAGACCAACAGAAACGCCTCGTCCTGGCTGAGCGCCACGCCCGCCGGATGGCCGAGCCAGAAGGCAGCCCCCGTCGTCTTCAGCGAAGTGGCGGCCTTGCCCTTCTCGAGGACGTAGAGCGCTCCGCGGCGGCCCGGCCCTCCGACCGAGTCGGCGACGTACAGCGTGTTGTTTGCTGCAGCGGCAAGGCCACTGGGTTCACGCAGCAGGTCGTCTTTGACCGTGAGGCTCACGGTGGGTCCATCGATCTCGAAGATGCCAGCCTTGCCGTCCGCCGGGTCGGTCCCGGCAAACATGATCGTCTTGCCAATGTCGAGCGCTCGCGGCTGATAGCCCCACGTCGCGTCGATGGCCTTGGACGCGCCGCCGATGGCGGTGACGTCATAGATGACGCCGAGCTTGCCCGTCGTGACTTCCTCGGCACCGAGGTCCGCCACATAGACCGACTTGCCGTTGGCCGAGACGGCGATCCCCGTGGCGTGCACGAAGCCCTTGGCGAGTGGGACCGTGACGTTGGGTTCGGCCATGTCCACCAGGTACAGCGCGGTCCCGAGCCCATCGGCCATGGTCGCCGTGAAGTACAGCGACTTGCCGTCCGGCGAGAGCGCGGCGTCGAGCGCAGAGAAGTTCTTCCCGGTCGCCGTCGCCGTCGTCACCTTGCCGCTGCCTTTGGGCGGCGCCGTGACCTCGGGGGTGTCAGACGTGTCAGCCACGTCGACGCCGGTCGTTCCGCCGGGATCCGCGCCAGTGCCGCCCGGATCGGTTCCCGTGCTGCCCGGATCCGTCCCGGTGGTCCCGAGATCGGCCGGACCGGTGGTGCCTGCATCGACGCCGGTCGTGCCTCCGTCGCCCGCGGTCGTCGCCGCCGCGTCGGTGGTCCCCGTCGTACCACCGCCGACCGCGTCGTCGCTGCCCTTACAGGCCGCACCGCTCAACGTCGCCACAGGGAGCATGAGCGCCGCTGCGAGCGTCGCGCCCCATCGCCGTCCAACTCGAATCCTCATCGCGTCGTGCCTCCCACCGCGTGGCCCATCGTGACGCAGGCGCCTTGCGCGCGCATCCTGCCGGACCCATCGTGTTTTCCCGCCAATAGCGCGTTCGCCAGGACGGGTCAAGTCGCCCCGCGCTCGAGGGCAAACGTTCCCAGCGCGGCGCGATGTCCTCGTACGGCTCGTCTCCTCGTTCGGATCGAACCAGTCCGGCCGGAAGTTGACGTGAGCGACCCCGCGACTCAGATTCACGCCATGTCACGGCTCCTCATCACGGGCATTGGTCGCCTGCTCACCCTCGAGCCGCCGGGCCTCGGCGTACTCGAGCGCGCGGCGCTCGTGTGTGACGGCGCGCGCGTCCTGTGGCTTGGCCCGGACGGCACCCAGCCAATGTCTGACGCCGCTGAGCCGACCGACTGGCTCGACGCGCGCGGTGGCGTCGTGCTTCCCGGGCTCGTCGATGCCCACACGCACCTGGTCTTTGGTGGTGACCGCGCCGCCGAATACGCCGCGCGCTGTGCGGGGGCGACCTACGAAGAGCTCGCCGCGTGCGGAGGCGGCATCCAGTCGACGGTGACTCAAACGCGCGCGGCCTCTGACGACACGCTTTTTCGCGACGCCATGCGCCGCCTCGACACGTTCCTCGACCATGGCGTGACGACTGTCGAGATCAAGAGCGGCTACGGCTTGGACGTCGAGAGCGAGCTGCGGCTGCTCCGCGTGGTGCGTCGCTTGCAACGTGCCCACGCCGTGAACGTCGTCCCCACCCTGCTCGGAGCGCACGTGGTGCCCGCGGGCGTCGATCGAGCGACGTACCTCGCGATCCTGTGCGACGAGCTCATCCCAGCCGTGGCTGCCGAAGGGCTGGCCGTGTTCAACGACGTCTTCTGCGAGCGGTCGGCCTTCACGCTCACCGAAGCGCGCCGGGTGCTGGAGGTCGGCCTCGACCATGGTCTGCGACCCAAGCTCCATGCGGAGCAACGGTCGCACACCGGCGCGACTCGCCTCGGCGTCGAGCTGGGTGCGGCGAGCGTCGATCATCTGGAGCACGCGACCGACGACGACGTCGCCTGCCTCGCCGCCTCAAGCCATACCGCGGCGGTGTTGCTTCCGGGGGCCACGCTCTTCCTGCGGCAGCCCGAGGTGCCGCCTGCCCGCAAGCTGCTGGACGCAGGCGTACCCGTCGCGCTCTCGACGGACCTGAACCCGGGCACGTGCCCCTGCGACGATCTGCCGCTCATGACGACGCTCGCCTGCGCGCGCCTCGGCATGACGCCCGAGGAGGCCATCATCGGTGTAACGCGCAGCGCCGCGCTGGCCCTCGGCGCCACCGATCGGGGCCGCATCGCCGTCGGAGGCCCCGCCGATCTCGTGGTGCTCGACGCTGCGTCCGAGGTCGAGCTGCCCTATCGCTTCGGGCGCGCGCGGATTCACGCCGTCGTCGCGTCCGGGCGCGTCGTTCGGGGGCCGGGTCGTGACTGACCCTCGCCGCGCGCAATTTTCGACGGGCCACTGCCGTTGTTTCACCGAGCCCTGCCGGTGTGCTTTGCTCGACCGTCACGGAAGCCCGGTTTATCATTCACCCAAGGCGGCGCTCGCGGCGCTGCCGACAACCAGGAGGACCCATGTTCCAGCTCAGCTCGAAGACCGCAGTCCTTGGCGGCGCCTTGTTCGCAGCCAGTGTCATCGCCGCTACCGTACTGCCGACCGCCGCGTGGGCGGACGCCCAGCCTGGCGAGATCTGGGTCACGCTGAAAGGCACCGACTACGCCAAGCCGTTTCATGAGGGCTCGGAGTTCGAGGACCACGAGTTCGCGGACAACGGCTTCAAGCTCATCATTCGCGTGACCGACGTCGAGAAGCCGTGGGAGTTCGAGCTCCGCCCCTCCAATCCGGAGCTGGCGACGGCGCGGTTTACGACCGACAAGAAGCTCTTCAAGGTCAAGCGCATCAAGGGCAAGGAGGCCCGGCTCATCGCGACGCTGGTCGTCAAGTTCGAGAAGGCCGCAGCACCCAAGAAGGACCCGCCCAAGACGGACGAGCCCAAGCCGGCCGAAGACAAGGGAGAGACCGGCGGCGCAGTGAAGTAGGCTCGCTCGCCACGCTTGACAGCCCTCGCGCGGTGGCTATCATCCGCGCCGCTGTTGGGCGCGTCCCAACAGGACCGACTTGCTCGGGTAGCTCAGTTGGTAGAGCACACGACTGAAAATCGTGGTGTCGACAGTTCAATTCTGTCCCCGAGCACCACTGGAATCCGCACCTGACGCCCCGGATGGCCTGCCCTCCGGGGCGTTCTCGTCTCCAAGGAGTCACGCGTGGAGCTCGTCGCCGCCGGCTCGGCTGACTACGAAGTCATCGATAGCGGACGCGAGCTGAAGCTCGAACGCCTCGGTCCGGTCGTCCTGTCACGTCAGTGCGCGCAGGCCTTCTGGCGGCCCGCGATCGACGACTGGGGCCCGCTCGTGCACGCCGCCCACTATCGGCACGACCAAGGGCCCGGAGAATGGACCTTTCGGCGGAAGGTTCCCGAATCGTGGGACGTGCGCATCGAGGAGCTCACCTTCGAGGTGCGGCTGACGCAGTTCGGGCACGTCGGGTTCTTCGCCGAGCAGCAGGCGCAGTGGCCCTGGATCCGCGAGACGGCGGGCGATGGCGCGAGCGTCCTGAACCTCTTCGCCTACACGGGCGGCTCGACTTTGGCCGCGCTCTCCGGCGGTGCGCGGGTGACGCATGTCGATGCGGCTCCCGGAGTCGTCGATTGGGCGCGGCGCTGTGCAGAGAAGTCCGGCTTCCCCAAGGGTGCCCGTTGGATTGTTGATGACGCCGTAAAGTTCGTGCGACGCGAGCTTCGCCGTGGCACGCGGTACGACGCGGTCATCCTGGATCCTCCGACGTTTGGCCGGGGACCCCAGGGCTCCGTCTGGAAGATCGAGCAGGACCTCGTCCCGCTCATCGACGACTTAGACGGGCTGCTGTCCACGTCGCCACGCTTCGTCCTGCTGTCGGCGCACACGCCCGGCGTGACGAGCTCGGTCCTCCGCAACCTCCTCCGGCCGCTCCTCCGACGGCGCGGCGGACACATCGTGGACGGCGAGATGGTGCACCGGCAGGCGCGCTCCGAAGACGTGCTTGCCGCCGGCGTCTACGCGCGCTGGGTGCCCTGAACCTCGGGGAAGTCCGCCGGTCGCTCGGAGGTGAAGCGCAGCACCTCGTCCTTGGTCGGGTGACGAAACACCAACAGCACGGCCTCGAGCGCGATGCGCCGACCGGGAAGCGGCGTCTTGGAGCCGTAGCGGAAGTCGCCCACGATCGGGTGTCCGAGCCCCGCCAGATGGCGGCGGATCTGATGCTTGCGACCTGTGACGATGCGCACGTCGAGCTCGGTGACCGGCCCGCACGCGGACGTGCCGCGCCCGAGCACGCAGACCTCCGTCAGCGCGACCTGGCCATCGAGCGGGAGGTCGAGGCGGTGCGTGTCCCCCGGGACGTGCCCGTGAACGACCGCGAGGTAGCGCTTCTCGAGGCCGTGCGCCCGCAGCTGCTCCGAGAGGCGTGCGGCACCCTTGGAGGTCCGAGCGAGCACGAGGAGGCCGCCGACCGGACGGTCCAGCCGGTGCACCAATCCGACGAACACGGCGCCGGGCTTGTCGAAGCGCAACTTGACCCACGCCTTGGCGAGGCTCACGAGATCGAGGTCTCGGCTCTCATCTTCCTGGGTCGGCATCCCGGGCGGCTTGCGCACCACGAGCACGTGATTGTCGACGAACCGAACGTCCAGCTCCATCACCGCTCGCTTTCTTCCGTGAAGAGAGCCACTGTCGCTCCCCGAGGTCCTTTGCTACCATGCCGTCCGCCGTGGCGCCGTGACGCGTGAAAGGGTGGCCCGAGTCGACATGGAGTTCAACAAGCTCAAGCGATCGCTTGCGGTCAAGGTTCGCGACCATCTTCGGGAGGTCCTCCCGGACGCCAAGGTCTCCGCCAAGGGCGACAAGCTGCGCCTCGAGACCGACGGTCTCGACGGCGAGATCGGCCTCGATGCGCTGACGAAGGCGTGCTACGCCGAGGATCGCCGCAACTGGGGCAGCATCGCCGGCAGCTTCTGCTCGCTCGTGGCCTCACGTGTTCAGGCCAACAGCGCTCCTCCGCTGGATGCGTCGGCGGTTGCGGAGCTGGTCCCGGCGCTCGTTCCGGACGCGCCCATCGAGGACGCGCTCATCCGCGAGGCCACGCCACATCCCAGCCTCCTGGCGGTGTCGAAGCCCTGGCTGCCCGGGTTGCGCATCGAGCTGTTCGTGGGCATCGACGCGCCGAGACACGTCTTTGCGCGCGACATCGGGGCCCTGGGCCTCAACCTCGAGAGCGCGTTTACCGCTGGGATCGACACCCTCCCCGGCGTCTTCTCGCGCATCCGACTCTCGACGTTCGGCGACGATCCGGTCGACCGCCGGATCCTCAAGTTTCAGTGCGATCGCATCGCGCCCGCGCTGCTGCTCGCCAACGAGGCGCACCGGCGCATGGCCACGGCCGTCACCAAGGTCGCCGAGGGTCCCGTCAAGCGCATCCTCGCGATGGCGCCGCGAACGGACACGGTCCTCTTCTGCGACCTCAAGGACAAGGAGGCGGCGTCGCGCATGGTCGGCGTCGGCTGGGAGGACTTCGCGGCGGACGTGCCCGAGGGCGTGCCCCTCACGGAGCGGCTCTTTGCCGTCGGCGAGCCGGGCGATATTCGCTACCTCGACGTCGGGCTCGCGTCCGACCGGGTCGCCGAATGGCAGGAGCACCGTGTCGGACCCCTCACGCTCCGGACGCCGCCGGAGTGGTGGGTGACGGCCCAAGACGACCGCTGGGTCATCTGGCCTGGGCCGGGCGGTCCGCGTGTGCGCATCCGATTCGCCAACGAGGGGCCGTTCTCAGCCCACAAGACGCACATCCTGGCCGAGAAGCTCCGCATTCGTATGGACAGCGACATGCCGGTCGGTCACGGGTTCTTCAACGGCCTGCCCTGGAGCTGGGTCGACACCGGCTTTCGTGAGGACCACGCGACGGCGAGCATGTTCATTGGCCTCGCCGAGTCCCTCGCCATCGTCCAGACCGAGATCCCGGACGCGGCCGAGCCGTCGATGGCGGTCGTCGTGCAGAAGATCATCGCGACGGTCCAGCGCGTCACCGAGCCGGCCGGCTAATCGAACAGCGCACGCAGGTCGTCGCGGGTGAGCGCCAGAGCGCCAGTCACGGCGCCCTCACCGAGCGCGGCGGCGACCAAGGCGCGCTTCTCGTCTTGGAGCGCGAGGATGCGTTCTTCGACCGTGTCTTTCGCCACGAGTCGATGCACCATCACCGGTCGCGTCTGACCGATGCGGTGCGCGCGGTCCGCGGCCTGGTCCTCCACGGCGGGGTTCCACCACGGATCGAGCAGGATGACGTGATCGGCGGCCGTGAGGTTGATGCCGACGCCACCCGCCTTGAGCGACAGGAGCATGACGGGTGGCCCGTCCTCCGACTGAAACCGCGCCACGACGCCAGCCCTATCTGCCGTCTGACCGTCGAGGCGCGTGAACTCCAGCTCGGAGGCGCGCAACGCCGGCTCGACCAGGTCCAATAGGCGCGTCCATTGCGAGAACACCAGCGCCTTGTGACCGTCCGCCACGGCCTCCTCGAGCAGCGTCAGTAGCGCCTCGAGCTTCGCGGAGGCGACGACGTCGCCGTGCCCTGGGAGGAGCCCGCGATGGGTGGCGGCCTGGCGGAGCCGGAGCAGCGCCTCGAGCGCTTGAATCATGTTGCCCTGCTTACCGTCGACACTGTCGAGCCGCGAGAGGACCTCGTCTCGGGCCAGCAGCTTCATCGCGTCGTAGGTCGTGCGCTCCTCGTCGGACAGGACACAGGGCACCACGTGATCCGAGCGCGGCGGCAGGTCCTGGAGCACGTCGCGCTTCTTGCGACGGAGTACCAGAGGTCGGATGGCGTCACGCAGCCGCGCCGCGGCGCCCGAGTCGCCCGAGGCGATCGGCCGGGCAAAGCGCTCGTCGAACTCCGAGCGGGTTCCGAGCCAGCCTGGGTTCAAGAACCGCAGCTCGCTCCAGAGCTCTTCCAGCCGGTTCTCGACCGGCGTCCCTGTCATCACGAGCCGCCAGCGCGCCGAGGCGCCCACGTCGAAGGCTGCCTGCGCGACCTGGCTCGACGGGTTCTTGATGGCCTGGGCCTCATCGAGGATCAGACACTCCCAGCGCGCCCTGGATAGCACCTCCGCGTCCAGGCGGAGCAGGGCGTAGGTCGTGAGCGTGACGTCCGCCTGCGGCTCGAGCACCCGACGGGGGCCGTGATAGACCGAGACGCGGACCTCGGGCCGAAACCGCGCGAGCTCGGCCTCCCAGTTCACCATCACGCTCGTTGGCGCCACGATCAGAGTGCGGCGTGGGAGCACCGCCATGGCCTGAATCGTCTTGCCGAGGCCCATGTCGTCGGCGAGCAGCACGCCGAGGCCGGCGTCGCGCGCAAAGGCCAGCCAACGGACGCCGTCATGTTGATAGGGCCGCAGCGTGGCCCGAAAGTCCGGCGGAAGCACCGGGTCCGGCAGGCCGACGAAGCCGTCGAGCAGCTGTTCGAGCGGCCGGAGCGCCACCGGCACGGGCACGTCGAGCGCGCGGCAGAGGCGCGCCGCATGCAGGCCTCGCGCCGCGCCGGTCACATCGCGCGCGGACAGCAGCGTCCCGAGCACGTCTCCGAAGCGGGCGAGCCAGTCTGCCGGCAGCGCCGCCCAGCCACCATCGAGCAGCGGGACGAGCGAGGCGCCCTCGCGCCAGGCGGACAGGACGGCGGCGTTCTCCGCGCGCTGTGGCGTGCTCATGTCGCCGTCGAGCTGAAAATCGATGGCCACGCCATCGTCGAGGACCGAGACAGCCGCCGAGAGCACGCCGCGCACGCGAAAGTCCGCCAGCGCCGGCCCGCTCGTACCAAAGCGCTCGAGGCGGGCGGCCATCCCGACTGCGTCTTGCCCGGAATAACGCCGCACGTGGCCACACGTCAGGTCGAGCTCGCGGCCGAGCCGCGCGACGAGCCGGACCTCTGCGTCTCGGTCACGCAGCGGGATGACCTCGGAGCGCCCGAGCGGTACCACCCTGCCGTCGTCGATACGCGCAACCGGCGGCGTGCCGTAGACCAGCGTGGCGAGCACCTCCAGCTCGTGTCCGACGGTGCGGACTCGCAGGTCGAGCGCCGGGTCCAGGCGCTCGGTACGCGGCAGTCGGGTCGACCGCACGACGACGGGCATCCGCTCGCGCAGGCTAGGCAGCAGCTCGGTCACGAGCTCGGCGACGGCGTCGCGGGGTAGCGTGCGTCCGTCCCGAGAGCGGAGATCCTGCTCTCGGGAGCCCAGGCTCGCATCGCTGCGGGGTCGCAGGACGTCCCCGCACAGCGCGAGACCGCCCGTGAAGACCTCCGAGATGGAGGGATCCGGCCGGACTCGGAGGTGAAAGCCGCCATTCGGCGCGTCCTCCACCAACGTCTGCCACCCGACGACGGTGTTCGAAACGGACACGGACCGTCCGTCGAGCGTCAACCCGTCGGCGCGCCCCAAGAGCCGCAGCAGTCGCCCAGTGAACGGCTCGACGATCGCGGCGGGGAACCGGAGGCCCACGAGCCGCTCGATTTCGATGTCGAGCTCCGTGATGGCGAGCGCCGCGCCCGCAGCCTCGGCCGCGAGCTTGATGACCGAGCCCATGAGACGCGTCTCAGGCTCGCCGGTACGCAGTCGGTCGAGCGCGAGAGCGCCGCTGTGGCGCACGAGGCGGTACATGATTCGTGCGACAGTGGCGTTAGCGGCCGCCGTCCCCACTGCGTCCCGCCCGAGCCACAGCACCGCCGCAACTGCATGCTCACACGCGGCCTCGCGGGGCTTACAGGAGCAGGTCCAGTCGGGCTCGTCGACGTCCTCGGTGAACAGCGTCACCGACGGCGCAAGAACGGTGCCCGGCGCCGCAACGCGCAGCTTGATGGCGTCCCCGTCGTCGCTCTCGATGGCGACGCGCGCGGCCCGGAGCAGCGCGACTCCTCGCGACCACACGGCCCCACCGGCGGCCTCGCGGATCGCGGCCTCGATGATGGCCGTGCGACTCATGTAGTAACTCTGGCTACTTCTTGAGCTCGGTGAGGTTCAGCCCGGCCGGATAGCCGTAGGACACGTCCTTGTGATAGCCGTACACAATCACGCTGACGGCCTCGGTGGCAGCGATCGTGTGCGTTCCGTCCTTCACAGGCACTCGCGCAACCATGTACTTTGTCCCCTCGACGTTCTTGAAGCTCGCAGCGGGCACGTCCTTGCCGTCGAGCTGCACGAACGCGGAGGTCGGCGCGAGGACGTTGATGTAGTTGACCGAGTAGGCGATGGGCGTGAGGAAGACGTAGTCCTTGCGCCACTGTTCGACCGGGACCGCCAAGCTGAACGTGGGATCGCCAATGACGGTGCAGTAGCCGGCCTGATCACCTGGCGGGATGTAGCAGGCGCGGCCGGAGTCACAGTCAGCGTCCGACGTACACTCCGGCGGGATACAGAGACCGGACTTGATCGCCTCGTTGGCGGCGAGCCCAGGGGGCAGGCACTTGGAGCCGGACTTGGGGCAATTGTTCGATGGCGTGCACTTCTTGACGCACTGGCCGGGATCGGTCGGCTTGTCGGGCGCGGGCGGGAGGCAGTAGTAGCCCGTTCCGCAGTCGCCCGCCGAGGCGCAGTCCTTGCGGACGCACAGGTCGCCAAAGGTCGTGCCCTCGATGCACTCGCCCTGGCTGCCGCACGCGCCGATCCCGCCCCCGGTGCAGGTCTGGTAGCAAATCCCTGGCGGCTCGGACTGGACCACGCACGTGGCGGTCGCGCCGCACGCCTTGAAGCCGGCCCCGCAGAAGCGGCCGAAGCAGGAGCCGCCCGACTTGGGGGCCTGGTCGGAGAAGTAGCTGTTGTCGATGCAGGCCTCGTGCGCGAGGCAGCCCGCCTGTGCCGGGTCACACGTGTCCAGGCACTCGCCGTTGCCATCCTCAGAAGAGCACGCGCCGCTCGAGCAGTCTGCGCTCGTCTTGCAGAACGTTCCCTCCGGCAGCGTCTCATAGGAGGACGCCATGAATTGCCCCACCAGGATGGGCTTGGTGGCCGTGATCACGAAATCGGCGGTCGTGGCGATGTCCTTGGACTGGCCCCGGTTCAAGGTGACGGGGTTCGAGACCCCGCCCGAGAACGAGACCTCCGTGCCGTCTTCCGCTGCCAGGATGCGCCAGTGGTCCGACTCGACACCGCGGGGCTGGAACTTGCCAGCGACATAGGTCGTGCCCCAAGTGCTCGTCGGGAACATCTGCATCTCGAGGTGGTCGGCGCAGCAGCGCTCGCCCGTGCTGGTGGCGACGTTGCCGGCAAAGACCATGACGTTGGCGGAGGCCTCGACCCGGCTGCCGGTGAGCGTCTCGCCCTGGCCTGGCTTCTGCGTCGCGCGGAGGTTCAGCAGCTGACCTGCGTCGAGCGTCGTTTGGAAGTGCTCGCCTGGCAGCAACTCTGGAATGCCCTCACCGGCGTCGGTCGTCGCGGTAACCGTGACGGTGACCTCCGTCCCGGCCTTGGTCCCAACGACCGTGAGGAACGCGCCGCCCCCCGTGCCCGTCATCACGAGGTAGTCCTTGTTGACGGCGTTGGTGGGCAAGAGGATGGTCGCGTCGTTCGAGTACACCGGGTTCACGTTGTCCAGAGGATTGAACTGATAGGCCACGAAGGGCTTGTCCCCCTTGAGCCGCCACGCCAGGAAGTCCTTGACGGTCCCAGTCACGTTCCGTGGCCCGAGCTTGATGATCTCGAGCCCCTTGGGCTTGAGCGTCTTGGTAACGATGGCCGGCCCCTTGAACGTCTCGTGCACGGTGACCGTGAGATCCTTGCTGGCCGACGGATTCGAGACGATGACCGCGAATTGGGCGTTCGCGGCGCTCGGGCCGTCCTTGAAAGCCTCCTGAGTCGAGTTCTCCAGATCCACCGCGTAGTAGTCACAGCCTTGGTTGGTATTGAGCTTGAAGTCCGACGAGCACGGCTCGACACAGATGCCGAGCTGGCAGTCGGCCGTATCGGGGCAGGTCGCGGTCTTCTGCCACTCGGCAGCTTCGGCGGAGATGGCCTTGCACTCCCACGTCTCGAACAGGTTGTTGCCACCCACCCGACACTCCTTGGTTCCCGGCGAGCAGGCGACGCAGAGCCCCTTGACGCAGAACTGATCGCTCGGACAGGTCGTGATCTTGTTGAGCTGGCCGTCGCCGCCGCACTCGAGCACGTCGAGGCCCTGGCAGATGCGCTGGCCCGACTGACAGGCGTGGCAGACGCCCGAGTCACAGACCGTGCCGGCCGGGCAGGGCTCGGGCGCCCCCCACTGGCCCGCGGGCGTGCACTGGACCTTGTTGTTGCCCTCGCACGTGCTCTTGCCGGGCTGACACGCGCCTCCGCCCGTGGCTCCACCGGTGCTCCCGTCGGCGGTTCCGCCACCCGTCGCGTCCGTGCTGACCCCGGTGCCGCCGCCATCACTCGTCCCGAAGCTGATGTTCGAGTCCGCGCCACCGCTGCCCGTCGTCGCGGCGGCCTTCTTGCCGCCGCCGCCTCCGGTCACGCAGGCTTGGCTCAGCGTGACCAGCACCACCATCCATCCACCATGTCGACTCACGCTCATGTTCGGTCTCCCACCGCGCTCGCGGCGGCAGAGTATAGCCAGGACGGCCGCCGTGGCTACGTCGATCGTGGCGCGCGCGCACTCCGACGACGACCGAGGCCCGCGGTCACGAGCAGCGCCAGCGCGGCGAGGAGGAGCGCGCTCGGTCGAGAGTGCGCGCCCTGGGCGCAGCCGTCGCTCGATTGACCGCTGGTCTGGGCGCCCGTGCTCGTGTCGCTCCACCCTCCGCCAAACGACACCACGTCACCGCTCGTCTTGGCCTCGGGGTTCACCGAGCTCGGTCCGGTGCCCGGGATGGGGTTGCAGCTCGGATCCACGCGTGTTCGGGGTCGACATCGCAGCCCCGCAGCGCCCGTCTTGGCACACGTGAGGTTGCCCTTGATGCGACACGAGCCCTCCTGGGCCTCGCACGGCTCGCCGACCTCGAAGCCCTCGTCGACCTCACCATCGCAATCGTCGTCGACGCCATTGCAGACCTCGACTGCGCCAGCAGGCACCGCAACGTGGCACCGCGTGCCGTCCTCCCCGTCGCACGCGCGCGTTCCGCTGGCGGCGCAGGCGCCCTCGCCCGTCGTGCAGGCCTCACCGATGCCGAAGCCCTCGTCGGTTTGCCCGTCGCAGTCGTCATCGAGGCCGTTGCAGACCTCCGGTCCCGCGACCGGCTTGGGCGCGCCGCAGTCGACCGTGCCGTCGAGCTGACACACCGTGACGCCTTTCGAGGTGCAGGACAGGACCGAGAGGCTGCACGCCTTCCCGACGTCGAAGCCCTCGTCAGCCTGCCCGTCACAGTCGTCGTCTAGGCCGTTGCAGACCTCGGTCCCCGGAGTGCCGGGCTTGGCGGAGCAGTAGGGCTTGCCGTCGCTTCCGCAGCCGATCTGGCCCGGGACGTAGCAGGCGCCGACGCCCGCACCGCAGGCCGCGCCCACCTGGAAGTCCTCGTCGACCTTGCCGTCGCAGTCATCGTCCTGGCCATTGCAGGTCTCCGGCTGCGCGCCGCCCGAGCAGCCCGTACAGCCTTCGTCGGTCGCGCCGTTGCAGTCGTCGTCCTTGCCGTTGCCGCACACCTCGGCGCCCGTGGGCACGCAGCCGTTGCAGCCGTCGTCGGCGGTGCCGTTGCAGTCGTCGTCCTTGCCGTTGCCGCATACCTCGGGCCCCGTCTTGATGCACCCGCCCTGGCAGCCCGCGACGCCCTCGTCGACCTTGCCGTCGCAGTCGTCGTCCTTCTGATTGCACACCTCGGTCGCCCCGGGGTGAATCGCCGCGTTCGTGTCGTCACAGTCTTTGGAGTTGACGTGGCCGTCCTTGTCGCTGTCGCCGGTCGTCGGCCCAGCGCCCGCGACCGCGCGCACATAGTCGATGTCGTACCACCCGGTCCCGGTCGTGAGCGGGTCGAGGCGCAGCTTGGTGACGGTGCCCGCCCATTTCGGGTGCTTCGACAGATCGATCTCCACGGCGTGAAACGCCTTGTCCCCGGTGGACTCGAAGTCGATGGCCTTGGCCTCGTCGAATTGCGGTTCGGCCGTGGTCGTCCAATACAGCCGCGCCGCACCCGTCGCGACGTAGTAGCGCACGCGCGCCTCGATGCCCTTGAGCTTGCTCGCGTCGATAATCGTGGCCGGCGAGACCAGGAACGGGTCCGCGCCGTTCATGTCCCCCGCGATGCAGTGGTCGACCGTGTTGACCGACAGCGTCTTGAGCGCGTTGCCGATCGTCCACCCCTCGGTCTCCGGCCCCGCGCCATTCCACTCCCAGTGCGTCTTGCCGAAGACGTCGTGCTGGACGTAGGTGCGCAGCAGCTTGCCGGCCTTGTTCGTCTCGACCGGATCGTCCCAGCTCGTCTGCTCGCCATAGTAGCCTCCGACATGCCAGATCCACGCACGCACATCGGGGTGATCGGCGGCTCCCAGGCTGTACTTCTTGGCGTCGATGACGAAGTGGATCCGCTTCGACTCTCCTGCGGCCATCGCGTACAGGTTCATGGGACCCGTGCTCGGGACAGCGGTCTTCGGCGGGTTGTCTGGGGCCGTGTCCGAGTCGTTCACCTTCCAGGTCTTGCCGTCTTTGGCCGGCCAGTCCGAGTAGATGGTGTACGTCTTGATGCCGAGGTAGGGCGCCTCGACCCAATAGCCAATCTTGACGTAGTCGGGCGTGTTCTTGTTTCCGGCGTTCTTCACGATGATGTCGACCGAGATCGTGTCGCCCTCGAACGTGTCCCCGATGCCCGCCGACGGACCTTCCTTGCGGACGTCGGGCGCTGACGTCTTGGCGCTGATCTCCATGACCGGGCCGTTCACCGGCGGCGGCGTGTCGCCGAAGGTGTAGGTCAACAGCTCCGACAACGGGCCATCGAACAGGTTCGTGTCCACATTGCCCGAGATGCCGTTGACGCTCCCGGTCGACGAGTACTGCCAGAGCAGCATGGAGGTCCACGGCGACGGGAGCTTCGGGCAGCAGCCGGTGCAGTACCACGACTCCCAGAGCGGGTAGTCCTTGTACGCAGCGCTCCCGACCTGCGGATCCCAGAACCAGGTACCCGTGTAAATAAACGGCTTCTTGCCCGTGGCGGCCTCGACGATGGCGAGCCACTCGCCGACCTTCTTGGCCACCACCGAAGGCGCCTGGCCGTCATCCTCTTCGACGTCGATCATCGGCGGGAGGTCACCGGCGCCGAGCGTGCCGATCTTCTGCAGCATGAGGTTGGCCTGCGCCTTGGCGTCCTGCCCCGGCCGAAAAAACTGATAGGCACCGCGGATGATGCCGTTGGCCTTCATGCCGGCCCAGTTCTCATCGAACCACTCGTCCATGATGCCCGTGCCATTGGTGGCGCGCGCGTAGGCAAACACCACGCCGTCGGCCTTGGCCTTCTTCCAGTCGATCTTGCCTTGCCACTTGGACACGTCGATACCAAAGACGTTGTCTTTGGCGATGCAGTAAGTGACCGCCCCCGCGTGGGAAGCGATAGCCAGGGCGCTCACGAGAAAGACGCAGCGAAGTACGGACGGCGACATGGTCGCGTAGTGTACTCGGTCCCCCCAGGGGCGGGCCTAGCGAATTCGTCGTGGAGTGACGGATTGACGGGGTGGGATTGGCTGCGTGGGATTGGCTGCGTGGGATTGGCTGCGGCCCGTCGAGCGAGCCGCTGGCCAACATCGCGAGCTACTTGGAGGCGGGCGCGGCCGGCTTGTCGCCCGCCGGCTTGTCGCCTGCGGGGGCAGCGGCCTTGTCACCCGCCGGAGCCGCGGGCTTGTCGCCCTCGGGAGCGGCGGCCTTGTCGCCCGCCGGCTTGTCGCCCGCAGGAGCGGCGCCACCCTCGGGAGCCTTCGGTGCATCCATCAGGCCGAGCTGCATCGCGAACTGCATCGAGCTCGAGTACATCTCGTCCCACACGACCTTGCCGTTGGCGTACTTCAGCACGTGCAGGTAGTCGATCTTGGCCTCCTTGTTGGTGGCCTTGATCTCGCCCATGTCGCCCGTGTTCTTGCCGCTCCAGACGCCCGTGGCGACGACGTAGTCGCCCGCCGTCCAGACCGAGGTCGAGGCCATCTTGGACTCGGGGAAGCCGGCCTTCCACTCGCTGACGCCCTTCTTCCAGGCCTCCATGCCCTTGAGCCGCATGCCCATCGCGTGATCGACCATCTCGACGTTGGCGTCCATGCGCGCGTCGAACCACGCCATGTCGTTCTTGCCCATGGCCTCGCCGCCCTCGTTGTACTCCTTGAGCCGCGCCTCGTTCGGGGCCACCTTGACGACCTCGGTCGTGGCAGGGAGTGCCGGGACTGCCGGCGCGGGACGGTTGGGGATCATTCCCATCTGCGCCATGAGCGTGGCCATGTCACCGTAGATCTGTGACTTGGCGATCTTGCCACCGGCAAACGTGTAGACCGTAGCGAACTCCATGCCGCAGTCCTTGTTGGTCGCAGGCTTGCCCATGAACTCGCCTGTGTTCTTGCCGTTCATGACGCCCTGCACGACGACGGTGTCTCCCCCGTCGTAGATTCGGGCCAAGCCGTGCTTCATGCCGCTGAACGCCTTACCCAGCGGTCCCATCGATGCCTTGACGGCCTCGATGCCCTTGGCCGGCGGCATGGGCGAACCGACGAACGTGACCTCGGCGTCGGCCGCATACAGCGTCCAATCCGGGTTCCCTGCGTCGAGCGCGGCGAAGTACTTCTTGATCACCTCGAGGTTGCCGGCTGCCGCAGGCGCCTTGGGCTCCTCCTTCTTGGGCTCGGCGGCCTTGGGCTCCTCCTTCTTGGGCTCGGCCTTGGGCTCCTCCTTCTTGGGCTCGCCAGCCTTGGGCTCCTCCTTCTTGGGCTCCTCCTTCTTGGGCTCGGCGGCCTTGGCCGGCTCGACCTTCTTGGGCTCTTCCTTCTTGGGCTCGGCCTTCTTGCAGCCCGTCAGGCTCACGGCCACGGCGGCCACAGCCACCGACAATGTCTTTACCCAGCTCTTCATGTGACTCTGCTCCTCTGCCCCTGTGCTCGCGCACGTCGCGTGGCGCCTTGGTTGGGGCCGGGAGCCAGTGCACCTGCACGACTCCACCAGCCCCAGAGGCGCTTCGGGTGCCCCGCCTATCAGAACTACGACGGCACCACAAGGGGCGATTCGTCCTGGCCGTGGCCGATGCTCAGGCTTCCAGAGTGGCTGCCACCAAGAGGAGGGGCTCGACCGCCGGGTGGCCGCCAACGGCGGCGGCCGTCGCGCTCGAACGGCGTACGGCGCGGGAGACCGCGCCACGCGCTCGGCGCAAGAGCTCCTGAAAGCCGCTGATCTCGGCCTCGAACTCGATGTCCGAGATGCACTCGGAGTCCAAGAACCGCTTGAGGGCAAGCCTCGGCGTCGCGCGGTAGTTGAAGCCCGGATCGGACGTGACGGCCGTCTTGACTCCGGCCTCGTGGAGAGGACGCCAGTGCTCGGGGCTCCAACGGCCGCACGGATAGCAGAAGTGCTCCGTCGTTGCAGACGTGAGTGGCTCGAGGTGCTCCCGGTTCTCGCGCAGCTCGCTCAGGGCTTCGAGCGCGCCGACCGGAAAGTGGTGCCGGTGCGTATGCAGCTGGATGTCGGTGCCTTCGTGGGCGAGCGTGCGGACGCCCTCGGCGCCAAGCATGGTCAACAGCCCTGACGTGACGATGCGGTCGTAGCTGTCCCCGAGTCGCGCCGCCAACGTGCGAGCGATTGCCTCGAGGCCCGCTGGGTCTCGCTCGGGCTCCCAGCGTGCGATCAGCTGCTCGGCCAGCACCTGCTGCTCTTCAGTCGTGCGAATCGACGCTGTGGTGCGCCCATCGTCGAGGAGGCCCTCCAGCGTCAGCGTCTCGGTCTTCGTGCGCTGGAGCAGATAGCGGACCACATGGCGAAACACAGGCTCGGCCGACAGCGCCTCCTGCGTCGTGACGTAGACGGTCGCAGGCATCGCGTCGCTCCGCAGTAGCCGGACCGCCTCGGCCGTCGTGGCCCAACCGTCGTCGAAGGTGACGACCGTCGCGCCTCGCGGGAGCGTGCCAGCGTCGAGGCGCGCGAGCGCATCCCCAAGGCCGAGCACGGTGACCCTCCAACGCTTCAGCAGCGCGAGACGGCGGCGAAACGTGGCCTGCGCCATAAACACGTCGGGCGCGTAGTGGTGCTCATCGTCGCGTGAGAGCGCGTGGTATCCCAGGATCCGCAGACCACGACCGGTCAACAGCCAGGCGAGCCGAAAGAGGCCAAGCGCTCGAGCGCCACGGTAGATGACGCGCTTGAGGAGGCGGTACATGAGTCGGTACCTCGCGATGTCTCGTTAGGGTCACCCCGGTGACTGCCCTTCGACCTTCGACCGCCGCGGTCCCTTTCACCGCGAAGTCATGGTTCCTTCTTCTATCGGTCCGCGCTCGTCGAACTTCAAGTCTCCTCGTATTTTTTGTGTTATGTAAGTTGTTCGGGGGAGTGCGGCAGGACTCGCCCGCCCGCCGCGGAGGCCGCAAAACCCAGCCAGAGTACGACTCCCGTAAACCAGATCCCCATCGCCTCCTGCAACAGCAGATCCGACGATTTCTCCTCCTCGACGAAGGCAACGGCGCTCATCTGTAGGGCCAAGGCCAGCAGCTTGACGCCGAGCAGCGCCAACGCCAACGGAGCAACCGTCGTCGCCGCGCGACGTGCCCCAAGCGCGGCGGTGGCCGCGATGACAAAGAGAAGCACGAGCGTCGCGTACTTGGCGATGATGACGGTGCCTGCGGCGATCGCGAGCGTGTGCTCGTTCGAGAACGTCTTGCCCAGCCAGCGCAGCGCAAAGTCGACCCGCATATTGCGGAGGTACGGGCCTTCGGTCGCGACCCATGTCCCAACGGCGCACAACCCGGCGAGCGCGATCGCGGCCCAGAGCCTCTGCGTGCGCGTCGGAGGTGCTTGGCCCTCTCCCAGAAGCAGCGGCAGCGCGCAGGCCGCCGGCACGACCGCACAGAGCAGGGCGCCGACGCGACAGGCGTCGAACTCGAACGGGCCCTGGAGCAGCGCGGCGGCGGCGGCCGTCGCGATCCCCGCGAGGAGCATAGCCGTCGTGCCTTGGCGTCGCGCGACAGCGGCCACCAGGACGGCCATGAGGCCGGCGGTCACGCTGGAGACAGCCTCGCCACGCGAGTTCAGCCAGAGCACGACGCGATAGTGGAAGTCCCAGCCGCCCGCTTGTACCGCCAGCAAGGGCAGCGCGGTGGCGACACCGGCGGTCAGCCACCAACGCGCGGGTGACCGCCGAAGCGACGGCTGGGTCAGGGCCACGAGGAGCAGACCGACGGGCAGGACGTGGGACACCGATTGCAGTACGGCGTAGTAATAGACGCCCGGGGCTGGCAGGAGCGCTGCGACCGTGAGCGCAGCGAGGGCGGCCGCCGCCGTCCGACCGCGCTCGGCCGTCGGAGGAATCAGCGCGCCCGCGAGCGCCGGCGTGCCGAGCGTGACGCCGAACCAAAGCACGAGGGGTCCCAGCGAGTCGTCGGTGACGTGGAAGATGCGGACGATGACCGGGATGAGCACGCCGGTCGTCGCGACCGCGAGCGCCAGGAGTGCCCCCACGGCCAGCGGTCGGGCGAGGGATGGCCCGAGGCGCCAGACGAGGGCGCCGAGCGCGAGCCACGACAGCCACGGCGCCCACGCCACCGCCAGAAGGCACGCCGCCAGTCCGGCCAGAACCGAGACTCCGAGCCACGCGGGTGGGGGGATGCGCGCAAGCGTCACCTGCCACAACAGCGCGAGCAGCCACAGCATCGCGAGCAGCCACGGCAGCAGGCCGATGAGCGACTGGAGCGGTCGATCGCTCAGGCGCGCGTGCTTCTCGCCGAGCGCGGCCTCGAGCGCGGTGCGACTCGACTCCGGGAGGTCCCAGGCGCGCGCGACCGTCTCGCGCCACCCGGCTTCAGCGCGGTCCTCGGCGGCGAGGAGCTCCCAGGCCAGCGTCCCCTCGTAGTGCTCAGGGAGAGCGGTCCCGGTCACCCGGGCGAGCAGGAACAGTAGGCTCGTCTGATCCAGAGCGACCTCGCCGCGCGCCAGTCCCGGCCCGGCGGCGAGATAGTAGGCGTCCCGGTCGTGATCGCCGTTCTTGCCGTGACCGTGATCGCCGAACACGACGAGCGTGTCACGGGAGAGGTCGAGCGTCCGCATCAGCTCGCCGACGAACGCGTCCGCCTCGCGGAAGACGGTCTGATACTCACCGTCCTGGAAGGTCGCGACGTGCGAGACCTTGTCGGTGCCAACGACGTGCAGGACGAGCACCTCGTGCGACCGCGCTGCGAGCCAGCCCCGCGCCTGGTCGAAGGTCCACCGATCGCGCTCATCGATGGGGATGCCGCTCTCTTCGGTGCTCCCGCCATCGACGAAGGTTCCCGGGTAGAGCTCGGGCAGCGTGTGATCGGAGATGAGCGCGACGCGATCGCCGCGCGCTCGGAGCGCGCGCAGGAGGCTCGGCTGCGTGCGCGCCGTGGCCTGGAAGTTGGAGAGCGCCGCAAGGAACGGCGAGGCTCGCCCCTCGAACGCGGTGAGCAGACAGGGCAGTGTAAAGTTGGCGGCGCACGAATGCAGGGGCCCGTGGAGCCCGGTGGCTCTCAGCGATGCGAGCGAGGGCATCATCGGCGCGTCCAGCGCGTCGCGTCGCGCCAGGCTGTCCACGATGACGATCACGACGCGTGCATCGACCGCCCCCGACCGGAGCGGCGCGTCCGGGCCCGACGGAGGCACCGTCGGCGCTCCGGCGACGTCCCGGCTGTACGCGTGCAACACGAACGCGAACATCACGACGAACGGGAGCCCCGCCAGGCCGAGCACGCGCAAGGACTCCGGGCGCGACGGTGCTGGGCTCGTGGGGTCGCTCACCGCGGCGATTCAACCTGTGGACGGCGCGCGACGCAACTGAGGTGACGCCGGCGTGTCGGCTTGCTAGGCTCGCAGGGATGTCCGGGCTTCGCCGTCACTGGTCCTCCGCGTGGCCGCACCTCGTGCTCCTGCCGGTCACCGCGCTCGTGCTCTGGCCCGTCCTGCTTGTGCTCCGCAAGGCGCTCGCGCCGGGGCAAGGCTTTCAGACGAAGATGAACCCGCTCTCGGGTGAGTGGACGTTGGCGCATTTCCGCGACGTGCTCGGCAACCGCACCGACGACGGCGCGTGGCTCTTTGGACCGCAGCTCTGGAACAGCCTGATCGTGAGCGGCGCAACGACGATCGTGGGCGTGGCCCTCGCGACCACGGCCGCCTACGCCATGAGCCGCTTCCGCTTCTACGGACGGCGGACCAGCATGACGATGTTTCTGGTGACGCAGATGTTCCCCGGCGTGCTGACGCTCATCCCGCTCTACGTGCTGCTCAATCGCTTGAACCTGCTCGACTCCATGCTGGGGCTCGTCCTGGTCTACGCCACGACCGCCATCCCGTTCTGCGTCTGGATGCTCAAGGGCTACTTCGATACCATTCCCAAGGAGCTCGAGGAGTCCGCGCTCATCGACGGCGCCAGCCGGTTCACCATCTTCTGGAAGATTGTCCTGCCGCTCGCGGCGCCGGCGATCGCGGTGACGGCGCTCTTCTCGTTCATGACCGCGTGGAACGAGTTCGTACTGGCGTTCACCTTCAACGACGAGCCGCTCGCCTACACGCTGCCGGTCACCATCCAGCGGTACGCGGACCCGAAGTCCACGCTCTGGGGCAGCTTCGCGGCGGCCTCGGTCATCGTCTCCATCCCCGTCATGGCGCTCTTCTATCGCCTGGAGCGCTACCTCGTCGGCGGGCTCACGGCAGGCGGGGTCAAGGGCTGAGCGCGACGCTCAGAGCGTCACCTGGACGCGGTCTTCGTCCAGCTTGGCGCGCCGCAGGAAGGTCCGTGTCTGAGAGCCCCCGCGACCGTCGGTGAGCTCGAGGCGCACCTCCAGGGCGTACTCGCCGCTCGGCAGCGTGACCAGCGCCGGCGCGGAGACCGCTCCCGGTCGCGGCACGTCGATGGTGGCGATGGCCTCGCCGTCCTCTCTCAAGACGCGGCACCTCAGGCGGGAGACGCTCTCGTGGCGCAGCAGCCCGTGGTCGGTGGAGATCTCCAGGCTCGTGAGCACAAAGACGATGGTCACCTCGCGCGGTCGCGCCTTCATCGACCAGGCGAACACGCCGCCGCAGAGGGCCAGCATGGCGAACGACAGCCAGCGACGGCGCGTCACGGCAGGGCCAGGCCCCGCGCCCGGAGCGCGAGGTGCAGGTCAGAGGGCGTCGTGTAGCGCACCGCGTCCATTCCGAGCGCGAGCGCGGCGGCGACGTTGTCCTCGCGATCGTCGATGAGCAGTACCTCCGGCGGCGCCGCGTCATGGACCTCGAGCGCGCGCTCGAACAGCGCGGCGTCGGGCTTCATCGCGCGATGTTCGTAGCTCCAGGTCCAGTGCTGGACCACGGAGTCGATCCCCGCGTTCGCCCGAATAAAGGCGGCGTGGACGGGATCGGCGTTCGAGATGACGCCGACCGGCACTGCGAGGGCCAAAATGAGGGCCGTGACCTCGGGGCGCACGGTGAGCACCGCGTTCCAGGCCGCGATGGCGTCCACGGGCGCGACGCCGAGCCGCTCTTGGAGCGCGTTGAGCCCGGCCTCGGCGGTGAGCTCGCCCCGGTCGAGCCGCTCCTTGAGGCGCGTCTCGGGATCGAAGAAGGCGGCCTCGAAGACGTCCCGTCCCGTGCGCCGGAGCAGCTCCGCGCGGCCGCGGTCGAGGTCGACGTCCACGACGACGCCGCCGAGATCCCAGAGGACGAGCCCGACGCGGGGGGTGGGATCGCCCGGAGCAAAGCGACGATAGGTCGGTGCGTCCATCACGGCCGGGACGGTAGCACGGCGCCGTTGAAAAATGATGAGCAGGCGCTCTACGGCTCCTGTAGGCTAGCGCGCACGATGGCTCGTGTCCTGCTCATCATGCCCCGGCTCCCGCAGCGGCTTGGAGCGCCTTACCTCGGCCAGCAAGCCATCGCCGCGGCGCTGCTCGCGCGAGGCCATGAGGTGCGCTGCCTCGACCTGGCGGCCTCGCGGCTCGAGCTCGACGACCGCGGCGCCGTCGCCTTCGCGGAGGCCTTCGCTCCCGACGTCATGGGCCTCACGCTGTTTACCAACAACGCCGCGCGCGGTTACGCCCTGGCGCGCCAGCTGCGCCCGGTCGCGCGGTGGATTGTCGCCGGCGGACCGCATCCGACCGTGTGCCCCGGGGAGCCGCTCGCGCACGGCATCGACGTGAGCGTCGCTGGTGAGGGCGAGCTGGTCCTGCCCGCCATCGTGGACGGCCTGATGTCGGGTCGGCCGTTGCCGTCGCTGCCCGGCGTCAGCACGCGCGACGACGCGGGCACCTGCGCCGAGGCCATCGCCGACCTCGACGGGCTCGCGTGGCCGCTGCACGCGTATGGCTGCTACGACCCCAGCTGGTACTCGGCCGATGGCCGAACGGTCGTCCCCGGTGGCCTCTGCACGAGCCGGGGCTGTCCGGCGCGCTGCACCTTCTGCGCGAACTACGTGACAGGCCGCGCGTATCGCTTTCGCAGCGCCGCGAGCGTCGTCGCCGAGATGCGCGCGCTGCACGACCAATACGGCGTGATGCACTTTCCATTCTGGGACGACGCCTTCACCGCGCTCCGGCCGCGCCAGAACGCGCTGTGCGACGCCATCCTGGCCGAGCCGTCGCTCAAGAACGCGACGTGGACCTGCATCACCCCGGGGAACATGGTCAAGCCGTTCGATCTCGAGCGCATGCGCAAGGCGGGGTGCGTCGCGGTGAACTTCGGGATCGAGTCCGGTGACCTCGACATCCTTCGGGTCATCCAGAAGGGCCAACGCCCCGAGCACGTGCGCGCGGCCGTCCAAGCCGCCAAGCAGGCCGGCATGACCACGGTCGTCAACATCATGTTCGGCTTTCCCGAAGAGGGACCTGACAGCCTCCAACGCACGATGGACCTCATGGCGGACCTCGCGCCCTGGGTCGACTACTACAACAACCGCGGGGTCCTCGTGCCGTTTCCGGGGACGACCATCTACGACCGGTGGCACGCGCACTACGGCTTCACCGGCTGGTGGCTCGACGTCGCGCGCGTGCCCGAGGAGCCCAACCCGTTCACGCAGCCGCAAGACGAGGTGCAGCGCCTGCTGGAGATCGATCCGACGCTGGACCAGGACTTCTTTCGCTACTCCGACGCCGTTCGGGATCTCATCGCAGCTGGAGTGCGCTGGAAGGCCCGGCACAACCAGGCCACGATCGCTCGCATGATCGCTAGTTACACGAGTCCGGCGCCGCCATGAGGTTCTCGCACGGCACCGTCGTGGTCGTGGGATCGAACGGGATGGGCGGATCGGCGTCGATGTCCTCGCGCCCGTGCCGGAAGTGCGCCGTCATGAAGCTGAGCGCGCTCTTCTCGTCGACGCAGTCGGCCACGTAGGCCCACCGCCACCCGCGGATGGCATAGGCGGCCGGCTGCTTGGGATCGGGCGTGACGAACAGGCGCGTCGCGTCCGGCGTGGCCTTCTGGAAGCTCGTCACGAGTGCCGTGACCGCGTCGAGCTCGGCCTTGGTCTCCGACTTGGAGCTCACGGCCAGACCGCCATGCTCCAGGCCGTGCAACAGGAACCCGGTCTTGACCGGCTTCTCGTAGATGCGGTTCCACATGGGCCACGCGCCCCAGTGGCTGCCCGACGCAGGGAACTCCTCCCAGTCGAACGACGCGTCCTCGCCGACGCGGATGTGCTCGTGGTTCGTGTTCGACGAGCGCCACTCGGCGCGCGAGAGGCACTTCTGCGACGCGGCCTGCTTCGTGAGGCTGACCTTGCAGGTCGCTGAGCCCATCCGCCCCAGGACGTTGACCGCGTGCGTGCCCGCCGCGAGCTTGCCGGCCCACCGGAAGTAGCCCGCGCGCTCGGTGGACTTGGCCGCCCAGGCGCCAAGCGTGGGTGCATCCAGCGCGAAGACCGGACCAATCGCGTCCGGATCCGACGGCGGCCCACAATTGATGGTGAGCACGACCGGCGTGCTCGTGGCCTTGAAGGCCAGCTTGGTCGTCTTGCCGGCCGCGAGCTTGAAGGACTTGGCCGTGGAGTCGTCCTTGCCGTCTTCGGCCAGGTCCATCTCGCCGAGGTCCTCCGTCGTCAGGTCCTCGACCTCCGCGGCGCAGGCACCGAGCGTGAGAATGAAGGTGAGTAGGGTGAGTTGCTTGAGCATGCGCGCGGGAGTAGCACAGGTGGGCTCGAAAGGGAAGGGAAGGCGGATCGCAACATGTCAGGACCGTCCCCTCGCTACTTACCACAAGAGCGCTCGAAAGGGAAGGGAAGGCGGATCGCAACATGTCAGGACCGTCCCCTCGCTACTTCGGCGTGTCGTTGAGGTAGATGCGATCGACGCTCGTGCCGAACGTGAACACGTCCGTGTCGCCGTCGAGATCGAAGTCGCCCATGGCCACGCCGTAGTTGTAGTCCGTGTCTCTCGGGAGCTGGTCGGTGAAGTTGTCGAAGAAGGCCGCGCCGGCGTTGAGCAGGAGGCTGTTCTGCTGACCCCAGTTCACCGTCAGGATGTCGGGCAGGCCGTCGCCATCGAGGTCGGTGACAATCGAGCCCGTCGAGTCGGTGTTCATGCCGGTCGGCAGGTTGGAGGCCGTGACGTCGCCGAGCTTGTAGTTGAGCTCGGAGAGGTGCAGGCGATCGTCGCCGCTGTTGGTGACGAAGATGTCCTTGTCGTTGTCCAGGTCAAGGTCGAGCACGGTGACGTCGCGCGACGAGTCTGAGACGGCCGAGAGGTGCGACTGCGTCTTCTAGACGAACACGGCGTGGGTGTCGTTGAAGTACAGGCGATTCTGCTGACCGTCGATGCCCAGGTACAGGTCGGGCCACCCGTCGCCGTTCATGTCGGTCAGCGTGCACGAAGTGACCGTGCTGTAGTTGCCGTTCTGGTAGGGCATGATCGGCGAGATGAACAGCGTGGACATATCCGTATTGAACGCGTCCTGTCCGTTCGTCACGAGATAGGCCGCGTCCTGCGTGTAGTACGAGCCGACGATGACGAAGTCCGAGTCCCCGTCCTGGTCGACGTCGCCGACGCACAGCCCCCGCCAGCCGGTGCCCGTGGGGTTGTTGAGCACATTCGGCGTCGTGCGCTCGACGAAAAAGCCTTGGCCGTTGTTGGCGAACAGACGCACGCCGCCGGGCTGGTTGGCCTCGGGCGTGGCGACACCGACGAGGTCGAGATCTCCATCGCCATTCAGGTCGACGAGCTCTAGGCCGCGCAGCCCGTACTTGACGTCCGGTAGGCGCGTCCCGGTCTGGTCGAAGAAGTTGCCCGCGCCGTCGTTGACCCACAGCCGGGGGCGCTGTCCGCCCGCGTTGCCGAGCACGATGTCGAGATCCTGGTCCCCATCGATGTCGCCCACCGCCGCGGAGTAGGTCGTCCACGCGTCTTCGGGCGTCCCGAGGATGGTGTTGTTCGCAAACGCGCCGATGGGCACGCGATTCTGGTCGATGATCGCCACGTCCTCTTTGAAGCCGTGATTGAGCCAGAGCCAGTCCTGGCTGTTGCCGTTGACCACGTAGATATCCGGCAGCGCATCGGCGTTGAGATCGCCCACGCCGAAGTAAAGGCTGTCCTCGGTGCGTCGCGTCGGGATGTTGGTGAGCGAGCCGGCCACGAAGGCGCCTTGGCCGCCCTGCGCGCGGTCGTTGAAGTACACATCGACCCACGAGTTGCCGCTGCCGATGTCCTTTTGGATGATGAGGTCTTTGTCGCCGTCTTGATCGACGTCGGTGACCTCGGTCCGGAACGCCGCCATGTTGTCCTCGGTCTGTGGGAAGCGCGTCCCGTCGTCGGCGACGAAGTTGCCACCGATATTGCGATAGATGCGATTGCTCTGACCCCGGTTCGTCATGAACACGTCCTCCCAGCCGTCCTGATCGATGTCGACGACCTCCACGTCCCACGTATCGAAGCCGGTGTTCGGGAAGTTCTTGTTCGGCCCGTAGGCCGCGTCCGAGAACTGCCAGTTGACCGTGCACGCGGTGGTTGTGGGCGCCTCGCAGATGAAGCGATAGCCGCTGTAGCAATACGAGTCGATGGCGCAGCCGTTCTGCTTGTGCCAGAGCGTGCACTGTTCGCTCGTGCTCCCGTTGGGCTCGTTGGCGCAGAACGGCACGGCCGGCGCCGTCACGTCGTAGAGCCACGCCCAGGTGCCCTCCTTGGCCGCGTCCGACCCGCCGAGCCACGAGTGATCGCCCATCGACGCTTTGAGGAACGCGCCCTCGTCGGCGTCGTTCACCGTCGCCAGACGCATCCCGTAGCGCTTGCAGTGCGTGTCGGCGTCGTACCAACTCTTCCCCTCGCTGCAGAACGCGTAGCGGTGCCCGTCGCGGTCGGTCATCGTGCAGTTCGGCACGTTGTAGACACACTGGGGGGGGAGCGTGATGTTGTTGCAGTTGTTGTAGTAGAGCCGGTCCTGCGTGGCCTGATCGTTGGCAATGACGAGGTCCATGTCGCCGTCGTGGTCGACGTCGGCTGCCGCGGCCGCGCGCGTGGGCTCTTTGTGCGCCGGAAGGATGCTGTCGTAGTTGAACGGCATGCTGTAGGACGGCTCGCGGAAGTACCCGGTTCCGTCATTGATGAGCAGCACCTTGAGCTGGTCGGACCAGCGCGAGAGGAACACATCGACGAGGCCGTCACAGTTGAAGTCGGCGACCGTCACGTCTTGGACACCATAGTAGCTGGTCGAGACACTCTCGACCTTGAAGATGCCGTTGCCATTGTTCCGCCAGACCTTGAGATCGTAATAGCAATAGCCCGACCAGTAGAGCACGTCGAGGTCGCCATCCTTGTCGATGTCGATGGGCCGCGCGAAGTTCATCTCCCAGCAGTTGGTGGGGATGTCCGACTGAATGTTGGTCGCGGTCTGATCGACGAACACGCCCGCGTTGCCCTGGGCGTCCCGCGTGTTGATGAACAGGTCCGGCTTCTGGTTGTGGTGCATGATCATCACGTCCGGCAGCGCGTCGCCGTTGGCGTCGAAGATCACCGGCTGTCGATCGTTCTGTGTGACGTCGATGGGCAACAGGTGACCCTTCGGCGTCATCACGACGCCTTGGCCGTACGTGAACGCGACGGCGCCGATGACCTCGTCGGCCACGCCGCCGAGCGCCGGATTGGACAGACGGACGTCGACGGGACCCTTGGGCATCTGCGGCATCTTGACGCGCAGGAGCGTCGGACCGAGCCGAATGACGTCCAGCGCCTCGGTCCACGTGGAGGTCTTGGAGCTGCCGACATAGACCTTCATGCCCTGCTTGAAGCCTTGGCCGAAGACCGTCGTGAAGTAGCCGCCCTTCGTCGGACCGCGCTTGGGCTCGATCCCGGCGAACGCAAGTCCTGGAAGCCCCTGCGGTTCGGTGTACTCGAACGCGAGCGTGAGCGCGTGCGACTGACCGTCGGTGTTGGTCACGCGCACGTCGACCTTCCCTGCGGGGTGCGCCGGCGCGGTGCACACAATCAACGTGCCGTTGTTCTTCACCGACACGTCATAGGACACCGACCAGGTGTCGCCCTTGCCGAAGGCCACCTCGGCGCCGTCGAGGAAGTGGTTGCCTGTGAGCTTCACGATGTAGCCGCCGCTGGTCGGCCCATACGGCGGGGTCACGGTCTTGACCTCAGGCGCGGGCACGAGCGGTACATACGTGAAGGCGCCCGCGAGCACGCCGGTCTGGCCGTCGGGGTTGATGACCTTGACCGCCGCGGGTCCGACGCCCGGCGGCGTCTCGGCCTGGATGAGCAGGCTCGAGATGACATTGACCTTGGCGGCGTCGACGAGGTTCTGGCCGATCTGGACCTTGGAGACCGCGCTGGCCGCGCCCGGCACGAAGCCGGTGCCCTGAATCGTGATGACCGTCCCGCCGGGCTCCGGTCCGAGGTTGGGGAAGACGTTGGTCACAATCGGCGGTGGCACGTACACGAAGCCGCCCGCAAGCGTCTTGAGTCCGCCATCGGGGTTCTTGAGCACGACGACCGCGGGACCGGCCGTGCCCGGTGGCGTGGTCAACGTGAGCGTCTCGGAGTCGAGGACCGTGACGTCCAACGCCGCGGTCCCGCCGATGGTCACGGTGGCGCCGGGCTGGAAGTCCTTGCCGTAGACGGTCACCTTGGTCGCGCCGAGCGTCGATCCCGTCGGTGGCACGAGCGCGGTGATGGTCGGCGGTGGGCGGAACAGGAAGCCGCTCTCCAGGATGGACACCTGGCCGTCGGGGTTCTTGAGCACGACCTGGGTGTCACCCGCCGTGTGCGCGGGGGTCGTGCACGAAACGGTGGTCTTGCTTGTAAAGACGACGGCGTCACACGGCGCGCAGGCGTCGTTCTGGGACCAGTCATCGCAGAAGTAAATGACCGGCGTCTTGGCGAAGTCCTGGCCCGTCAGCGTCACGTACGTCCCACCCGCGGCGGGTCCCGCCACGGGGGCGATCCCGGTGAGCACCGGCGGCGGCACAAAGGTGTAGGCGTCCGGCGCATGCACCGTCTGGCCGTCGTTCGCGGTGACGGTGACCGTCACCGTGCCCGGGCCATGCGGCGGCGTCGTCGCGTCGAGTGCTGCGCCCTGTAGCGCGACCGCCGGTGCCGGCGTCGTACCGAAGAACACGAGCGCTTGCGCCGTGAGCCCGTTGCCGGAGACGGTGACGTGGGTCCCGCCCTTGGTCGGTCCCCGCTCGGGGTCGACCTCGGCGATTGCCGGGGCTGGCCCCAAGGTCGATAGCAGCGTGTAGGTGAAGCCATCGGGGAGGAGCGCCGACTGCCCATCGGGCTGGACGATCCAGACATCGACCGGGCCCGCAGCGCTCGTCGCGCCGGAGACGAAGCGCAGCTGGGTGGCCGCGAGCACGTGAGTCTCCGCGAGCGCCGTACCGAGCACGAGCTGGCTCCCGGGCGCGAGGTTCGTGCCCGAGGCGAGGCCCCAGGTCCCGCCGGTCGTGGGACCCGTCGGCGGAAGCAGGGCGCCGAGGGTCGGAGCCGGACCCAGCGTGGCCGGATCGACGTACTCGAAGGCCGCGTAGGCGATGGCCGACTGCCCGTCGGGGTTGGTGACCGTCAGGTCCACCTTGGCGCCGATGGTGCCCGGCGGTGCGGTCGCGACGAGCGCTTTGACCGTGTCGCCGGCGCTCGAGCCGGTCTGCGTCCCACCCTGGCTGAGCCAGCTCAGCTTGGTCGCCGGCTTGCTGCCAAAGAGCACCTGGCTCGTGGTGAGCAGGCCGTTGCCGCTGATGATGACGGGCGTGCCGCCGGTCGCCGGTCCGCGCTTCGGGAAAGTGCCGGTAATCTCGGGCGGGGCGAGATAGACGAACGGGCTGGCCGCGACCGTGAGCTGCGCGTCCGGGTTGACGATCTTGACCTGGGCCGGACCCGCGGTCCCCGGCGGCGTCTGGCACTTGACCACGAACGGCGACAGGACCTGCACCGCCTGCGCGGGCACGCCGCCGAAGGTGAGCTTGAGCCCCGTGGCGAAGTTCTTCCCGGCGAGGGTCACCAGCGTGCCGCCGCTCGTCGGACCGTAGGCCGGCTCGATGCCGTCGATGACGGGCGCACCGACGGAGCTGAAGCCGCCCTTGAGTGTAGCCGACTGCCCGTCGCCGTTGGTCTCGACGACGTCGTGCGCGCCGGGCTCGAGCGTGTCGATGGTGCCCGTGGCGATGGCGCCGTTCAGCACCGTCCACGACGACAGCGGCCGATAGCCCACGAAGCCCAGGCCTCCGCCCGTGAACGCATCGCCCGTGAGGATGGAGGGCGTGCCACCCGCCTCGGGGCCTGCCGAGGGCGTGATGCCGAAGAGCTTCGGCGTCTTGGCGGCGGGGGTGAGGTAGCTGAAGCCCGCCGGCAGCGTGTCGGCCTGGCCGTCTGGATTGAGCAGGGTGACGTCGACCGCGCCGATGAAACCAGACGGCGAAGTGACGACGGCAAAGCCGCCCTCCACCCGGTGCACCGTCGCAGGCTTGCCGCCAAAGAGCACCTGCGCGCCCGGCTGGAAGCTCGCGCCGTAGAGGGCGAGCACGGTGCCGCCGGCGTATGGGCCTTGGGCCGGGACCAACGCCATGACGTCGGGTGCGGGCGCGGTGAAGGTCTTGTCGGTGTAGGTGAATCCCCCGGCCAACGTGCCGGCGAGCGGGCCCGGGTTGGTGACGGTCACGTCGACCGGGCCGGCGGTCGCTGTCGCGGGCAGCGTGGCCGTCATGAGCTGCGGCGAGAACACGACGACGTTCGTCCCCGCCTTGCCACCGAAGGTGAGCGTGGCCTGCGCGTGGAGGTCCTCGCCGCTGACGACGACGGAGAGCCCGCCCTTGACGGAGCCGACCGAGGGGAAGACGAGGTTGACGTTGGGCTTGGGCGCCGAGAAGGCGAAGCCCGCGGGCAGGACGGCGGTGAGGCCATCGGGGTTGGTGACCGCGACGTCGGCGAGGCCGACGGTGCCCGTGGGCGCCTTGCCGTCGAGCTGAAGCGCGCTCGTCCACTTGGGCTCGACGAGCGGCCGATAGCCGATGAAGCCGCGCGCCGCGTTGGCAAAGGCCTGTCCCTTGAGGGCGACGGCCTGACCGCCGGAGGTCTTGCCACCAGTCGGGGCGATGGACGCGAGCGTGGGCGCGACCTGAGTGGGCTTCTTGACGTAATACGTGAATCCGCCGGAGACCGCGCCGGCCTTGCCTTCAGGGAAGACGACGGTCACCGAGCGCGTCCCGACGGCAGACGCGGGCGGCATCTTCACGACGAGCGTGTCGGTGCCATCGGTGCCGAGCACCGTGGCCTGCGTGTCGCCGACCCAGACGGCCGCGTCCGCGCGCGCCGGGGCGACGGCGATGGCCGCGACGGTGCCGCCCTCGGTGGGTCCGAGCACGGGGAACATGCTGCTCACGACCGGCCAGGGCCCGAGGCTCGCGGCGTCGTAGTAGACGACGGCCTTCGGGAGCTTGGCCGTCGCGCCCGAGGTGGCCACGACGCTCAGGTCCACCGGTCCGGGGCTCGCCTGCGCGGGCGCGGCGACGAGCAGGGTGCCCGCGTCGACGAGCGTCGCGCTGGTCGCGACCGCGTTCCCGAACAGGGCGACCGTGTCGACGCCGAAACTCTTCCCGGTCACGGCGACCCAGGTCCCGCCCGAGGTCGGGACGAAGGCGGGAGCCACGCCGGTCAGGCCGATTTCGCTTCCGGGCAGCGACAGCACATACGTGTAAGCGCCCTCGAGCGTGTCCGACAGCCCGTCGGGGTTCGTGACCGTGACGGCCACCGTGCCGACGTCGTGCGCGGGGACGGACAGCGTCAGGTGACCTCCGTCGAGCCAGGTCGCCGCGACCGTGCCGCCGGCCCACGTGACCTGAGCGCTCGGGTGGAAGCCCTGGCCGACGAGCGTGACAGTCGTGCCGCCCGCGACGAGGCCCAGCGACGGCGTCACCGCTGCGAGGAACGGCTGCTCGACGACGAAGTTGAACGCGCCCGGCAGCGTCGCGGTCCAGCCGTCTGGTGGGGTCACCGACAGGTCGACGAGCCCCGCGGCGTGCGGCGGCGTCGTGGCCGTGAGCGTCTTGGACGAGAGCACCTTGGCGTCGATGGGCTCGCCGTCGAGGAACAGGAGACTCCCCGGCGCGAAGCCCGTCCCCGAGACCGAGAGCACGGTGCCCCCGGCGACCGAGCCTTGGACCGGGACCACGGCGGTGACGGTCGTGCTCGCCTTGCCGCCGGTCGTGTAGATGAACGCGCCCTCGAGCTTCGCCCAGAAGCCGTCCGGGTTGACCCACTCGACGTCGGCGGGGCCTGCGTCATTGGCCGGCGTCTTGAACGTGCCGAGCGCGCTGCTGCTGCGACGGACGGCGGTGGCCGGGACGCCGTCGATGAAAACGAGTGCGCCGCTGTCGAGGTTCTGCCCGGTGACCAGGGCCAGCGTGCCGCCAATGGTCGGGCCGATGGGCGGCTTGATGGCCGTGAGCGCGGGCGCCGAGCCCACGCCTGCCACATAGGCATAGGCGCTCGCGAGCTTCGCGGTCGCGCCCGACGGCAGCACGAGGCTCACGTCGACCGCTCCTGGCCCCGCGGCGGCGGGCACGGTCGCGATCGCCGTGCCCGGATCCACGAGCACGACCTTGGGAGAGACGGTCTTGCCGAAGCTCGCCTGCATCCCCTCGACGAAGCCATAGCCCCGCAGGATGACGTGGCCGCCGCCGGCGACCGGACCGGCCGGCGGTGTCACGACCGCTAGCGACGCGGACTGCGCAGGGCCGCCTCCGGTGCTCGCCACGACGTACGTAAAGGCGCTGGGCAGCGTGCTCGCCTTGCCATCGGGGTTCTTGACCGTGACCGAGACCGTGCCCTCGGGCGCCGGCGGGAGAGCGGCCACGATGGCGTCGCTGCTCGGGACGTGGACGTCGGGGGAGGCCACCGCGCCAAACGTCACGCTGGCTCCCGGCTGGAAGCTCTGGCCGGTGATGAGGACAAGCAGCTCTCCGGTCGTCGGTCCCGACGTGGGGCTCACCGTCAGTACGACGGGAGCGCCCGCCGGCACGTCGTAAGTGTAGGCGCTCGGGAGCGTGCCCACGAGGCCGCTCGGATTGGACACCGTCACGGCGACGCTTGCGCCCGGCGTCCCCGCGGGAGCCTGGCAGCTGAGCTCGGCCGGGGAGGTGACCACGACGCCCAGGCAGGGCAGGGCGCCAAAGGCGACGCCGGCGCCGTTGGCGAACCCGCTCCCAAGGACGGTGACCGTGTTTCCTCCCGCGGCGGCGCCATGGGATGGCAGGGTCTCGTGGACGATGGGCGGCTCGAGCGCGTAGGTGTAGCCGCTCGCCAACACGGCCGTGACGCCGCTCGGCGAGGTGACCGCGACGTCGACGGCGCCCGCGGCGTGGGGCTGCGTCGCCGAGGTCAGCGCCGTGGAGCCGTTGCCCGTCACGTCGTGCGGGATGCCGCCGAGGAACAGGAGGCTGCCCGGCGTGAAGCCCGAGCCCGTGACGGAGATGGCGGTCCCGCCCAGCGTGGAGCCCTGCAACGGCGTGATGCCGCTCACGGTGACCGTGCCGAGCGCGCCGCTGACGTAGGTGAAGGCGCCGCTGAGCGCCGCCCACTGGCCGTCGGGGTTGACCCACGTCACGTCCACGGTGCCGGCCGCGTGAGGCGTCGACCGCAGCGAGGCCGCGGAAGGGCCGACCAGCGTGACGTGCTCGAGCGGCGTCGCGTCGAGGAACGCGAGCCCGCCCTGGACGAGGCCGGAGCCTTGAAGGAGCGCGAGCGTGCCGCCTGCCGCGGGACCGCTCGGCGGGACGAGCTTGGTGAGCTTGGGCGCTTGCGCTGGGTCCGGCGTTGCGTAGAGGTAGCCGCTCTTGAGCGCGGCGCTCGCGCCTGTCGTGTCCGCGACCGTGACGTCGACGACGCCCGCCTTGCCCGCGGGGACCCGCACCGTCGCCAGAGTCGTGGACAGGACGTGCACCGTCGCGGCCTTGGTCGGCCCGAACCACACGGCCAGGTCCGGCGGAAACGCCGCGCCGCGCAGCAGCACGAGGCCGCCGCCCGCGGTCGGTCCCGAGGGTGGCTGGACGCTCTCGAGGTCGAGCAGCTTCTGGACCGTGGGCTTGGCGACGTAGGTAAACGGCGAAGGAAGCTCCACCCATGGGCCGAGCGTCTGCTTGGCGCGCACGCCGACCTTCACCTGGCCGGGCGCGCCCGGTGGCAGCGTCGCGACGAGGCCGACCGCGCCTGGCACCCACACCGGCGTCGCCACGGTGTCGCCGAAGCGGACCTCCAGGGCGTCGGTGAAGCCGGTGCCTTGCAGGTAGACGAGGATGCCGCCCTCGGCGGGGCCCTGCATCGGGATGGCACCCGTGAGCGTCAGCGGGGGCGGCGCGATGGGGTCCTCGTACCGGAAGGCCGCGGGGAGCTGCGCTACGAGGCCGTCGGGGTTGGTCAACAGCAGGTCGACCGAGGTGTTCGTCGTGCCCGCGGGCGTCGTGCAGGTGAGCTGCGCCGCGTCGACGACCGTGAGCGCCGCGCAGGGCTTTCCGCCCAGGCTGACCGTCGCGCCTTGCGCGAATCGGGCTCCCGAAATGGTGACGACCGTGCCGCCAGCGCTCGGCCCCAAATCGGGCGTGACATGGTAGACAGTGGGCGGGGCGTCGAAGAAGAGGAAGGCCTTGTTGGCAAAGGCCGACTGGCCGTCGGCGTTGGAGACCCAGAGCGGCGCGACACCGGGCGCGTGCTTCGGGGTCGTGAAGCGCGCCTCAGTGCCAGAGATGACCTTCCAATCGGTGACGAGCGCGCCATCGAGCAAGGCGATCGAGCCGGGCCGCAGACCGTCTCCCGTGATGGTGACTGCGGTGCCCCCCCCGACGGGGCCACTGGCCGGCGACACCGCCCCGATGTGCGGCGGGGGCTCGAGCTCTTGACCGCCTGTTGCAGCGAAGGCGTTCGTGAGGATGGACGACTGGCCATCCGGGTTGGTCAACACGACGTCCACACTTCCGGCCGGTGCGGGCAACGTGACGAACGCGGCTTGCGTCGCCGAGATGACCCTGGCTTGGGGCACGAGGCGCCAGTTGAACAGCACGACCGCGCCCTCCGTGAAGGTCGTGCCGATGAGCGCGGCGGCCGTCCCACCGACCGCGGGCCCCGAGTTGGGCGTGACTTGGACCAGCCGCGGGCCCTCCGTCGCGGCGTTGGGCTGCTTGAGCCAGTAGGTGAAGCCGCCGGCGAAGGTCGTCTTGCCTCCGTCGGGGTTCTCGACCGTGACGTCCATGACGCCGGCCACCGACGCCGGGGTCTTCACCACGATGTGGCCCGGGTCGTAGACCGTGACGACCGTGGCTTCCGCGGTGCCGAAGCGCACGCGCGCCGTTGGGTAGAAGCCCGCGCCCTCCACGACGATGACCGAGCCGCCCTCGGTCGGCCCTTGGCTGGGCAGCAACCGATAGAGCACCGGAGCCAGGCCCGTCGCGTGCGTCTCCGGCGCCGGCGGCCCTGGGTCGACCGCCGTAACCGTGTCCTGGCCCCCGGCGCTGTCCTGCGTCGGTTGATTTCCGCCGACGGTCCCGAGACCGTCGTCCTTCGAACACGCGCTGAGCGCCGCAAGCGCAAGCGTTGTACAGAAGAGCGCGACGCGCGATGGGTGACCTGACATGGTGTGACCTCCAGCCCCACGGTAGCAGGCCAGCCGGGGCAATTGGAAGCCGCCTTCGATGCCATCGCCGCTACCCATTGGCGGGGACGCGCAGGCGTGGCTGACCGCCGTCCGACCTGAAGTTCGCCTCGTCGGCCTCCGCGTGCTATTCACGCCGCCGTCCGGTCGAACCGCCCAAGGAGGCATGTCATGTCCATCCTCGCTCCCGACACCCGCGCTGCCTCCGTTGTCTGGGTCGTCGGATTGGCCGCCACTGTTGCCTGTGTCGTCGGTTTCGCCGACGTCGCGCACGCCGCGCGCACGCTCAGAACCGAGGGCAGCGCGCTCGTGATTGCCACCGACGGCGCCGAGCCCCTCCGGCTCGAGCTCGGCTGCGGCGCTGTCTCCGTGCTGGAGTCAGGGAACGCCGCCTACGTGGCGTGCGGGCGCGACGGTTACGTCGTCGTGTCGCTTGCGCCCACGCCAACCGTGGTGACCCGCTCTCGCGCCGAGGGTGACGTGCTGGGCTTCTTCTTGGTCGATGGCGAGGTGTGGGTTCGTCTCGCCCGCCCCGAGGCGCGCCCCCTCGGCCAGGTGCGCAGCGACTCCGGTGGGGCGCCCGTTGTCATGGCGCCCATGACGCGCGCGAACGACGCGAAGCCCGAGGTCAAGGAGGGCAAGGTCGTCGAGATCGCGCCCGGCAAGGCGATCGTCTCGCTCGGCAAGAACCACGGCGTCGACGTGAGCGACACCATGGCGCTGTTCGCGCGCGTCCCGGCCCTCATGGGGCCCGGAGGCGGAGTCATGCGCGTCGAGACGCTGGCCGTGGGCATCGTGACCGTCGTCGCCGACGATCGCGCCGAGGTCGCCCTCGGCTCCAACGAGGAGGTCCCGGTCGGCACGCTCGCGGCCAAAACGCGGGAGTCACCCACGGCCAGCCTGCTCCGCCCGCCGCGCACCGGCGGCCACTTCGAGGTCGGCCTCGGTCTGCGCCCTCTCATCCCGATCGGCACGGGCGGCTTCGGCGTGGTCGCCGCTCTCTCGGTCGGCTACCGCTTCCAGCTGCCGATCGCGCTCAGCTTCGAGGCCATTCCGCTGGCGTTCGGTTTTGGCGCCGAGGACGGCGTCTCCGCGATCCACGGCGGCTTCATCGGCGGGCTGAGCTTCGACGGCGAGTTCTTCGAGGTCGGCCTCGGCCTCGGCTACGTGCAGTCGGCCGACACGGACGTGAGCGGCTTCGCGTTCGCTCAGACGGCGCGGCTTGGGCCGCGTGACGGCCTGAACGTGCTCGTGAAGAACTCCTTCGTCTATCGGGAGAGCAAGTTCGGCTACGGCGGCACCTCCGCGAGCTTCTTCATCCCGCTTACGTCGCGGCTGCAGCTCGTGCTCCAAGGCGAGGGCGCCCCGGATCACGGCTTTGGCGACCTCGGCCTCCGCATTCGCGCCTTTGGCAATGGGCGCCACGGCTCCTGGTACTTCACGCCGCTGGTCGGCGGTGGCGCGCTCAGCGGCCGCGACGACGTCGAGTGCGCCAAGACCGATACGGCGACCGGCACCGCCTTCGTCAGCACCTGCAAGAAGCGCTCGACCTACGCCGGCCCGACGGTCGGACTCACAGTCGAGTGGCGCCCCTAACACGCCTCACCGCCCGTCTTATATTTAGTTTACCACAATATCTTCGACCCGACGATCCGCCCGCGCTATCCAGAGTGATTGCGAGGGAGGAATCGCATGTCTGGTCAACGCCGCATCCTGGGTCCGGTCCTGTGGCTCACGCTGACGTTGGCGCTGCCGGCCGCGGCGCAGACGCCCGTGCTGCAGGGCTTCGACGCCAATCAGCTCGCCCCGCTCCCGAATCGGCGCGATGATCCGCTCGGCGTCAGCTCGAGCCGATTGCTCGGCCCGTGGGAGGTCTCGGCCACCGCGCTTGTCGGGTATGCGCGGAACCTGCTCGTCGAGCTCGACCCCGAGGGCGGGCGCGCGCGGAGCCTGGTCAAGGACCAGGTCGTCATGCACCTGCTCGCCGCGATTGGCTTCTACGATTGGGTGGAGCTCGGCATCGACGTGCCCATGGTGCTCACGCAGGGGGGCGACACCACCTCGGACCTGAGCGGCCTGGGCGCTGGGCAAGGCTTTGGCATGGGCGACATTCGGGCCTCGCTCAAGGTTCGGCTGCTGCCGCAGAGCGCGTCCTCGCGTGCCGGCCTCGCTCTCCAGAGCACCTTCTTCATCCCGTCGGGTGACCCGGAGCGGTTTCTGGGCGGCGGCTTCTCGGCCGAGCCGCGCGTCGTCTTCGACTGGACGTTTGCGGGCGGTGCCCGGCTGATGGCCAACGTCGGCTGGCGCTTCAAGCAGCGCGCGGAGCTCGGCAACCTCACCGTCGACGACACGCTCACCTACGGCCTCGGCGCCGACATCCCGTTTGGCGCCTTTCACCTCGTCCCCGAGCTCGGTGGCGGCATCTCGGTCTTGGGCAAGAGCTTCGGCCTGGACGCCTTCCCGCTCGAGGCCCGCGTCGGCGGCAAGCTCGCGCTGCAAAACGGCTTCTTGGCGGACGCCACGCTGGGCATGGGGCTGCTGCAGGGCTTCGGTACGCCGGACGTGCGCTTCCTGGTGGGCGTCGGCTGGGCCAGCCCCTCGCGAGAGACCAAGGACAGCGACGGCGACGGACTCGTCGACGCGAAGGACAAGTGCCCCACGCGACCGGAGGATCCGGACGGCGTCGAGGACGAGGACGGCTGTCCCGAGGAGGACGCCGTCGTCGCGACAGACGACGATCCGGATCGGGACGGAGTGCGGGGCGCGGCCGACCAGTGCCCCAACACACCTGAGGACGCCGATGGCTTCCAGGATGACGACGGCTGTCCCGACCTGGACGATGACCTGGACGGTGTGCCGGACGCCACCGATCGCTGCCCGCGCCTCGCCGAGGATCGCGACGGCTTCGCCGACGACGACGGCTGCCCCGACCCCGACAACGATCAGGACGGCATCCTCGATCGCGCAGACCAGTGCCCGAATGCGCCCGAGGTCCTGAACGGCGTCGACGACGAGGATGGCTGCCCCGACGAGGGCGGCGACTTCGAGGTGACCTGCCAGGGCGTCGTGTTCGAGCACGTCTTCTTCAAGCTCGACTCCGACACGCTCCAGGTGGCGTCCTTGCCGCTGCTCGACCAGCTCGCGAAGGTCCTCGACGCCGCACCCTACATCAAGCAGGTCCGCATCGAAGGCCACACCGACAACCTCGCCTCCGAGTGGTACAACCTGCGCCTCTCGCAGCGACGGGCCGACTCCGTGCGCCGCTACCTGCTCGAGAAGGGCATCGCGGCCCAGCGGCTCGAGGCCCAGGGCTTCGGCTTCTCCAAGCCGGTCACCGACAACGACTCCGAGGCCGGGCGGTCCAAGAACCGCCGCGTCGCCTTCGTGATCACGAAGCAGAACCGGTGCAAGCAAGCGCCGGAGGGAGGAAGCCCATGAACGGGCGTCTCGCGCTCATCCTCTGCGGCCTCGCGGGCGTCGCGCACGCCAAGAGCGCCGTCGTCACCAATCTGAACGACACCGGGCTCGGCTCGCTCCGTCAGGCGCTCGCGCCGCAGGGCACCGAGGACATCACGGTCACGTTCCAGGCGGGCCTCTCCGGCACGCTCGTGCTCAAGAGCCCGCTCGTGCTCGCAGCCGCGACGCCGACCGTCACGATCACGGGCCCCGGCGCCAAGGCGCTCGCAATTGACGGCTCGCTGATCGTGCAGGCCCCCGCCAGCGGCAACTACGGCAACCTCCTGGACGCCAGCGCGGCCGGGACGGCGCTCAAGCTCACGGACGTGACGCTGCAAAACGCGACGGCCTCCCGTGGTGGCTGCCTCCACACGGCGCGCGCCACCGAGCTCGCGCGGGTCCACCTCAAGGGCTGCAAGGCGACGAATGCGGCCTTCCCGGGTGGCGGCGTGCGCGCCACGGGCCCATCGCTCACCGTGAGCGACTCCACGCTCTCAGCCAACACCTCGGCTTGGAACGGCGGCGCCATTGAAGCTGTTGGGAACGTTCAGCTCACCAACGTCACGCTGTACGGTAATGTGGCGGACGCGGCCGGCGGCGGGCTCGCGCTTGGGCCCGGCAGCACCGCGACGCTCGCGGCCGTCACGGTCACCGCCAACTACGCCAAGGGGCACGGCGGTGGGCTGCGTATCGATGGGGCAGCCGCTTCGGTGTCCTTGCGCGACGTGATCGTGGCCGGCAACTCCTCGGCGGGCAGCGAGCCCGACGTCTGGAGCGGCCTGATGACGACGGCGGCCGGCACCTCGCTCTTTGGCAGCGTCGTCGGGTTCGAGCCCTACGTCGACCTCGGCGGCAACGTCGTCGTGGCCGATGCGGCGCTCGGCACGCTCACCGACAACGGCGGACCCACGCCGACGTGCCTGCCCACGATCTGCAGCCCTGCGCGGGACGGGGGTGCCGTCAACGGCGGGCTCGCAAGCGATCAGCGCGGCACGGCGCGGCCCATTGGCGGGCGGTGCGACATCGGCGCCGTCGAGGCTCCGGCTCCCGGTCCCAACCAGACGCCGGGCGTCGAGCTCCAAGGCGCGGTCACGCCGTCGGGTACCGAAGACACCTACGTGCCTGTCCCCGGCCTCGTCCTGACCGATCCCGACGCGTGTCAGGGCGCACTCACCGTGACGCTGGCCTCGAGCCGCCTTTCGCTGACCGTGCCCGCCGCGGGGCTGCCCTCGATTGCGGGCAACGGCACGACCGCGCTCACGTTCAGTGGCAGCCTGGCGGCGGTCAACGCGGCGCTCGCGCAGCTCGTCGTGCGCGGCGACAAGGACGTCTTTGGGGAGACGCCGTTCGCAGTCACTGTCGATGACCAGGGCAATACCGGAACCGGCGGCGGCAAGCAGGCGCTCGGCACGTTTCTGGTCGCGCTCAGCGCGGTGAATGACCCGCCGTCGTTCGTCAAGGGCCCGAACGTCACCGTGAGCCAGAGCTCGGGGCCGAAGACGGTCGTTGGCTGGGCCACCGGTGCGTCGAAGGGGCCCACGAATCTGACCGCCTACACCTCCGAGGAGACGCAGGCGCTCACCTATGTCGTCGTCGGGAACACGAACCCGGCGCTGTTTGCGACCGCGCCGGCCGTGTCGTCGACCGGGACCCTCACATTCTCGCCCGCTCCTGGCGTCACGGGCTCGGCGGACGTGACGCTTCGACTCAAAGACGATGGCGGCACCGCAAACGGCGGCTCGGACACGTCGTCGTCGCAGACGTTCACCGTCTCGGTCGTCAAGGTCAATCAAGCCCCAAGCTTCGTTCCGGGCACCGACGTGACGGCGAACGAGGACGCCGGAGTGATCGCTGTGCCGTGGGCCACCGGCGTGAGCGCAGGGCCCAACGAGCTCGGTCAGGGGCTCGGCTTCGTCGTCATTGGCGACACGAACCCGGCGCTCTTCGACGAGCCACCGGCCATCCTGCCCGACGGCACACTCACCTTCCGCGCCGCGCCCGACGCCTTTGGCCTCGCGACCATCACGGTCGTGCTCAAAGACGACGGCGGCGTCGCCAACGGCGGGGCGGACACCTCGGCGCCCGCGTCGTTCTTCGTGCTCGTGCGGCCGGTCAACGACGCTCCCGCCGTGACGGCCGGCAAGGACGCGGTCGTGGCTGAGGACGCCGGAGCCGTCATCCTGGAGGCGTGGCTTGGGGCCGTCAGCGCGGGCCCGTCCAACGAGCTTGGCCAGTCGGTCGTCTTCGAGACGGTGTCTGTCACGCCCGCCGACCTCTTTGCGAAGGCGCCGGTGCTCTCTCCCTCGGGGTCGCTGTCGTTCACGCCGACCGCCAACGCGTCGGGACAGGCGACCGTCGTCGTTCGCGCACGGGACAATGGCGGCACTGAGTTTGGCGGCGTCGACGTCTCTGCGGACGTGGCCTTCACTGTGACCATTACGGCCGTCAACGACGCGCCCGCCATGACCGGCGCCCTGACGCTCACGACGCCTGAGGACACGGCGGGCACCGTGCCGCTCACCGCCACGGACCTGGACGGTCCCGCGCTCACCTTCGCGCTCGTCGCGCCACCGAAGCACGGCCTGGCGCTCATCGAGCCTGCAACGGGGCTGTTGACCTACACGCCCTCGCTGAACTACGCCGGCCCCGACACCCTCGAGGTGCGCGTGTCCGACGGGTTCGCCGACTCGCTTCCGGTGACCGTGAACGTGACGGTGACACCCGTCAACGACGCGCCGGTTCTTGGTGATCAGACCGTGAGCGGGGTGGAGGACGCCGCCATCGAGGTGACGCTCTCCGTCGCCGATCCCGACGGGCCCACGGCGACGGTGACCGTGACCAAGCCGCCCGCGCACGGGACGCTCCAGGTGGATTCGAAGGACCCGACGCACCTCGTCTATGTGCCCGACCCCAACTATGTGGGGCCCGACAGCTTCGAGGTCGCGGTCAGCGACGGCCTCGCGAGCGACGCCGCGACCGTGACCGTCGAGGTGACCGAGTCCACGGCCGACGACGACGATGGAGACGGGGTGGACGACACCATCGACAACTGTCCGAAGGTGGCCAACACCGACCAGAAGGATCTGGATCAGGACGGTCTCGGCGACGTCTGCGATAGCGACGACGACGGGGACGGCATCGCGGATGGCCAGGACAACTGCGCCACGGTGAAGAATACCGCGCAGCCGGACCAGGACGGTGACGGCCAGGGCGACCCCTGCGACGGCGATCTGGACGGCGACGGCGCGCCCAACGAGGACGACAACTGCCCTTACGCGGCCAACGCCAATCAGGCAGACGGGGACCAGGACGGCCAGGGGGATGCGTGCGATCCAGTCGTTGATCCCGACGGCGATGGCGTCACCCACGGCGACAACTGCCCCGGGCTGCCGAACGCGAACCAGAAGGACCTCGACCAGGACGGTATCGGTGACGTCTGCGACCCCGATCTCGACGGCGACGGCGTGCCCGAGCAAGGCGACGCGGCGTGCGTTCCTGGACCGAAGAGCCTGGTCTGTCCCGACAACTGCCCGGAGCTGGCCAACCCCACCCAAAGCGACGCCGACGACGACGGGCTCGGCGACGCGTGCGACCCACAGAACGATACGCCCGGCGCCGATCACGACGGGGATGGGGTGCCCGACGGCAAGGACAACTGCCCGACGCTGTGGAACGCCGATCAGACCGACGCCGACAAAGATGGGATCGGGGACCTGTGCGAGCCCGACGGCGATCGCGACGGTGACGGCGTCATCAACGCCAAGGACAACTGCCCGGACGTGAAGAACACCGACCAGTCGGACCACGACCGCGACGGCATTGGCGATGTGTGCGATCTGCCGTGGCGCGCGCCGTTCGGCGACTTCGCGGGCGGCGGGCTGTCGTCGTGCCAGGCTGCGCCCAAAGCCGCGCTGCCCGTCGGCATGTGGCTCGTGTCGCTGCTCGTGCTGTTCGGTATCGCGGTCGTGCGCAAGAAGCGGGGGTAGGGCCGGGCCCAGCTCAGATCGCTGCGCATGCGACCGGTCGTCCAGCACTTCGTGCATGTCGGCCCGGGCAGCGCAGGGGTCGGCGTGCGCGATGAGGTGCATGGCACGCGCACGACGGCCGAGAGGGCACCGGGCCGTTCGGGCCTCCTTGACGCTGCGAAGCGCAGTCGATAGCGTCGCGACCCATGCCCGGCAGCCGGGACGGCCAGGGGGCCCGTGCTCACACGCGTCGCCAGCGCCGCCGGCCAGGAGAGTGACGTGATCCGAAGTCTCGCTGTGTTTGCGGCAGGGTTCGTTCTCCTCCCAATCGGGCCGCTTGGGTGTGGTGGTGACGACTCAGGCACGGCCGCGACGACGGGCGTCAAATCCGCCGACGCACCGCCCATTCAGGCCGAGACGCCAGACTGTGTCGCGGCCGTCTCGGTCGGCTGCGGCTCCGATTCGGCCGGCGCAGGCGAGGACGTGAACCCCCCTGACGGCGCGACCCCAGCCGACACGGCCCCGACGAGGCCCGAGGGTGGTCTGCCGCTCCTCGGCGGTGACTGCGACCCGATGGTACCGGGGATCTGCCCCTTCCCTTTCCCATCCAATGTCTACCTCGACGACGACCCGACCAATCACAACCCGAGCGGGAAGTCGGTGCGCTTCGGGGCCACCTCGTTGCCGAAGCCGGTCGAGGCCGCATTGCCGTGTCCACCGGAGCTCTTCTACGACCATGACGGCTTCTCGCCTGCCCAACCGCCGATGACCCACCTCCGCGGAGCCACCTCCGGCAACTGTGCGACGCCAAACACGATCGCCTCGTCCCTCGAGCCGGGCTCACCGACCGTGCTGCTCGACACCTCCACTGGCGTGCGCGTGCCGCACTGGGTCGAAGTGCAGGCCACTGCCGACGACATCGGGGAGTCCGATCGGCGACTCATCATGCTGCGCCCGGCGGTGCCCCTGAGGCACGGCACCCGCTACATCGTCGCGATGCGGAACCTCATCGACAAAGATGGAAAGCCCGTGGCCCCCACGCCGGTGTTTCAGGCCCTCAGGGACGGCCAGCATCTCGAGTCCGGTACCGCCGCTGAGCGCTGGAGTGTCCACGCGCGCGGCCCGCTCTACGCCGACATCTTTCAAAGGCTTGGCGACGCCGGCGTCGCGCGGTCAGACCTGCAGGTCGCGTGGGACTACACCACCGCCAGCCAGACCAACATCCAGCGCCCTGCCGTCTCGATGCGCGACAAAGCCTTGGCCGTCGTAGGCAACGATGGTCCCTCGTTCAAGGTGAAGGAGGTGATCGAGTTCTCCGATCCCAAGCAGAGCCCCCACGTGTTGAGGCGGATCGAGGTCGTCATGACCGTACCGCTCTTTCTGACGAAAGCGAGCACGTCCTTCGCCGAGGACAAGCCGCTCGATCGGTTGAGCACCGATGCGAAGGGAGACCTCGTGCAGAACGGCACGATGGAACAGGAGGTGATGATCCTGGTGCCGCGCAGCGTGACCACAGGTGCGAAGCACGGCCTGCTCCAAAACGGCCACGGACTGTTCGGTGGTCGCGGCGAGGGCGCTACCGGACACCTGGCGCGCGCAGCCAACGAGTCGCATTACGTGGCCTTCGCCATCGACTTCTTCGGCTTCGACAAGGCCTCGGCCTCCCTCGCCGCCCAGGGCTTCCTGGGTCGGTGCGAGGTCGTGAAGTCGTTCCCGGAGCGGCAAGTGCAGGGCATGGTCAATCAATTGCTCGCCATGCGGATGATGATCGGCCGAGTGGCCCAGCTCGGCATCCACGACACGTCCGGCAAGACGCTGCTGGATCCGGCGTGGCTCGACTCCAGCGTGCGCGCCTATCGTGGCGATAGCCAGGGCGGCATCATGGGCGCGACGTACATGGCTCTCACCACGGACGTCACGCGCGGTCTGCTGGGCGAGCCCGGCATGCCGTACAGCCTTCTGCTCCCGCGGAGCGTCGATTTCTTCAAGTACAATCTACTCATGAACGCGGGGTTCGGATTCGATCCGGTGGCGCACCAACTCGTGCTGGCGATGGTGCAGATGGCGTGGGACCGGATCGAACCGGCGGGTTTCGCGGAACACATCGAGCACAATCCGTTGCCCGGCACGCCCGCACACCACGTGATCCTCCACGTCGCCCGCGGCGACCATCAGGTCTCGACCTTCGGCGCGCACATCTTGGCGCGGGGTATCGGCGCGGCGCAGCTCAGCCCGCCGGGGGCGACGCCCAAGGTCTGGGAGAGCTACTTCGGTATCGAAGACGTCGTCGCGCCGGTTCACGATCGATCGGTCATGGTCGAGTACGAATTCGGCCTGGCCCCAAACCCGATCGGCAGCCAGGCGAACATCAGCGGCTGCGACCCGCATGACCGCGTGCGCATGCTGGCAGCGTCGAATGCGCAGCAAGACACCTTTTTCAGGACCGGCAAAGTAGAATGGTACTGCAAAGGAGCCTGCAACTGCACCGACGCCACGCCGGACGAAGGCGAGGAAGACGACTGTGACGCGAGCTTCGATGCGCAGTGCAAGTGAACCCGGTTGTGTGCTGCGTCTCGCGCTGACGGCAACGCTCGTGGTCGCGAGCGCCGCTTGCTCGAGCGACGGAGCGACGACGGTCGACCGCTGCTCGTTCGATGACGCCGTTGCCGCCGTCCCGTGCGGCGACGCGGCGATCACCGGCTCAGACACCGACAGCACACCCCTGGCCTCACTTCCAGACGTGGCCGCCTCCGAAGGCGACGTCAAGGCCGTCGAGCTCAGCACAGCCGACTCCCCCGACTTCGCGGACGTCGCACCCCCGCCCGAGATCGATGGACCGCAGTTTGCGCATTGCGAGCTCGTGCCCGCTCCCTCTCGCCCCTCGCGTCCGCCTCCGACTTCCAGCACGCTGCGCGCGGGCGTCGCCAGACGCGTGCTCGACCAGCCGTTCGGAGCCGCGATGGGAGGCTACGGCGCGCGGAGCACTACGTTTGGCGGGAAGGGCAAGTCGATCGCGCTCGATTCGCGCGCTCCTCGCTTTTCAACCCGGTTCATCCCCTCGGCCGGTGCTCACGACGCACCACACGTCGATGCCCTCGCGCTCGAAGTCGACGGAGAGCGGCTGGTCTTGTTGCAGACCGACGCCATCTTCTTCACCGAGACCGCGCTCTTCGCGGTGGAGCAAGCCATCGCCAAAGACGGCTCGATGCGCGGCCACGTCATCGTCACGGCGTCGCACAGCCACTCTGCGCCATCCAATTGGCTGGCGAGCCTGACGCTCATGCCAGGCATCGACCGGCCACACCAGGGGCTATTCGAACGCGCGGTGAAGGTTCACGCCGAGGCCGCGGTGGCCGCGCTCGACGCCCTGGAGACCGCGCGCATCGGGTTCGCGCAGGACACCAATGCAGACGCCGGAAACGCCATCAGTCACGACCGCCGCACGGAGAACGACGGCCTGCTCGGCCCTGACGGCAACACCTCGGGAAAGGACAAGGACCATGTCGTGTGGGTGATGCGTGTCGACCGTGCCGACGGCTCGCCGATGGCGGCGGTGCTCGCGTTTCCCATTCACGGTACGATTGGCTCCGAGGTCAACCCGCTGTTTACGTCGGACGTTTCGGGCGGCATCGAGCGGGCACTGTCGAGCGCGCTCGGCTATCCGGTCTTTCACGTACAGGGCGCTGGCGGCGACGTGAGCCCACAGTACGTGAAGGGCCGCACTTCCTGCCCGAACGCTGCGCGATGTCTCGACATCCCCAACATCGAGCTCGTCGGCGCGTTGGCCAAGGACGCGTTTGCGCCCCTGATCCAGAAGGTCGTCACGGAGCCCAAGCTGGCCTTCGAGGTCGTCACACGCACGTTCTTCGTAGGCCACGCGGCGGTCGTGACGCGCCCGAGCGGCCTGAAGCTATTCTACGCCGAGCCGGGTGACTACGAGCCAGACGGTGAGGTCTTCGCCTCCGACGGCGCGCTGAAGACGCCGCTCGACGAGTTCAACGCCGCCAGTGGCGCCGTGCTCTGCGGAGACCCGGGGAAGTCGGGGATCGTCGGAATCCCGGGGGTCAGCGGCGTCGGCGCCTACTCGTCGTGTGAAGTCCTCGAGGATCTCGCCCCACTGGTGGGCGCCCTCTATGACGTCGAGCCACCTCAGACGCCCATCTGCGACACCCTGCGCACGACCGTAACCGCGGTGCGATTCGACACCGCGCTCGCGGGTTCGACGTTGCTGTTGACGGTGCCCGGCGAGCCCATGGCGCCGTTCGCCGCCTATCTGCGCAACCAGTCGCCGGCCGGGGCGGACCGAACGTTGCTTCTGGGCTACGCTCAGGACCACATCGGCTATGCGATGACGGCCGAGGACTGGCTCGCCGGGGGCTACGAGCCGAGCATCAACGTCTGGGGACCGCTCGAGGGGGAGATGGCCCTGGCCGGTATCGTGAAGGCTGCGGCCCTCGCCTGGACCGCCGACCGAGAGGACCCCGAGCAGGGTACGGCCCGGGCCGCGTCGTTCCCGTTCCCGCCGGTGGAGCCCCTAACCTCGCTGGTCACCACCGACCACGGCACGGTCCCGGCCAGCCTGTCTTCGGCCCTCTTCCTGCCCGACACGATGGCGATGCCCGCTTCGGCTCAGCCTGCCCCGACAATCTCCCGCGCGGTGGGTGCCGCACGATTCGTTTGGCTTGGCGGCGACCCCGCGATCGACTTTCCGCGCGTCGTGATCGAACGGGAGAGCGCGCCGGGCTCGTTCGCCCCTGTCCTCGGCCCCAACGGCGAGGCCGCGAACTCAGCGCAGGGAGCGGTGGTGCTGACCTACACGCCCGATCCCATCGACGCAGTCGCGCCTACCCGGCATTTCTACGCCGCGACTTGGCAGGCGGTCCCGCCCGAGCCCTTTGCGTTCGAAGCACCGGAACGTCCGTTCTCCCTCCCGTTGGGGACGTATCGCATCGCGGTCACGGGTCACGCGCGATCCGCAGCGGGTGACGTCCCCTACGCGCTCGTGAGCCAGCCCTTTGCGGTCGTGGCGGCGCCGCTCGTGGGTTCGAGCGCCAAGCGTGCCGAGACGAAGCTGGTGATCGAGGCCCGCCTCGGCAACGCGCCGGGGCTGCGCGCGCTCGGCGCTGGCTCGAGCGATACCGCGCTCGTGCTCCCGGGACCGTGGGCAGCAGTGGTCGACTACGGCGATGGTGCGCCCAAGACGTTGTCGGTAGTGCCATCGAAGAGTGGCATAGGCGAGGTGCCCCTCACGCCCGCCGAGCTCGCCAAAGCAGTGACCGTCCAGCTCTCCGATCCGGCTGGCAACGGAGGGACCATCGCAGTGGAGTGATCGGGGCCGCCGGTCGCTGTCGTGCGGCCGATTCGTGGCGGTCTCGAAGCGCCGGACGACGCGCCCGGAGGTGGCGTGGAACGTCACGGGACCGAGACGAATCATGTGCGCTTCGAGTAACGGCACCCTCGCCCCACGCTGGGGCAAGTTTCCCCGCGCGCGCGGGCACCGTTGACGCCTCTCGCGGCGGGCGTATCAGCGTGGGCTCATGACCACGCTCAAGACCATCATCGAGCCGTTTCGCATCAAGGCCGTCGAGCCCATTCGCCTGACCACGGAGCCCGAGCGCGAGGAGCTCTTGCAGGAGGCACACTGGAACCTCTTCCTTCTGCGCGCGCGTGACGTGCTCATCGACCTCTTGACCGACTCGGGCACCGGCGCCATGAGCAACGCGCAGTGGGCCGCGCTCATGCGCGGCGACGAGTCGTACGCGGGGAGCGACTCGTTCTTCCGGTTTCGCGACGCGGTGCAGCACCTGACCGGCTACACGCACGTCATCCCGACGCACCAGGGCCGCGCTGCGGAGCACATCTTGTTTGCGATCGTCGGCGGGGCGGGCAAGGCGGTGCTGTCGAACACGCACTTCGACACCACGCGCGCCAACGTCGAGGTGAGCGGCGCCGAGGCCCTGGATCTCGTGGTGGCGAGTGCTGCGGACCCGACGTCGGAGTTTGCGTTCAAGGGCAATATCGACCTGGAGCGGCTCGAGCATGAGCTGGTCACGCGGGGCCGTGAGCGGGTGCCGCTCGTGTTGCTGACGGTGACGAACAACGCGGGTGGTGGGCAGCCGGTGTCCATGGCCAATGCGCGGGCGGTGCGCGAGGTCACGCGCAGGCATGGGGTGCCGCTCTACTTCGATGCGTGCCGCTTCGCCGAGAACTGCTACTTCATCAAGACGCGAGAGCCGGGCTATGCCGAGCGCTCGGTCGAGTCCATCGCACAGGAGCTGTTCGCTCTCGGCGATGGCTGCACGATGTCAGCCAAGAAGGACGGCCTGGCGAACATTGGCGGCTTCTTGGCGACCAACGATGATGGGCTGGCCGAGCAGGCGCGCAACCTGCTCATCCTGACCGAGGGCTTTCCGACCTACGGCGGCCTCGCAGGGCGCGATCTGGACGCCATCGCGCAAGGTCTCGTCGAGGTCGTCGACGAGGAGTACCTGCACTACCGCATCGTGTCGACGGCCTATCTCTGCAACAACCTGCACCGTGCGGGCGTGCCCGTGGTTCGTCCGGCAGGCGGACATGCCGTGTATCTCGACGCCACGCGGTTTCTGCCGCACGTGCCGCGCGGGCAGCATCCGGGGCAGGCCATCGCCGCGGCGCTCTATCGCGTCGGAGGCATCCGCGGCTGCGAGATGGGCACCGTCATGTTTCCGCACCTGCTGGACTCGGAGCGTCCGGAGCTGGTCCGGCTGGCGCTACCGCGTCGGGTGTACACCCAAAGCCACATCGACTACGTGGTCGAAGCGGTCACCGAGGTCTTTCGCACGCGCGAGACACTGCGGGGCTATCGCATCGTCCGCGAGCCGGCGCGCCTGCGGCACTTCACGTGCCACTTCGAGGCGCTGGAGTGAGGTCTCACGTGGCGAGCGTCCCGAGTCCGAGCGGGTCGCGCTCGTAGTGCCTCAGCTCGATGAGGTGCTTGTTCGGGTCGAACACGTACACCGCCTTTCCGGGTCCCCGGGCTCCGTCCTCATCTCCGGGCCCCTTCATGTTGCCGACCGACTGGAACGAATCCCCGTACGGGATACTCGCCTGCCGAACTCGGGCGAATACCGCATCGAATTCGGGTCGAGTCATGGCAAAGGCCAAGTGGGTGCCCCCGACGGTCCCCCAGGGCGCGAGCTGGAGCGTGAGCCGCGCGTTGACGCGAATGACCGAGAACGGCTCTCTCTCGCCCTCGTGCGTGAAACCGAGGACCTCGGTGTAGAACTGGATCGATTGGGTCCGGTCGTTCACGACCAGAATCAGGTGGTCGAGTTCAATCGCCATCGCTCTGTCCTCCGCGTCGTCACATGCAGGTTCGCTCGGTTCGTCGCCGGTTGTCGACGTGAGCACGAGACGCACCCACTCTATCAGGGACCGGCATTGGTGCTACCCGGGGAGAAGGCGAGTCCGCAGCCCCTCCCACACCGGCCCTCGTCGCGAGTTCAACGGCAAGTAGCGACCCATCCGCAAAGCGCTCCTGGCCCGCATTATTCACCACTGTCACGCGCCGGCCACCGCGATCGCACGCCTGAGGCCGCGCCCGCCTCCCTCCGCGTAGCACCACTACGCGTCGGTCGGCGAACCGCTCGCTGCGCTCGCTCGCGCCCACAGTCGCGCGCTCACGGCGCCGGCATCGCGCCATTGATGAATGATGCGGGCTAGGCTCACTGGGGACTTGACATGGCATATAAAGGGGATAATGAGCATCGTGAATGATGCCAATCCTGGTTCGGTCCAGGCTGGTGCGTTCGAAGGAGGCGGGCCATGGCAAGGTTCGTTGGGGTTTGGTCGCTGGCCGGTGCCGCGTGGCTGGCGGTCGGCTGTGGCGCTCGCGACGACGCCCCCATCTCGGGCGATGCTCCGGCCTGCCGACCCGAGTGCGTGGGCCGAGTGTGCGGCGGTGATGGCTGCGGTGGGCTCTGCGGCACCTGTGGAGGCGGACAGTCGTGTTCGCCCGGCGGCGCCTGCGTTCCAACTCCGCCTGTGGCGGGTCCGGGCGGATGCGCTGGGACCTGCGCCGATCTCGGGCTCACGTGCGGTGAGCGATGCGGCGTCTCGTGCGGCACCTGCGTGGGCGCTCAATCGAGCTGCGTGGCTGGAACGTGCGTGTGTCGACCGGCGTGCAGTGAGGCCCTCTGCACGCAGCCCGACGGCTGCGGTGGCAGCTGCGGACCGTGTGGCCGGGCCGCGAGCTGCGGCGCCTGCGTGCTGCGACTCTCGGTGGTCGACGAGCTGAAGGTCGACGGCCAGACACGCGAGGTGCTTGTGGCGGTCGACTTCGCTCCGGGGAAGGCCACGACGTTGCCGACCATGGCCGATCTGCGCGTCTCGGTGTCCGGTCCGGTCGAGGTGACCTCTGTAGCACTCGGAGCCGAGGTCGTCGCAGCCAAGAAGCGGCTCTATGTCGATGCGAGCACCGGCAAGCCTTTCCGAACGCTGCCCGATGGCACGGTACAGCTCTTGCTGTTTTCGACGGGCAACACGACGCCACTCCCCGATGGCCGACTGCTGGTCCTGCGTGCGCGGTTCCGCAGCGATGTGGCGTCCGGCTTGGCGCTTGGTTCGGCACCGGCCGTGTTCCGTCTGGTGGAGCGCGAGGAGACGTTTGCGCCCGCGGAGGCCGACGCACTGTTGTGGGGAGGTGGACTCGCCGAGCCGGTCGTCCTTTGGCCGGAGGTCGGCCATGACTAGACACCTTCTTCGCCAGCTGGTGGTCATCGCGGCGGTCTTGTCTCCTGTCGCGTCGGCGGCTCGCCCGCTGAAGCTCAGCGAGGTCCACGACCTCAGCGCTTACCTCACCTGCGTTGCCACGTGCCCGGTCCCGCTTTCGAGCGCGGGCTATGACGAATACGCAGCGTATCGCGAGTGCCTCGTGCCCTGCGGTCACGCGCCGAGGCTCTGGGAGAAGAACGGCGTCGTCCCCGTCGACGACACTGACCTCGAGCTGGCGCTGCTCGAATACCAGCAGCAAGTCGACACGACGCGGCAGGTGATCTGCTACGCCGACGTCGAGCGCACCATCGTCGTGCCGGGCGCGCTCTGCACCGGAGACACCTGCGAGCAGATGCCCGAGTGCTCCGACGCCGACTGCGCCGCGCCAACCGCCGTCGACCTCCAGTGCCAGGACACGCCCAATACGGGCCCCGTCTGCTGGTGGCCCGACCATCGACGCAAGGCGGAGTGCCCGGACGTCGTGTGTAAGGCCCAGCCACTGCACACGTTTCAGGAGTGCGCTGACGCCGACGGGGACACACTTCCCGCGTGGCTCGAGCAAGCGCTTGGCACAGACGACAACGTCTCGAACCCGCCATGCTCGTCGCAGAATCCGTGCGCGTTCAGCCACACGTGCGCTCCGACCAATCAGCTCGGGAGCACGGCGTGCCTGCCGCGTGTGTGCGTGGGGGCGTGCTCCGCGTTTCATCTCCAGCGTGTGGCCGATGACGACCAGGAGGTCATCGTTCACGTCCACTACGACTTCACGCCCATTCCCGCGCGAGCGCTCGACCTCTTCATCACGTTCGACCACAGCCTGCTCACGCTGCAGGACGCGCGGCGACTGGCCCCGTTGATCCTGGAGCAGAAGCAGCTCGCGACGACCCATCTGGCAGACGGCATGACGACGCGCCTCTCGGTGTTCGACACGGCCGCGACGCACGCGATCCCCACCGGACCGATTATCGAGCTGGTCTTTCGGCGACATACGCTCAAGCCGGTCACCGGGCCGGCTGGGCCGACCAGCACTATCGACGTGCCCGCAGTCATCGCCTTTACTTCCGACAGCGCCTTGCGCGCAAAGGCCGTCGCCCCGCTCCAAGGCAACCAAAAGACGCAGCTCGAGCTCGAGGCCGACGCCGCGTGGGGTCCCCCGGTTCTGGTGCCCGCCCTCGACCAGGTCACGACTCGCCTACGCCTCTGGTACTCGTTTGACGCGGGCACCGCGCCCCTCGCCTACGCCAGCGTCCCAACGGCCAGCGTGCTGTGTGGCAAGCTCGCGTCCTGCGCCAACGAGGACGACGTGCTCGACAAGGCCCGTCAGCTCGCTCTGCTCGGCGAGCTTCAGGCAGGCACCGTCGCGGGTGGCGAGGCCATCGCGGGCCTGAGCGGTAGCGCTCTCTACCTTGACGGTGGCTCCGACCATCTGCGCTTGCCCGTGAGCTTCGAGGAACCACTGGCGCCGATGGCTCAGAGCGTCTCGCTCTCGCTGTGGTTCTACGGTGAGGGCAGCTCGGCCTTCGAGCAGAAGAAGAGCCCGCAGGTCCTCATGAGCCACATGGCCTTCAACGAGCGGAGCCGGTTCGGCCTGCTGCTCAAGCCCGAGGGGGGGGACCTGCTCACGCTCGTCCTATTCTCGGGAGATCTGCTCGGCAAGTCTCCTCCCCCAGTCGAGGTCACCGTCGCCAAAGGCATTGCGGAGCGCACGTGGCACCACGTCGGTTACGCCCTGGATTCCGCAACGGGCAAAGTCGACCTGTACTTCGACGGCAAGCGGGTTGGCGACACGACGCTCGCGCAGCCCCCGTCACTCATCTCCTGCCCGCAGTTCTTTGCCGCGACCAACGTCGTGTTGCACGAGGAGGGCAAGGACGTTCTGGGCGGCAAGGCGCCGGAGCGGCTGTATTTCGCACAGGAGCAGAACAACCTCGCGTCCCTGCATCGCACCGACGCGGCGGGGCTCGGAGACCTCGAGCTCGTTGGAGACACGCAATTCTCATACACCGATCCGGACTACAGCCCCGTGGCCGATCGGCTCGTGTTCAGCGCAAATGTGAGCGGCAGCGCTGAGATCTGGATGGCGCACGCCGACGGCAGCCATCGGACGCAGGTGACGCAGGGCTTTGGCGACGCGTTCCTGGGCTTCTCGGCGCGACGCCCACGCTGGGCGCCCGACGGCTCGGGGATCGTCTTCGACTCCAACGCGTTCGACGCATTCACCGGCCCCGGTGACAACGACGACACCCGCGGGCGACACCTCTACTACGTCCCGTACGACCCGACCAAGCCCAACCCGGCCACCGGCGGCGTCGGTGCGCTGACCACCCCCGACGGCGCGGTGCTCACGGCGCTCGCGTACCCGGTCCTCGTCGCCAACGGGTCGATCGGCGCCTATCGGCTGACCAACGACGCACTCTCGGGCCAGCAGTGGAACGCCCACTGGCTCACCGGCAAAGGCTCGCCCGCCGAGGGTCAGCGCGGTGAGCTCCTGCATTCGGCCGCCGCCGGTGACCTCAAGGACCAGCACGTTGCGCGCATCGCAATTGACGCTCAACCAGGACTGTCCAAGTCCAATGAGGTGACGGGGCTGCGGACGCCTGAGCAGACGACCCGGCTGCTGGCCGCGAGACACGTCGAGAAGCCTGCCGTGCCTCAGCCCATCGTCGCCGAGACGCTTCTCTTCGAGCGCGGCTCTCAGTCGTTTGAGGTCACCAGTCAGTTCGGCCTTCAGGCCACGACCGTAGGGACGACCCTGACCCTCGCCGTGCTGCATCAACCCAACGGCCATGCCAATGGGTGTTGGGACACGAACTTCAACACGCTGGACGACGTGGCCGAGGACCTGAACGGCGACGGCAGCTGGACGGTGGACGACTGCATGCCTGTCAGCGTGCGTAACCTGTTCATCGAGTTCGACGCGAAGAAGTACCTGCCAGTGCTCGAGACCGCGCAGGGGGGTGCAAACGCACCCGGCGCGCTGCTCGGTCCGCTCGCCAAGACACTCAAGCTCGGCGTGGAGTACCCGGACGGGCGAGCGTTCGTGCGGGTGGAGGTGCTCAGTGCCTTGAACACGAAGCCGTTGCCTGCCGGCGAGCTTGCGCGGCTCCAGTTCACCGTGCAGCCAGAGGGCGTTGGCGCCGTGGCGTTTGCGCCGTTCGTCCGCACGACGGTCGTCGAATGGTTCACCCGCGACCTGCTCTCGGCTGCCGCGCCGCAGCCCTTCGACAGCGCCGGAATGTTCGAGTCGATGACTCAGGCCGCCTTCTCTCCCGCTGGCGACCGGCTCCTACTCCTGGCGTTGAGCGGCGCGCGCCCCGTGCTGCTGCGCACCGAGTCGCTCAGCTCGGCTGCCAACGCCAAGAAGCTACCGGAGCCGACCGGGCAGGTCACTGGCCTCGATTGGGAGCGTCGCGACGGCTACATGGCGTGCAACTGGGTTGGCGGCGTGCTTCACCCGCAGACCAAGGCGCTCCAATGGGGACTCCGCGGTGGCCTGGACGATGTGAAGCTCTACGCAGGCCTCCGCGACCCCGACGCGTTTCGCTCCGAGGCCGAGCGAGGCCGCGCCTTCCTCAGCCAGGCCGGACTGTCGGGGCAGGTGGCCTCCAAGCTGCCGTCCTGTACGACGAGCCACCTCGAGTGTCCGCCCTACACGCTGTGCGTGGACGCCACGTGCAAGATGGTCGCCTGCGACGCCAGTGAGCCCACGTCGTGCCACGCCCACGGGGGCCGCTGCACTCTGAGGCCGCTCGACATCGAACAGGAAACAACCGGGCCAAAGGGCGAGGATCCCTTTGCGTGGGTGTGCGCGGCGGACTGTGCGGTCGACAAGCAGTGCTTCGAGCAGGAGTGCAAGAACGGCCCGTGTCGCTTCTGCGACGCGGAGCGCCAGAGCTGCATCGAGTGCCGCAACACCGTGCAGACGTTCGGAGCCTTGTCGCTGACCGTGGTCGAGGGCTGCCCGGACCAGAAGAGCTTCCGCTGCGAAGCGGGCTCGTGCGTGAGCGATTGCTACACCTCCACCGGCGATCAGACGGTCTACCTCTGCGATCCCGCGCTCCAGTATTGCCAGGGCGGTCGATGCGTTCTGCACGACTGGGACTGGTGGGACCTGGGCCCCGCCAGCTTTGCCGGCGGTACGGCCACCGAGCGGGTGGTGCCCAAGGCTCCGACGAGCGGCTGGAACGGCTACACCATGTCCGTCGACCAGCGCATCTCGATTGCGCTCAAGACCTACGGAGTGAGTGACTATGGGTCCGCGCCCCACATCGTAGTCGAAGCACGCGGCGGTCCGTTCTACGGCGGAACCTGGCAGCGGGTCGGTGAGGCGATCGTCCAGGCGACGACGCAGGCTCAGGCCCAGCAGAGGCCGATCGTGCTCTCGTCGCCGTGGGTCTTCGACGCGCTGCGGTTGCGGCTCGTGACTCCACCGTACGACAACCTCGCCGCGGCTGGTACGGGCCTGGGCGCCAACGACAAGGACTTCTGCGTGGCCGACCTTCAGGCTACGGCGGCAGCGACTGGCGAGACCGCCGATCCGAGCCGGTGCACCCGACGAGCGCAGGGGAGTCGCTATTGGCTCGGCTACGGCGCGGAGCTGCCAACGCACGACGCGGCACAGGCATGTCAGGAGCACGGGCTCTCCGCGTGTCTGCCCGTTCACGCCGGCGAGCACGACTACATCGATGGCGGCGCACCGGCGGCCGTGGTGCTGGACGTCGAGGTGGATGGGGCGAGCGTGATGAACAACATCACTCATGACACCATCTGTGCCTACGGTGATTATGGTCCCGGCGCTGTCGTGCCGTTCGCCAACGGTGCGCCCAAGAAAGTTTTGTACGGTGACATCTCTACCGAACAGTCGCCTCAGCAGACCGCGTTCTGCGCCACGCCGGGCGTGAGCTGTCAGTCGCCTGGAGCCTCGGGCCTCGTGGAGTTCCCGCACGCGCAGCAGGGCAAGGCGCTGCTCAACTGCAATGTCGTCGATCCCGCTCACGGCGACGAGACGGCGGCGATCACGATGGACAACATCATCATCCCAGACGAGTGGCCGGCACGCTCGGGCGCCATCACCCTCGACACGGGCGACGCCTGCATGGTGGAGGTCAACGCGAAGCTCACGACCCCCTGCTATGAGTGGCAGGACGGCAAGGTGTCGCTCGATCCCAACCTCGCCGCCGTCACCTCGGGCGACAGCGTGCCGCAAGGGACCCTCGACTTCGGTCTGTTCACGAGCTTTGGCCACGACGAGGGCTTCGACCTCGTGCCGCTGCCCAAGTTCCCCCTCAAGGCGGTCGTCGAGGGCTATCAAGGCGTAGGGCTCAGGCTACGCTGCGGCGGCAAGGACGTCGTGCCCGTCGCGGCCGGTGGAGCGGCCCAGACGATTGAGTGCGGGCTCATCAAGCTTGGGCGTAAGATCGACGTCGCCATACGCAAGCAGCCCACCGCCAAGGATCATCAGTGCGGCGCGTACTTCGACCCGGAGCAGACACGCAATCCGAGCGGTGACCGCGTTGCCAATGTGATTTGCGGCACGATGTACAAGGTCGGTGGCACGGTCGGGGGCCTCGACGTCGGCAAGGCCGTCAAGCTTCGGGGCAAGCTCACGATCACGCCTGGCGCTGACGGGATCTTTGGTGTGGAGCTCCTGGCGGTGGCCAACAACGGCGCTTTCACCTTCGCCACGCCGCTCGCGGCTGGTGGAGCGTACGACGTGACGGTCAAGACGAATCCGCCGGGGCAAGTCTGCACCGTTGCAAGTGGCTCGGGACCCATGGAAGCCGCGCCCGTCAGCAGTATCGCGATCACGTGCAAGAAGGCGGTCCCGCACAGTCTCGGCCTGAACGTCAGCGGGCTCGTCGGGACCGGCCTCGAGGTTCTGGAGAAGACCTCAGGCGCAACACTCGGCCCCACTGGCAACGGGTTACACGCGTTTGCACCGCCGCGGCTGGTTTCGACGCCCTACGAGATCGCCATTACGGGCCAGCCAACGGGGCCCACACAAGTCTGCGAGATTGTGTCCGGTGGAAAGGGCACCATGCCCGACGCGGACGTCGTGGGCGCAAGCATCAGCTGTGCGATGCTTTCGACGTATCCCTTGCCGGTGCACATCATTGGCCATCTGAGTGCAGGTCTGGTGCTCGAGCTCAACGGCAAGGAGCTGCTCGCCGTTCCGCCTGGCCAGCCTGGTGAGACCACCGTGTCCGCGTTCGAGACGACGCTCGTCGCTGGCGCGGCCTACTCGGTGGTCGTGACGGCTCAGCCCGAGGCGCCGGCCGAGGTGTGCAAGGTGCTGGCCGGCACGGGGACGGGCACGATGACCGCGGGAACACTCCCCGCTCCAGTGACCATCGCGTGTCTGCCGGGCACCGTCGATGACCAGAACGGCGAGAAGGGTCTCACCATCGGCGGAACGGTGTCTGGCCTCCAGGGCACCGGATTGCGGCTCAAGCTGCTCTACGGGGTCGATACGCTCGACATTTCCAAGAACGGGAAGTGGACCTTCAAGAAGACCGTCAAGGACCAGACCGACTACTTCGTCGAGGTCGTCAAGCAGCCGTCCAATCCGTGGCAGGTGTGCACCATCGCTGACGGGCTCGAGAAGGGCGAGCTGGTCGGCAAGAACGTCGACGACATCGCCATCACGTGTGTGCTGGCGGCGCCCGTGACGGTCGAGGTGACGAGCCTTGCCTCTGACGGTGCCCAGGTGAGCGCCGTGCTCATCGGCGGTGCCAAGGGCACGGTCGTGGCGCGGAGCCGCACCGACATCAAGCTCAAGAAGGGCAAGGCGGTCTTCACCCTGGCCGACGTCGCTACCGACTCCAAGGACGCGCTCATGACCGCGGGAGAATACGCGCTCTATCTGTTCGTGAATCACGACGGCAGTGTCGACAAGGACACCGGCGGGCCCAGCTACAACGGCGGCGACGTCGGTGCCTGGAAGAAGGTCAAGGTCGACCCGACCGGGCCACCCAAGACGGAGAAGTTCGCGGCCTCGCCCCCAGCAGTGCCCGCGGACGTGACGCCGGTCGTGCCGCTGTGGTCGGCCCGGGTGCTCGTGAGCAAGCCCATGGAGAAGTGGATCTCCGGTGATCTCCGGTGCTGGTGGGGCACCGCCGGGCTCGCCTCGGCCATGCTGCCGCTCGCGCCGCTCGCGCCGGTGGTCGCCACCGCCTACCACAAGTGCTTCGACGTCACGACCGACAGCCCCGTCTCCTGCTACGACCATGGGGATACCAATCAACCCTCGGCCGAGATCGCTGGTGGCGTCCCGGCCGGCGGAGTCTACGACGTGACCTGTTGGGTCGATGTCGACAAGAGCGGCACGGTCACCAAAGGCGATTGGCGCGGCACGAAGGCGGGTCTGCTCATGGAGTGGAACTTCTTCACGCTGCCCATCACGCTGCCCATCGCCCTGATTGAGATGAAGGTGATGCCATGACAGGTCACGGAGAACGCCCCTCGAGAGCCCGTGTGGCAGGACCCGCGTCAGCCTTGGCGCTGCTCATCCCGTTGCTCGGCGCTGCTCCCGCGGTGGCTGAGACGACACCGTGCGACAGCGTCGCGGACTTTCCGTGCACGACTCAGATCGAGGACCACGCGCTGACGCGCGCGCCCACGCTGTTCAAGCTTCAGGCTCGCGTCGCGCAGGCCGGGTCAGTGATTGGCGAGGCCAAGTTCCCGGACCTGAGTGTGAAGCTGCGTTCGGGCAATGAGGTCCTCTGTACGGAGAACTTCAAGAATGTGCAGATTCGCGCCAGCATGATGAACCTCGAGATTGGCCGGGAGATCGACTGCGAGCTCGACGACGTGCTTGCCTCCAACGCCGACCTCAACGTCCAGCTCTGTTACGGGCAGGATGGAAAGAGCTGTCTGCCGCAGTTCCCCCTTGCGTCGGTGGCCAACGTGGTTCGCGCGACGTGGGCGTGGACCAGCGAGCGCGCCCACCGCGCCGACCGGGCGGCGCAGGCGCACTATGCCCATCGGTTCATCGCGGATCGGGACTTCGGTGAGCGGGAGGTCGTCGGTACGGGCTACTTCGACCTCGAGACCCCCGACGGCGCAGCTGCGGCCCCGCTCTACGATGCCGCGGGCTTTGCGCCCTACGAGAACAGCGGCTTCCTCCTCTGGACGCCCGTCCGTAACCGCGATGCGCTCACCGTGGCCATCACGGGCAAGGACCACGCCAACGACCGCGCTCGCGCTTTGGAGGAGCTGGTCTTTGGCAGCCGACTGACGCGTACGCTGGGCGTGGTCACGGTCGCACCCAGGACCGCGGCCGGGGTCACGGTCACCGATCGCGGGGTGCACGTCACCGGGGTCAGCGGGCTGACCGGCGCGCTGACGGTGCACGGTCCCGTGACCATCGACGGGCTCCTGGGTGTGGCGAGCGACCTCAGTATCGGCACGACGCTGCGGGTCGACCAGGGCCTGACGGTCATGGCCTCGGGGCTTGCGTCGCGTGGCGCGTCGCGCATTGACGGTCTGCTTGCCGTAACCGGCACGACGCGTGTCGCAGGCGCGCTTGCAGTGACCGGTGACGTGACATTCAGTGGGGGGCTCGAGGTCCAGGGGACCGGGCCCTCGGCCATGGTCAAGGGCGGCCTCACCGTGAGCGGCGCGTCGACCGCGGCCGGGTTGCATGTGCTCGGTTCGGCGACGCTCAGCGAGTCCCTCTCGGCGCCCTCGCTCGTGCTTACGGGCGCTGCCTCGACCGCCTCGCTCAAGGTCGGCGCTGCCCTGACGGTGAGCGGTGACGTTCACTTCAAGGGCCCCGTGACGTTCCTCGCGGGGACGGCCCGGCCCGGAAATCCACCCAATCTGGCGTATGTGCAGTTCAGTGGTGAGACGCGGTCTCTCGCCTATGGCGGCGCGGTGGCCCTCGTCGGTGGTGCCCTGGTCGGCGGAGAGGTCGTCGTGAGCGGCACGGTGCGAGGCGCTCGCTTCCAGCTTGCAGGGGCCCCGCCCGCGCCGTGTGACGCCACCACGGTGGGTCTCGTGTACTTTGACATGGCCACGAGCCTGCTCCGGATGTGCGCCAACGGTAGCTGGAGAACGCTCGGTGGCGGCGGCGTGGGCGCCTTGTGTGGCAATGGCTTCCTGCAGGCCGCCGAAGGATGTGACGACGGAAACTTGACCTCCGGGGACGGTTGCTCGGCGACCTGCGCGCTCGAGGGTGGCTTCATGTGCATCGGCTCGCCGACCGTCTGTACGGCGCTCTGCGGCGACGGACTCGTGCGCGGCAAGGAGACCTGTGACGACGGTAACCAGGCCGCCCAAGACGGCTGCACTGCGATCTGTACGGTCGCCGGCGGCTGGACTTGTTCGGGTACGCCCAGTCTGTGTCGGCCGCTGTGTGGCGACGGGCTGATGCTCCCCGGAGAGACGTGCGACGATGGGAACGCGGTGGCGGGCGACGGCTGCTCGGCCACGTGCGAGGTCGAGCCGGGCTACAGCTGCAACGAGAAGCAGCCCAGCCAATGCGCGGCGGTGCCTCTGGTGCTTGCGGGCTACGGTGGCGTGTCCGGCCCCGACCTGCGCAGCCAGGGCCTGTCGCTCTGCGCGGGCGCCGGACCGGCAGACAAGGACGTGACCAGTACGGAGTGGCTGGCCCTCTGCGACGGCAAGGGCATGGGCGACATCGTCTTCGCCTGCTCCATTGGCGATGACGCGACCGCGGAGGTGATCTCCCTCGCGTTTCCGCTCGCCGGCAAGGTGCTCACCGATGCCACCTGCGACGACTGGTTCGGTGCCGCGCTGTGGCCGCTCGCAGGCGACCGGGTGCTCTCGGTCGACGCCATGGCCAACCCCGGCTGCGGCGACTACTCGAGCGACTTCGAGCTTCAGGTGCACTTCGGCGTAGCCTGGACCTGCCAGGGCAGCAACATCACCCCGGGCCTGCTCGGCCAGTCGGGCGGTCGCCTCTGGGCGTACGTGAGGATGCCATGATGACCTCATTCATCGACACGTGGGTTCTACCGCTTGCGATTGTCTTGGCGCTTTGCGCTCCCTTGGGCGGCGCTGTAGCGCAGGAGTTCCCGTGCACCGCCTCAGGCGATGAGGCCGTGGCGTTCCCGTGCGGCTTCGAGGTCCAGCAGCTGGCGCTTCAGAAGGCACCGACGCTCGTGCGGCTTCAAGCGCGCGTGGCGCAGGCCAAGCTGCCGCTGGGCGACCAGACGTTTTCGACCGTGGTCATCAAGCTCCTACGGGGCGGAGAAGTGCTTTGCCTGGAGTCGCTGTCGCAAGTGCCGGTGCACGGCAGTGTGCTCAACCTG
>SXGT01616289.1_pt1 | contig 88657 bp, 93 predicted proteins | sample 3176221 | NCBI WGS metagenome assembly SXGT01 (sample SAMN11356862, study PRJNA531348) | freshwater metagenome | isolation source: freshwater sample F1-120 | place: China: Fuxian Lake, Yuxi | collected 2017-12-25 | reverse complement strand
CATTAAATCCGCCTTTTATGACTTAAGCAATTTATTTTACGTTCACCCCCACTTTGAATTTTTATTAATTTAAGTTTTACTCCAGCTCGCTAAAAATAGGCCAGCATGTCAACCAGCCTATTTTTTGCTTAGAACTTATAACTGCCGCCGATTTCAAGATTGCGCTCTACCCCAGGAAAAATACCATCAGGGTTGCGGCTGGCAATGTAATTCTTATTGGCTAGGTTACGCACCGACGCAAACAAGGACAGGTGTTTATCAAACGTGTAATTGGCGCTTAAATTAAAGACCGTGTAAGCCGCAATTTTGCCCTTGGTACCGTCATCGGTCTCAATTACAGTATTCGCCCCATCGGCGAACTGGCTGCTTACATGGTAAGTACCAAGGTTAAGCTTGAGCTCCCCGACTTTATAGCCAATATTTAGATTGGCAGTGAATTCAGGCGCATAGGGTAAACGGTTTCCTATAGGCCCGAGGGCAGCATTTTTAAATTCCGCCGTCGCCACATACGTACCATTACCATCTATTTGCCAGCCCGAGCCTATGTCATAGGCTAACGCAAACTCCAAACCTTGATTTAGGGTTTTACCGGCATTGGCCATATCGGTCGCACCGGATAGGCTTTGGTTAATGATTTGATTAGAAAAATCCATGTGAAAAACCGTGGCTTCGTAGCTTAATTTTTGCATGGCACCACGCAAACCTATTTCATAATTGATGGAACGCTCGGCATCCAATTGCTGATCCACGCCATCGCTACTGATCGCTGTGGCTGTCATGGCTGGAGAAAACCCTCTAAATGCCCCGGCAAACAACTGAGCCTGCGGCACAAGCTGCCAAGTGGCGCCTATGCCAGGCATAAACTCGGTGTTGCTGGTTTGGCCATTGCTGCCAGTTAATTCGTTTTTAAGGCTTTGTTGATAATTTTCCACGCGCAAGCCTGGGGTCAAAGCTAGCTGCGGGCTTAATTCGAAACGATTCTGTGCGTACAATGCGAGGCCATCGGCCTTTTCCGTCACATTGCCGGTTAAAGTGCCGCTACGCGCATTAGGATCGGTTTTAGAACGCACCGTTTGATTGCTTAAATGGTCGCTGTGTAAGCGCACGCCTATTTCCGTTTCATTTTTTAGGCCAAAACTGCTGTGCGCAATGAACAACCGGCTATCAACGCCCATCATTTCAAAGTCACGGTTACGCCCTGTCATGCAATATTGGCTAGCCGTTAAGCTGGAATCGCAGGCACGAAATACAGTGCCATTGGCAGTTTTAGATTGCACATCGCGGCGCCAAAAATCACGACTCAATTGCGTCCAATACATCAAGGTATTAAGTTTTATTGCACTGCTGATATGCCACTCATGGTTAATATCGAACGACTCTCTATCAGTTATGAAGTAATCATTTGGTGCCGGATTTTTATTGGGATCGTTGCGGTACTCATTTTTCCGTAAGCCCACGTAGGAGGTATTCACGTCATTATCATAGTGCGTGAATTTAGCGCTTAACCACTGGTTTTCATTAATCTGCCTGCCGCCTTTTAGCACCACATCATTCATATCGAAGCCATTATGACGGAAGCCATCACCTCGCGAAGTGATAGCACTGATGCCGACGATGCTATCAGCTGACTCACTGACACCGCCTGCATCTATCCCTAACAAACCGTAACCATGCGAGCCGGTTTTTGCGGTTAATTTAACGCCCTCTTGTGGATCCTTGGTTTTGTAGTTAATTACCCCGCCTATGGTGGTGGGTCCGTAACGCAATCCAGCCGCTCCTTTTAACACCTCTATGCTTTGCATGCGTTCTATTCTTGGACTGTAGTAGGATTCATTAGCTAGGAACAAGCCCGGCGCCACTGGCACGCCATCCTCAAGCACGAGTAGCTTTTGACTGCGATTGGGATTTAATCCACGCATGCCAATATTAGGAATAAACCCGTAACCTTCCTCTTCTCGAATAACGATACCAGGCACAGCTTTTAATGCATCCTGAGTGGATAAAGGCTGCTTAAGCGCTAGCGCTTCTTTTTCAATTACTGCCACGGAACCAGGCAGCTTGCTGATGGCTTGTTCTTCGCTTCCTAAAACATTGATGCGCGGTAAATTCATCTCATCAGCCAGCACTGAGCAATTGACTACAAATACCGCGTGCACTGCTATTGCTATCTTTCTAAAGTTTAAATGAACTGAGGGGTTTTTCATAATTAACCTATTTGCATTCGCAATAGTTTGATGAATACAATTATAGATGATAATCATTATTATTTGCAATAACTTTATTTTAACTGAACCTAAATTTCATTTAAATAGAAAGTGAATAGCGATGGAACTTAAATAAAGAAGACTGAATCCATAAAAAAAATGAACGAGATAAAAAATGAAAAAAACAGAAAAACCAGATGTGCAAAAAAATTTAATTGAACATGACCTATCAAGGATCATAGAGATGGCATGGGAGGATCGCACCCCATTTGAAGCCATATTGAGCAATTACAATTTAGATGAAAGCGCATTGATGAAAATAATGCGCGCCAATCTTAAATTCAGCAGCTATAAATTATGGCGTAAACGTGTAAAAACCAAGTCTATCAAACACCTCAGCCTACGCTCTAAAGAAGTAACCAGAGCCTACTGCCCCACCCAATATAAATTAGGAAGGTAAGACATAAATTAAAATTAACCCTGCTTAAATTATGCCTAATAAAACCATGCCACTGAACATACTTATCATTTTGATATTAAATCAAATAAAAATGCATGAAAAAACCAGTTTTATTGCTTGATTGTTCGTTGATATCATTGACGCGTAAGAAAAATTCAGACAAAGTAAACATGCTTTTCAAAACCATTTAACTTAAGGGAATAAAAATATGAACAAATCTGAATTGATTGATGCAATTGCCGCAAGTGCTGGCTTAACAAAAGCTGATGCTGGTCGCGCTATTGATGCTACAACTTCTGCTATCACTGCTGCACTTAAAAAAGGTGACACAGTAACTTTAGTTGGTTTCGGTACATTTAAAGTATCTAAACGTGCTGCTCGCGTAGGCCGCAACCCACGTACTGGTGCTGAATTGAAAATCGCTGCTCGTAAAGCTCCTGGCTTCTCAGCTGGTAAAACATTGAAAGATGCAGTTAATTAATTAGCTAAGCATGCATTTCTAACAAAAGGGAGCCCAGCGCTCCCTTTTGTTATTGTCACCTACCCTTTTTTATATCCACCCCATGCATACCTTCAAACAACTAATGTTTGCATTAGCCATTGCGCTTGCCGCACAATTGGCTAGCGCTCGCGACCTTCCTGACAGCCGTTTAACGACAGGCTACATCAACCCCGAAGTAACCCAAGAAAACATCCACAGCACCGTTTGCGTTAAGGGCTACAGTAAATCCATACGCCCGCCCAGTTACTACACAAACAAGCTTAAGAAAAAACAGTTAGCCGAATACGGTTATACCGACGCCAACCCACAGCACTATGAAGAAGACCATTTGATACCACTTAGCATAGGCGGCAGCCCGGATCATCCAAAAAACCTATGGCCGCAACCAAGACTTAGTGAGTGGAATGCCGAGAAAAAAGACCGTTTGGAATTTAAAATATACCGTTTAGTGTGCGAGGGAAAGGTGCCGCTAGACGAAGCTAGGCAAGCGATGGCAGAAAACTGGATAGAAGCCTACAAGCGTTACATGAATTAGCCCTTGGTATAATTGACCAGCCTAGCAATTGATTTCAGAATAGCATCACGCTTCATCATTCAATCAAATTAGACTAAGGATATCGATATGACCTTTTTAGGTTGGCAAGGCATAGTGACATTTGCCGCTATCGTGGTAGTAATCGTTTTTATGTTATGGTTGTTCGCTAAACACACCAAATAAAAAATGCCGGTATATCCGGCATTTTTTTCTCAATCAGCATGCAAGCTTGCAAAGGTTATTTTGGGATAGCTTTTGTCTCAGAAGGCGCTGTATTGGTGGCAGCACCAACTGGATTAACAGGCAACACCTTAGCCGCGTTCGCCTTTACCACACTACCGCCGCCATCTTTATGACTGGCCATATAGGCAAGCGTTAAGCTGGTTGCGAAAAAAATCATCACAAAAATAGCGGTCGCACGGCTCATAAAGTTAGCTGAACCTGACACACCAAACAAACTGCCCGATGTGCCACTGCCAAATGAAGCGCCCATATCAGCCCCTTTGCCATGTTGCAACAAGACCAAAACAATCACGCCCAGCGCAGCGATTACGTGTATGACTAATACTAATTTTTCCATTTTATTAACCTCATGCCATTTACGCTAAATCCACTATTAAGCGGCTGCCAGGCATATTTTCTCAAATTCTTGCGCGTTTAACGAACACTTACCGATAAGACCACCGTCTATATCCTGCATAGCCAACAATTGTACCGCATTTTGTGGGTTTACGCTGCCTCCGTAGAGGATTTTGAGGCTAGCAGCAGCCGATGCATCCAGTGCGGCCACCTTGCCACGAATAAACTCGTGCATGCTTTGCGCTTGCTCCGCGCTGGCAGCAAGACCCGTACCTATGGCCCAAATTGGCTCATAAGAAACCACCGCATTGGCAAACACAGAAGCGCCATGCAACTTAATAATGGTATCCAATTGCTTGGCCACCACCATTTGCATAACGCCCGCTTCGCGCTCAATTAAGGTTTCACCCACGCAGAGTATGGGGGTGAGTCCATGGGCTTGAGCTTGCATGAATTTGGTGGCGATATTTTCATCGGATTCACAATATGCCGTGGCCCGTTCTGAATGCCCAATAATAACGTAGCTAGCACCGAAATCCTTGAGCATAGCGGCACTGACTTCACCGGTGTATGGGCCCACGGCATCTTTACTAAGGTTTTGTGCACCCCAAGCAATCGCACTGTTTTGCAGCATGGCTTGCGCTTGAGCAAGATAAGGGTACGGCACGCAGACGACTACCTTAGCAGTATGCAGTGCGGATAATTGATGCAGGTAATCGCTCAGCAACTGCTTGTTTGCCGCCAAGCTACCGTGCATTTTCCAGTTCGCCACGACTATTTTTTGACGCATAACACCCTTTTTCCTTAGTTTAAACCACCTTAACTGCAGCAGTTTATAAATTATCGCCAATTATACGCAAAAACCTTAAGCTTGCTTGTTGGCAGTATGCTGGCCTTAGTCGCCAGACTATATCCGTCCGGCTAGATTTAATTGATTAAGCACGGCCCGCGCCGATAATGTTAATTCCGAGGCCGTTATACCAAATGGCCCCACGCCATCGTCCACCAGCTTATCGGCCGCCGCACCATGCACAAACACCGCCAATTTAATAGCCGCCAATCCATCTAGGCCTTGCGCCATAAAACTGCCGACCATGCCACTTAGCACGTCGCCCATACCAGCCGCAGCCAAACTTGGGTTGCCACTGGTGTTAATAAAATAACTACCGGTGTGGTGCGCACAGATACTAGCCGGCCCTTTGAGCACGCAACTGGCATGAAACTGAGAGGCTAAATTCAATGCGCTGTCACTGCGATTTTTTTGCACGGCATCGCTGCTGGTGCCTAATAGCCTAGCCGCCTCAGCCGCATGCGGCGTAATAACGGTATCCGCGCTACGGGCGCGACACAAGGCTTGTAAATGCGGGTGGATTGCCAATAAATTGAGCGCATCGGCATCGAGCAAAAGCTTCACGTCCTGTGTCAGCCAGAAGGCTAAGATTGCCTCAGCCGCATCCGATAGGCCTAAGCCCGGCCCAATGACCAAGGCATCCAACTGCTTTAATAGCGTTAACTCGGCACTGGGCCGAAACATAATTTCCGGGTAATGCATGTCTACATCAAGGCCATCGTTTGCTAGCATGGCAGCATAGACGCGCCCTGCCCCCATCAGCAAAGCAGCCCGCGCGGCTAGCAAGACTGCACCTAACATACCCTTATCCCCGCCAACGATAGCCACACTGCCGGCATCGCCTTTATGCGCGTCTATTTTTCTTGGCGGCAGTGCCGGCTGAAACAAGCTCGCCAGCAATGGCTGAGCAATATGGGTGTTGGATTTAGTCATGGCTGTCTGGCTGGGCTACGTAGCGTATATTTAATTGTACTTTTTGATTGCCATTGTAGCTATTGGCCTGCAATTGGTAGGCCGCCTGTATCGTGCCATCCAGAAATTCGGTACGGTTAAAATAGATAGCATCCCACTCTAAACCACTTGTGTCTGAGGTCAGCGCCAAGCTTAACTTAAGGTGTTTGTCTGCAAGCAAGCGCTGAGAGCGCACAGTGAATTCATCGTAAAACAAAGGCGGCGCAAAACCCTGGCCCCAAACCTGCTTTTCCAGTTGCTGCGCGGTAGTGAAATTCATTTCAGCCGGCGTCAAATTGCCATCCACCTCCAGCACCGCTTGCAAATCCGCTTCACTGATCAACCCTCTAACCACGGCCTCAAAACCTGTAACAAAGGCGGCAAAATCCTCCCCTTTGATACTCAAGCCCGCTGCCATGGCATGACCGCCGAATTTTAAAATCAAGCTAGGCTGCTGCTTACTTAAGGCATCCAGGGCATCCCGAAGATGCAAGCCGGCTATCGAACGCCCCGACCCCTTCAACACGCCATCACCGGCATCAGCAAAAGCAATCACCGGCCTATGGTAACGCTCTTTTATGCGAGAGGCCAAAATACCAATCACCCCTTGATGCCAATCGGCTTGATACAAGGAAATAGCGAATTGATCCGCCACCTTGATGCCATCCAAGCTTACATTGGCTGACTCTTGCATATCCGCCTCTATATTGCGTCGCTCCAAGTTTAAATCCTGCAACTGTTGGGCCATGGCGTTTGCCTCTGCCTCACTCTCAGCCAACAAACAACGTATGCCTAAGCTCATGTCATCCAGCCTGCCAGCCGCATTTAAGCGTGGGCCAACATAAAAACCCAAATCTTGCGCATTGCACGCTTGGGCTTGTCGACCACTGACACGCAATAAAGCCAATATGCCTGGTGAGCATGCAGCGGCGCGTATTCTGCGCAAGCCTTGCTCAACCAAGATGCGATTGTTGTCGTCCAATTTAACCAAATCGGCCACCGTACCCAAGGCCACTAAATCAAGCAACTCAGTTAGATTGGGCTCGGGCTGACTTAGGTAGGCACCGCGCAAACGCAACTCTGCCCGTAAGGCCAGTAAGGCATAAAAGATCACGCCCACGCCGGCCAAATGCTTGCTGGCAAATTGGCAGCCGTGCTGATTGGGATTAATAATGCAGGTCGCCGCTGGCGTAATTTGCCCAGGCAAATGGTGATCGGTAATCAACACCTGCAAACCCAAGGCATTGGCTGCCTCTACCCCGTCAACACTGGCAATGCCATTGTCTACTGTAATAATTACATCCGGCTTTCTGGTGGCTGCCAAGGCAACGATTTCCGGAGTCAATCCGTAGCCGTATTCAAAACGGTTAGGTACCAAAAAATCCACTCTGGCGCCAAATGCCCTCAGGCCTTTCACTGCGACCGCCGTTGCGGTGGCGCCATCGGCGTCGTAATCGCCTATTATCAACAAGGCTTTATCAGCAGCGATGGCGTCGGCTAATAACTTCGCCATACTGGTGTTATTCGTCAGCGTTTGCGGAGCAAGTAAATCGCTTAAATTAGCCCGTATTTGCTGAGCGCGCTCTAGCCCGCGGGCAGCCAGTAATCTTGCCATCAGCGGACTAAGGCCGCTTTCTTGTAAGGCCAAAGCCGCATCAGGATGTTGGCTGCGCTGTATTATTTTTGTCATGACCAATACGCCTCTAGCGCACGGGGTCGGCGCCAAAATTTATACACATCACGCGGCCTGATACTGAGCTGTAACATGCGCTCATAAAACCCTAAATTTAAGGTTAGCTGGTTGATCTTTGCTTGCTTTAAGGCCTGCCAAAGTGGCGTCAGCCATAGCGCATCCAACGCCTCTGTGCAGGGCACATGCAAACGCATAGTCGAGGCCGACTGCTGTAAACCATGTGCCAAGCTATCTGGCAGCGGCGCATAAGGCAGCGCGCCTAGTTTAGCCATGCCCTCGTAGAGTTTGCTGTTAGCCATCAAGCTAGCATGATGAGCCAATAGCGATGCCTTAGTCGGCAAAGTGCCGCCTGCAGAAAACCACAAACTATTTAAAGCCAATTGGCCAGCGGCTTCACGCGCTAAATTAATCGGGTGTTCGTGCAAGAGCATTTGCACTTCATTGAGCAAAGCCAGCCAATACGAGGCGTCGTTTCCTTGCGGCAAAAAATCGTGGCTATTTTTATCCAAAGCCACGCTGGGCAAGGTGGTTTGTATTTGCGGCGTACCGTTTAATAACAAATAGCATGCACCGGACGCGCCCAGCATAAAATGCAGGCCGTCCCGACTGAAGTGTTGATTTAGGCTGGCGACCAGCGCCTGGGCTTCGACCTGGCTTAGCGGCAAAGGAAACGATTCGTGCAAACTAAAACAATCGCGCTGCAAAACCATGTGCACGGGATCGGCTCGCAAGCAATACCGGCCATCCACGCTGACGCCGTCAGCATGGGCCGCTATGGCAGCCAAGGGGTAATCCGGCGTTGCCTTCAGGCCAAACTCCTCGGCTATCAAGGCCTCAAGCGGCATCGCATGCTGCTGCACCTGACCTTTTGCCAGCAATTGCAACAAGGTCGGGCTGCCTAGACCATGCAGCCAACTGGCATTTAAATCGCAATCTACGGTAATGTTCACGCCATGCACTTAATAAAAATAATTAGCCTAGATTTTACTTGCTAGTGCTAGGCTTCGGGGATATAAAAATAGCCTGTACAATTTTTAACCGCCAGCAATGATTCGGCTTGCGCAATGCCTCAATTTAATAACACGGATAAACTATGGATACCTTAAGTCATGCCTTATGGGGCTACGGATTATTTGGCTACCGCAAGCACGCCCGCCTAGCCTTGCTATTTGGCGCATTACCAGACTTATGTTCGTTCGGGGCTTATCTGCTAAGCAGATTAATCGATGGCAGCTTTCAAGCTGGTCCACCTTCCATCATAGGCATGCCTAGCTGGCTGTTTATTTCCTATGACATCTGGCACAGCTTTGTCGTGTGCATACCCGTCATCGCCTTGGTGGCGTACTGGCGTCGGGATATTGCCTTTGCCATGCTAGCTTGGCCATTTCACATCGTCTTGGACTTCCCTTTTCATAGCCTAAGCTACTTTCCCACACCGATATTTTGGCCTATTTCGGATTTCACCATAGACGGCATACCTTGGTCTAACCCTGAAGTGTGGCTACCCAATGTGGCCGGCCTGATCATTTTGCTGGCTTACCGTTATCAACACAAACGGCGGCCTAAATCAGCTTAAGCTTGGTACTTTAGGTGACTAATGCAACCAGCCCGACAATCGCTGGCACCAAACTTAGCTACCAAACAATTGCCTGGCGTATTTTGGTTGCAAGCGCATTCGTTTTCAATTGCACGGGTAACCTGGGTGACATGCACACCGGGGGCATTAAGCAAATAATCAATGTGCCATTTGAGTTTTTTATCTTTACTTAAATGGCGGGCAATGCGCGCCTCTAGATTGGCTTTGGCGCTGCCGGTGTAAACGTAATGGCCAGCGGGAAAATCGAATTTTCCCAACTTGCCTACAGTTAATGTTAAAAATTCAGTTACTTCAATAAACAATTGATAAGTAATAAATTTTTTCATTTAAATTTGGCTAGATAGCAGCCGACTTAGGGCTTAATTAGGGCTTATTTTTGCCATGCATCACGTAAAGTGACGGTGCGGTTAAACACCGGCATGCCAGCCAAGCTGTCTTTTTTATCGGCCACAAAATAACCGTGACGCTCAAATTGGAAACGCGACTCCGCCTGCACTTCTTTCAAGCTGGGTTCTAACTGCGCACGTATCACGCTCACCGAATCGGCGTTGATGTCATCTAAAAAGTCTTTATCGCCCTCACCCGGATGCGCTTCCTTAAACAGCCTGTCGTACAAACGCACTTCGCACTCGTAGGCATGGGCCACCGACACCCAATGGATATTGCCTTTCACCTTAATACTATCGGCACCTGGCGTGCCTGATTTGGTTTCGGGTAAATACTCGCAATGCACCACAGTGACATTGCCAGTAGTGTCTTTCTCAAAACCTGTGCATTTCACCACGTATCCGTAGCGTAAGCGAACCAAACCATCGGGCATCAACCTAAAAAAGCCTTTGCTGGGCTCTTCCATAAAATCCTCACGCTCTATCCATAGCTCGCGGCTTAACGGTACCACGCGCTTAGCCAATTCAGGCTTAAGCGGGTGATTAGGCGCAAAGCAATCCTCAACCTGATCAAGCGGGTAATTATCAATCACCAGCTTGATGGGGTCTAACACCGCTATGCGGCGCTCGGCTGATTCATTGAGCACTTCGCGCATGCAATCCTCTAAGGTGCTGTAATCTATCCAAGAATCGGCTTTGGACACGCCTATGCGATCGGTGAACAATTTAAAGCCTTCTGCTGTGTAGCCACGGCGACGCGCGCCGGCCAGGGTAGGCAAGCGCGGGTCATCCCAGCCAGCCACGTGCTTCTCTTCCACCAACTGGATCAATTTACGTTTGGATAACACCACGTAAGTCAGATTTAAACGGGCAAATTCGTATTGCTTAGGCAAAGGCTGAGCCAGCAAACCGGCTTCAGCCAGACGGCCTAATAGCCAATCGTAAAAAGGACGTTGATCTTCAAACTCCAAGGTGCAAATGGAATGGCTAATCTGCTCCAAGGCATCCTCAATCGGATGGGCAAAGGTATACATGGGGTAAATACACCACTTGTCGCCGGTATTGTGATGGTGCGCACGGCGCACGCGGTACATAGCCGGGTCGCGCAAGTTGATGTTGGCTGAAGCCATGTCTATCTTGGCCCGTAGCACCAAACTGCCGTCGGCATGCTGGCCGTCGCGCATGGCACGGAATAAGGCTAAATTCTCAGCCACACTGCGATCACGCCACGGTGAATTTTTACCGGCTTCGGTCAAGCTGCCCCGATTAAGACGCATTTCATCTGCTGTTTGGCTGTCCACGTAGGCGTGGCCGTGTTCGATTAAACACTCGGCTGCACGGTACATGAAGTCGAAATAATTGCTAGCAAAATACAGATTTTGTTCGCCACCATTATGCCAATCAAAACCCAACCACTTCACTGCATCGGTGATGCTGTCTACGTATTCTTGGCTTTCTTTTTCTGGGTTGGTGTCATCAAAACGCAAATGGCAAACGCCAGCGTAATCGCGCGCTAAACCAAAATTTAAAAAGATGGATTTGGCATGGCCTATGTGCAAATAGCCGTTCGGTTCAGGCGGAAAACGCGTGCGGATTTTTGCTTGATCCACCTGGCCTGCTGACTGATGCGCCGCGTCCCCAGGGCTGCCCGCCCATTTTCGGGTGTGATACACGCCTTGCTCTATGTCTTTTTCAACGATGGCGCGGATAAAATTCGAGCCTAATGGAATGGGTGCTTTTTCTGATGCCATGATGGACTTAATTAAAAATAATGTCGCTTATTTTACACCATAGTCGGCAAATATCTGGCCTCTAGGCCAATTAGCCGCAGGCCATGCCATGGCTGTTGCGGCTGTGATAAACTGCGTTTGCCTATGAACGCCCTAACCTTTCCAATTTTACGTTTGCTCGCCGATGGTAAATTCCATTCCGGTGAGGCCATTGCCAAGCAATGTAAAGTCTCGCGTGCCACGGTCTGGAATGCCTTGCAGGAGGCAGAAAAGTTAGGGGTGGAATTGTATTCGGTACGTGGCCGCGGCTATAAATTGCCGCAAGCGCTGACCTTATTAAACGAACAATCCATCGCACAGGCCATAGGCGAGCAACGCGCTTGGTTTAAATTGGAAGTGCACGACCACCTAGCCTCCACCAACAGCTACATGATGAAAAAGCTCAACGAAGGCTTAGCGCATGCCACTTGTGTCGCCGCCAATTTGCAAAGCAACGGCCGCGGCAGACGCGGGCGTAATTGGCAGGCCGGCTTAGGTGCTAGCCTTACTTTTTCATTGCTATGGCGGTTTCAGTGTGGGGCATCGGCACTATCTGGCTTAAGCTTAGCTGTAGGCTTGGCCTTAATACGCGCCCTACACAGCCTAGGCATCAGCCGTGCTCAACTTAAATGGCCAAACGACGTATTAATTCTTAACTCACAACGGGTGCCAGAGAAATTAGCCGGCATACTGATAGAACTGCAAGGCGACATGGAAGGCCCCAGCGCAGCCGTGATAGGCATAGGCATAAACTTGAATTTGCCATCCAAACTAAAGCAGCAGATAGACCAGGCGGTGACCGATATCGCCAGCGCTGCCTCACAAAGCATAGACCCCAACCTTTTACTTGGCACCCTACTCAAACACCTCGCGCAAGTATTAAGCCAGTTTGAACAGCAAAGCTTCACCAGTTTGCGTGATGAATGGACGGGCCACCATGCATTTCATCAGCAAGCCGTGCGCATGCTGCATCCAGATGGCAGAGAGACGGTAGGCACGGTCGTGGGCGTGGCCGATGACGGGATTTTGTTGGTGAACAGCGCATTGGGCGAACAACGCTTCTCGTCAGGTGAAATCAGCCTACGTAAAGCTGACTAATCATGGTGCTAGAATTGGAATTTTTTTACCGTTCATTAAGATTAAATTGCGTCAGATTGTATAGACTTTGCGCACATAACTATGCGGCATTTTTGCCAAACCAACAGGGGTTAGACTTAGCATGCTTTTATGCATAGACAACGGTAACAGCAAAACCAAATGGGCAGTGTTTAACAGCGCAGGGGAAATCGTCGACTTCGGCAGCGGCTTAAACAGCGAATTAGCCAACCTAGCCTTCCCATCGGCATACCAACGCATTATCGTCTCTAATGTTGCAGGTGCGGCGCATCAAGCCAGTATAATCAAACGCTTGGCCGGTAGCCCAGCACCCATGCACACAGTGCAATCGCCAGCCGACATGGCCGGCCTTCGCAACCACTATCAAGTAGCGCAGGCATTAGGCAGCGACCGTTTCGCTGCCATGATGGCCGCTTATTGCATGCAAAAAACCTCTTGCGTGGTGGTGTGCGCAGGCACGGCCGTTACCATAGACGCTCTCTCCGTCCGTGGCGTGCAAGCTGATTTTCTGGGGGGCTGGATACTGCCAGGCTTGCATTTGATGCAACAGAGTTTGACGCAAGCCACTGCGCAATTACCGGAAACAAGCTTTAGCAGCAAACTCACTGAGCAAACAAAATTTGCCCGTAGCACAGAGGATGCCATGCAATTCGGCGCCTTAAACGCCGTCGTAGGTGCCATTAAGGAAATGTCTGCAGCCTTAGCGGCACACGACAACAAACCACCCGACATTATCATTAGTGGCGGCGATGCAGCCTTAATAAAAAACGGCTTAGCGGTGACAACACCCTGCAGCATCGTGGATAATTTAGTTTTACACGGCCTGTATTTCATAGACCGTAACCTGCAAAGTGAATCGCAATGAAAAAATGGATAGCTTTATTATTAATTCTCAACTTGGCCATATGGGCTTATTTTAATCTAGCCCAATTCAGTGCCAAACCGACTGAAACATCAAGCGGTTCGGCATCTGCTAGTGCAGACGAGATAAAAATACTCAGCCCAGCCGATATTACTTTGTTGCCAGAAAAGCCGGTCGAATTAAGCCCGGCCATTACGCCCAGCCCGCCAGATACAAAGCAGTAGTAACAGCCAATAAGTTTTAGGTTTTTTAAACCTGCACTCAACTAAATCGGCTGTCTTCTACTATAATTTGCCTATGAAAATTTTACTCTCAAACGACGACGGCTATTTTGCCCCTGGCTTAAGCGTGTTGGCTGCACACATCGCACAATTGGCAGAAATTACCGTGGTCGCACCAGAGCGCAACAGAAGTGGCGCGAGCAACTCATTAACCTTGGACAGACCATTGAGCGTTAAAAAAGCCGCTAACGGTTTTTTTTATGTCAATGGCACGCCAACCGACTGCGTGCACATAGCCTTAACTGGCCTCATGGATGAGATGCCAGACATGGTCATCAGTGGCATTAACGACGGTGCCAACATGGGCGATGACACCATCTACTCCGGCACGGTTGCCGCTGCCATGGAGGGCTATTTATTGGGCATACCGTCTATCGCCCTATCCATGTCACAGCACAACGCCACCCATTTTGAAACGGCCGCCAAAGTGGCGGTGGAATTAATTCAACACTACCAAAAACACGGCTTCTCCTCCCCCACTTTACTGAACGTTAATGTGCCGGACATGCCTTACCACGAACTGCAAGGTCGCGTGGTCACGCGTCTAGGTAAACGCCACAAAGCCGAGCCGGTTGTGCAGCTTAAAACCCCTCGTAACGAAACGGTTTATTGGGTTGGTGCGGCTGGTGCGCCTAATGATGGCGGCCCAGGTACGGATTTTTATGCGGTGGCCAACAAGCAGGTATCGATCTCGCCTATACAGGTCGACCTCACCAACCACCAACAATTAACTGAAATTAATGATTGGCTAAACGTCTATCATGAAGCATAAAGCGAGCACAAGCACGTGGCCATTCTAAGAAGCGCAACCCAAACCGGCATAGGCATGACATCGCAGCGCACGCGCGATCGCATGCTGGTGCGCTTGCGCGAACAGGGCGTGCTCGATGAAGTGGTGTTATCGGCTATTAGCGCTATTCCCCGGCATATCTTTGTCGACGAAGCCTTGTCCATACGCGCCTACGAAGACGTGTCTTTACCCATAGGTTACGGGCAAACCATCTCGCAACCTTACATCGTTGGCCGCATGTCGGAAATCCTACGTAACGGTTCCAATTTAAAAAAAGTCTTGGAAATAGGCACCGGTTGCGGTTACCAAACTGCGGTTTTATCCAAGTTAGCCAAAGAAGTGTATTCGGTAGAGCGCATACGACCACTGGTCATGAAATCCCGCGAGCATTTGCGCGACCTTAAATGCACCAATGTAAAATTAGGCCATGCCGATGGCAACATGGGACTGGCAGAACTGGCGCCCTTTGATGGCATTATCGTAACAGCCGCCGCTAGCCACATTCCTCAAGACTTGCTGGATCAACTCGCGGTCGGTGGACGCTTAGTCATCCCAGTAGGCACGGAGGAGCAAATCTTGCATTTGGTGGAACGACTAAGCGAAGAAGATTACCGCACCAGCAAATTGGAAGCGGTAAAATTCGTCCCTTTACTTGGTGGCACTCAATAACGATGCGTCATTCCCTAGCATTACTTGGCTTAGGCTTCATACTCAATCTAGCGGCTTGCAGCACCAGCCCGCCTGCCCCTGTCATAGACCGCTTGCCAGCCAATGCCGGCAAGAGCGAGCCCAGCAACATTAAAAAACAAAGCATACCAGTCCGCCCACTATACAAAGCCGGCGATTGGCGCCCCGACACCTATACCGTCAAAAAAGGCGATAACCTTTACAGCATAGGCCTGGAGTTTGGCTATTATTACAAAGACATCGCGCAAGCCAACAACATCAGCGCCCCATACAACATCAAAGTCGGTCAGGTGCTGAAATTAAATGCAGGCAAAGACAAGCTCCTGAGCACCGACAACAGCGCAGTGGAAATTAACCCCATCAAATCCGACGCTGGACTTACTAGCATCAACATCACTGAGCCCAAAGGTGTGCGTGAGCCATACAGCGACGAAGCCTTAAACAAAGTCCAAACAAGCAAACCCAGCCAAGCCAGCCAGCCAGCAGAGGTCAAAACCGACAGCAAAGCCTTGGCCGACCCATCTGAAAACATGGAGTGGTCATGGCCAACCAAAGGTAAGGTGGTGGCGAATTTTAATGAATCCAGCAACAAAGGCGTGGACATAGCCGGCACGCTTGGTCAACCAGTGAATGCCGCCGCCCCAGGCCGCGTGATCTACAGTGGCTCGGATTTACGCGGCTACGGTAAATTAGTCATCATTAAACACAACCCCAATTACCTGTCGGTTTATGCACACAACAATCAAATCTTGGTCAAAGAAGGTCAACAAATCACTTTAGGGCAAAAAATTGCCGAGATGGGCAGTACCGACAGCAATATAGTCAAATTGCACTTTGAAATCCGCCGCCAAGGCAAATCGGTCGACCCACTCAAGTACTTAGCTGCCTTGCAATAAACCAATAAAACAATCCAATAAAAAAGCGGCCATAAGCCGCTTTTTTATTTCATTAATGCCGAAGTATTACTTCGTTTTTTTCGCCTCATCGGCATAGTAGGAACGCACGCCGTTCATATCAAAATCACGCGCCCACTTAATAATTTCTGCAAACGCCGGCGCACCAATTTCACCTACCTGAGCATGGATGCCTGCTTGCTCGCGTATTACTAAAATACCTGGGATTTGGTTCACTTGGAAATACTCACCGATTTCAGGATCGGCTTCGGTATTAACCATACCAAACACGATGTCAGGATTGGCTGCAGCGGCCGCTTCAAAAGTAGGCGTAAATGCCAGACAAGGATCACACCAAGGTGCCCAGAAATCAACAATAACAAAATTGTTTTTTTCTATGGTCTCTTTGAAATTTGCTTTAGTTAATGCAACAACGGCCATGACGAAATCCTAAATTTAATGGGTTAACTTGCTAATTTTTATTTGCGAACGAGAGTTTATCAGACCTGGCGCCAATAGTTAAGCATAAGCCGTCAACACGACGGCATCATGCAAACGCTACTCTATGCCTGCGCCCCAGGTGTTGGCGTAAACCAATTCACTTAATGGCCGACGAGATCGCGCGGCTTGTTCACGGGCCAAGGCTTCCGCGCTAAGTTTAGATAAATCGCCTGGGTAACCGACACTGATAATGGCCATTAAACTAAATTGCTCGGGTACCTGGAATGTTTTACGTGCCAAATCGACGTTAAATCCACCCAACTGATGGGCACTTAAGCCCATGCTAGTGGCTTGCAAACAAAGGTTTTCTGCCGCCGCACCGCAATCGTACTGGGACCAACGGTTGGGCTGTTGATTGTGATTAAACAAACTGTTCGCACAGAGCAGCATTAAGACCGGTGCGTTTTTAACCCAGCCCTGATTGCCTTCCGACAAGCAATCAAAAGCCGATTGCCAGGCATCCAGGTTGCTTGATTTCTGCCAAACAATAAAACGCCACGGCTGATCGCCAAAACAGGACGGTGCCCAGCGCGCGGCTTCCAGTAAGGCCTTGATCTGCTCAGGACTTAAATCCTGCTGCGCATCATAAGCCCTCCCACTCCAGCGCTTAGCTAGGATCTCATTAATGGCAACTTGGGTAATGGCCGGTTTATCCATGATTCAAGGCCTAAGAAACCGACAAAAATGGGTAATCGGTGTAACCCTTTTCAGTGCCGCCGTAAAAGCTTTTTGCATCTGCCTGATTAAGCGGCGCATCTTGCTTGAAGCGCTCAACCAAATCCGGGTTGGCAATAAACGGCACACCATAGGCCACGGCATCGGCATGGCCACTGGCGATGGCGGCATTACCCCGCGCCTTGTCGTAAGACAAATTAGCCATGTAGGGGCTGGTACAACGTTGACGCAAGGCAGCGAAGTCAAACGGATCGGCTACCCCACCACCGTGTATGCCGCCTTCCACCACATGCAGGTAAGCTAACTTAAACGGGTTAAGGGCATCGACTACGTAGTTAAACAGCGCTTGAGGATGGCTGTCTTTCATGTCGTTAAAAGGATTCACCGGGGAGAGACGCAAACCGACTCGATCGGTACCCGCCACAGCGACTACGGCGGCCGTTACTTCTAATAACAAGCGACTGCGGTTTTCAAAACTACCACCGTAGTTATCGGTGCGCTGATTGCTACCATCACGCAGAAATTGGTCTAATAAATAGCCATTGGCGGCATGAATCTCCACGCCGTCAAAGCCTGCAGCTAAAGCATTTTTGGTCGCGTGCACATAATCATTAACTATTGCTGGCAATTCATTGGCTTGCATTGCACGAGGCGTGACGTAATCAACCAAGCCTTGATAGGTGAACGCCTTGCCGGCTGGCTTAATGGCTGAAGGCGCAACAGGCGTGGCGTTATTTGGCAACAAACTGGGGTGCGATATACGACCCACATGCCAAAGCTGCATGACCATCTTACCGCCCTTAGCATGCACGGCATCGCACACCTTACGCCAAGCCACCACCTGCGCATCGGTATAAATACCTGGCAATGCTGGGTAGCCGTGCGCCATTAAAGTGATAGGCGTCGCCTCGCTAATAATCAAACCGGCGCTGGCGCGTTGCTCGTAATAGGTGACGTTCATGGCTTGAGGCAAACCGCCCTCGGCTGCCCTATTCCGGGTTAATGGTGCCATCACCATGCGATTTTTTAGCGCTATCGCGCCTAAATTAACCGGGCTAAATAAATCCAATGCCATGTGTTTCCTTAATGAATAATAAGTTAAAGGCCTAAGACCTTAATGCGTTAACGCAAGGAGACGATGGCTTCAATTTCCACTAACACGTCACGTGGCAATTTAGCCACTTGCACGGTTGAGCGAGCCGGTGTGTGTCCCGCAAAGGCCTCACCGTAGATGGTGTTCATGGCAACGAAATCGTCTAAATTTTTTAAAAATACGGTGGTTTTCACTACTTTAGACAGGTCGGCACCCGCCGCTTCAATGACGGCTTTTAAATTCCCAAGCACTTGCTGAGTCTGCGCCACGATGTCGCCATCGTTCAAGCTGCCATCAGGCCTGAGGGCAATTTGCCCAGAAGTGAACAATAAATCACCGACCACCATGGCTTGTGAGTATGGGCCGATTGCGGCCGGTGCGTTAGGAGTTTGAATAACGTGCATAGCTAACCTTAGAGTAAAAGAAATTAAATATTGGCTGGATCAAAATAATCAAAATGGGCACGCTTAACGTTGCAAAAAAGCTCATAGGCTATGGTGCCGGCACTTTGCGCCACCGTGTTGGCCGATACTTGCTTACCCCATAACTCAACATGACTATGGATGCCGGCTGATGGAATAGCAGTTAAATCAACATAAAGCATGTCCATGGAAACGCGTCCTAACAATCGCGTTATATGACCGTCCACGGCTATTGGGGTTCCAGTCTTAGCTGATCTTGGGTAGCCGTCCGCGTAACCGCAGGCCACCACCCCCACGCGCATGGCTTGCTCAGCCTGATATAAGCTGCCGTAGCCGATGGCATCGCCTTTTTCTAAATGCCGCAATGCGATGATGCGTGAGCTAAACTGCATCACCGGTTCTAAAACAGAGGCTTGGCTAGAGGCTATGTTGGGATGGGCGCCATACAACATAATGCCAGGCCTAGACCAATGCTCATGGTTATGAAGAATTGGCTGTAATTGAGGCCAGGCCAACAAGGCGGCAGAATTGGCTAAGCTGCTAGCATGGCATGGCGCTAAATTAGCCAAGGTGCGCTGAAAAAGCGCGGCTTGCTGATTGCTGTGATCAGAATCAAGATTGTCGGCATTGGCTAAGTGCGTCATCGGCACTATGCTAGCCACATTTTTATGCCCGCTTAGTTGCTGGTAAGCGAATTGGTAATCCTTAGGCGACAAGCCTAAACGGTGCATGCCGCTGTCCATCTTTAGCCAAACTTGCAGTGCACAAGGTAGGCTAGCAGCGAGCAATGCATCCACTTGCCATTGCGCATGCAGGACTAGCCACAAGTCTTGCTCGGCTATGCATTTCAACTCGGCTTCAGCAAAAAATCCTTCTAATAACAATATGGGTTGCCTCACTCCTGCATCCCTAAGTTGCATGGCCTCCTCTAAACTAGACACGGCAAAGCCGTCAGCTTCTTGGCTTAATGCACGGGCACAATGCACGGCACCGTGACCGTAGGCATTGGCTTTGATCACCGCCATGGCTTTACCAGGCCATAAAGTTTTAGCCAGCCGGTAATTGTGCCTAAAAGCATCTAAGCGTATTTGGACTGTGGTGGGACGCGACATGTTTGAGGGGTTGGCAGCGAGGCTAGTTAGGATTAATTAGCTTGTTATTGTAGCGACTTCCGACTCATAACCCAAGCGACAAAAGTGATCCTAATAGCCAGCACGCGTGCATAAAAAATGGCTTACAGCATGTTGACTGTAAGCCATGATTTAAATTGGTCGGGACAGCAAGATTCGAACTTGCGACCCCTAGTCCCCCAGACTAGTACGCTACCAGGCTGCGCTATGCCCCGAACCGATGTCATGGCATGCCACAACAGGGCGCCATTATAACGCAAAAGCCGTAGCGCATTAAAACAGCAAGGGAAATAAGCTTAATTTAATTGGGTACGCAACAACTGGATGATAGCTTGCAACTCTGATTTCGCATGCGCAAAATTGTAGCTTGGTACGCCGTCATCGGCGCTGGCTACCAACTCTAACTGAGCCCCAACTTGATTTGCTTGAGATTTACTGCTGTCTGTCTCAGCACCCTCTAAGCGATTACGCGCACCGCTTATGGTGAAGCCTTGCTCATACAACAACTCGCGTATGCGACGAATTAACAATACTTCGTGGTGCTGATAATAGCGGCGATTGCCGCGACGTTTGACCGGTTTAAGTTGAGTAAACTCTTGTTCCCAATAACGCAGTACGTGCGGCTTAACACCACAAAGCTCACTGACTTCACCGATGGTAAAGTAGCGCTTGGCGGGGATAGGCGGCAACTGCAATTTTGGCACTGGCTCACTCATGCTGCATCTTCTCACTTAACAGGTAAATGGATAATCCATTAATCCAGCCTCAATATAGAGGCCGATTTTTAATTCTGGTAGTTGGCCTCTACCTTGGCTTTTAGTTTTTGGCTAGCGTGGAAGGTCACCACACGGCGTGCGGAAATAGGAATCTCTTCGCCTGTTTTTGGATTGCGCCCGGGGCGCTCTGATTTTTTACGCAGCTCAAAATTACCAAAACCGGATAATTTAACGCTGTCGCCCGCTTCCAAAGCGATACGCACTTCTTCAAAAAAGGCCTCAACCATGTCTTTTGCTTCACGCTTATTTAAACCAACTTGCTCGTAAAGCAAATCCGCAAGTTCAGCTTTTGTTAAGGTCATACCCTACTCCCATTCATTGCCAGCCTTTTTAGGCTTAATTTCTAATTTGTAACGCAGTTAAACTATAAAAAACAGCCCACCTTAGCGAGCTAATTAATGTGTTAATTTCTCAGTGTTGCATTGCACTCATTTTGCAATAATTGTAGCAGATTTGCCATGACGCTATCGGCATCGCTATCCGTTAATGTTTTTTGAGTATCGTGCATAAGTACTGATAACGCAAGGCTTTTTTTGTTTTCAGCCACACCCTGACCTTGGTAAATGTCGAACAAGGCTACGTCCATCAGCATGGGAATGGCCGCTTTATTAATGGCAGCCATCATGGCGCTAACAGGCATATTTTCATCCACCACTACTGCCAAATCGCGCCGCACGGGTAACAATTTAGAGACTTCCTGGTAAGCTGGAATGGGGCGATTCAATATGGCATCCACGTCTAACTCAAACAAAAAAGTGCTTTTAGTTAAACTATAATGCTGCTGCCATTTTGGATGCAGTTTACCTAACCAACCTATCGCTTTGCCATCGATCAGGATGCGGGCAGTTTGACCTGGGTGCAAGGCGCTGTGCTCGGCTTTCTCGTAGCTGACTGGCAATAAGGCGGACGCATCGCTAAGCAAGGCATCAACGTGGGCTTTAATTTCAAAGAAATCTACGTCGTCTCCTGCTGCAGCCCATTGCTCAGGTTTAGCACTGCCATAAGCCAAGCCTGCAATGCGCCTTGTTTCAGTAAATGATGTTTGCTGCGCAGTTGCATAATGGTAGCTAGCGCCTAGTTCAAACAGCATGGCTCGGTCTTGTTTGCGATTTAGGTTGTAAACCAAGCTATCCAATAAGCCGCCCCATAAACTGCTGCGCATCACGCTAAGGTTGCTAGCAATCGGGTTTTTAAGTTTTATGGGCCTAGGGTTGGCCAGCAAGTCGGTCTCCCAAGCCTCATCAACAAAGCTGTAATTCACTAATTCTTGGTAACCGGCAGCAACCAGTGAATCGCGCAATACGGCTTGATGGGCACGCGCTTCTGGCGCTTCTAACATGCTTAAAGTCGCGACAGGCGCTTGCGCTGGAATGTGATCGTAGCCATGCAAGCGAGCAATTTCTTCAATTAGATCTTCTTCTATGCTGATATCAAAGCGGTAGCTAGGTGGCAACACGGTGAACACGCTTTGCTCTAGGGTGTATGTAAAGCCTAATTGCGATAGCAATTGTGCGACTTTATCCTCAGCAAAGGGAATGCCTAACACTGAAACCAAACGACTTAGGCGCAATTTAACTGGCAGCCTGTTTGGCAGCACCCCTAGACACTCGGTCACCTCGCCGGCTTTGCCGCCGCACAACTGTTTAATCAATTGCGTGGCGTATTCCAAAGCCAGACGGGTGTTGGCGAAATCCACGCCACGCTCAAAGCGATAGGATGAATCGGTACTTAAACCCAATCTACGTGCCTTACCGGCAATCACCGTTGGCGAAAAATAGGCGCTCTCTAGAAACACTGCGGTACTGGCCTCGTCGACTGAGGTTGATTGACCGCCCATAATGCCGGCTAAGGCAATCGCCCCATTGCCATCGGCTATCACTAAGTCATCGCTTTTTAGACTAACTTCTTGCTCATTTAATAAACGTAAGTTTTCGTTTTCTTGTGCAAAACGCACGATGATGTCGCCACTTAACTTGCTGGCATCAAATGCATGCATGGGTTGCCCTAACGCTAGCAAGACATAGTTAGTCACGTCAACCAGCACATTAATGCTGCGCAAACCACTGCGCTCTAGTCGCTTTACCATCCATGCCGGCGTGCTCACCTTGGCATTCACACCCGTTATAAGGCGACCGCAATAGCGCGGGCAAGCTTGCTGCTCCGCCACCACTGCATTTAAGCGATCTGCCGTGTCGCTGGGCACCGATTTAATTTCTTCAAAGCAAGTGGCGGCGCCAGTAATAGCGGCCACATCACGCGCGATTCCAGTCAAGCTCAAGCAATCGCTGCGGTTAGGTGTCAACTTCAGTGTAAGCAAGTGATCGTCTAGATCTAAATATTGACGTATATCCTGGCCTACGGGCGCGAGGCTATCTAGCTCTAGTAAACCAGTGGCCTCAGTCGTCAAACCCAGCTCCTTGGAAGAGCACATCATGCCAAATGACTCGACGCCACGCACTTTGGCTTGCTTGATATCAATGCCAGGCAATTGCGCACCCACCAAAGCACAGGGTGCAATTAGGCCGGCGCGTGCGTTGGCTGCACCGCAAACTATTTGTATGGGTTGCGCCAGACCCACATCAACCGAACAGACTTGCAAGCGGTCGGCATCCGGGTGTTTTTCCACACTAACTATCTTGGCCACCACGACCTTGGTGAATGGCGCAGCGACAGGCTGCATGTCCTCCACCTCTAGCCCGGCCATGGTCAAGGCATGACTGAGTGCCTGACTGTCCAAATCCGTACCGACCAGACTGCGTAACCAATTTTCTGAAAACTGCATAATGCTTTTTAACCTTAACTGAGGGGTGAATTAACGCTAGCTAGCCTTATTTAAACTGGCTTAAAAAACGCAAATCATTATTAAAGAAATGGCGTAAATCGTTCACGCCATAACGCAACATGGTAAGGCGCTCTACGCCTAAACCAAATGCAAAACCGCGGTACTTTTCGCTGTCTATATTGACGTGCTTAAACACTTCTGGGTGCACCATGCCGCAACCGCCTATCTCTAACCAACCGCCATTCCAGCTCATGTCCATTTCTGCTGATGGCTCAGTAAACGGGAAAAAAGACGGGCGAAAGCGCACGGTTAAATCGTCACGCTCAAAGAATTTTTGCAAGAAGTCTTGCACCACGCCTTTTAAATTAGCAAAGCTGATGTCTTCGTCTACCCATAAGCCTTCTACCTGATGAAACATAGGTGAATGGGTGGCGTCCGAATCAACGCGGTAAACGCGACCAGGCGCAATGATTTTTAGTGGTGGGGTTTTATGTGTCTTAAGCGCATTTTCCATATAACGAATTTGCACAGGTGATGTGTGCGTGCGCAACACGTTTGCTTCGTCGATATAAAAGGTGTCGTGCATGGCACGCGCTGGATGGTCTTCGGGGATGTTGAGCGCCGTAAAGTTATAAAAATCCGTTTCGATTTCCGGACCGGTCGCCACTTCAAAACCAATCGAATGAAACAATTGCTCTATGCGCTGCAGCGTAAGCGTCACTGGATGCAAGCCACCAGTCGATTGCGCACGGGCTGGCAAACTCACGTCTATGGATTCTTGCGCTAATTGTTTGGCTTGCTCAGCGTTAAGCAAGGCTTCACGACGTGATATCAGCGCCGCTTCCACGGCCTGCTTGACCACATTAATGGCCGCGCCAGCCGCTGGACGTTCCTCGTTACTCAGTTTACCCAAACCCTTTAAGGCGTCGGTCAGCAAACCGGTTTTACCTAGGTATTTGGCCTTAGCAATTTCCAGCTCGTTCATGTTGGCGCTGGCAGCAAAATCCGCTTGCGCTTGCGGAATTAAATGGCTTAAATCTGTCATGTAAATGGGGATCTTTAATAAACTGGTTTTTTATTTAAGTGCATAATTTTACAGCAAAAAAAAGAGGCCTAAGCCTCTTTTTTTACTTATTTTTTAAATAAGTTTGCTAACTAAACAGCCAAGGCCTTTTTAGCCATTTCAACAAACTGAGCAAATGCCGTTTTGTCGAATACTGCTAAGTCAGCCAACACTTTACGATCCACTTCCACTGCGGCTTTTTTCAAGCCATTCATGAAGCGGCTGTAAGTTAAACCACACTCACGAGCACCGGCATTAATACGGGCAATCCATAAGGTGCGGAATTGACGTTTTTTCTGTCTACGGTCACGGTATGCGTATTGACCGGCTTTCATTACCGCTTGCTTGGCAACGCGGTAAACGTTTTTACGACGACCGCGGTAACCTTTTGCGGCTTTTAATACTTTCTTGTGTCTTGCGCGAGCGATGACACCACGTTTTACTCTAGGCATATCGGTCTCCTTATCGTGTAGGCATCATTGCGCGAACGCGTTTGACGTCTGTTGCTGAGATGATCGCCGTGCCGCGTAGTTTACGCTTTTGCTTGGTGGTCTTTTTGGTTAGGATATGGCGTAAGTGAGAGTGAGTACGTTTCACTTTACCATTACCCAAGAATTTGAAGCGCTTTTTAGCGCCACTCTTGGTTTTCATTTTTGGCATTTTGTTCTCCTTGAACTTAAGTTATGAGTGCTTAGGCATGCCGTTAAGCCGTATCACTCGGGATCCTACTAAAACTATGAACTCTTTTTTGGTGCGCCTAAAACCATCACCATTTGGCGGCCTTCCATTTTAGGAAATTGCTCCACCACTGCTACGTCTTTAGTGTCAGCCTCTACCCGTCTTAACAGAGCCAAACCGAACTCTTGATGGGTAATTTCCCGTCCTCTAAAACGCAATGTAATTTTTGCTTTATCGCCATCTTGGATAAATCGAATGATGTTGCGCACTTTAATGGCGTAATCCCCGTCATCCGTTCCTGGGCGAAACTTCACTTCTTTTATGCTTACTTGCTTTTGCTTAAGTTTAACTTCGTGCTGTTTTTTACTTTCAGCGTATTTAAACTTACCGTAATCCATCAACCTACACACAGGCGGCTCAGCATTCGGCGCGATTTCCACAAGATCAATGTCCGCTTCTTCGGCTTTTGCAAACGCTTCCGTTAAAGACATGATGCCTAAAGGCTCACCTTCTATGCCCACCAAGCGAACTTGCGATCCTGTTATATCGCCGTTAATTCGCGTTTCTTTTTCCTGTGCTATATCAAATTCTCCAAATAGTTAAGCCGCGCATTTTCAGATGATTAAGTATTAAAGCTAATACTTAACAAGCTAAACCTTAGTTTCCAATTCTGCTTTTAAGCGCTCAATTAGCGCCTCAATCGGCATAGAACCTAAGTCTTCGCCTTTTCTGGTACGCACGGCCACATGTCCTGTTTGCATCTCACGCTCACCTGCTACTAACAAGTAAGGCATTTTTTGCATACTATGTTCGCGTATTTTATAGGTTATCTTCTCATTTCTCAAGTCAAATTCGCAACGTATGCCATTTTTCTTCAGCTTTTCAACCACTTGGCGCACGTAATCAGCTTGGTTTTCGGAAATATTCAACACCATGACCTGCACTGGCGCTAACCAAAGTGGCATGGCGCCGGCGTAATGCTCTATCAATATGCCTATAAAGCGCTCCATGGAGCCGACTATGGCTCGGTGCAACATGACCGGACGTTGACGGCTGTTGTCCTCCGCAACGTACTCGGCACCAAGGCGCTCGGGTAAGTTGGAATCCAACTGTATGGTGCCGCACTGCCACAACCTGCCCAATGAATCCTTGAGGGTAAATTCAATTTTAGGACCGTAAAATGCGCCCTCACCCGCTTGGTATTCAAAATCCAAGTTGTTTAATTTAAGCGCATTGGCCAAAGCCGTTTCGGCTTTATCCCAATCGGCATCGCTGCCTATGCGCTTTTCCGGGCGAGTGGAAAGCTTAACCAAGACGTCACTAAAGCCAAAGTCACCGTAGGCCTTGTAGAGCATCTTAATGAAATCGGCCACTTCGGCCTCAACTTGGTTTTCAGCACAGAATATATGCGCATCGTCTTGGGTAAAGCCGCGTACACGCATGAGGCCATGCAAAGATCCGGACGGCTCATTACGATGGCAAGAACCAAACTCTGCCAAGCGTAAGGGCAAATCGCGGTAACTGTGCAAGCTGCTATTTAAAATTTGCACGTGGCCAGGGCAGTTCATCGGCTTGACGGCGTAATCACGGCTTTCCGAGGCCGTGACAAACATGCCCTCGCGGTAGTTTTGCCAATGGCCGGATTTCTCCCATAAGGTTTTATCCATGATGGTGGGCGTGCGCACTTCTTGGTAATTGTATTCGCGGAACATTTTACGCATGTACTGTTCCACTTCCTGCCAAATGCTCCAACCACGTGGATGCCAAAACACCATGCCGGGCGCGTCGTCTTGCATATGGAAATAATCCAACTGCTTACCCAACTTCCTGTGATCACGCTTTTCCGCTTCTTCCAACTGAAACAAATGCGCTTCTAATTCTTCTTTATTGCGCCATGCTGTTCCGTAAACGCGCTGCAGCATCTCGTTGTTGCTGTCACCGCGCCAATATGCACCGGCCAACTTCATCAACTTAAAGGCTTTTAGCTTACCCGTATTAGGCACATGCGGGCCACGACACAAATCGGTAAAACTACCTTCGCTATACAAAGAAACGTCTTCGCCAGCCGGAATGCTGGCAATGATTTCCGCTTTATACAGTTCGTTGATGGATTTGAAATAAGCGACAGCCTCATCACGTGGCAGAACTTGACGAACGACAGGCTCGTCTTTTTTCGCCAACTCCAGCATTTTCTTTTCTATGGCAATTAAATCTTCAGGAGTAAAGGGGCGCTTGTATGAAAAGTCATAGAAAAAGCCGTGCTCAATAACCGGGCCTATGGTCACTTGCGCATCGGGGAATAACTCTTTAACCGCATAAGCTAAAAGGTGTGCCGTGGAATGACGGATGACGTCTAAACCTTCGTCGCTTTTATCGGTAATGATGGCTAGGTCTGCGTCTTGGGTGATCAGATGGGAAGTGTCGACCAACACCCCATCAACCTTACCGGCCAAGGCCGCTTTGGCTAAGCCGGCACCAATATTCATGGCCACCTCCGCTACAGTTACTGCAGCTGGGAAACTACGTTCAGAGCCATCTGGCAAACGAATTATAGGCATAACACCCTCATCTCAAATAGAAAAGCCGTTAATCAACGGCTTTTGCTGGCATATCTGGTCAGTAGCTAATCCTAATTAACAATGCAATAAATTGTTTTAATTGATAATTATGATTGTATAAAAATACAGATACCGTTAAAAATACCGCAAATACAAAATTTGACTATTTTTTAATTAATTGCATTTAACGGCTTGAGGCGGGATTATACACGACTAAAAAATCTAAAAACTAGTGATTTAGAATTAATGAAGCACTCGCATTGGTTGTTAGTGCAAACGCAACAGACTTTCCAGCCACCCCACTAACAAAGCAAGTTATCCTATTTCATTAAGCGCACCGCGCTGGTCACGCAGCAATTGCCTAAGCTCTTTTAATTGTTGCCTAAATCCACCTTTAAAAGCATTGCGTGAAGCTATTGCCTTACCTGCAATAGTTTTAGCCCCTGTGCTATGTTGCCACGGTTGCCATTGCCTTATCTTTTGTGATTGCTGTTTGCGCTGATCTTCTGTCCATTTTCTTGCCGCCATGATTAGCCTCTAATAGTTCGTTTGGTTGATTTTCAATTGCTTTCGCGTGCGCGGGTGCTTGCGTACTAGTCCCGTTATTCACTTGTTGATGCCCATGTGAAATATTCGCTTGTCTTACAAAGGTTGCCCGTTTCGGATATTTAAGCTCGGTTAATGCTTGAATGGTTGCACGGCTTTGGCTTTGGGCTTTAAGTGCCATATTCATAAACGCGGTATATTGTTGCAAGCCCGTTTTACTTGCTGCCATGCGCCCTAAGGTCACAAACATTGTTTGCAGTGTTTGGGCTTGGCTAATCAGAATGGCTTCAATCGGTTGCATATCACCCGCTTGAATAGTCTTTATTTTTTCACTTAACTCACTAGCTACATCGGCTAATTCAGCTTTTGGTAATATGGCGCTGGTGAAGCTGTCCGTTAATATCGCACCCATGTATGAAGCTGACAAACTCACTTTTGCATATTTCTCGCTTTCAGATTGCTTGTCTTGTTTTGCTAGTGGTGTTTTCTTTTTGCTCGTCATTTTTTACCTCACTTTCTAATAATTTGATTAAGCCTGTTTTATGCGTTTTGATTAACTCTGCCAGTTCGTCATCAACCCATCGCGCCCACCTTACCTCTAGCGAATCGCCACTGAGGTTGATGGTAAACCCACAACCGCGCATAGCATCCAATAGTTCATTTGCTGTTTGTGGTGTGGTCATGGTTAAAACCTCATGGATTCATCAACGCTACTGCTGATTAGGCTATTTTCTTGTGAAATATGCTTAATTTCATGTAAGGTCGCCAAGGTTGCCACATAATTTATATGGCGATGTTGGCAATGTTGGTCATCTTTGGCGATGTTGATGGTTAATTTCCAATACCAGCGTTTATCTAATAGGCTTTTACTTGAATGAATGTTCAGTTCTTTTTTAGCTCTTTGGATAGTGCGCATCGCTAACCCTGCGCCTTTGGCTTCAACTTCAATTTCTTTTTGTGCCATTTCACCATCGGCTAACAATTCTTGCAAAAAGTCCTTGGCCTCATCTAGCGCACTATTGCCGTTTTCACCCGTTTCACGGTTATCAGGTTCAGCCAATAATTCCCTAGCGCTTCCATCAACCGAATCACCCCACAAGGCATAACTTGAGAATATCCCATTGCCTACATCTTGTTGTTGAGCCGCCCGTATCAACCCCAATGTTGCTTTTAGCACGACATACAATACGCTTGGCACTATCCCCATCCACTATTTTGGCGGTGGCTAAAACAATGCGTGCCAGCGCACCGAAGGCAAGGCTACCCGTTACCCGCTCTAATGGGTCTTTACCTTGCCCGCCTTTACTAAAGTGCGTGATACCCAATACAGCACAATTGAGTTTTTCACCGAAATCAACAACGGGTTGCAAAGCCCTTCTTACTTCACCATTTTTATGACTGTCACCAGCAACGGCATTCACAATCGGGTCAATAATTAACAAGGACAGGTCAGGTATTGATGCTGCCTTAATCATCAATGATGGCATGTCCGTTGCAGGGTCAAAACTTCGCAATTCATAATCGGCGGTTATATCGCCAACAAAATGCACCTTGCTTAAATCTGCACCTGCCGCCATTAACCTAGGTACAAGTGTGTCTGCTGGGCTGTCTTCACCTGACCAAATTAAAACACTGCCAATAGGCGATTGACTGCCATCAGGGAATCTACCGCCAGTCGTGATTGTTGAAGCTAGTGCTATGGCTATGGTTGTTTTACCTGTTCCAGCCATGCCAGCAAATATGTGTAACTTACCTTTTGCTAACCAACCATCCCATAACCAATGTATAGGCTCTGGGGTAATGTCTGCGGCACAACGTAAACTGATATTTATAGCCAATTGGTTGGTATCAAGCCTGTCATTTAAATCGCTTGCAGGGCTTTGTATGCCGTCAGGTTTAAGCGGCAAAGCCTCAATGTCATACGGTATAGCATTGCGTCCATTAAACTGGTCGAATTGCTGCAACCAGTCCACACAATCACCCTTTACCGCTAGATTAAGCTGCGCAATATCAATATGCTTAACTGTGGCATTAAGCACAGTTAGCTTTTTTGTTGCACGCTGCATATAACCTATGCCTGCATCGTCATTATCTGCCCACGCAATGACTTCACGCCCTGCTAGTGGTTGCCAGTCTGCTTTATCATCACTTTGTGCGCCGCCGCTGGTGGTTGCCAGTAGCTTTAGTTTAGTGAGCGCATCTACGCACTTTTCACCTTCGACTAAATACACGGTGGCAGTGGGGTATTTGGCTAGTCTGTGTAAATTATAAAGCGGCGTGCCACTGGCAAACTGTGGCATGGTGTTAATTGTTTCACCATCCATTACATGGCTATAAGCATAGCCTTTACTGCCGTCTTTTTTTACATAGCGCTCTTTAGTAAATAATGGCTTGTTATCGGTATCTACGTAAATATACTTTTCGCTAGTTGTCATGATTGCACCACCCATGCGCCTAACTGCTTGCACGCTTCCACAAAGTTAAGCCCGTGTTTGTGCATGTGAAAAGCCAGCACATCACAACCATGTGCGCCGCAAACCATACAGCGATATGCGCCTTTTTCTACATTGATGCGCAGGCTAGGCTTGGTGTCTTTATGAAATGGGCAGATAGCATCACGCCATGCGCCGCCACCTTTAAGTTTGATGTTTTGAGTTTCGTAATATTGAATTGCGTCAGGCAAGGCTTTGCGTGAGAACTTACCCGCGTATCTGGGTTTCGCGTTAATCATATTAAACTCCCTATGCTGCTTTAGATGCAGTGATACGGGAATCAATCCACGCTTGAATGTCGCTTTCCAGCCAGCCGACCGACCTCATACCAATCTGAATGTTTTGCGGGAATGTGTGAGACTTCATCATCGCGTAAATGGTGCTGCGGGATAAGCCCGTCCAATCTTTTACAGCGCTGAGGCGCAGGATTTTTTGATTCATTTTGATGTCTGTCATATTCTCTATAACTCCTAAATAAACCAGCGAAATGCTGATTTTTTTGCAGTTTATAAAAAATGGCATCTCTTAAGCGCCCGTGGGCGGCGGCAAATAGCCAGCAGGCGAAACAACCCTTATTTAGCGCGGTTTTTAAGGGATTGAGGGATTTTCTTTAGATGTGTTTCAATGGTGGTTGCGCCAACAGCTGCGCCTAATTGCTGTGTCATATTGGCGATTAGCTCACCTGCTTTTGATGTTTTCCCAATATCAATATGGGCCTCTTTGGCGAGCGCTGCAATAATGGTTAATAGTGTGCTGCGCTCAGTTTCTATAAGAGGTTTTTCTGATTTTTTAATATCACTTACAGATTCAATAAATTCTGATATAGCCCTTGTTCTCAGCACCAAAGCTGCATCATTGGGGAGACTAGCAGCGGGATAATAGTTATTTTTATTCTTCATGCTTTCAACATCATTTTTGAAATGGTCTTGCAGCTCGTAAATGCCACCATTATTAGGGTCTTGGACATATGCACCTTCTAGACACACTAGCGTAACCTTTACCCCGCTAGTTAATCGCTGATATTCATGCTCTATGTCCAGCGCCTCATTACCTAACATCATTAAATCCATTACACCACTGATAGATATGATGTCCTTATCTTTTACTAAATAATTATCATCATCAAGTCGCATCCCAAGAGGAATTAGATCATCGCCGTCTAATGCTTTTATTTTGGGGACATTTTCTAATGAAGCTACTCTACATTTTTTTGCAATAGCATGATTTACCAAATTTACTGAAAGCTTCAAATGACCATCTAATGCAAATCGGTAAATGTCGTAATTTTTTACAGGTTCATCAAAAATTGATGATAAGTGCCTTGAGGCATCTTCAATAGTTAGCCATTTTTTTAGATTAATCAATTTACTCATTGCCATCATTCGCCGTATGTTAAATATCTAATCTCGGTAATGCTCTTACAATTTTCATGGTTTCCAAACTCACAGTAATCACTCGCTAAAAAAATCACTTACGTCCGAGAAGGCGAGAATTGTATCCATGCAAACTCAGGTTGAAAATACACAGAAAGCCATCAAAGTTGAGAAAGCGCGGCAGAAAATTAAAGCTGGGCAGCAAGATTTGGCTGGGCTTTAGCTAATTAATGGTTGCCTCATCCCAAATGCTTGCTCAACATTCAAATATAGACCGTAATAACACGAGAGCATCCCCTTAGAACACATCTGCTAATACAGGTTATTCATGCGTGCAAGCGCCTTATTCACACGTTAAAACTATGGGTGAACACACGCCGTATAGGCATTGGCGATACTGTTTACAGCGGGGCCAGTGCCACCAGCAGCCAGATTCAGAGCAACATAGTCGTGCCAATTACCATTAGCGTATGGCGCAGCAGATACCGTAGACGTCCATACACCGGCAGTCGAGAAGCCAGCATTTGGGATGCCATTAAGAACGCCCCAGCCAGCTGGGTAAACTGGCGTGCCAACAACAAGGCTATCGTTACGTAGTGCTAAAAGTTCCGTAACAGTTGCTTGACGCCAACCAGAGGCAAAAACCGCATTGCTTAAACTGCTACAAGTTGATGAAGCGGCAGACCAATTTGCTACTGTTGTATTTATAGGCGCCCAAGTGAGTCCGCCATGTATGATGTAATCACCCGTCACACCCACACTAAAGGTACGCACCGCATTGGTTTTACCCGCTTCCGTCGTGGTCACAACAATGGTAAGTGTACCGACTGCACCAATGGTGTAAGCCGCACCACTGGTGTAAGCCCCGCCGTTGATGGTGATGGTAGACGTGCCTGCTGCACCCGCAGTGACCGTAAATTTAATCTTATCAGCCGTGGTCGTCACCCAACCGGTAACGGCACCGGTGCTATCCGTGTCACCGGCAATTGGTATGGTCACATTGGTCACCCCGCCCACAGGCTGCGCGTCGCCCACTGCTAAGGTGATGACGGCAGGTGCCGTGGCCATCGCTTGCGTATAGGTCGCCGTGCCAATAGCACTGTTAGGGTAACCCGCACGCACAGCCAGGGCTTTAACGGTCACACCGGCATTAATCACTAACGCCGTGGTGGCTTGGTTGGTGGATGCAATCGTTGGATCTGCACCATTAGTGGTGTAGTAAATCGCATCCGCGTTGGCTGATGCAATGGTCACCGTGCTACCAAAGGCAATGGGACCCGCTACTGGGCTAAAGGTGGGTGTCGGTTGCGTTGGAAGAACCGGCGGAGCTACGGGCGCTTCAATGGGTACAGCGGTTACCGTCAAGCTTGCGGTAGCGGTAGCGCTGGCATAATTGCCGTTAGCCGCTTGGGTGGCAGTAAACGTGGTGGTGCCCACCCCCACGATGGTAATAATGCTACCGCTGATGGTTGCGACAGCAGGATTGCTACTGGTGTAGGTAATCGCTCCACTGCTAGCGGAAGTCGGTGCGGTAATAGTAGGGGCGGTTGCGCCCAACATCACGCTGGATGAACTTAAAGCAAAACCAGTTAAGGTAGGCATAACATTCACGCTAAAGGTTTGCGTCACACTGGCGGCCGCACTGTACTCCGCATTGCCCGCTTGACTGGCGGTAATGGAGCAAGTGCCGATGGCCACTAAAATCACGGTATTCCCTGATAGCGTACAAACCGAGCTACTGTTAGAAGTAAAGCTTACCGCTAACCCTGAACTGGCCGTAGCGCTTAGATTAAAAGTAGCATCGGTAATGACCTTGGCAGATAAAGTAGCGAAGCTGATTGTTTGAGCAAGCCGATGGCTCATGACCACGCTGATGATGTGTGTTGAGCCATGAACCACCGTAATGGTGGCTAAGGTAGTGCCGCCACCGGAACTGTTGCCCATAGTGACGATGTAAGTGTCCGTAATGCCCACGGCCGGGTGCGCAATGAGCTTAGGATTAATGACAAGATTGGTGCTATCGGATAAGGCAAATTGGCCCCCATTGGTAAAGGCAGCACCATTCTTGGTGATGCCCGCAATCACGGATACAGTAGTACCAGTGGGTGCAATTAAATTACCCGTGACCGTGTTGATGCTGCTACCCACGGGCACTGCCATCTTATCAATGGCAATGAGCCGTGTTGGGGTGGTCGTCATATCAACTTTAGCCACTGCTTGGGCAGGCAAGAAACTGGGGCGGCGCGCCACTTGGTCAACCAAAGAGCTGGCCCAAGGCGTGGCAGTGTCGTCAGTCGCTGTTGTATTCATAGCGGGCGAATGAATCGGTGCGCCTGCTGCGTCTACAGGGTTGGGGGTTTGGTTGGGGGTTTGGTTGAGGTTTTGGTCGGTGTTAGATGTTAGGTTCAGTGGTGTGCTGGCATTGCTACCAAAGCTTTGGGTGTAACTGAGCATCACTTGTTGGTCATTAAAGGTGTTGTTACGACCTTGAATGGTCGCCACATCAATACCCAGTTGGGCGTCTTTAAAGCTTTTAGCTAGGCCTAAGGCATACCGATTTTGCGCAGCACCGGCATTGACGGATGCGCGGAAGTTAAAACCTTGGTCCAGGCGTTGATTGAATTCGGCGCTGCCGGTGGCACGGGTGGCACGGTCGTTACCGCTTAATAAGTCATACTCCAGGCGCTCGCCACCGAAGCCTAGCTTAAGGTTGGATTGGGCCGTTGGGGTAAATACCAAGCGACCTTGCACGCCACTGACACGGCCCCCAGCAATACGACGTGGGTCACTCCACAGTTCATACAAAGACGTGGTATCGGTGAAGTAGGTTTTATCGCTTAAATTGACGCTGTTGGTGTTGCTGATATACGCATCCACCTCAGCGGCATTAAGCCAGTTCTTAGCTAAATAGTATTGGTAACTGGCAGCAACATTGTTTTGTCTGATTTGGGTTTTTTGGGTGTCTGAAGAATTAAAGTTAAAGTTTTGTTTTTGCCGTAACTGCCCCACCGAGAAGATAAAGCGTTGATTGCTACTTAAATCAAAGCCAGTGTTGAGTAACCATTCGTTCTTATCCGAACCAACAGACAGCAATACCCCCACCGCCATACTTTTAGCCAGCGGACCGGCGAAGCTGCCGCCTATGGTCGTGCCGTTATCGGTAGTGTATTGCGGGGTAAGGGTGATACGTTTGCCATTGCTGCTGTCATGGTAAGTAAAACCTGCGCCTTGGGCACTGATGTTGGGTTGCACGGAGGCACTGTTAAGCGCAGGTTCGCCTAAATCGGGCAGGCTGATTTCATCGGCGCTTTGGGCAAATCCAAAGGGAAGCGAGAAAAGAAGCAAGGCCAATAAGCCGGCAAGGATGGGCTTATTGAACTTAGGCATAGGCGCGCTGTGCTGTGCTGTGCTGTAATAGTTTGCTTGGGGTTTTCACGCCTATTGTTTTTTTACAAAAATTTTTTGCTATCTTACCATTATTAACACGGTGCCTTCAATTTTAAGGTTTACTACATTATTTGTACTAAATAAGGCTTCAGTTCAATTGCCCAAGCTTTTACCCTTACGCCTTTTTAAATTCTATTATTTTTGCACCGGCTTTGAGTTCATCTAAATAATCCGCCCATTGCTGCATCATCACCGTGCGTGGATGTAAATATAGCGCATGATTGTAAGCCGCACTTACTGCATTGCGGGGCGCATGGGCAAGCTGTAGCTCGATATGTTCATGCGCGTAACCTTGCTCATGCAACCCCGTGCTGGCAATACCCCTAAAGCCGTGGCCAGTCATTTTGCCTTGATAGCCCATGCGCTTAAGGGCTTGCAAAATGGTATTGTTACTCATGGTTTTTTTAGGGTCGTGCTGGTGTGGGAATAAAAACGTACTCCAGCCTGTTATGTCTTTAAGTGTTGTTAGCAATTCAACCGCTTGCTGTGCCAATGGCACAATATGCGGTGTTTTCATTTTCATGCGCTCGGCTGTAATGCGCCATTGTTTAGCTTCTAAGTCTATTTCGTGCCATTCTGCGCCTATCAGCTCGCTAGTACGCACAAAAGTTAAAGCCATTAACTTAATGGCAATGCGTGTCACCGCTCTTGTTTCGCTGGTATCAATCGCCCGCAATAAAACAGGTAGCTCTTTAATATCGACACGGGCTTGATTTACCACAGGGCGCGATTGAACAATATCACTAGGCTTAATATCGGTTGCAGGGTTGCGGGCAATCCGTGCGGTTGCATCGTTAGCAATCGCATAGCGGAATATTTGGCTAATGGTTTGGTAAGCGCTTGTAGCAACATCTAAAGCGCCACGCCCTGCTATGCCACGCATTACATTAGCAATATCAACCGCTGTAATATCTAGTATTGGCATCGCGCCTAAAACAGGCAGTACATTAGCCGTTAATCGTTTGCTAATAATATCGGCATGGCGTGGACTTTTACCTACCCGCCAATGTGCCAGCCATTGAATAGCCCACACTTCAAAAGTATTGGCATTATTAATTGCGCTATCGGCTTTGGTTTGCTTTTTCAAATCGCCAGGGTCTCTGCCAGCCGCTATGCCTTTACGCGCCTGCAAGTGCGCCTCACGCGCCTCTAACAAAGTCATAAGAGGATATTTACCAAGCGCAAGCGTTTTTCGTGTGCCATTAAAGGCATAGTCATATCGCCATAATTTACCACCTGCTGGACTGACAAATAAATACAAGCCGTTGCCATCACTTAGCTTGTAAGCCTTTTCTTTAGGCTTGCTACTTTTCACTGCAATATCGGTTAAAGCCATTAGGCAACCTCACAATCGACAATTTACGGTATTTTAAATACGGTATTTTCAAAATACCGTAAATTATACTGTAAATTATTTAGGCTGTGATAGCAACTCTTTGGACGATACAAGACAAATAGTCATTAAAAAACCAGCACTTAGGCTGGTTTTGTGGACTACTTAGGACTACTTAAAACATGTTACTGGTAGGCAGTAGCAGACTCGAACTGCTGACCTCTTGGATGTCGACCAAGCGCTCTAACCAACTGAGCTAACCGCCTGTGTTTTTTAGGTTTTTTTAAGCGCTTAAAGCAACCATTTGGCTTAAATTCAAACAGAGCGCGATTTTAGCTGATTGTGGCCTTGGGCGCAAACCTTCTAGATGGCTATTGGCAAACATGCAAGCGCATAAGCCTCATTCCTGGGGCTGATCATGCAACAAGGTTTGATAACCGGCTTGGTAATTTGGGTAGCGTAATTTATAACCACTAGCCTGCATCAACCGGCTGCTAAGACGCTTGCCCGATTTAGCAACTTGCTGCCAATTTTCCGGCTTGGTTAACTGCAATTGCTCGGCCAACCAAGCCAAAACCGTATAAAGCGAAACGGGAGTAGCATCACTGACTATGTAGCATGCTAAGACAGCCTTAGCAGCCAACACTTGCTCCATCAAATAAACCGTAAAGGCCGCTGCGTCGTCACGGTGTATACGATTACTCCACGTGTTTTGCATAGGCCAGGTTTGGTTTTTAGCCAAATTAATCATGCGTAGACGGCCTGGGCCGTAGATCCCAGACAAACGCAAAGCCGTGGCTGGGCATGCCAGGCTTTTTAACAATTGCTCCGCTTCCAACAAACGCTGCCCACCAAAATCCACCGGACTAGCCGGTGTAGCATCGTCTAAGCACTCGCCTGCATCTTGACCATAGACGCGCGTGCTGGAAACAAAAAACACATGGCGCAATGCCGTGTTTTCCCGCTGAGTTGCCAACACATTAGCTAAGCCCATTACATATTGCGCCTGATAGGCCGCATCGGTTTGCGCATCCGCAGCCACGCAATAAAGAATCAATTCGGGTTTGAGCGCATGCAAAATTTGCAGGCTGGCTGGGTCGGTGACATCGCCTTGCAACATGCTGAAATTAGATGACTGACCCTGTAATGACCGGCCTTGTGACTGCCGCCTTAAACCAAATACCGCGTGCTTATTAGCTAAAAGATCGGCTATGGCCAAGCCTAAATCACCGCAACCGACTATGAGTATCTTAGCCAAGGGCGCCTCTGTTTTAGCCAGCGGCTAATAAATGCGGGTGCTCGGCCAGATACCGCTCCGCCATAAACAAAGCCAGCATGGTTTTGCCGTCGCTAATTTGACCGCTTTTTATTAAGCCTAGGCAATCGGATAAACTCAGATCGAACAGTTCCAACGCCTCGTCTTCGTCACGCTTGTGCTGGCCCGCCATTAAACCTACGGCCAAATACATATGGATGACTTCGTCTGAATAACCTATGCAAGGGTGTTGCCTACCCAATGCCACCCATTCTTTTGCGCTGTAACCGGTTTCTTCCAACAGCTCGCGCTGCGCCGTTAGCAAAGGCGGTTCCGATGCATCGATTTTACCGGCCGGCAATTCTATAAAGACTTGATGCAAGGGGTAGCGGAATTGTTTTTCCAGCAAGACATGGCCGTTTGGCAATAGCGCGACGACTACCGACGCGCCTGGGTGAACCACGTATTCGCGCTGGCCGGTGCGGCCGCTAGGCAACGCCACTTGGTCTACCTTTAGGGTTAACATGCCACCGCTACGTATGGTTTCAGTAGTGATGCAGCTTTCCGTCAGGTCATTAAGCGTGGTGAGCATGGTTGACGGGCTAGCGTATCAAATGAGTCGTTTAACTCAAGCTGCTGGTGATGGCGTAAATGCAGATCTCCATAAGCTTTTCTGGCATCAACCCTATCACCAATAAAGCCAAGGCATTGAAGCCCAACACGACGCGTGTGTCCATGGGCGCGCTGATGGCATGCGTATCCAAGGGGTCATCAAAATACATCAACTTGATGACGCGTAGGTAATAAAACGCTCCTATCACGGCCATTAACACGGCGAACACCACCAACCAAATATAGCCCGCTGCCAAGGCCGCTTGCAATACGCTAAACTTTGCATAGAAGCCCAATGTAGGTGGCACACCGGCCATGCTGAACATCACAATCAACATCAAAAAAGCGTGCCATGGGCTGCGTTGATTGAGGCCTTTAAGGTCATCGAGCTTGTCGGCTTCAAAGCCTGGGCGTGACAGCAGTAAAATAATCCCGAAACCGGCTAGCGTCATCAGCACATAGCTGACCACGTAGAACATGGCAAAAATAAAGCCGTTCATGGTCGCGCTCATTAAACCGTATAAGACAAAACCGATATGTGAAATAGTCGAGTAAGCCAACATACGCTTTAGATTGGTTTGCGCAATGGCCGTGATGTTACCTATCAGTATGGACAGCACCGCCATGATCATCAGCATTTGCTGCCAATCGACCGCTAGCGTTGGCAAAGCCTGCACCAACATCCGAATAACGAAGGCAAAGGCGGCTAACTTAGGCACCGAACTGATTAACATGGTCACGGCAGTAGGTGAGCCTTCATAGACATCCGGCACCCACATTTGGAAAGGCACGGCACCCAATTTAAAGGCCAAGCCAGCAACGATAAAGACCAAGCCTAATATCATGACGGCATGGATCTTAGCGCCCGACATTAAAGCCATATTAATTTCAGCCAAGTTCAAGCTGCCGGTCATGCCATACACCATGCTCATGCCGTACAACAGCATACCCGACGCCAGGGCACCCAAGACAAAATACTTCATGGCGGCTTCAGTGGCCTTAGCGTTATCTCGGTCCATCGCCACCAAGGCATACAAGCTAAGGGACAGCAGTTCTAAACCCACGTACAGCGTTAGCATGCTTTGACCTGACACCATGATCATCATGCCCAATAATGAGAACAAGACCAAGGCGTAAAACTCGCCACGGAACATGCCGCGATGCTGCAGGTATTGCCTGCTGTATACGAAAATAAACGAGGTACCAAGGTACATCATGAGCTTCAGCACATCCGCCATCGCGTCGTCGATAAACGCTCCGCTAAATGCGGTGCTGACACTCGGTGCATGGCTAGAAAAACTAAAGTAAGCGGCGGCCAATAAGGTCAACTGCGCCATGCTGTATATCACCATGCGTCTGGCTGGTGAGATGAACAAGTCAGTCAATAAAATCACCATGGCCATGCACAGCACAATCAGCTCAGGCAAGGCGGTAATGAGGTCGTAACGTATCGTTTCCATAACTTATAAACCTGCTGGCAGGCTGGTAGGCAGCTTGCTTTGTGCGAAATGAGTAAGAAGTTCATTCACCGTGGCATTGGTCATGTCGGTAACCGCTTGCGGGTATACGCCAAGAGCCAACACCAATACAGCCAATGTAGCCAAGATGAAAAATTCACGTTTATTTAAATCGCTTAAGGCTGCTACCTGATCGTTAGCCACCGCCCCATAAAATACCCGCTTCACCATCCAAAGGGTATACGCCGCACCGAATATCAGGGTGAAAGCGGCCAAGAATGCATACCAAAAATTAATTTGTATGGCGCCCAATATCACCATGAACTCCCCCACAAAACCCGAGGTACCGGGCAGACCGGTATTGGCCATGGCGAAGAACACGGCAAAGGCAGCAAACGCTGGCATGGTATTAGCCACGCCACCGTAAGCTTCAATTTGCCTGCTGTGCACACGGTCGTATAAGACGCCCACGCACAAGAACATCGCCGCTGAGATAAAACCGTGCGAAAGCATCTGCACAATCGCGCCTTCTAGGCCTATGTTGTTAAACAAGAAAAAGCCCAATGTCACGAAACCCATGTGTGAGATGGATGAATAGGCAATCAACTTTTTCATGTCTTTTTGCACCAAGGCCACCAAGGCAATGTAAACAATGGCAATTAAAGACAAGCTGATCATGTAAGGCGTTAAATGGTGTGCCGCATCTGGTGCGATGGGCATGGCGAAACGCAGAAAACTGTAACCACCTAGTTTCAGGGCAATCGCCGCCAACACCACGGAACCGCCTGTCGGCGCTTCCACGTGGGCATCAGGCAACCAGGTGTGCACTGGCCACATGGGAATTTTGACGGCAAAGGCCACAAAGAAAGCCAAGAACACTAAAATCTGCACTTGCAATGGCATAGGAAAACGGTAGAAATCGGCAATTTCAAAGCTACCGGTATTTAAATACAAATAGATAAAGGCCACCAACATCAAGAGTGAACCGAGCAAGGTATAGAGGAAGAATTTAACCGTGGCGTAAACGCGGTTAGGGCCACCCCAAATGCCAATCACCAAGAACATGGGGATGAGCATCGCTTCCCAGAATACGTAATAGAGTATGGCATCCAGCGCGCTGAACACCCCTATCATTAAGCCGCTCATAATCAAGAAACAAGCCATGTATTGCGCCACGCGCTTTTCTATCACTTCCCAGGCGGCAATAATCACTATCAGCGTGGTGAAGCTGGTGAGCAAAATTAAGGGCACAGCTAAGCCGTCGGCCCCTAAATGGTAGTTGATGTTAAAGGCCGGTATCCAGCTAAAGCCTTCTTGAAATTGCAGGCCGCCATCCGCAAAATTAAATTGAGTGTAAAGCGGAATGGTCACCAAAAAGCTGAGCAAGCCGCCAAGCAAGGCTATCCAACGGGTGGTGTTAGCTTTGTTTTCGTTGGCGCTTGCAAGCACCACTACCCCGGCCACTACCGGCAACCAAATCGCAAAACTCAAGAGATGATGGTAGAAATAATTTAGCATTGTTTAAACTTTAGTGAAGAAAGTAAGCATTAAAAACACGCCTATGATCATGGCGAATGCGTAGTGGTAAATCAGCCCCGTTTGCAACTTACGCACGACAGCCGCCGCCTTACCAATCAGATTGGCTGTGCCATTGACCAGGGCACCATCGATGATGGTCACGTCCCCAATTTGCCATAGTTTATGACCTAGCAAACGCGAGCCGGCAGCAAAGACTTTGTCATTAAACGCATCAAACCCGTACTTGTTTTCCAACGCGTGGTTAAGCCAGCTTAACTTGCTTTGTATGCTAGCCGGTATGTCTGGACGCTGCGTATAGAAGAACCAGGCTAATAGCACGCCGGAGGCGGCCAAGGCAAACGGCACACTAAGCAAGCCGTGTATGGCCATGCCAGCAGCATTGTGCATGGTGCTATGCCAATGGTGAGTCATGGCTTGCATGGCCGGGTGCGCAGCATGGTCTACGACTATGACGCCATTGAAGAAGTCGCCGTATAGCATAGGTTCTATGGCCACATAGCCTATCCAAACAGAGGGAATGGCCAAGAGGATTAAAGGCAACTTGATCACCCAACCCGGTTCATGCGGATCGTCTGTGGGTGCCAGACCATGATGGTGGTCATGGTCATCGTGATGGGCGTCGTGCTCGGCATCGTGATGCGTAATGCGCCATTTTTCCGCACCATGAAACACCAAGAAATACATACGGAAACTATAAAAAGCCGTAACAAACACCCCGGCCAACACGGCAAAATAGGCAAAGCCACTGCCAGGTATGGTCGATGCATGCACGGCTTCTATGATGCTGTCTTTAGAATAGAAACCGGCAAAAAACGGTGTACCAATTAGGGCCAATGAACCGATTAAAGACGTGATCCACGTCACCGGCATGTATTTTTTCAAGTTACCCATATTGCGTATGTCTTGATCGTGGTGCATGCCCATGATGACGGCACCCGCCCCCAAGAACAGCAAGGCTTTAAAGAAGGCGTGCGTCATTAAGTGGAAGATGGCCACGGAATAAGCCGACGCGCCAAGCGCTACGGTCATGTAGCCTAATTGCGAGAGCGTGGAATACGCCACCACCCGTTTAATGTCGTTTTGTATGATGCCCAAAAAGCCCATAAACAAGGCCGTGATGCTGCCGATAACAATAATGAAAGATAGCGCAGTGGACGAAAACTCAAACAGTGGCGACATTCTGGCCACCATGAAAATACCCGCAGTGACCATGGTCGCCGCATGAATTAATGCCGAGATAGGCGTCGGGCCTTCCATGGAATCGGGTAACCATACATGCAGCGGCACTTGCGCCGACTTACCCATGGCGCCAATAAACAGCAATATGCAGGTGACGGTCAGCAAGGACCAAGCACTGCTGCCAATTAAATTGATTTGCACGTCGGCCATTTGTGGGGCCAGCGAGAACACCGACGCGTAATCCAAACTGCCGAAATGCATGAGGACCAAGCCTATGCCTAATAGAAAACCAAAATCCCCTACCCGGTTAACCAGGAAGGCTTTTAGGTTGGCGTAGATGGCGGTTGGTCGTGTGTACCAGAAACCAATGAGTAAATAGGAAACCAAGCCCACCGCTTCCCAACCAAAGAACAGCTGCATGAAGTTATTGCTCATGACCAGCATTAACATGGCAAAGGTGAACAGCGAGATGTAGCTAAAAAAGCGCGCGTAACCTGGGTCTTCAGCCATGTAACCCACGGTGTAGATGTGCACCATGAGGGAAACAAAGGTCACCACCACCATCATCATGGCCGACAAATTATCGATCAAAAAGCCAATTTCAAAACTAAGGTTACCGGTTTTTAACCAGGAATACACCGTTTCGTTATACGGCGCACTGTGCATAGCATGGTTGAGCACATAAAGAGACAAGGCAAATGATAAAGCCACACCCAAGATGGTTAATGCATGCGCGGCCGCTCTGGGCAGGAATTTGCTAAATAGGCCCACCACGGCAGCAGCTAATAAAGGCAGTATCGGTATCGCTAAGTAAATCTGTTGCATGGTCATTCTGAACTTACCCTTTTAAGCGATTTAAATCGTCAACATTAATGGTGCGTAAGTTTCTAAACAGCACCACTAAGATAGCCAAGCCTATGGCCGATTCAGCAGCGGCTACGGTCAAAATAAAAAACACGAACACTTGCCCAGCGATGTCGTTCATGTAATGCGAGAAAGCGATAAAGTTGAGGTTCACCGCTAACAGCATCAGCTCTATGGCCATCAATAAAATGATGACGTTTTTACGATTTAAAAAGATACCAACCACACTGATGGCAAACAGCAAGGCACCAAGAATTAGGTAATGGGATAAACCGACCATTATTTTTTCTCCTCAGTGCTGCCAGTGGGCTCGGCTTTAGGCTCCAGCAAGGCGGCCATTTTGACAATACGCAGCCTGTCGGCTTTTTTAACTGCCACCTGCTTATTGGCATCGGTAGGCTTGCTTTCTTTACGACTTCTTAATGTGAGTGCAATGGCAGCCACGATGGCCACCAACAGCACCACGGCGGCCAATTCAAAGGCCAACAAATAATCGGTATACAGCACATGACCCAAGGCGGCCGTGTTGCTGTAGTCAGCCGGTTTAGCCGCAGGTGCCAACACTTTGTCCGCACCGAAATTATTCACCCCTACTATCATGACCATCTCTACTGCCATTAAGCCACCTACGGGCAAGGCCACCGGTAGCGCTTGCCAAAACCCCTCACGCAGGCGGTCTAAATTAATGTCCAACATCATCACCACGAATAAGAACAAGACCATGACGGCGCCAACATAGACCAGCACCAAGGTGATGGCTAAAAACTCCGCTTCCAATAATAGCCATATGCCGGCAGCAGTAAAGAAAGCCAGCACTAAAAAAAGCGCGGCGTACACAGGATTGCGTGTAGTAATTACGCTTAGGGCGGCATACAGCAGAATAAGCGCTAAGCTGTAAAAAACCAGGTCTTGAAAATGTAACCCAAAAAATGTCATGGTAGGCCTAGGCTCTCTCTTATCTAAAGGCTTTGTCTAAATCGCGGTCTGCGGCTATTTGCTTCTCGTGTTTATCACCCACGGCCAATAGCATTTCCTTGGTGTACAGCAAGTCGCCTCTTTGCTCGCCATGGTAGTCAAATACCCGCGTTTCCACGATGGAATCGACCGGGCAGGATTCTTCGCACATGCCACAAAAAATGCATTTGGTTAAATCGATGTCGTACCGCGTGGTGCGGCGGGTATTGTCTTCACGCTGTTCCGATTCTATGGTGATGGCCATAGCCGGGCATACCGCTTCGCATAATTTACAAGCGATGCAACGCTCTTCGCCATTGGCGTAACGCCTAAGCGCATGCAAACCACGAAAACGGTTGGATTGCGGCGTCACTTCTTCTGGGTATTGCACGGTAATTTTGGGTGCAAAGAAATAGCGGCCGGTTAAGGCCATACCCTTTAACAGCTCTATCAGCATTAAGCTAGACAGCGATTTTTTTATAGTTTTAATCATAAGATTTAATGGAATAAGTAAGCCCATGGGGTTTGCATCATGCCACCTACCACGACTATCCAGACGATGGTAATGGGTATAAAGACCTTCCAGCCCAAACGCATGATTTGGTCGTAGCGGTACCTAGGAAACGTGGCCCTAAACCATAAGAACAGGAACAATAAGAACGCTACTTTAGCTAATAGCCAAACAAAGCTATCCGCAATAAACGGCACAGGCGACAACCAACCACCCAAGAACATTAAAGCAGCCAGCATGGAAACCAATATCATGTTGGCGTATTCGGCCAAGAAGAAAACAGCAAAGGCCATGCCGGAATACTCAACGTGGAAACCGGCGACGATTTCTGACTCACCTTCGGCCACGTCAAATGGCGCACGATTGGTCTCGGCCACCGCACTAATAAAGTAAACAATGAACAAGGGGAACAAGGGCAAGAAGTACCAATGCCAAAAACCGCCGCTCTGACCCATGACTATCTTGCCTAAATTCAATGAGTTAGCGCACATCAACACGCCGACCAAGGCAAAGCCCATGGCAATTTCATAGGACACGATCTGTGCCGCTGAGCGCAGTGAACCTAGGAAAGCATACTTGGAGTTGGAGGCCCAACCGGCAATAATGACACCGTATACGGCTACCGAGGTCATGGCCAGTATGTACAACAATCCGGCATCGACATCGGCCAATACCATGGTCATATCAAACGGCACCACCGCCCAAGCGGCAAAGGCAGGGGCAATGGCCAATACCGGACCCAATAAAAATAAAGTTTTATTAGAGGCGGTGGGAATGACGATTTCTTTAAACAACAACTTGATGCCATCGGCCAAGGGTTGCAGTAAGCCAAAGTAACCGACACGATTGGGGCCTATGCGCACCTGCATGTAACCAATGACTTTGCGTTCAGCCAAGGTTAAATAGGCCACCGCGCCCATTAAGGGCAGCACGATAGCGACAATTTTAATTAAGGTCCAAGCCGTCAGCTCAACGCCTGGCCAATAAACCCCGAATAATTGAACTAGCCATTCCATTACGCGTGCACTTCCTTAAGGCCAGCTTGATACGCCGCCAATTGTTTTGCTGTGAGTTTTTCCACTGTGATGTCGCCCATTAAATCGCCCAAACCTATGGTGTCTTCATGGGCGGCCGCCACGCGTACGCAACCTTTAGCCACGTGATTATCCAATTTAACAGTCAACACCGCACTGCCTTTGTCTTGTTTCACCAAAACTTGATCGCCTTCTTGCAAGCCCAAATCGGCTAACTGAGCGGCACTCATGCGCGCCATAGGCTTGATGTTGTACTTGGTTTTTTTCAACGGCATAGACCGACGCACGATGGGGTCGGATTCGTATTGTGGCACTTCACCGATACGTTGCAAGCCATCGTGTTTGATGTTGATTTGTATCTCCACCAAATCTTTTAGGTTGTTATTGAGGCTACGCCACACCACCGCCGACGGTTTTTCACCGGCAAAAATAGCCTGTTTAACTTGCTCACTGGTATCGTAGTCGAAACCTGGCAAGCCCAGCGTATTGGCTAACACGCGCAGCACTTTCCATGCAGGACGGCATTCACCTAATGGCTTAACCGCTGCGGCAAAACTTTGTACGCGCCCTTCCATGCTCATAAAGGTGCCTGAGGTTTCGCTAAAGGGGGCAATAGGCAACAAGATATCGGCATGCTCTAGGGCGCTGGATTTGTAGGCGGTTAACGCGACCACGCATTCGGCTTTTTGCATGGCGGCTTTGGCCAATGCCGCGTGCTGACAATCCAACTCCGGCTCTATGTTAACTATTAGGTAAGCTTTACGTGGCACTTCTAACATGGCTCTTGCATGCATGCCGCTGCTGCTGGGCATCACACCCATCATGTGCATGCCGGTGCTGTTCGATGCAGCCGGCAAGATGCCGCCTTTCGCACCGGAAATACCGCCTATGGCTTCAGCCATGCTGTACATTTCAGTAAAGCGCGGATCGCTCAATGCCATGTTACCGATAAAGATACCGACTTTAGGTGCGATTAAATCGTAGTCTTTACCATGGCCGGCCATGCTCTCGGCAATGGCTTGGGTATTCGGCCTGACTTTAATTTCTTCCAGTAAATGGTTGAGCGATGGCGGCAAGCACAAGGACAGGCGCTGTAAACCGGACATGGCTTTTAGCACTTGGCCCAAGACATTCACCATGTCATTAGGGCGCACTATGACTTTATGAGCGATATCCATCAGCGGGTTGTTGTCCAATGGGCTGATCACGGACAATTCTGCGCCATTGGCCACGGCTTTACGGAAACGCTTAGCCAGAAGCGGGTGTTCATTTCTTAGGTTGGACCCGATCACCAAGATGCGATCCAAGTCTTCTATCTCGTGGATATTGCAACCCATCCACGGTGTACCCATGCGTTTGCCGTCTAACCTAAAGTCAGTTTGACGCAAACGGTAATCGACGTTACCGCAGTTGAGCGCCGTGGCCAGTTGTTTAGCTAAATAGCCTTCTTCCATGGTGCTATTAGGTGAAACCAACACACCTAGGGCGTCACCGCCGTGCTCGTTGGTGATGTCTTTGATCTGACCTGCGGCAAATTCCAGCGCGGTTTTCCAATCCGTTTCCACCCAGTTGCCGTTGTGCTTAATCATGGGCACTTTTAGGCGATCTGGGCTATTGAGGCCTTCGTAGGAAAAACGGTCGCGATCCGACAACCAGCATTCGTTGATGCTGTCTTTTGTCCGTGGCAACACGCGCATGACTTTATTATCTTTAACGTGCACTTCTATGTGTGAACCCAAGCCATCGTGTGGCGCTATGCTGGGCCTGCGGGTTAATTCCCAACTGCGGGCAGAATACCTAAATGGCTTGCTGGTCAATGCGCCGACTGGGCACAAATCGATGATGTTGCCGGACAATTCGGAATTCACGCTCTTGTCGACGTAAGCAGTGATTTCAGCGTGTTCGCCACGCCCTACCATGCCCAACTCCATGATGCCGCCGACTTCTTGCAAGAAGCGCACGCAGCGTGTGCATTGTATGCAGCGCGTCATGTCGGTGCTGACTAATGGCCCGATGTTTTTATTGAACACCACGCGTTTTTCTTCGGTGTAGCGTGAACCGCTGGTGCCATAAGCCACCGCCACGTCTTGCAGATCGCATTCGCCACCTTGGTCGCAAATAGGGCAATCCAAGGGATGGTTAATCAGCAAGAACTCCATCACGCTTTTTTGTGCCTCTATGGCCGATTTGGAGCGCGTGAATATCTTCATGCCATCGGCTACTGGTGTGGCACAAGCCGGCAAAGGCTTGTTGAAATTTTCAACCTGAACCAAACACATGCGGCAATTGGCCGCCACGGATAATTTCGGGTGGTAGCAGAAACGCGGAATGGCGATGCCGACTTTGTCGGCCGCGTCTATGATGGAACTGCCGTGCTCGACTTCTAACGCTTTGCCGTCAATTTCTATGTTTAACATTAAGCTTGCTCCGCCTTACTCTCAACCATACTTTTACCGTGCTCGATGTAGTACTCAAATTCCGCTCTAAAATGCTTAATAAAGCTAATCACTGGCGTTGCAGCTGCTTCGCCCAATGCGCAAATAGTACGACCAGAAATATTTTTACTGATGTCAGTTAGAAGATCCAAGTCTTCCATCTTGCCTTGACCTTTGACAATGCGATCCAACACGCGGTAGACCCAACCCGTGCCTTCACGGCAGGGCGTGCATTGACCGCAACTTTCTTCGTAAAAGAAATAGGACAAGCGGTGCAAGGCTTTCACCATGCAGGTACTGTCGTCCATGACTATCATGGAGCCTGCGCCTAAGCTTGATCTAGCCTTGCTTAAGCCGTCATAATCCATGGTGGTGGACTCCATCACGCTGGCCGGTATGACTGCCGTCGACGGGCCACCTGGGATCACCGCTTTTAGCTTGCGACCATGCCAAACACCACCGGCCATGGCCAACAGCTCAGTGAAAGGCGTGCCCATTTTTACTTCGTAATTGCCGGGCTTTTCCACGTGACCGGACACAGAAAATAATTTAGTACCGCCTGAATTAGCCACACCCAAGTCGGCAAACGCTTGCCCGCCGTGCAGCATGATCCATGGAATGGAAGCGTAACTTTCGGTATTGTTTACATTGGTCGGTTTACCAAACACCCCATAACTGGCTGGGAATGGCGGTTTAAAGCGCGGCTGGCCTTTCTTGCCCTCTATGGACTCTATCAGTGCCGTTTCTTCACCGCATATGTAGGCGCCGTAACCGTGCACGGCATACAAATCAAAACTAAAATTCGTGCCAAATAGATTTTCACCCAGGTAGCCGGCTTGTTTAGCCTCTTTTAGCGCAGCTTCAAAGGTTTCGTAATCCTGCCAAATTTCCCCGTGTATGTAGTTGTAGCCAACGCGTGCGCCTAGCGTATAAGCAGCAATGGCCATGCCTTCTATCAGTTGGTGCGGGTTATAACGAATGATGTCACGGTCTTTAAATGTGCCGGGTTCGCCTTCGTCGGTATTGCATACCAAGTATTTAACGCCGTCAAAATAGCGTGGCATGAAGCTCCACTTAAGACCGGTAGGGAACCCTGCTCCACCACGCCCACGCAGACCGGAAATTTTCACCTCGGTGATGATATCAGTGGCCTTGGTTTTTTCTGTGACAAGGCGCTTTAAGGATTGGTATCCGCCCAACTTCAGGTAAGTTGCTAGTGCGGCCGGCTCACTTTCGCTCAAGGTACGCAAACAGACTAAGGTTTGACCCTTAGGATCGGTCATGACAGGCGCTGGGAATTTTGCTACTTGTTTGGCCATTATTTCAACTCATCCAAAATAGCATCAACCTTAGCCGGCGTTAGAAATTCGTGCATGGTGTGGTTGTTAATGATCATTAGGGGAGCGCCACCGCATGCACCCATGCACTCGCCTTCTTTAAGGCAAAACTTGCCGTCTGCGCTGACTTGATTAAACTCCACGCCTAGCTTGTGTTTAAGGTGATCGACAATTTCATCGCTATTACGCAACATGCAGGAAATATTGGTACAGACGCTGATTTTGTATTTACCCACTGGTGCCAAATCGTACATATTGTAAAAACTGGCCACTTCCATGACGGCAATCTCTGGCATACCAAGGTAGGCGGCCACCTCGCTCATGCTATCTTGTGACAACCATCCGCGTTCGGTTTGCACGATACGCAAAGCACTCATGACCGCGGCTTGGCGCTGATCGGCTGGGTATTTAGTCAGCTCGTAATCAATTTTTTCTGTAATTTTTGGACTTAACATAGCTAACTCAATTTTTATCGATCTATTTCGCCAAATACGATGTCTTGCGTGCCTATGATGGCCACCAAGTCAGCAATCATATGGCCACGCGTCATTTCATCTAAGGCTGCTAAATGGGCAAAGCCAGGTGCACGAATTTTTAGACGGTAAGGTTTATTGGCGCCATCGGACACCATGTAAATACCGAACTCGCCTTTAGGGTGTTCCACTGCCGCATAAGCCTCACCCGCTGGCACATGAAAGCCTTCGGTAAACAATTTGAAATGGTGGATCAAATCTTCCATATTACTTTTCATGCCAGCACGATCGGGCGGTGCGACTTTATTATCGCTAGTAATGACTGGGCCAGGGTTGGCACGCAACCAATTCACGCATTGTTGAATGATGCGATTGGATTGCCTAAACTCTTCCATGCGCACCAAGTAACGGTCGTAGCAATCGCCATTAACACCAACCGGCACATCAAAATCCATGTCGGCATACACTTCATAAGGCTGGGTTTTACGCAAATCCCAGGCTATGCCAGAACCACGCAACATCGGACCGGTCATGCCTAGCGCTAAGGCGCGCTCTGGGGTGACGATGCCCACGTCCACGGTGCGCTGCTTCCAGATACGGTTGTCGGTTAACAAGGTCTCGTATTCGTCCACGTATTTCGGAAAACGCTGGGTAAAGTCTTCAATGAAATCCAACAAGGAACCTTGACGATTTTCGTTTTGCTTGGCCACGGTTTTCGCGTTGCGCAATGGCGACACGGCATACTGCGGCATGCGATTGGGTAAATCTCGATAGACGCCACCCGGACGGTAATAAGCTGCGTGCATGCGTGCACCGGAAACCGCCTCGTAGCAATCAAACAAATCCTCACGGTCGCGGAAGGCGTACAAAAACACCGTCATGGCACCCACATCCAATGCATGCGCACCTAACCACAGCAAGTGATTTAACACCCTGGTGATTTCATCAAACATAACGCGGATGTATTGCGCACGCAATGGGACGTCTATGCCCATCATCTTCTCGATGGCCATCACATAAGCATGCTCATTGGACATCATGGACACGTAGTCCAACCTATCCATATACGGGATAGACTGCAAATAAGTGCGGTTTTCCGCTAGCTTTTCCGTGCCACGGTGCAATAAGCCTATGTGCGGATCGGCGCGCTGTATGACTTCGCCGTCCAACTCCAATACCAAGCGCAGCACACCGTGCGCAGCCGGATGCTGCGGACCAAAGTTCATCGTGTAATTTCTAATTTCAGCCATAATCAACGCCTATTTAGCGTGCGCCCCTTCATTACGTATGACGCGCGGCACATTATTACGCTCGTCTATGCTAACTGGCTGATAAATCACGCGCTGCTGCTCTGGGTCGTAGCGCATTTCAACTAAGCCTATCATGGGAAAATCTTTACGGAATGGATGGCCTACAAAGCCATAATCGGTTAACAAGCGACGTAGATCGGGGTGATTTTCAAACATAATGCCGTACATGTCGAAGGCTTCGCGTTCATACCAATTGGCTACCGGCCAAACATCGACCAAGGTCGGCAAAATGGGGAAGGCTTCATCCGCAGCAAACACACGCAATCGAACACGTTGGTTCAAGCTGACCGACAGCAAATGGCATACCACCGCGTAACGTGGGCCTGACTGCTCGACGTCCGCGTAAGTCTGGTAATCCACACCGCACAAATCGATTAATTGTTCAAACTTAAAGCGTGGGTCATCGCGCAAGCATAAACACACGGCTAAATAATCTTCCGCACGGCACAGCAAATTCAGTTCGTTTAGCGCAATGCTGGCTTGTATAAGCTTCGCGCCTAAGGCCGATTGCACATCTTGATGTAGTTGATCTAATTTAGCTGACATGGGTTTTAGCGGGCGATAGTATTGGTGCGTTTAATTTTATTTTGCAATTGGATGATGCCGTACAACAAGGCCTCAGCGGTAGGTGGGCAGCCTGGCACATAGACATCAACCGGCACGATGCGGTCGCAACCACGCACCACTGAATAGGAGTAATGGTAATAGCCGCCGCCGTTGGCGCAAGAGCCCATGGAGATAACCCAACGCGGCTCAGCCATTTGATCGTAAACCTTACGTAAGGCCGGCGCCATTTTATTGACCAAGGTACCCGCCACTATCATCACATCGGACTGACGTGGGCTGCCCCGGAAGACGATACCAAATCTATCCAAATCGTAACGCGAGGCACCGGCATGCATCATCTCTACCGCGCAACAGGCCAAGCCAAACGTCATGGGCCACATTGAGCCAGTACGTGTGTAATTAATCACGGTGTCCAGCGTGGTGGTGACAAAACCTTTTTCCAACAACCCTTCTATACTCATAGCAGACTCAATCCCACTCTAAGGCACCTTTTTTCCATTCGTAAATGAAGCCTATCACCAGCACACTTAAGAACACCAGCATGGCTATAAAGCCGAACAAACCTATTTCTTGCAGCACCACGGCCCAAGGGAAAAGAAAGGCTATTTCTAAATCAAACAAAATAAACAGTATGGCCACCAAGTAATAACGCACATCAAATTTCATGCGCGCGTCCTCAAAGGCTTCAAAACCGCATTCATAGGGGGAGTTTTTTGCCGTATCGGGCTTGTTTGGGGAAACAATGAGGCCAAGAACGAGAGGACCGACACCGACGGCTATGCCTACAAGGATAAACATCAATATCGGAAAGTAATTTTCTAACACTTACTAGCCCCAGACCCAATAACTGAAAAATCTTTTTTGAAAAAACCGGATAAGCGCTTGCTAACTCTACCAAGTGCACACCTTGGCAATGCCGCGTAATCCCAGATTATAACCCAATACCCTCATGGCTAGCTAGCCAAGCCCAACTAATTTTAAGTAAACATTATGACAAAATGGTGAGCGATGCTGGCCACGCTTAGGGTTTATAAAACTGCGTTTCTAGCGCTCCAAAATTCCAACATGGCCATGGTGATCACCAGAATAACCGGACCTAAAATCAAACCGGCCGCACCGAACACCATTAAACCACCAACCACAGACAAAAATGTTAGCACGGTATGCAAGCGTAAACGGTCACCCACTAAGACGGGTCTGAGCAAGTTATCCACCGTGCCCACCACCAACATCCCCCATAAGCTCAAGGTTAAGGCATCATGCCATGCCCCTTCCAGCAACAAGAATAAGGCCGCCGGGGCCCAAATCACGAAAGCGCCCAACATAGGAATCACCGCCAACATCCCCATAATGAGGCCCCACAGCAATGGGGCAGGCAAGCCCAACCACCAAAACATTAAGCCTCCTAGCAAACCTTGCACCGATGCCACGGCAAAAGTGCCATAGACGGTGGCGTGTATGGTGTCACCTATGCGCTCAAGCAGGCCTTCCATTTGCAAGGGCGACAAAGGCGAATGCCGGACAATGGCATGTAAAAACATTCGACGGTCACGCAGGAAGAAAAACAACACATAAAAAATTAAGCACAAGCCCAAGATTTGCACGGCCGATGCTTTGACGATATCCGCCGCGCTGGTATTAACCCATTGCGTGAAGGCCGCAGAGGCCCCTGGAAAATCAATACGCTGCTCAATCTTTTCAAATAGTGGGCCTAGCTGCGGTTGCGCCTCTAATTTTTGCTGCCACTCGCCGGAACTGAGTTTCACTTCTATCGATTGCGCGCCCTTTACCGCTTGGTACAACAACTGCTGACCTACGAAAACCGCTGGTATAACCACAATCAAGCCTATGATTAAAACCGATACCATGGCCGCCAATCCGCTCGCTTTTAGCTTGCCTTCCAAATACCTTTGCAGGGGCGAAAACAAGACCGCTAGAGTCAAGGCCCAGACCAACACGGCCAAAAACGGTATAGCCATCTTATAGCATAAGTACAAACCTAAGACCGTAAGCAGCATCATCACCAAGGTCTGCACGTGGTTTTTTGAGCCCCAATCGTTGTCATTTTGTTTGCGTGTATTCGGTGTTTGCATTATTTAAAAACCAGGCTAGACCGGCTCCTTGTTGCCCATCAAAAAGAAAGGCCGCAGCTATGAGTGCACGACCTAGTATTAAATTCCATTTAAATACGCTGCTAATTACTCTGGCGCTTTTTTTTAAACTTGCTGAGTATTTGCCAAGCCAGCAAGCCACGCTGCAACCATAGACTTAAGGCATTGGGCTTAAACATAGATAGCAAAGCACTGCCGCCGCTGGCGACCAAAACGGGATGCTGCTTCAGGTAACGCAACATATTGATTGCGTAATCGAGCATGCTGATGGGTTTATGCCAAGCCTGAAATTGATCAGCCACAGCCCTACGTTGCATTTGCGCTTCTTCAACTAAGCGTTGGCGCTTCTTAGCTAGTTTAACTAGGGTAGTGTTCATTATTTAGGCACTCAATATAGGCCGAGGATAATCAAGAGCGGTCTAAGTGTTGCCGGTCTTTTTCCAACTCCATTAAACTAGACCAAAACAGTTTAGGCTTCAGTTTAGCTTTGCGTTTTGCACAATACCAGGTGATCGCACCGGCCGCTAAAAAAAAGCCTGCCAAGCCCCCAATGGCGGTTAAACGGTAATTTTCCCATAACAGCACGATTAACAAAACAGCCACTAACAGCAAGCCCAGCATCAACAAAAAAAGGGAAATAAGCGACCATCGAATCAAAGACAGCAGATGCTCGCGCTCTTCTTCTATGTCCGTGGATAACAGCTCTAATCGGGTATGCGCTATGGCGACTAAGCCCGCCGCAAACTTCGCCAACCTATCCAGCACGCCCCCTGCTTGATTGCTATCAGTCATGGCTGCGCCTAACGACGACTAATCAGCAAACCAACAATGAGGCCAACGCTAGCAGCCAAGCCTATGGAGCGCCATGGGTTGTCTTGTACGTAATCGTCTGCAGCCGTTGCCGCTTCCTTGGCTTTATTTAACACGGATGCGGGCGCATCGGCCATATTGGCCTTAACTGCATCCAGCGATTGTTCGGCTTTAGCCCTTATGGCCGTCAATCTCTCGCCGCCGGTCTGGGCGGTTTCTTGCAACAAGGCTTCTAAATCGGCAAGCACGGATTTAAAATCCTCCACCAACTGCTCTTCTTTGTATTCATTATTGAACGGTTTCATATTGACTCCTTAGCACGCAGTTCAAGTACATAAAATGACTATACACCGTCACCCGACAGGCCACAATCTACAGGCTTTTACTGATTGCGCCACAGCGCACTTAAGCGCAACACCAAGCCACTAAACAACAGGTAGGCAGCCATCGCCATCGCCAAACCCAAGGGCTCGGTCCAGACCAATGGAACGATCAAGCCAGCCGATACAGTGGACAGCAACATCTGCACAAAGGCTTGACCAGAAGCCGCCGTGCCGCGTATTTTTGCATGCCTATCCAGCGCGGCCAGTGACAGTATGGGCATGGCCAAGGCCATGCCCACGTTAAATAAGGCAACCGGTAAAATATTGTTAAACGGCGATACCGCCAGATTTGAGCACACCGCTAAATTAAGCAGCACCGTAGCGCCCATCCAGGCGTATGCAACTTTCAGTACTTGCTGGCTGGTGTAGACCCCCGCCGCACGTTTAGCCAAATACGAACCCAAGACCATGCCGCAAACGGTAGGAATAAACATGTAGCCAAATTGCTGATCACTTAAGCCTAAGTGTTTAACTAAAAAAACCGGACTGGCCAGCACGTATAGGAAGAAAGCGGCAAAATTGGCTGCGGATGCCAGCACCACTAAATTAAACTCTTTATCAGAGAAAATAAGGCGATAGCTGCTCAAGACCTTTTTGGCAGACAAGGGCAAGCGTTTTTCCTTAGGCATGGTTTCCGGCAAATAGCGCACGGCCGCCCATAAACTGATGGCGGCATACAGGGCTAAAAAGACAAAGATGGCTTGCCAATGTATGCCCAATAACAGGCCGCCGATAATTGGCGCCACGGCCGGTGCAATACCAAATAACATTTGCACGGTAGCCATGACGCGTTGAGCTTGCGGGCCTTCAAATAAGTCGCGAACCATGGCACGTGCCACCACGTTGCCCGCCCCACCCGACAAGCCTTGCAATACGCGAAAAAACCACAAGGTTTCAATGTTGTTGGCAAAAGCACAGCCTATGGAGGCAAGCACAAACACGCCCAAGCCCCATTTAATGGTGGTGATACGGCCTATAGAATCGGAAATGGCGCCGTGCCATAAGGTCATTAAAGCATAGGGCAATAAGTAAAAAGTAAGGCTCTGTTGCAACTGCAATGGACTGGCCATGAGCGCTGTTTCCAAGCCAGGGAAGGCCGGCAAATAGGTGTCTATGGCAAACGGCGCTAAGGCGGCTAGGCCGGCTAAGACTAATGATAGGGTAAACGCTGAAGATGCACGCATGAATAAGTCACCGATAAAAAACGCGCTGGTAAGCTTGTCTCACCCAGCGCGTTCTATTTAACCACAGCCTAGCGTTCTTATGAAGCACTCATTAGGGCACGGCATGAAAGGCTTTCACCCTATCATCCAACTCCCCGGCTAAAATCTTTTTGGAATTTTTATCATTACGGAAAACGATGGGCTGAGCCACGGCTTGAGGGTTGCGCGAATCAATAATGGCTTGATCAATCAAATGCCTGTGCGGTGATTTGCTGCATACTGGGTCGGCTGCTTCCGCATCACCAGACAAAAGAAAGGCTTGGCAACGGCAACCACCCAAGTCATTTTCTTTTTCCGAACAACTGCGACATGGCTCTTTCATCCAAGCATCGCCACGGTATTTGTTAAAGGCTGGCGAATCTTGCCAGGCATAAGCCAGACCGTCGTCACGCACATTAGGAAAAGTCATATTGGGCAACACTCGAGCAGAATGGCATGGCAAGACATCCCCATTAGCCGTCACTATCATGAACACCTCACCCCAACCGTTCATGCATTTTTTTGGCCTATCCGAGAAGTAATCCGGCACCACAAAAAAAACCTTCATTTTGTTGTTCGGATTGGCCCTAAACTCGTTAGCAATCGCCTCGGCCTCATCCACTTGTTCTTTGGTAGGCATCAATTGACTGCGATTCACCAATGACCAACCGTAATATTGGGTATTGGCCAGCTCTATGTAATCGGCGCCCAAAGCCTCTGCCATGTCCAGTATTTCACGCAAATGCCCTATGTTATAGCGGTGTATCACCACGTTTAACACCATGGGGTAGCCGTGATTTTTGATCATGGCTGCGACTTTTTTCTTTAATTCAAACGTTTTGGTGTTGGTAATGAAATTATTGATCTCTTCGGTAATGTCGTGCATGGACAATTGAATATGGTCCAGGCCGCCTTCTTTGAAAGCTTGTATGCGCTTTTCTGTAAGACCCACACCCGAGGTGATGAGATTACTGTAATAGCCTAGCTTTTTCGCTTCCACCACGATGTCTTCTATGTCATCACGCAGCAACGGTTCACCGCCTGAAATACCCAGCTGCAAGGCACCCAATTTACGGGCGTCGCGTAAGGCTTGTATCCATTGCTCGGTAGACAATTCGTTTTGCGTATGCTTATCGTAATCGGTTGGGTTGTAGCAAAAAGCACAATGCAGAGGACAGCGGTAAGTCACTTCCGCCAGCAACCAAAGTGGTTGCGTGTGGGTTACCGATGCTGCCACGCCGTTATTTTGCAGGGCCTGCACGGTTTTTTGCACTGCCGATAGCCCTAATGAAGCTTGTGTCATCTTGCTACTCCTAAATTTAGACTTTCATTCATGGTATTAAAGCTGACGCAACCAACCCTTATTTAGTGCTAATTCGAACATACCGATAATATCGGCTTCTATGTTAACGGCATCAGGAAAAGTGGCTTTTAAGTCGGCCACCACATCGCCTACAGTGGCTTTGCCATCCAAACGCTTAAGCACTTCACCTGCACCGCCGTGCAGCTTAACCATGCCTTCTGGAAAGAGAATCACGTAATTTTGCTGCGCTTCTTCCCATTGAAAACGGTGATGGAGTGCTAGGGCGTAACAGTCTGTGTGTTTTATCTGATTACTCATGGCATGCCACGCTTATTTAAAATCAATTCTAGGCTGACGTAAATAATCCTTACCCTCAACCTTCACGTCTGTACAGGCCAACATAATCGCATCAGCGATGACCCACAACACGTCCAATTTAAACTGCAATATATCCAAGGCTTTTAGTTGCATGTCGCGCGAGGTGCTAAAGTAATCCAAGGTAACGCTTAAGCCCTGCTCCACATCACGCCTGGCTTCGGTCAAGCGTTTTTTAAAGTAAGTTAAGCCGGATTCGTCTATCCATGGGTACATGCTGGGCCAAGAACTAATGCGTTGCTGGTGTATGTGCGGCGCAAACAACTCAGTTAGGGAAGAGCATACCGATTCTTGCCAAGGCCGTTGACGGGCAAAATTAACGTAGGCATCCACGGCAAATTTCACGCCCGGGCTTAAATACTTAAGCGAGGTGACGTCTTCGCGGCTTAAGCCCACCGCCATACCCAATTGTATCCAAGCTTCTATACCGCCAACCTGACCATCCACGCCATCGTGATCGGTAATACGCACTATCCATTCCTTGCGCACTTCCTTATCCGGGCAATTAGACAAAATGGCCGCGTCTTTCATAGGAATGGCTATTTGGTAGTAAAAGCGGTTAGCTACCCAAGATTGCAACTGCTCTTTAGACAGCTTGCCTTCGTACATCATCACGTGTATAGGATGGTAAATATGGTAGCCCTTGCCCTTCTCGCGCAATTTTTCTTCAAATTCTTCGCGTGTCCATGGTAAGGCCTTGTTTGTCATTGCAGTCATTGTTCGCTCCTAAAGTATGATGTCCATGCCATCGAAAGCCACTTCGATGTTGTGCTGGCTTAATATTGCCCGCTCAGCAGAATCTTCACGCAATATTGGGTTGGTGTTATTGATGTGTATCAACACTTTGCGGACTTTCTTAGTCTGACCAAATTTATCCAAATCTTCCATCATGCCGCCCTCACCGGATTGCGGATTGTGGCCTATGCTGCGAGCGGTTTTCGTCATCAAACCCAGGTCTATCATTTCCGTATTGGTCCAAAATGTTCCGTCCACCATGATGCAATCGGCTTGATCCATCAATGCCGGTAAATGCGGTTCGATTTCTGCCAATCCTGGGGAATACCAACATTTTTTACCGGTGCTGATTTCCTCTATTAACACGCCTATGGTGTCACCAGACTGAGGGTTGTTGCGGTGAGGGGAATACGGCGGCGCGGCACTTTTAAGTGCGACTGAAGTGAATTTTAAATTTGGTACACCAGGAATGGTAAAACTGGTTTTACCGTCTGTAGGTACTTGGTGATGATTGATGCCGCAATAGTGGCCCAATATGTTCAATATCTGATTACCCGATGTCAGGTCACCGTATACCATGTCGGTACAATATATTTCGCGTTTGACCTGACCCTCACGCAACATAAATAGACCAGTGGTGTGGTCTATTTGCGCATCAATGAGGATTATGGCTTGTATGCCGGTATCCCTGACCGCACGGCCAGGTTGCAATGGTGCAAAGTCTTGTATTTGCTGTAACACGTCCGGCGAGGCATTAAACAACACCCAGTTGATCCCATCACTGCTCACGCAGATAGAGGATTGCGTGCGCTTGGTGGCTTTGATCGTGCCCTTGCGTAGCCCGTCACAATTGAAGCAGTTGCAATTCCATTGTGGAAAACCGCCACCTGCGCCTGCGCCTAAAACGTGTATGTGCATAATTATGCTGTTCCGATGTTAACTGTATGCATGCAGTGCTAGCTAGCCTGCAAGGTTTTCATGAAAAAAAAGGCTGTCTAACGGCAGCCTTTTTTTAATAGTAATAAACTAATTATTTGTTCATTACGTACATAGTTACTTCAAAGCCAAAACGCATTTCTGTAGCAGCTGGAGTTGTCCACATGATAGTGATCCTTTTTTAATTAGTTAAAAATATCGCCGTGATTAAGCTCACAACGCGATACGAATCATGCGCTTTAAGGCAGGTACGTAACACTGCGAACTTACTGATTAAAGCCTAATGAAATTCATGATGCCGCTTATTTTTTTAGTCGTCGTTGGCGTACGGCTGCGGCTAGGTTTTCTAGCAAGGCCACCGTGTCAGACCAGCCCAAACAAGCATCAGTGATAGATAGGCCATAAGTCAATTGACAGCCAGGCGTGTGGTCTTGCCTGCCCTCTTCTAGGTGTGACTCGACCATGACGCCGACTATGCGCTTGTCACCGGCAGCCAATTGACCGGCAATGTCTAAGGCCACGTCTTTTTGCAACAAATAATTTTTACTGCTGTTGCCGTGGCTGCAATCTATCATTAATATCGGCGCTAAACCGGCATCGTTAAGCTTTGCGCAAGCTTCGTTGACGCTGTCTTTATCGTAGTTGGGTTTCTTGCCACCGCGCAGGATGACATGGCAATCGTCGTTACCGGTAGTCGAGAATATGGCCGATTGGCCTTCCTTGGTCACCGACAAAAAATGGTGCGGGCTGGACGCCGTTTTAATCGCATCAATGGCCACTTTAACGCCGCTATCCGTGCCATTTTTAAAGCCAACCGGACACGATAAGCCGGAAGTTAACTCTCTATGCACCTGCGACTCCGTGGTACGAGCCCCTATCGCGCCCCAGCTGACCAAATCGGCGGTGTATTGTGGCGTGATCATGTCCAAAAATTCGGCCCCTGCTGGCATGCCTAACTCATTGACATCCAACAAGAATTTACGCGCAATCTCTAAGCCTTCATTAATCTGATAGCTGCCGTCCAAATGCGGGTCGTTAATCAAACCTTTCCAACCGACGGTGGTTCTTGGTTTTTAAAAGTAAACGCGCATCACGATTAACAAGTCTTGGGCTAAGGCATTGCGCACGTTCATCAATCGACGGGCATAATCCAATCCGGCTTGGCTATCGTGTATCGAGCATGGGCCAACCACTACCAGCAATCTATCGTCTTCTTGATGCAGAATCTGATGTATTTGCTTACGCGTCGCCAAGATATTTTTGGTGGAACTGGCGCTCTCCTTAAGCTTGTCTAGCAAAGCCAAAGGCGTGATTAGTTTTTTTACTTCGCGTATGCGTACGTCATCGGTAGCAAGTTTTTGGTAATGGCTCATTTATTGATTACTTTTTTAATATTTGCGCTAACACGCTTAGAAAGCGCGCATTTTCACTGAATAAGCCTATGCTGACACGTAGGTAATTCGGCATACCGTAATTGGCAATAGGTCTAACGATAACGCCATTTTGCAACAAAGCCTGATTGACTTTCGCTGCCTCGTTAACGGCAAAACTGACAAAATTAGCGTAGGACGGAATGAAGCTGAGTCCAAGTTGGGATAGGCCTTGGGTGATTTGCAACATACCCGCTTGATTGAGTGCATAAGAACGGGCAACAAAATCATCGTCTTGCAAGGAAGCGATGGCCGCTGCTTGAGCCACGCTGTTGACGTTAAAGGGCTGACGCACACGGTTCATCATGTCCGCCACGCTAGGATGGCATGCGCCAAAACCGATACGCAAGCCCGCCAAACCGTAGGCCTTAGAAAAGGAACGGGATACGATCAAATTATCAAAGTCAGCCAACCAGCTAAAGGCCAGCGATTTATCTTGATCCGACAAATACTCGTCATAGGCTTCATCTAACACCACCAGTACGTGCTTAGGCACCTGCCGCATGAATGTTAACAAGGCTTCTTTGGCAAGCAAGGTACCGGTTGGGTTGTTTGGATTGGCGATAAAGATCAGCCGGGTCTTAGGCGAAATGGCCGCCAACATAGCCGGCAAATCGTGTGCATAGTTCGTTGCCGGCACTTCCACACCCCTTGCCCCCATTGCTTGCGTCACCAAAGGGTAAACGGCAAAGGCGTGTTGCGCATAAATCACTTCCGACTCGCTGCTTAAAAAAGCACGGGCCGCCAGCTCTAAAATGTCGTTCGAGCCATTACCAAAGACAATTTGTTCGGGTGCAAGCTGAAATTTTCCCGCCACCACGGTGCGCAGCGCAAAGGCATTGCCATCGGGGTAACGTGCGATGTCTAGCAAGGCTTCTTGTATGGCACTCTCCGCCTTAGGGCTAATGCCTAAGGGATTTTCGTTGGATGCCAATTTAACGATGTCAGCTTCCTGCAAACCCATTTCCCTGGCCAATTCACTAATGGGTTTGCCGCCTTGATAAGGCGCAATCGCACGGATGTACTCCGGTGCTAAATGGGATAAAGCAGATTGGGCTGAATTCATACAGGGTTAACCTTGAGCACTAATGCGATGGGCATGCGCATTAAATAATAGCCGCTGGATACGAACCCAACACTTTTAGAAAGGACGCTCGCTGCGCGCATTCTGCCAAAGCAGCTTTAACTTTAGCGTCATGTTGATGGCCGTCGACGTCAACAAAGAACACGTAATCCCATAAGCCTTGCTTGGATGGCCGCGACTCGAATTTAGTCATGCTCACGCCATGTCTAGCCAGTGGCTCTAGCAACTGCACCATGGCGCCCGGGGTATTTTTAGAAGTCATGACCAGCGAGGTTTTGTCGTGGCCCGATGGCGCCACATCGTGCGTACCTAGCACCAAAAAGCGCGTGGTATTCTTCGCGTCGTCTTCTATGTTTTCCGCCAACACGTTCAAACCAAATAAATCGGCCGCACGTTTGCTGGCAATCGCTGCAGCAAAGGTCCCGTCTGTGGAAACCAGATCGTGTATCATTTGCGCCGCCCTGGCATTACTGGTCACGGCTTCACGTTCTGCTTTTGGCAAATGCTTGCTTAGCCACTCGTGGCACTGCGCCAAGGATTGTGTGTGCGAGAACACATGGGAAATTTGGCTGATATCGGTTTGCTTGGACAACAAGCAATGATGGATAGGCAAGGTAACTTCCCCGCAAATTTTGAGCGAACTGGCCAACAACAAATCCAAGGTTAAGCCTATGGCTCCCTCGGTGGAATTTTCCACTGGCACCACACCGTAATCGACTTGGGCGGCTTCCACACTGCGAAACACCTCATCGATACTAGCGCAAACAACGGCCATTTTTCCCAAGCCAAATTGCTTAAGCGCGGCCTCTTCGCTGTAGGTGCCTAATGGCCCTAAAAATGCGATGGACAATTCTTTTTCCAAGGCACGGCAATTGGACATCACCGCACGAAAGATATTGCTAACGGCTTCGTTAGAAAGAGGACCGGTGTTGTTGGCTTGCAAACGGCGTAATACTTGCGCCTCACGCTCAGGGCGATATATCACGCCGTCGTCTTTTAAGGCGCCAATTTGCCTAGCCAGTTGCGCACGCTCATTCACCAACTTGAGCACTTGCTCGTCTATGGCATCGATCTGATCACGGTGTTGTTTTAATTGCGCTGTCATGTCTGCATCACCTTAGTGAGAACGCTCAAAATCTTGCATGTAGGCCACCAAGGCCTGCACGCCTTCAATGGGCATGGCGTTGTAGATAGAGGCGCGCATGCCACCTACGGCACGGTGGCCTTTTAATTGCAACAAACCACGCGCCTCCGCTCCCTGAAGAAAAGCAGCGTTAAGGCCTTCGTCTTGCAAGTAAAAAGGAATGTTCATGCGCGAACGATTTGCCAGCGCCACCCGATTAACGTAAAAATCGCTGGCGTCTATGCAGTCGTATAAAAGCTTGGCTTTGGCTACGTTCACTTTTTCTATGGCGGCTACCCCACCTTGCTCCAACAACCACTCAAACACCAAGCCAGCGATGTAGATGCCATAACTTGGTGGCGTGTTAATCATGGATTGATTTTCCGCCTGCAACTGCCAATTAAATACCGCCGGCGTCATGGACGAGGCCTTGCCTAGCAAATCTTCATGCACAATCACCAAACACAAACCGGCTGGGCCTATGTTTTTTTGCGCGCCGCCGTATATGACCCCGTATTGGCTCACATCAATTTGCCTGGACAAGATGTGTGAGGACATGTCGGCCACAATCGGCACGCCATGGGTATTGGGCAAATCAAGGAACTCAACACCACTCATGGTTTCGTTTGTGCAGATATGCAAATAGGCGGCATCTTTATTCAACTGCCAGCTGGCAAAATCCGGCACTTGCTGATATTGATCGGACTCGCTGCTGGCCACCACATTAATTTTGCCATAAGCCTTAGCGTCTTCCACGCTGCGCTTACTCCAGCCCCCAGTGATGGCGTAATCGGCTGAGCGGCCTGCTAGCAAGTTTAATGGAATCATGGCATTTTCTGCGATGGCACCGCCTTGCAAAAACAAGACTTTATACTGATCGCCTATGGCCAATAAACGACGTAAATCGGCTTCGGTTTTAGCCAATATGCCAGTGAATTCTTTGCCGCGATGCGACATCTCCATCACACTCATGCCCGAGCCATGCCAGTCCAGCATTTCAGCTTGCGCACGCGCCAACACCGGTTTAGGTAAGACGGCCGGTCCAGCGGAGAAATTGAAAATACCCGTCATGCGCTAGGCTTTACAATAGATCGGCATCGCCTGATTCAGCATCAGCGTCATCCGTCTCAACAATTTTTTCCAAGCCGGATAATTTTTCACCTTCGCCTAGGTTGATCAGTGTCACGCCTTGGGTGGCGCGACCTAATTCACGAATTTCTTTTACACGCGTGCGAATCAAGACGCCACCGGTAGTGATCAACATGATTTCATCTTCGTCGTTGACCAATTTAGCGGCCACCACCAAGCCATTTCGCTCACTGATGGCAATCGCTTTAACACCTTGCGTACCGCGACCTGAATGGCGGAAGTCAGCCAATTGTGTGCGTTTACCGTAGCCATTTTCCGTGGCCACCAACACCGTTTGCTTGTCGTCGTCCGCTATCAACAAAGACAACACTTGCTGACCTGCAGCCAATTTCATGCCGCGTACACCGCGGGTAGCACGGCCCATTTGTCTGACCGCCTCTTCATCAAACCAGACCGCCTTGCCGCCATTGGAAACCAAGACGATGTCGTTAGCCCCATTGGTCACTTCTGCGCCTATCAAGTAGTCACCTTCGTCTAGATTGATGGCGATGATGCCGGATTTGCGTGGATTAGCGAATTCAATTAAAGCGGTTTTCTTAACCGTACCCAGTGCCGTGGCCATGAAAATATAACGGGTTTCATCAAACTCTTTGACGGACAAGATGGCGTTAATTTTTTCGCCCTCTTCCAAGGGGAACAGATTAACAATAGGCTTGCCGCGACCGGTGCGACTGCCTTGTGGCACTTCATATACTTTCAACCAATAAACACGACCACGGCTACTGAAGCACAAAATGTAATCGTGGGTATTGGCGACAAACATCTTGTCGATGAAATCGTCTTCTTTAGTCGGGGCGGCTTGCTTACCACGTCCGCCACGACGTTGAGCACGGTACTCGTCCAAAGGTTGGGACTTCACGTAACCGGTATGCGACAAGGTCACCACCACGTCTTGCGGCGTGATTAAATCCTCTAGTGATAAATCTTGGGCATTGGCAATAATTTCACTGCGGCGCTTGTCACCGAATTGTTTTCTAATTTCAGTTAACTCGTCACCTATGATGGTGGTCACGCGTGCTGGCGTGGCCAATATATCCAACAAGTCAGCGATGATGTCCATCACTTCTTTGTACTCACTGACCACTTTGTCTTGCTCTAGGCCGGTTAAGCGCTGTAAGCGCATTTGTAGAATTTCTTGCGCTTGCACGTCGCTTAATTTGTAACCTTTAGGCGTTAAACCAAAGTCTATGCTTAAACCTTCAGGGCGTGAGGCCTCCATGGCTGCGCGCTGTAGCATTTCTTCCACTACCGGTGATTTCCACGCTTTGGCCATCAAGGCAACTTTCGCTTCCGGTGGCGTAGGTGCCGCTTTAATAAGAGCGATCATCTCGTCCACGTTAGCCAATGCCACGGCCAAGCCTTCTAGCAAGTGACCGCGAGCACGGGCTTTTTTCAGTTCAAAAACGGTGCGACGGGTAATGACTTCACGACGGTGGCGCAAGAATGCTTCTAGCATTTGCTTGAGGTTGAGCAACCTAGGCTGACCATCTAGCAAGGCCACCATGTTCATACCGAAGGTGTCTTGCAATTGCGTTTGTTTATACAGGTTGTTCAGCACCACCTCGGCTATTTCACCGCGTTTTAATTCGATGACAACACGCATACCCGATTTGTCGGATTCGTCGCGTAAATCTGAAATGCCTTCTATCTTTTTCTCGTTGACTAATTCGGCAATTTTCTCAACAAAGGTTTTCTTGTTAACCTGATACGGTAATTCATCGACTATCAATGCCTGACGGCCACCGCGCTCCAAATCTTCAACGTGGGTACGACCACGCATCACGACGCGACCACGACCGGTGCGGTAACCCTCTTTCACGCCCACGGTGCCGTAAATAATACCGGCCGTTGGGAAGTCAGGCGCAGGCACCAATTCAATCAGCTCTTCCACACCCATTTCCGGGTCTTTAAGTAAGGCGACGCAGGCATCCAACACCTCGTTCAGATTGTGCGGCGGACTATTGGTTGCCATACCCACGGCAATACCGGAGCTACCATTGATAAGCAAATTCGGGATACGAGCCGGCATGATCAGCGGTTCGTTCTCGCTGCCGTCGTAGTTAGGGCCAAAATCGACGGTTTCTTTGTCTATGTCCGCCAATAACTCGTGGGCAATTTTAGCCATGCGGATTTCCGTGTAACGCATGGCCGCCGCGTTGTCGCCATCCACAGAACCAAAGTTACCTTGACCATCAACCAGCATGTAACGCAAGCTAAAATCTTGCGCCATCCGAACGATGGTGTCGTACACCGCCGTGTCGCCATGTGGGTGGTATTTACCAATTACATCACCAACAATACGCGCGGATTTTTTATACGGTTTATTGTAGTCATTGCTAAGCTCGTGCATGGCGTAGAGTACGCGTCTGTGCACTGGCTTTAAGCCGTCCCTCACATCCGGCAAGGCGCGACCGACGATCACGCTCATGGCGTAATCCAGATACGATCTGCGCATCTCGTCTTCTAAACTAATTGGCAGGGTTTCTTTAGCGAATTGATCCATGGTTAAACTGACTTTTAGTTGTTTTTGTGTAGTGCAATTTTAGCATGGAATGGCGGCAAATTAGTAGGGCCAGCAGCGATTTAAAACAGCCTTGAATATCGCTGCACAGCCCTACTAATTAAGCCGTCTAGGCAAGAGCCGTGAGCATGGATAAGTCGGATTTTAAGTCGTCGATATGCTCAAGGCCAACGGCAATTCTCACCAAGCCATCCACTACACCTGCTGCTGCTCGTGCTTCGGCTGTCACACGACTATGGGTGGTGGTAGCCGGATGGGTAATGGTGGACTTAGCATCACCCAAATTGGCTGTAATGGATATGAGCTTGGTCGCATCAATCAAAGCCCAGGCTGCTTGCTGTGGCGTTTGCCCAGCTTTAGCCCGCACCTCAAAGCTAACGATACCACCACCACTGCTTTGCTGACGCAACGCCAGCGCATGCTGCGGATGCGAGCTTAAGCCAGGGTAATAGACGCGCGCCACACCAGGCTGCTGTTCCAGCCATGTAGCCAAAGCCAAGGCGTTACGTGCATGCGCGTCCATGCGCACGTACAAGGTCTCCAAGCCCTTCAAAAACACCCAGGCATTAAACGCACTCATGGTGACGCCAGCGGTTCTTAGAAAGCCATAAACCGGCTCCATTAGTGCCTTAGAACCAAGCACGGCTCCGCCCAAGCAACGACCTTGGCCGTCTATGTATTTGGTCGCGGAATGAATAATGATGTCTGCGCCCAATGCCAAAGGCCGCTGTATGGCAGGCGTGCAAAAACAATTGTCCACCACCAAGTGAGCGCCCGCCTTGTGTGCGATGTCAGCCAAGGCAGCGATGTCGCATACTTCGGTCAGCGGATTGGATGGCGTTTCCACAAAAAACAATTTGGTATGGTCAGTGACCGCAGATTGCCATTCAGCCAAATCGGTCAGGGAAACAAAGCTGACTTGCAAACCCCAGCGCGCCAATATATTGCTAAACAGCTGCACGCTGGTGCCAAATATGCTGCGTGAGGCCACAATGTGATCGCCCGCACTGCATAAGCCCATGACGCAAGCCAGTATCGCCGACATGCCGCTGGACGTCGCCACGCATTGTTCCGCTCCCTCCAGGGCCGCCAGTTTATTTTGAAACACGGTGACGGTAGGATTGGTAAAGCGCGAATAAATATTACCCGGCTCGCTGCCGCCAAATCTTGCTGCCGCTTGCGCAGCACTGTCAAAACGAAAACTGGAATTCAGAAACAAGGCTTCGGAATTCTCGCCGTAAGCGGTCATTTCGCTACCCGCTCTAACTGACAAGGTTTGTGGGTGAAATTTATTTATAGTCATAATAATCCCGTGTTATTTAGACGTTAAAAAACCCGCCTAGGTCTTAGCTAAACGGGTTTTTGAACTCGCTTTAGCTGTGTTTATAATGCGCCCGCAAGCTGAGTAAGACTTTGTTTAAGTTGAGTCACTCAAATCAGCGCAATTGGATGGTATGCCATAGCTGGCATACCGTCAAGACGCTTTTTTAGTCGGCCACGGCGTCTTCAAAACTGTCGATTAAATTTAAATCTATTTGCGTACTGGCGTTGGCCGGTTTTTGTTTTTTATTCACGTCGCCACGGGCCGATTCTATATTAGCTAAGTAAGCCTCACTGATGTCACCGGTCACGTATTTACCATCAAAGCAGGAGCAATCAAAATCGACTATTTTTGGGTTACTTAACTTCACCACCCCAACTAGGGCGCTCAAATCTTGATAGATCAGGGCGTCGGCACCGATTTCTCGGCAAATCTCTTCATCGGTACGGCCCGTCGCGAGCAATTCATCGCGACTGGGCATGTCTATGCCATAGACATTAGGAAAGCGCACCGGCGGTGCAGCAGAAGCAAAATAGACTTTATTGGCACCGGCATCCCTAGCCATCTGCACAATTTGCTGGGAGGTGGTGCCGCGCTCGATGGAATCGTCCACCAGCAAAACATTTTTACCTTTAAATTCTATGCCTATGGGATTGAGTTTTTGCCTAACCGATTTCTTACGCAAAGCTTGGCCAGGCATGATGAAGGTACGGCCTATGTAACGATTTTTAATAAAGCCCTCCCGGTAATCCAAACCTAAGGCTATACCGACCTGCAAGGCACTGGGACGACTGGTGTCAGGGATAGGAATCACCACATCAATTTTCTTATCAGCCCAGTCACGCTTGATCTTTTCTGCCAGGGTTTTGCCCATGTCCAATCGGGTTTGGTAAACAGACACGTCATCGATGACGGAGTCGGGTCTGGCTAAATAAACGTATTCAAAAATACAGGGGTTGAGCTTGGCTTGCTCGGCGCATTGGCGACTGAAAAAATTACCGTGCATGTCGATAAATATAGCCTCACCCGGCGCTACATCTCTTACCAAGGTGAAGCCAAGCACATCCAAGGCCACGCTTTCTGAAGCGACGATGTACTCGGTGCCTTTATCGGTCTCGGCCTTGCCTATCACCAAGGGGCGTATGCCATTGGGGTCGCGAAAGGCTAATAAGCCAAAGTTGGCAATCATGGCCACTACCGCGTACGCGCCTTTGCAGCGTCTGTGCACGCCAGCCACCGCATCAAAAGTCATGTCGGTATTTAGCACGGCATTACGTGAGGTTTGTTCAATTTCGTGCGCCAACACATTGAGCAATACTTCGGAATCGGAATTGGTATTGATGTGACGTAAATCTTGTTTAAACATTTCGGATTTCAATTGATCCGAATTGGTCAGATTGCCGTTGTGACCCAGCACTATGCCGAATGGCGAGTTGACATAAAAAGGCTGGGCTTCCGCGGCACTCGATGAACCGGCAGTTGGGTAGCGCACATGTCCGATACCGACATTGCCAACCAAACTACGCATGTGGCGGGTTTGAAAAACGTCTTTAACCAAGCCGTTATTTTTATGCATAAAAAAGGTATTGCCGTCGGTGGTAACAATGCCTGCGGCGTCTTGGCCCCTGTGCTGCAAGACCAACAAACCATCGTACAACAATTGGTTAACTGGGTTTTTACCAACAATACCTATGATTCCGCACATGGATGTAGCCTTAAATAATGAATACTGTGTAATGAATACTGCGTTTTATCGTTATGCCTAGCACGGATGCCATGAAGCTGGGGTCAAATGCGCCCTAATCGTACCTAATGTATTGGCTTATGCTATCTGGCACCCAAGGCATTATATGGCCAACCAAGGCTTCAAACGGGGCGCTCAACATGGCATCTCGCCAACGGTCATCCTTAGGCAAATCGGTCATGCCGGCTAAAAATACCAACAAGCAAACAATGATGATGCCGCGCGTCAAACCAAACAAACCGCCTAACAGCCGATTCAGCCAACCCAAACCTAATTTCTTAAACAGACTGGCCAGCGCAATCGACAACAGACTGCTAATAAGCAAGGTCGCTATGAATACGATTAAAAATGCTGCCGCGACCCGCAGTGGTTCGGTTGGGATAGCCTCAGGCATCATGGGCACCAATTGACTGGCGTAACTTTTAGCGACGAAGAAGGCTAACACCCACGACACAATGGACAAGGCTTCCAGCACCAAGCCGCGCATGACGCTCAATGCGACGGATAGGCCTAATATGGCTAGCACCAAGTAGTCAAAACTAGTCATGATTTAGGCCAGCACGCTGCTTAAAGAACTTAGTCATTAGCCACTACCATGCCTTGCATATTTAAAGCCTGAAGTTTGAGCATTGCTTCGGCAGCCTGCTGACGCGTAGGGTAATCGCCGGTTCTTAAGCGAATTTTCTCACCTTTATCGGTACTGACTTTTTTTATGCTGGCCTGATAACCAGCTTGCTTTAATTTGCCTTCCATTTCAGTGACGCTGGCCATAGAGGAATACACCCCTATTTGAATGGCAAAACTGGATTTTGCTGCTGCGCTGCCATCGGCTTTTGCCAGTGATGGCTGTGGCTTAGCTTCAAGTGCTTTCTCTACTGGCTTTTCTATTGGTTTATCTGTTGGTTTTTCTGTGGGCTTAATTTGAGCAGGATCGGCGCCGGCAGAACTTTCATTTATTGCAACAGCCGTGGTATCCGAAGCAACTGCCCCCTCACCAGCTAGCGGCGATACAGGGGGCAGCGCTGGCGCTGCAAGAGGTGCTGGCGGTGCAATCGGTTCGACCACACCGGCATCAACACCCGCCATGGTAATCTTGATGGCCGCACTTGGGGTCAAACTAGCGCGATCTTGCAATACCATGGGCAAGACACCGACCATTAACAAGACCAAGCCTACTGCCCCGACCAGGCGACGCCTAGCACGTTTCTTTAAACTTAATTCTTGATCGTGGTCTGTATCAGGTGGCATTGCTGCATTCCTTAAAATAGCATGAACATAGGACTATTGTTACACAGCGTTATTAGGCAATATTTGCATCACACTGGCAACAGTAAAAAACGAACCGAACACGATTATTTTAGCATTTTCATCTGCATCCATACAGGCTTCTACATCAATACATGCTTGAATATAGGCTTTATCTGCACTGGCAAAGGTTTTTATAGTGGATGCCGGCGCCAGACCGGCAATTTGCTCTGCCAAGTCTTTTGCCCATGCACCACGTGCATGCAGGGTATCGGCCACATACCAGCCGTCTATGTGATCTTTTAGCGCCGCAATCACCCCGCCGCTGTCTTTATCAGCCAGCATAGCGAACACCGCGTAGGTTTTACCATCTAGCCCGCTAGCTGGATCGCTACGCAAAGCCTGCAGGTTGGCTGCCAAAGCACGGGCCGCGTGCGGATTATGTGCCACGTCCAGTATCACGCTAGTACGCTTGGTGCCGCTATCAGGGGCTTGGATAATTTGAAAACGCCCAGGCAATTTTAGATTGGCCAGCGCCCTTGTTATGCTTAACAGCCCAACCGGCAAGCGGTCTTGCAAGGCCTCAACGGCCGATACCGCACAGGCCGCATTATTCAGCTGATAAGCACCCAGCAAAGCCGGCTTGGGCAAGGTATAGCGGGTTTGCTGCTGCACTTGATAATGCCACTCGCTCTGATCCGGGCTGGCATTGAATTCTTTACCCAAGCAAATCAGCGGGGCCGCGATTGCGGCAGCATGGGCAAGCAGAGTGGCAGGCGGCTTAGGGTCGCCGCATATGGCTGGCACGCCTGTACGGAAAATACCTGCCTTTTCATAGCCAATTGCATCACGCGTGTTTCCCAGAAACTCCTGGTGGTCCAAATCGATGCTGGTGACGATAGTGCAACTAGGTTCGAAGGCATTGACTGCATCCAAGCGGCCACCTAAGCCAACCTCGAGTATGGCGACCTCCACCCCTGTTTTGATGAAATGCCAAACAGCGGCCAAGGTGCCCACTTCAAAATAGGTTAACGCTATGGTGGGTTCCATGCGTCTGGCTTGCTCAACCACAGCAAAGGCTTGGCACAGCACAGCATCGCTAGCAGGCGCCCCATTCACTCTAAGGCGCTCGTTGTATTGCAGAATGTGCGGTGAGGTGTAGCAGCCAACTTGATAGCCAGCCTGCCAATAAATTTGCTCTAGCATGGCGCAAGTGGAACCCTTGCCATTGGTGCCCGCCACGGTAATAAGAGGAAATGGCGTGGCTTGCAATTGCAATCGGCTCAGCATTTGCTGAACCCTATCCAAACCCATGGCGATGGATTTGGGATGCAAACTTTCGATGTAGCTGAGCCAGGCGGCCAAGTCGTTAGATTGAAACGCTGAACTGGTGATCTCGTTAGAAATGGCTAAGACCTTTTAGTCTGGCAAAAAAAACTGGCCAAAATGAGGCCAGCGCTAGTTGGGTTGATTAAGCCGCCACCGGCAAACGCATTAAATTAGCCAATATATTAGCCAATTTATCGCGCATTTCACGCCTATCCACGATCATGTCTATGGCGCCGTGTTCGAGTAAAAATTCCGCGCGTTGGAATCCGTCCGGCAAAGTTTCACGAACTGTCTGCTCAATCACACGCGGGCCAGCAAAACCAATTAAAGCTTGCGGCTCTGCAATAATGACATCGCCCAACATGGCAAAGCTGGCTGACACACCACCCATGGTCGGATCCGTCAAAACGGAAATAAAGGGCAAACCTGCTTTGCTCAACTGCGTCAGTGCAGCGCTGGTTTTAGCCATCTGCATGAGCGACAGTAAGCCTTCTTGCATGCGCGCACCACCGCTAGCAGAGACGCAAACGAATGCCATTTTATTGTCTATGGCGGTTTGCACGCCGCGCACAAAACGTTCGCCCACCACCGAACCCATGGAGCCGCCCTTTAATTTAAATTCAAACGCCGCTACCACCGCAGGCACGGTTTTAATGCTGCCCTGCATGACCACCAATGCGTCTTTTTCTGCCACGGCTTTTTGCGACTCAACTATGCGCTCCGCGTAGCTTTTGCTGTCTTTAAATTTAAGTGGGTCTATGGGTTGCACGGCAGCGCCAATTTCAAACTGGCCATCGGCATCCAACAATAAGGCTATGCGCTCACGGGCACTGATGCGGTGGTGATGAGCACACTTAGGGCAGACTTCCGCGTTGTCTTCCAAGTCTTTTTTATACAAGACGGTTTGGCAGGCTGGGCATTTACTCCACAACCCTTCTGGCACGGTTTTTTTATCGCGGCCAACCACCCGTTTAATTTTTTGCGGTAATTTATTTAACCAACTCATCTGACTAATCCTCTTTATTGCTCGTTTGATTAGGCCGCGTCAACGGCCGTTTTTAATTCCGTCATCAAGTTCGCCACATTGCTTAACAGATTGGCTTCATTGGAACCCTCTATGGCTAGCACCATGCGACTGCCTACCACTACCGCATCCGCGATCGCGGCCGTGGCCTTAGCCGTAGCGGCATCGCGTATACCAAAACCCACGCCCACCGGTAAATTGGTTTGTTCGCGTATGCTGGCCACCCGACTTGCTACTTCGACGATGTCCAGATTGGCTGCACCGGTTACGCCTTTTAGTGACACGTAATAAACAAAGCCACTGGCTTGTTTGACGATCAGCTCCACGCGTTTAGCATCGGTGGTGGGCGACAACAAGAATACCGGATCAATGCCCCTGTCCTGCAATTCTTTAACAAAACTGCCGCATTCTTCAGGTGGGTAATCCACGGTAATCACGCCATCCACATCGGCTGCTTTGGCTTTATCAGCAAAGGCCACGGCACCGACCGCCTCTATCGGGTTGGCGTAACCCATTAAAATAATGGGCGTGGCTTGATCGGTTTGCCTAAAGGTTTTAACCATGTCCAACACCGCTGTAAGGCCCACTTTATGAACCAAAGCACGTTCGCTGGCACGCTGAATTACTGGTCCATCGGCCATGGGGTCAGAGAATGGCACGCCTAACTCTATCATGTCTGCACCATGCTCAACCAAGGTGTGCATCAAGCTCACGGTGAATTTAGGGTGAGGATCACCGGCTGTGATATACGGGATCAAGGCAGTCTTGCCTTGCTGTTTTAGGTTGGCAAATACGGTTTTAATTCTAGACATAAGGATGGTCAGTAAAAGTTAAACGGATGGCTTACAAAGTAATATTAGCCAACTTAGCCACGGTGTTGATGTCTTTGTCACCGCGACCCGATAGGTTAACTAAAATAATTTTATCTTTGCTCATGGTTTTAGCCAGTTTTTCTGCGTAGGCTAAGGCATGACTGGATTCCAATGCAGGAATGATGCCTTCGGTACGGCATAAATTATGAAAAGCAGCCATGGCTTCGTCATCGGTTACGGCGACATATTCAGCACGCTTGATATCTTTTAACCAGGCATGCTCAGGGCCTACCCCAGGGTAATCCAAGCCGGCTGAGATGGAATGCGTCTCGATGATGTTGCCATCGGCATCTTGCATCAAATAGGTACGGTTGCCATGCAACACGCCAACGGCACTGTTAGCCGTTAACGGTGCGGCATGCTTACCGGTTTCCATGCCCAAGCCTGCCGCTTCGACACCTATCAAACGCACATTAGGCACGTCAATATAAGGGTAAAAAATACCCATGGCATTAGAACCACCACCCACACAGGCCACCACCGCTTCCGGCTGATGCCCTACCATTTCATGCATTTGTTGCTTGGCTTCTATGCCTATGATGGCTTGAAAATCCCGCACCATCATAGGATAAGGATGCGGGCCGGCTACTGTACCTATGATGTAGAAAGTATTGTGTACATTGGTCACCCAATCACGCATGGCTTCATTAAGCGCATCTTTTAAAGTTTTGGAGCCGCTTTCCACCGGCACCACGGTCGCGCCCAACAACTTCATTCTAAACACATTCGGCGCTTGCCGTTTAACGTCTTCGCTACCCATGTAGACTACGCATTCCAGGCCCAACCTAGCGGCAATGGTAGCAGTTGCCACACCATGCTGACCGGCACCGGTTTCAGCAATCACACGCGGCTTGCCCATGCGTTTAGCCAATAAAGCTTGGCCTATGGTGTTGTTGATTTTGTGTGCGCCGGTGTGATTTAAATCTTCACGCTTTAAATAGATTTGCGCCCCACCAACTTTGTCCGACAAGCGTTTTGCGTGATAAATAGGACTGGGGCGACCAACAAAATGTTTTAAATCGTAGGCGTACTCAGCTAAAAATACCGGGTCGTGACGGTATTTTTCATACATCACGCGCAATTCTTCTAATGCCTCAACCAAAGTTTCGGCAACAAATGTACCACCGTACTGACCAAAATGGCCTCGTGCATCTGGCATGTCATAAAGCTGCATGTTTATTTCCCCACGTTTAATATATTTGTAAACGCCTAAGCGCTCACACTAGCCATTCACCGCCTGCATAAAGCGCGCAATCTTAGTTTGATCTTTAATGCCTTTGGCCGATTCAACGCCACCACTGACGTCCACGGCATAAGGTCTAACTTGCTCTATGGCTAAGGCCACATTAGCGTCGTTTAATCCACCAGCCAGAATCAGCACCGGCGCTTCAACCGACCTGTCTGTGGTCATGCAAGTAGGGATTAAGTTCCAATCAAATGCTTGACCGGTGCCACCTGCTTGCCCTTCTGTATAGGTATCCAGCAACAAGGCTTTGGCCGCTGAAAAACCGTTTGCATATTGTAACAAATTTGTCTCAGGCTTAACCCGTATTGCTTTGATAAATGGCAAGCCATAGGCTGCGCATTGCTCCGGCGTTTCGTCGCCATGAAATTGCAAGGTATCCAAATGCACAGCGGTCAATACCGAGCGTATAAAATCCGGGGTCGCATCGACAAACAGGCCGACTGTATTAACAAAGGCCGGCAGTTCGCGACTAATGGCAGCGGCTTGCGCCACACTGACGTTGCGAGCACTGCGCTCATAAAACACCAAGCCTATGGCGTCCGCGCCTGCGGCTACGGCAGCGAGCGCATCCTCAACGCGGGTAATACCGCAAATTTTAACTCGGGTTCTCAATCGTTTTGTCTCATTTTAGGCTAGCAGCATGACCCTTTTCGTCACAGCGATATTGTAACGCTTAAATCACCAAGGTAATGGATTTCGCATCGTTTTTCGCTAGCGGCAAGCCCCATTTTTCATGGTAGCGAACTTGCGTCAAATAAAGACCGCTTGGTGAAAATGTAGGTGGAGCCAAATTTCGGTCGCGCTGGGTCAACATGGTCTGCATGTAACTGGCCGGGTAGGCGCCTTTGCCTATATAGACCAAAGCACCCACCATATTGCGCACCTGGTGTTGCAGGAAAGCATTGGCTGAAAAATCGAACAGCACATACGCACCCTGCTCTCGCACCTGCGCTTTGGTCATGGTTCTAATTGGGCTTTTTGCTTGGCATTCGGCCGCGCGAAATGCGCTGAAGTCATGTTCGCCAATTAAATACGAGGCGGCTTCTGCCATGGCGGCTACATTCAGCGGCAAATGAAACCAACCGGCTTTGCCGGCCATCAGCGCCGAGGACACGGGGGCGTTATACAAGAGGTATTGGTAACTGCGCTCTAGGGCAGAAAAACGCGCGTGAAACTCGTCATCGACAGGCTGCGCCCATTCAACGCGCACGCTACTGGGTAGATAGGCATTAACTCCTCTTACCCAAGCAGAAAGTGGTCTGTCGCTGTCGGTGTCAAAATGCACCACCTGCCCCAGTCCATGCACACCGGTATCGGTTCTGCCAGCGGCATGCAAACGTATCGGATGAAGGGCAATTTTAGCTATTGCCAATTCCAGCGCATCTTGCACACCGCATGCGCTTGGTTGACTTTGCCAGCCACAAAAACCCGAGCCATCATAGGCCACACCCAATGCCAGCCTCATGCTTGCCCCATTTTTAAAAAACCTGCTACGCCAACAAATCTGCTCAAACTTAAGCCCATTACGGCCAGTAATATCAAGCTCAGCATGGCCTTATCGAAACAAGTAAAAGCCGGCTGCACCATAACCAATGATGGCGATGTATCAGACTCATCGGAGCTTACAGCCAACTTATCGAGCTGAGTAAAATCCAGCTTTAGCTTTGGTTGAACCGCCATTTGCTCTACGTAATGCAAAGTGAGCAGCATCCTTACCGTGAAGCGCTCCACATTCAATCCCACTAGGCGCAATGGCGATAACAAGGTCCACAAGCCAGCCATCAATTGGCTTTTAGTCGTGCTAGCGAACAAAGCCGACAAGCTCGCCACTGCAATCAATAATTTGGCAATTTGCGTCGCACCTAGCTGCAATCCTTCGTAGCTGGGCGCCACATTTAACGGCAAAAATACCAGGTATTCTCCTGGTGTAGCATAGGCATAGATCAAAAGTAAGGACACAAACAACCAACGCATGCGCTTAATCAATTGAAAAAAATGCTTAAGATTTAGTATGGCGGCCAACAAGCAGACAAAGCCGCACAGGACTGCGATGGAGGATGAACTTAGAAACTGCAAGAGCAGCAAGACAAAGAAAAAGCAGGCTATTTTTACAAATGGATGCATAAAAATACGCGCCGTGTGCAGACCTTAAGTCTCAGTGGCGTTCGGTGTTTTTGTGCTGGGCGCTATGGTATTGGCCAAGGTCAGTTCGTCTTCGGTCTCGCTTAGGTCTAGGCTGATCGCCGAGAGGTCTATGCGTATCACCTCCATGTCACCGTCTGCTGCAGTCGCTTCATTGGCATCGGTCTTAATGAAGCTGGTGAGCCCGGTTTTTTTCTTGGCTTTTGCTTTACTAGGTGGCAGCGTCTGCTCCGCTGGCTTAACTGGCAATACAGCAGGCTCTGTGAAGTTAAGGTCTAGCTCGGCCAAATCCACAGGCGGCGCATCGCTCGAAATAGTTGTAGGTTCGCTAGCCAGGTTAGCCTCAGGCTTTGCTTGCGGTTTTGCTTGCCCTTGAACTTGCGTCTGCTTTTCAAGCGCTAAATTTGCTTGCTCACTGCCAGTGGCTTGGCCTTTAAAATCGAGTAAGTTCGCTCTGCGCTTATTACTGCGACTCAACCAAGTAAAGGCGGCAACGATGGCCAACAAAGTCAAAGATAAAACCAACCAATCTGCCCATGCGGCTCTTTTAGGCTTATGTTCAGCTTGTTTGGCATCATTGGCTTGTTTCGCTTCTGTAGCGTGCTTCTGCAGATCGGCCATGGATTGGTTTTTAAGTCGTAACAATTGCTGCATGTCTTGGATTTGTTTTTGCAAGGCTTGGGCGCGCGCTTCGGATTCTTCTAGGGATTTCTCACGCGCCGTGGCGTCTTCTTGCAATGCCAACAGTTTGGCATCGGCCGACTTCGGCGCTTCCTTGTCTCCCGCGCTTAATTTAACTACGTCATTATTTGTGGTCTTGGCCTTATCCGCATCGTCTTTAGCACTGGCAATTTTGCCGGATGCCGATTGTGCCTGCACGGCATCGGGGCGGGCTGCCTGAGTCAAAACCTTATTGGCTAAAGCAGCGCGGTAGGCTTGCCAATTATTGGCATGCAATTTTACTTCAGCTGTCGCTGCAGCAGCTTCGGCGGCCAACAATTCGGCTGGCGATGGCAGCGTTAAGGTCTGCCCTGCTTTCAATCGGTTCATGTTGCCTGCCTCGAAGGCATGCGGGTTGGCTTGGTATAAGCCCAACAACATTTGATCCAAACTCACGCCTTCCTGCGGCATGGCTTTAGCGAGGCTAGACAAGCTATCGCCTGGCTTACTAACTAAGGCTAATGGTCGTGCCTGATCAACTTGGTCTGAGGGCTGGTCAGGCAGGATTCTGGTTTGCAATTGATCATCGATATTGGCTGCCTCGCCACTCGCTAACGGTGCGACTATTGTCTCGGGTTCTGCTTGAGCCAGTTGTGGCGGATCCAGCAACACGATGTATTCTTTTTGCAAACGACCGGCTGGCCAATCGAGTTGCAACAGCAAATCCAGATACGGCTCATTAATAGGCAAGCTAGAGCTAAGCTTTAATACTGCTAATCCTTGTGGGTTTTGTTGCAATTCAAGCTTTAGGTCAAGGTAATGGGATTGATAACGGATGCCTTGTTTGGCGTAGGCTTCTTCGCTGGCAAGCGTCGCCTGCAAACCATTTAATGACTCCTGTGGCTCTAATAGCAACTCTACTTCTGCCAACAGGGGCTCGCCTAAGTTGGAACTGAGGTTCAAACTGCCCAAGCTGGCGGCGTGACTTAGCGGCGCCAGCATTAAGCTAAGCAACAACAACACCGGCATAGATTTAATCTTGCTCACGCTCACCCGCCATTATTTCTCAATCAAGATGCGCAACATACGGCGCAAGGGCTCAGCAGCACCCCAAAGCAACTGATCGCCCACGGTAAAAGCCGACAGATACTCGCCACCCATGCTCAGTTTACGCAAACGACCTACTGGAGTCGTCAACTTGCCAGTGACGGCGGCTGGCGTCAATTCACGCATGCTGATTTCACGCTCATTAGGTATTACTTTTGCCCATGGGTTGGCTTCCGCTAGCATGGCCTCAATCTCATCCAGTGGCACATTTTTAGTTAACTTGATGGTCAAGGCCTGACTGTGACATCGCATGGCGCCAATGCGCACGCATAAGCCATCAATCAAAATAGGATGGGCTTCGCGTCCTAAGATCTTATTGGTTTCCACGCCACCTTTCCATTCTTCTTTGCTTTGGCCATTGCCTAGGTCTTTGTCTATCCAAGGAATCAAACTGCCAGCCAAAGCTACGCCAAAATTTTCCGTGGGGAATTGCGCGTCGCGCAATGTGCTAGCAACACGACGGTCTATGTCTAAAATAGCCGAAGCAGGATCGGCTAATAGGCTACTTACAGAGGCATGGGCTGCGCCCATTTGCTTGAGCAATTCGCGCATATTTTGCGCGCCGGCACCGGATGCCGCCTGGTAAGTCATGGAGGTGGCCCACTCAACCAAATTAGCTTTGAATAAGCCATTTAATGCCATCAACATCAAGGACACGGTGCAATTGCCGCCCACCCAATTTTTGTTACCGGCGGCATAGGCCGCTTGAATCACATGCATATTGACCGGATCAAGCACGATCACCGCGTCTTTTTCCATACGCAATGTTGAGGCTGCGTCTATCCAATGGCCCGTCCAGCCGTCTGCGCGCAATTTAGGGAACACCTCGCTGGTGTAATCGCCACCTTGGCAGGAAATAATCACGTCCATGGCTTTTAACTGCGCCACACTCATGGCATCTTGCAATGGTGGTGTGTCTTTGCCTACGTTAGGGGCAGTGGCACCGATTTGCGACGTGGTAAAAAATTGCGGGTCTATCAAAGCAAAATCCTGCTCTTCCATCATGCGCTGCATCAGCACAGAACCGACCATGCCTCGCCAACCAACCAAACCCACTTTTAACATACGCTGCATCCTAAATTTTCAAATATCCGTTATTTAAAATTACCACTGCGACTTTACAGCGCTGCCACCACGGCATCGCCCATCTCGCTGCAACCCACTTGCTTGCAACCATCCGTCGCAATGTCGGCCGTGCGGTAACCTTGCGCCAAGGCTTTCTTAACGGCATTTTCTATGCGGAAGGCATTACTTTCATCGTTAAAGGTATAACGCAACATCATAGCTGCCGACAATATGGTCGCCAATGGGTTGGCAATGTTTTTACCGGCAATGTCCGGTGCCGAGCCATGACTAGGCTCGTACATGCCTTTGTTGTTCTCATCCAATGAGGCCGACGGCAACATGCCTATGGAGCCAGTTAGCATGGAGGCCTCGTCGGACAAAATGTCGCCAAAAATATTACCCGTCACCATCACATCAAATTGCTTAGGCGCACGAATTAACTGCATGGCGGCGTTATCCACGTACATATGGCTTAACTCCACTTCAGGGTACTCAGCCGATAGCTCTATCATGACTTGGCGCCATAACTCGGTGGTTTCCAACACGTTGGCTTTGTCCACGGAACATACTTTGGCTTTCTGACCGGATTGACGGCGCTTCATGGCTATGTCAAACGCGACGCGACCTATGCGACGAATTTCGGATTCACAGTAGCGCATGGTGTTTATGCCTTCGCGCTCGCCATTCGACAACGTGCTGATGCCACGAGGTTGGCCAAAATAGATGTCGCCGGTGAGCTCACGGACTATCATGATATCCAAACCGGACACCACCTCCGGCTTCAAGGTAGAAGCGCCAGCCAATTCCGGGTAAAGCAAGGCTGGTCGTAAATTAGCAAATAGATTCAACGCCTTACGTATGCGCAATAAACCACGCTCTGGGCGTAGATGACGCTCCAATTTGTCGTATTTCCAATCGCCTACCGCACCCAACAACACCGCATCCGAATCCAAAGCCAATTGCAATGTGGCATCTGGTAGTGGATCACCTGACGCTTCGTAACCGGCACCGCCTATCGGCGCCTCGGTCATGGTCATGTTTAAATTAAGGGCTTTAAGCACTTTAACGGCCTGCGCCACGATTTCCGGTCCTATGCCATCGCCTGGCAATATCGCTAATTTCATCTTCTTTTTTCCGTTAGGGTTTTATTTAATCTTAATTATAAAGCCATGGCTGAGCTTGCTGGTGGCGCGCTTCAAAGGCTTTAATTTTGTCTTGGTGTTGCATGGTCAAGCCTATGTCATCCAGCCCATTTAATAAGCAGTGTTTACGAAAGGCATCCACGCTAAAATTAAAGGTCTCACCCGAAGGCGTGCTTACTGTTTGTGCGGCTAAATCAACCTGCAATTTATAATCCGGCGTTGCCATCACTTGCTTGAATAAGCTGTCAACAATATCGGCACTTAAAACGATAGGCAGCATGCCATTCTTAAAGCAGTTGTTATAAAAAATATCCGCGTAGCTGGAAGCAATAATCACTTTGAAGCCAAAATCTTCCAAAGCCCATGGCGCATGCTCGCGACTGGAGCCGCAGCCAAAGTTTTCACGGGTAAGCAATATGCTGGCGCCTTGATAGCGGGCTTGATTGAGCACAAAATCCGGATTAATTTGACGCTTGATGTTATCCATACCAGGCTCACCGTGATCTAGATAACGCCATTCATCAAAGGCATTCACGCCAAAACCGGAACGCTTGATGGACTTCAAAAATTGCTTAGGAATAATGGCGTCGGTGTCGACGTTGGCTCTGTCTAAGGGGGCAACCAAACCATTTAATTGGGTGAAAGCTTGCATGTTTTTCGTCTTTGAATTTGCTGATTTTTTTAATTAAGTATTAAGGGGCATTATTGTTGACTGATATCAACAAAATGGCCCGCGATGGCCGCCGCAGCCGCCATGGCCGGGCTAACTAAATGCGTACGCCCACCCTGGCCTTGCCTGCCTTCAAAATTACGGTTTGAGGTTGAGGCACAACGTTCACCTGCTTCCAATCGGTCAGCGTTCATAGCCAAGCACATGGAGCACCCAGGCTGACGCCACTCGAAACCGGCGTCGCTAAATACCTTATCCAAGCCCTCTTGTTCGGCTTGGGCTTTGACCAATCCAGAGCCGGGCACCACGAGCGCCAACTTGACGTTAGCCGCCACGCGTTTACCTTTGGCAACGGCAGCCGCTGCACGCAGGTCTTCGATACGCGAATTGGTGCAGGAGCCGATGAATACTTTGTCTATGCGAATTTCGCTAATTGGCGTGTTAGGCTGCAAACCCATGTAAGCGTAAGCACGCTCCCAATCGGCTTTTTGCACGGCATTTTTAGCCAGATCTAAACTGGGTACACGCCCGTCTATGGCCACCACCATTTCCGGCGAGGTGCCCCAAGTGACTTGCGGCTTAATGTCTTCGGCCTGCAAACGCACCACCAAATCGAATTCAGCTCCCGCATCGGATTGCAAGGTGCGCCAATAAACCACGGCGGCATCCCATTGATCTGCTTTAGGCGCGTAAGGGCGGCCTTTAATGTAATTAATGGTGGTGTCATCCACCGCCACCATGCCGGCACGCGCACCGGCTTCAATCGCCATATTGCAAAGCGTCATGCGCCCTTCCATGGATAAACCGCGTATCGCCGAACCAGCAAATTCAATGGCATAGCCATTGCCCCCAGCAGTGCCGGTTTTGCCTATGATGGCCAAAGCCACGTCTTTGGCCGTGACCATGGGGCCTAACTGACCTTCGACCAAGACTTGCATGGCTTTGGATTTTTTTTGCACCAAACACTGGGTGGCCATCACGTGTTCCACTTCCGATGTACCTATGCCGTGTGCTAAGGCACCAAACGCCCCGTGGGTACTGGTATGGGAATCGCCGCACACCACTGTCATGCCCGGCAGGGTTGCACCTTGCTCAGGGCCAACCACGTGCACTATGCCTTGTCGCGCATCCATGAATGGGAAGTAGGCTTTTGCGCCAAACTCGGCTATGTTTTCCGTTAAGGTTTCAATTTGCAACCTGGCTACCGGATCGGCTATGCCTGCCAAGCCTTTATCCCAGCCATTGGTAGGCGTGTTATGGTCAGCCGTAGCGACGATGGATTCCACACGCCATGGCTTACGATTGGCCAAGCGCAAACCCTCAAAGGCTTGCGGGCTGGTCACCTCATGCACCAAATGGCGGTCTATGTATATCAAGGCAGCGCCGTTTTCCTCGTGCACCACATGACTATCAAACAATTTATCGTACAGCGTTTTTGCCATATTTTTAACCTAAGCCTACAACGTGCCGCCTAGCAAAATGACGCTAGGAGCACGGTTTTATTAATCTCTAAAATTACCAAACTGCAAGGGAAAGTCGGTCACGGATTTTTTCACAAAGGCAATGGCATCTTGCAACAAATCACGCTTGGCGCCATTCACTCGAACGGTATCGCCTTGTATGCTGCCCTGCACTTTCAAGCCCGAATCCTTAATCAGCTTGACGATGCGCTTAGCCAAATCGCTGTCTATGCCATCCTTGATTTTAAGTTCTTGCTTGACTTTATTGCCGCCTACCTTCTGCACGTCTTTATGCTCCAAGCGCTTAGTTGAATCCGGCTCTTTTTTTTCCATGCCAGGCAACAAGATGTCTTTGATTTGATCTAGCTGAAAATCGTTATCGCCATACAAAGTGATGATGCCGTCTTTTTCATTCAGCTCCACTTTGGCCGACGTCCCTTTAAAGTCATAACGATTGGTAATTTGCTTACCGGCCGTGTCTATGGCGTTTTTTAATGCCACCATATCCACTTCAGATGAAATATCAAAACTGGGCATATGCTCTCCTCAATACCAAGCAGGCGCTAGGCGCCATGCATTACTCAAAATGGCAAACGTAGTCCAGCGTTTCGCTGACGTCGATATCAAAACTGGAATTGGCTGGCACGGTAAATTTATCGCCGGCTTTATAAGCTGTCCAGTTGGCTTCACCTTGCAGGCGCACTTTACAAGCGCCCAAATTGATTTCCATTAATTCAGGTGCCGCAGTATTGAAGGTTAAGGTGCCTGGGAAAATCACGCCTATGGTGCTGCGCGTGCCATTCGGAAACATCACGGTGTGACTGACGCACTTGCCGTCAAAATAGATGTTGGCTTTCTTTTTAACACTGACATTGTCAAATTGTGCCATTTGCTTGGACTCTCAAAATAATGAAAACACCATTATCGCAGAAAAGCCTCGCCTATCCAAGGCGCAAGGGCCATGCCGGCATAATCTATGTCAGCAAATAGTCGGCTTCAATCTGGGCTGGATTTAATTGGAACAGCGAGTTGCTTTAAGCAAAACAGGTCACGTCTGCGAGCAAGGGCGCCTGCTTATCTTTGGCCGATAAACTCGGCGCACCTTCTATGGGCCAAGCGATGGCCAATGCCGGGTCGTTCCATGCGATGCTGCGCTCGAATTCCGGCGCATAGTAATCGGTTGTTTTGTAAAGAAATTCGGCTGTCGCTGAAGTCACCAAAAAGCCATGGGCAAAGCCTTCCGGCACCCATAACATGCGTTGGTTTTCCGCGGACAACTCAATGGCCACGTGCTGCCCAAAGGTGGGCGAGCTTTTACGTATGTCGACCGCCACATCAAAAACAGCGCCTTGTATCACCCTAACCAATTTGCCCTGCGGCTGTTCAATTTGGTAATGCAAGCCACGCAATACGTTTTTTTCAGAGCGGCTGTGATTGTCCTGAACAAAATCCAAATCGCGGCCTATCAAGCTAGCAAACTGACGACGATTGAAGCTCTCGTAAAAAAAACCACGCTGATCACCAAACACCTTAGGTTCAATGATCAGCACATCTGGAATGGCAGTGGGTATAAGCTTCAAAATCGCGCCCTATCGCTTAACAAGCGTAACAAATACTGCCCGTAGGCGCTTTTGGATAAGGGTTGCGCTAATCTTTGCAACTGCTCGGCCGTGATATAGCCCTTAAAGTAGGCAATCTCTTCTGGGCAACACACTTTTAAGCCCTGCCTGTGCTCTATGGTTTGAATGAAGTTACTGGCTTCTATCAAGCTCTCGTGAGTACCGGTATCCAACCATGCGTAACCGCGCCCCATGATCTCCACGCTCAATTGATTTTGCTCTAAATAGAGGCGATTTAAATCGGTAATTTCCAGCTCACCCCTAGCAGAGGGCTTGAGATTGGCCGCCATGTCCAACACCTGGTTGTCGTAAAAATACAAGCCAGTGACCGCGTAGTTGCTTTTAGGGCTTAAGGGCTTTTCTTCCAAACTGGTGGCACGACCTTGCTTGTCAAAATCCACCACGCCATAGCGTTGCGGATCTTGCACATGGTAGGCAAAAACCGTGGCGCCCGACTCACGCGATGTAGCTTGCTCCAACTGCCGGTGCAAATCGTGACCATAAAATATATTGTCACCCAACACCAAAGCACTGGGATCCTTGCCTACAAAGTTTTTACCTATGATAAAGGCCTGCGCCAAACCATCGGGGCTGGCTTGCACGGCGTACTGCAAATTCAAACCCCAATCACGGCCATCGCCTAATAACTGCTCAAACCGAGGGGTGTCTTGCGGCGTGGAAATGATCAATATGTCGCGTATCCCAGCCAGCATCAGCGTGCTCAGCGGGTAATAAATCATGGGCTTATCGTAAATCGGCAGCAACTGCTTGGAAACCACCTTGGTTACTGGGTGCAGACGCGTGCCTGAGCCGCCTGCCAAGATAATGCCTTTTCTGTGCGCCATAATCGCTTCTCTAAATGGATGGGTAGTCCAGCACTTCCGTCAACATACGCTTGACGCCAATCTGCCAGTGCGGCAGGCTCAGGCCAAATGCATGTTGGAGTTTACTGGTATTTAATCGGGAATTCAAAGGGCGCTGCGCGGCCGTAGGGAATGCACTACTAGGCACGGCTTGAATGGCGGACTGCGCCACTTTTATCGCTACACCCGCCTGCCTAGCCTGCTCAATCACATAAGTCGCATAAGCGTGCCAAGTCGTTTCGCCTGCTGCTGCCAAATGGTACAAGCCACTTAACTGCGGATTTTGCACGGCGGCGCGCAGGGCATGCGCGGTGACATCGGCCAGCAAATCCGCACCCGTAGGCGCGCCCACTTGATCATTGATGACCTTTAACTGATCCTGCTGTTGCGCCAGTTGCAACATGGTTTTTGCAAAATTTCGGCCTCGTGCCGCATAAGCCCAGCTGGTGCGAAAAATTAAGTGTTTGCAGCCGGCCTCAATAACGGCCTGTTCTCCCGCCAATTTACTGGCACCATAAGCACTCAAGGGTCGCGCGACATCGCTCTCCAACCATGGCACATCGCCACTGCCATCAAACACGTAATCGGTGGAGTAATGCACCAACCAAGCACCGCTAGCTTTAGCCGCTTGCGCCAAAACCCCTAGCGCTTTGGCATTCACAGCCTGCGCCAATTCAGGCTCGCTTTCGGCCTTATCCACCGCCGTGTAAGCCGCCGCGTTAACGATTACATCCGGCGCTACCTCGCGTACTGTTTTGGCTACGCCTATTAAATCCGTCAAGTCGCCGCAATGATTTTGGCTGCGCGCATCCAGCGCTATCAGCTCACCCAGTGGCGCTAAGCTACGTTGCAACTCCCAGCCCACCTGACCATTTTTGCCCAACAAAAGAATTTTCATAAACCGTGCTGTCACTTAAGTAAATTTAATGCCTAGGCATAATACTATAAAAGCCACGCACCCTAAGGCACATGGCTTTCTGGTTTTTCGTGTCTAAATTAACACTAAAATGGTGGCTGGGGTCAATCAAACAAATCTATGAAAAGCAATGGATAAGCCAATCTATCTTTGTTTATTTTAGCGAGTACCCTCAAACATACCCAATAAAACTAAAATTTAAGGCTGTCGCGGCACTCAATAAATCAACCATAAGAAGCCCAACCTGCATCGTAAAAAGTGTCTACTGTATTAGGGACGATTCAGTTATCCCAATTTACTAGGCTATAAAATATCTTCCAAGAAAAAGGCAGCCAACTCTGCACGCCCTATAACTTTTGCCTTGTGATAGAGTGAACTGGCGTGTTCGCTAATCGTTCTGTCTGAATTGCCTCTCAAATTAGCAATTTCTTTTATGCTAAACCCCTTAATTAATAGAAGAGCTATTTCAATTTCAGTTTTTGTAAATTGCCACTCTAAAAATTTAGCAATAATTTTTTG